>Ga0134128_10000547_pt1 | contig 52059 bp, 42 predicted proteins | sample KB31754_FD_96462 | JGI IMG/M metagenome (GOLD analysis project Ga0134128, IMG submission 96462) | Terrestrial soil microbial communities with excess Nitrogen fertilizer from Kellogg Biological Station, Michigan, USA - KB3-175-4 | ecosystem: Environmental > Terrestrial > Soil > Unclassified ... | reverse complement strand
GACTTTCGCAATCACGTGGAGCTCTTAGGGGGTCTTCGCAACTTGGACCCGGAGATCTGGTCCCGTACCCTGGAGATCAATTTCCGCGACCAGACTCTACGCATAGTCGGACGCGAGGATTTCATTGCCATGAAGTGTTTTGCAGGTAGCCCGCAAGACCTCCTCGATGCCCAGTCAGCCTATCAGGCGGCTCCCGGTCCCATTGACCTGGATCTACTGCGAACTGTGGCCCGTCGATTTGGGCGTGCCGCCGCGGACAGACTGGAAGAGGTCCTGGCTGGTTGATCTAGTGGCTCTGGTGCAAGGCGTTGCAATGCGATCTATTTTCGCGCACCGACGCTGGCTGCGACTGCCGGGAGATGTATCGGATAAACGCTATAAAGCTCGAAGCAGCCCCCCGCTACCATTTGCAAAGATTTGCACCGTCGTGCACCGGATTGCCACGCCGGACCGCGCCTCTTAGTACCCCCTGATCGTGTGGTGGTGCCAGTTCAGGAGTCGGCGAGTCTGCGCATCAGTTCACGAAGTCCAACGGCAGTCACGCCATTCGCCATCGGCCATGAATCGGTGCCGCCATGTACCAGATATGCCTCGCGAGGCTTCAGCGCCTGCCGCGCCAGGTTAAAACCGCGGGACAAAGTCGGTGCAGTCGAGCGCTTGATCTCAATAACCATATCGACCGATCCGGCTCGCTCGAATAGAAGGTCGATCTCAGCCCCATCTTCCGTGCGATAGAAGTAGGGTGTGCGTCGATCGCCTGCGACAGCGATGAGGTTTTCGATGACGAAGCCTTCCCAGCTTGCACCTGCTACGGGATGCCCGAGCACCTGCTCCCACGTTTCAAGATCAAGCAAGGCATGTGTCAAGCCTGTCGCGAACATAAACCTTCGGGGTACGTACGAGCCTTTTGCCTGTGTTGCCGCTCCATGGACGGAGTCGACGGACCAGGAGCAGGTCAACCAGCAAGTCGATGTAGCGCGTGACGGCCAAAGTGGAGACTTCCAAACTCGAGGCCAATTTGGACTGGTTGAGTGGGGTGGCCTGAGAGTTTGCGAGCATTGTCCAGAGTCGACCGATCGTTTCCGCAGGCATCCGCGGAGCGAACATCGGGACATCCCGCTCGAGGTAGCTGCGAACGAAGGCACGCGCCAGTTGAGACTCGCTGCATCGTTCTCCGCGAGCAAGCTGTCGGGAAATCCCCCGCGCGTCCACAGACGACCGGTATCGCCCACCTGCGAGGGAAATTCCAAAGCGTCGACCGGCGCCAAGTCAACATAGGCCACCCGGCCCGCAAGCGTTTCTGACGCTTGACGCATCAGATCGATAGCCGCCGAGCCCAGGAGAAGGAAATGCCCGGCGCGATCTCCTGCTGCGCGGCGGTCATCGAGGTCTCAAAGAGCGCAGGAGCGCGGTGAATCTCGTCGATGACGACGAGCTTGCCAACCTGAGCGCGCAGAAACAGGTCCGCGTCCTAAAGGCGCCTCTGATCAGCGGGACGCTCAAGGTCAAGGTATATTGCCCGCGACTTCCGCAGGTTAGCGATTTGGCGAGCCAGCGTGGTTTTGCCTGCTTGGCAAGGGCCGAGCGATATGACGTCCCTAGCACCTCCTGGTGCCTACTATTCAACGTTCATTCTAAGGAGATCACGCCCATGCCCTCCCAATCATTTGTCCCCTTTGCGTCGAGGGTGCGTCCGGAAGTGCCGCGTTGAACGTTGCCAGTCCCGTCACGTGGTCCGGATGTGGATGAGTGACGAACAGCGCACGGACAAGCCGCCCGCGTCGGCGAAGTTCCTCTAAGACGCAGGTTGTTGCAGGCGCTTGCTCCTGGCATGTGGCTGCACATCCAGAATCTCCTCTCGATCGTGCACCGGCCAAGACCGTGCGTGCCGACCAGGCTGCATCCAGCGCAACCTGCGCCGATTTCCACGAAGTCTATGACCAGAACTATCGACCTGGTCTGGCTTGAGCATGTTATCCCCTGGCAGTCCAAAAATAGCCAGGGCCAGCAGCATTCACGACAACTACGCCTAGAAGTGTCATGCTTCCGAGCATAGCTCATCGTGTTTGGATTCCGCTCGACTCTAGGGGGTCGAGGTACTCCCGCACCCACGTTCCTTCGACACACGCCGCGAGCTTCGGTGAGTACTCTGCGAGTACGGGTGAGCTCATGTGATGTTGCTGCGCAGCTTCATTGCGAAAGCTCTCGAGCACTGCAAACTGCCCCGGCTCGCGGAGCCGGAAAAACGTGTAGATCAGAGTGTCGGGCTCGTTGGCTTGCACGTGCTCCTCGAGCGCCCGGCAGCACGCCATGAATTCCGACTCGCACTCCGGTTTGACGGTCACCCGCGCGACGAAGGTAATTTTCACGATACTCTCCCCGAACGCTGCGCGGCACGTCCCGGCAGCCCTACGTTGCTAAGTACCACGGTGACCGCGCCGACCTGCCGCGATCAGGGCCGTGACGCTCATTGCCGCGGCAACGAGCAAGAACAGCCCCCGCAGCCCGACGACGGCCTGTACCGGAGTGCCGCAGAGGGGATTGAGGAAGCCTCCCAGGAAGCAGAATGCGCCCAATATCCCGAGCGCGCGGCTGCGCGAAGCGGACTCCGACCGCTCACTGACCACGTGATACACATAGGGCCCTAGAACACCGCTCGCGACGCCCATGGAAAGCGCGCCCAGCAACGTAGACCCGAAGTGGCGGGACTCGGCCACGATGGCGAGCCCCGTCGCCATGCATGCAGATCCCGCGGCGAACGTCCCGGTCGCGCTCAGCCGCTGCTGGATTGGACCATATGCGAAGCTGCTCAAGGTAGCCGCGACGGTGATCGCCGCGATGACGAGGGCTCGTGCGCCGGAGTCCCGTATCCCATTGTCATTGAGGACGAATGGCAGTTGGGTGGACGGCATGAACCGGACCGCAAAGAGGAAGGTGGCCAGCAGGAAAAAGGGCAGCAGGCGGCGCAAGAACGGTGTCGCCGAATCCTTTTCGCGCGCTTCGCTGGGATAGACCTGCTGCACGCTCATCAGCGCGAGCGGGCATCCGAGGAGGCCAAACACCGGAAACTGGATGAATGCGAGTTGCCACCCCGCCAGCTTCGCGAGGCCACCGCCCACCAGAGTGCCGGCGAACGCGATCAGATTGGACAGGGCGGCCGAGATCCCGAGAACCCTGGCGCGCGCGGGCCCCGTATACTCGGCGGAGATTCCCCAGAGACAGGCCGTGGCCATGAAGGCGGCGGCGAGTCCATTAGCGAAGCGAGCCACGAGCACGGCAGTTGGGTCGGGCCATACCAGAGCCTCCGCCCCTGTGATCGCGTAAGCGATCAGCGAACCCACCAGCGTATATCGTGTCCCGGCCCGCTCGAGAACCCAGCCGCTCACGATGGAGCCGCCCATCATTCCGAGCGCGGCGACGGCCATCGTCATCTGCGCGAGAAAGGGTCCGCGCACCCCCCAGTTGAGCGCCATCTGCGGCAGTCCGGCCACGAAAGCCGTGAAGGCGAGGCTCTGCGACGATTGCCCCAGGAGCAACGTCACGAATAGCAGATCCCGCCGCCCTCTCGCCAACGAGCGCGAAACTGCGATGGCATTCATGCTGGGCCGGGCTAACGGCTCTTCAGCTTCGCATCGAAAAGCGCCAGCATCGACACCGAATGACGCTCGGAGGCGGCCGCATCGTAGACCGGGAAATCGGGAAACACCTATCCGTGCCTCGCCGGGTAGGTCTCGAGCCGGTGATCGACGTGTGCCGCGCTCAGCGCTCTCTCCAGACGCTGTTTCATCTCATCCGGGAAGGACTGACCCTCGATTGCGCCGGCGACATAGATACGGCCCTTCATCCACGGCGCGAGCAGATGCGGGCTGTCCGGTTCGTCGTTGGCGAGCTGTGCACCATGATAAGAAGCAGCGGCCACGATGCGCTCAGGATAGATCCCGTCCATGTAAACGAGCACCGCCGGCCAGGGGCTGCTGCCCGCGGGACGATACACATGACTCGGGCAAAGGCCGTCCCGTGTCTTGATCTGCATGGCGTTCATGTGTGTTGGCTATCACATCATGAGACGCCGAGGCTGGCAAATTACGGCAAAAAAATGTCGCCAGTGATCAATACAGTTCGGTCGGCGAGCTGCGCCGGGCGAGCGCCATGTGTTTCCGATCAGTGGGGTCGAGCTTCAGCGCCTGGCGTTAGGATCAAGATTCCACCGCGGCGCACGCTTCTCGGCGAACGCTTGCGGCCCTTCGCCAAAGTCCGGATGGGACCAGTGCGACTTCAGCAGCTCCCAACCATACTCCATGGCCGCAGGGTCGTTCATCTCCGTGGCGCTCCAGATTGCGCGCTTGGTCAACGCCATGGCCTGTGGCGAGTTCTCGCACATCCAGGAGGCGAGCTCGCGACCCCGGGCCATGGCCTGCGCCGCTGTCGGCTCGAGGATGTCGACGACACCCAACTGATGCGCGCGCTGCACCGACATGCGATAGCGACGGCCCGCAAGCGCGAGCAGCAGAGCCGTTCCCACGCCGGCGCGCCGCGCGAGCCCGATGGCCTCGAGAGCGGAGACCTGGCCGACGTTGACGTGCGAATCCAGGAACTCGACGCCTTCACAGGCAATCACGACGTCGGAGTCGGCCACGAAGTGAAAGCCGCCGGCATTCACCAGACCGTTGAGCACACAGATGACCGGCTTGCTGACATGGGCCATCCGGGGACTGAAGCGATTCGCCCTCTCGTAGGGTTGGTTTTGCAATCCGCCGTGGCCCATCTGCAATTCGCCGACCGCGGCGCCCGTGCAGAAGTGGCGCTCGCCCGCGCCGGTGATGATCGCCACTCTGATGGCGGAATCGCTCTCGACGCGCCGCCAGGCGTTTTCCAGGGCGACCAGCGTATCCGGTGCGAGGCAATTCCCTTGTGCTGGCCTGTTCAGAGTCAGAACGGCTATGCCGTTCTCGAGCTCGAAAAGCAACGGAGGAAGATCGTTCACAGCAAGCCTCGGCGCCTGAACATCGATCCTGAAGAATCGTATCACCCCCCGCCCGAGCCTTCTTGAGCTTAGGCGCCAATCGACCAGCCTGCGGACCTGGGGCGGCACGGGCTTCTGTGGCACGAACCTTGCCCGGACCCCGCCGCAAGGCCACGTGAGCCACCGGGGGTATAAACCGCAGGGCCGCATCGCTCTTTTATCATTGAGCCCAATGCTGCGTGTCGCACTGTGCGCCCGAACAAGCCGCTGACCCTTGCCGCTGCGCTGGCCCGATCCCACGGGCTGAAGCTGCGTCGTTTCTTCGCTTCCCGCGTCCGCAATCCCTCCGACATTCCCGATCTCACCCAGGAGGTATTCCTGCGAATGCTGCGCATTCCGGAACGCGAGGCGATCCGCTCGCCCGAGGCTTATCTCTTCACCGTGGCCATGCACGTCGCCCAGCAGCACGCCATACAGGAATCTGCGAAACCCCCTTCCGTCGAGGTGCGCGAGCTGCTCGCTTCCCTGCATGCCGCAGCCGATGCCGACCCGGCACTGCAAACGCACGCCGACCAGTGCCTGGATGCGCTGATCCGCACGCTCGAGCGACTTTCGCCCAAGGTCCGCGCGACTTTCATCCTGCACCGCCACTACGGCATGACCCTGCGCGAGATCAGCCGCGAGCTAGGCATTTCCTTTCCGATGGCCAAGAAGTATCTCGTGAAGGCGCTCTGCCAGGTGCGCCTCTTTCTGGATTCGAAGGAATATGACCGCGTATGAAGCGTTACGCCCACATGAAGTACCACCCCCGTGTCTACGAGGAGGCCTGCGAATGGTTCGTCGAATTTCGCAGCGGTGCGCCAGAGGAAGCCGCGCGGCAAGCATTCTACTCCTGGCTGCAGGAAGCCCCGGCGCACATGGCTGCCTATCTCGACGTGGCGGCCAGCTGGACTTGGAGCGCCAATTGGGATCCCCGGGGACGCTTTTCCAAGGACAGTCTCATTGCCGAGGCGCTGCGTGACGCGCAGAACGTGCGCCCTCATCCGCTTCGCTCCGATCCGCCCGGGCCCTCAATTCAGCAAGTTCGCAGGGGGCTGCGCGTTCCAGCTGCCCGTGCGTTGATTGCCGCGGGCATCGCTGCCGTTGCAACGGTCTGCGCCATCGTGCTCTGGCGCGGCGCCAATCCGACTTACGCCACCGGCATCGGCGAACAACGCTCCATTCTCCTCAGCGATGGCTCGACCGTGTACCTCAATTCGCGCTCCCGCATCCGTGTCCACTACAGCGATCACGAGCGGGACGTGTATCTGCTCGCCGGTCAGGCCCTCTTCAACGATATCGAGGAGGCGAACCGGCCCTTTATCGTGCGCACCGGCGCGGCCCAAGTCAGGGCCATCGGCACCAAGTTCGACGTCGACCGGCGCGCCGCGGAGACGGTCATCACGGTGATCGAAGGAAGAGTAGCAGTCTCAGAGCTGGAAGCCATCGCGCCGTCGGTGGCGAGCGCACGGTCGATGCCGGCTCGGCTGGCGACCCCCAGGCTCACCACGATCTATCTTGCCGCCGGCGAGCAGCTCGCCGCGGCTCCCAGCATCGAGCCGCGCCCCACCCGCGTCAATATCACCAACGCGATCGCCTGGACACGGCGCGAGCTCGTCTTCGTCTCAACCCCGCTGCAGGAAGTGGCCGAGGAGTTCAATCGCTATAACAGGCCGCAGCTGCTCATCGCTGATCCCGATCTCGCCCGGTTTCAGATCGACGGTGTCTTCTCCTCGACCGATCCCACATCACTCGTCACTTTTCTGCGCCAGCGCCTGGACATAAAAGTAACACGCAGCAGCAGCCAGATTGTCATTTCACGACATTAACGCAGAGCCCCGACGAAGTCGGGGTATAAACCTCCCCCGCCGCAGTCTCTTTGATTCATGAGCACGCCATTGCGCGTCGAGCGCTCCTGGCGGATGTCGATGATGGGGGGTATTTCATGCGGTTGTCCATTCTATCTGTCTTGTCGAGCCTGGTCATTGCCGGAATGCCGCTCGCTGCCCTCGGGCAAACGGCCGCGGGAAAAATGCATACGGACATCCCCGCCGAGGCGCTCGCGCCCGCGTTGCGCAGTCTCGCGCAGGAGCTGGGTTTCCAGATCGTCTACGCCTCGAAGGATGTGGCTGCTCTGCGTACGCGCGGCGCCAAAGGCGAATTCACCGCCGATGAGGCGCTGACCGCGGTGCTCAACGGCACCGGGATGACTTTCCGTCACCTCGATGAGCACACGATCACGGTGATCCCGGTTGCACGGGATCCGGCGCAGCCCGCCGCATCCAAAGGAACCGAAGACCCGGCCGGTGCTCCGACAGACCCTCCCAAAGAAGACGCGCAGCCCGTTTCGACCGCTGCCCCCGCGAGCAGTGCCTCCGATTCGCAGCCGCTGCAGGCGGTCATCATCACCGCACAGAAACGCAAGCAGACGTTCCTCGATGCACCCGTGATTGCCACGGTGCTCACTCAACAGAGCCTCGAGCAATCGAAGATCGAGAGTCTCAAGGCCCTCGCCAGCCAGGTGCCGAGCCTGCTGCTCGGCGACTCGATCAACTCGACTGGCACGCAGCTCTCCCTGCGCGGCGTAGGTACCATGGCGCTCAATGCGACCATGGATCAGTCCGTGCTGCTCGATGTCGACGGCGTGCCGCTCAGCCAGTCCCTGGCGTACTCCATGGCGCTGTTCGACGTTGCCGAGCTGCAGGTCTACGAAGGCCCGCAGGCGCTCTTCTTCGGCAAGAACAGCACCGCCGGCGTGATCTCCCTCGAGAGCGCGGACCCGACCGACAAAGTCGAGAGGGTCGTCAACGTCGCCTATGAGACGAACGCGCAGGAGAAGCAATTCGATCTCATCCTGTCGGGCCCCCTGTCCGACACATTGAAGCTGCGGCTCGCCGCGCGATATGACACTCAGGAAGGCTATTTCCACAATCATGCGGTAGCCATCCCCGACACCGGTACCGTCACGCCCACCTACTCGAATTTCGCCCCCAGTCAGACCTTCATCGTCAGAGGCACGGCGTTGTATCAGCCCACCGACCGCCTGACGGCCCGCGTCAAGCTCAGCTACAGTGACAACCGCACTCAGGCAGGATCGCCGCTCGAGGTAGCCTACTGCCCGGACGGCACCAGCCCCCTACCGCCGATCAATATCAACTTCCTCGCGGGAGAGCCCTGCCAGCTCTCGAGGAACATCTACGTGCCGTGGTTCGATCCGGCGGCATTTCCCGGCGGCATGCTCAACGGCGGCGCGCCGTTTGCAAGCACGACTGTCGGCCTCGGCTCGCTCGATCTCAGATACCAGCTCGCGCCCAATCTGACGCTCACGTCGGTCACCGGCTACTATGGCAATAACTTCGAGATGCTGCAGACAGGGAGCACGTCATCGACGGTGCAAGTCATCTCCGCCATCAACCACTTCCAGAACCGACAGTTCACTCAGGAGTTGCGGCTCGCCTCGGCGGATGCCGAGCGGCCGCTCAATTACCTGGTCGGCGCGTTCTTCAACCACGGCGACATGCTGAACGACATTTTCGTCGGTGGCAACGTGCTGCTGGGCCTGCCGCCATCCGTGCAGCACCCGGTGTTCACCGTAGACAATCTTTCGTATTCCCTCTTCGGTCAGCTGATATGGGACATCACCTCGCAATGGCAGATATCCGGCGGCGCGCGCTGGACGCACGAAGACAGGTCCCTGACCGAGGTCAACCAAGGCCCTCTGCAGGGTCCCATCGGCGTGGTCGCGGTAGCCGATCCGACGCTCAGCTCTTCGAACGTCTCCCCTCAGGTCACGGTGCTGTACAAGCCCACCAAGGAGCTCAGCGCCTATGCGACTTTCAAGACCGGAAACAAGTCCGGGTCGTTCAATGCGCTCAGCTTCGTGCCGGCCAATCAGTCCACCGACTTTCACGATGAGCGCGCCAGGGGCGGCGAGCTGGGACTCAAGGCGCTGACGGACGGCGGCCGCCTCAGAGCCGAAATGGCCTACTACTATTACCGCTATCTCGGACTGCAGGTGGGCGCCCTGGTGACACCGAGCGCGCAATTTGGGCCGCCGGTCCCCTTCGAGCAGACCGTCAATGCCGCATCGGCAATCGTCAAAGGCGTCGATTTCGACGTCAGCTATGCTCCGGCGATCCTCAGTGGCCTCACGCTTAGCGGCGCCGTCAATTACAACAGCGCGCGCTACAGCTCCTTCCCCAATGCCCCTTGCGGGAACGGGCAGACGATCGGCGAGGGGTGTAACCAGCTCTTGAATCCGGTCACCGGGCTGTACACAGCCCAGGACCTCGCGGGGCGGCCCCTCGTGCGCGCGCCGGACTGGTCGGCCTCCTTCGGCCTCAGCCGCGCCACGCCGCTTCCTGACGACATGGTTCTCGATGTGGGTGTCGACGGTAACTATGTGAGTGAGTACTCGACCGTCGTACCGGATCTGCCGGGCTTCGTGCAGAAGGGATACGTCAAGATAGACGCCAGCATCTCGCTGAGCGGTCACGATGATGCGTGGGAAGCCGCTCTCATCGGCCGCAACCTGAACAACAGGATCACCACCGCCTGGTGCGCCAACGCCGGCTTGAGAAACAGCATCTTCGGTGGCCAGGTCGCCGGCGGTACGACATCCGGCCCGGTCGGTAGGGATGATGCCACGTGCGATGCGGAGCGCGGCCGGGAAGTCTGGGGGCGGGTGACCTTGAGATTTTAGCGGGTGCGACTCGGCCGTCGCGCCAGATACACGGAGCCGCTGCTCGCACCGCGCAGCAAGCCCGTGCTCGGCCATCGGCCGCCGACGAGATACAGAAAGGGTGGAAAAAATGCGAGTGAGACATGCAGCAGAGACGGCGTCGCTTCCTCTTCTCGGGATTCTGGCCATCGTGCCCTTTGCCAGCGCGAGTGCGGTGCCGGGCGCGCCGCTGCCGGTCATAGGGCCGCGCGCCATCGGCGGCACCGTTGCCGGCGCCGACGGACAGCCGCAGGCGGGTGTGTGGGTGATCGCACAACAGCCTAAGCTCGGCAGCGGCTACACCGAGATCGTCGTCACCGATGACCAGGGCCGCTTCGTGATACCGGATTTGCCGGCTGCTACGAGCTACAAAGTCTGGTCGCGCGGCTATGGGCTGCTCGACTCAGCCCCCGTCGAGGCCCAGCCCGGTCAAGAGGTGCACATCCGGGCGCAGGTTGCGCCGAGTGCGGTCGCGGCGGCGCAGATCTACCCGCCGAACTACTGGATGTCGCTCATTCGCGTGCCACCGAAGAGCGCGTTCCCCGGCACCGGCGACAAGGGCAACGGCATCTCCCCGGAGTGGCAGAGCCAGCAAGGGTGGATCGCCCATCTGAAAGAGACGTGCGAGTTCTGCCATGCGCTCGGCACGACCGCCACCCGCAACTTCCCGTTTCTGCCGATTCAGTCGTGGCAAGGCCTCGAGCGGACAGCTCGCGACCCGGGAGACCGCTTCTTCGCGGGCGACAAGACCTATCTCACCCGTGACGTCGGCGTGCGGATGAACGGGCTGATGATGGAGTATGGCGATCACCGCGGGTTGCAGATGTTCGCCGACTGGACCCATGCCATCGCCAAGGGCGAGCTCCCTCCCGCGCCTCCCCGGCCGACCGGCGTGGAGCGCAATCTGGTCGTGACCGTGTGGAACGCCGGCTTCGGGCACTTCTCGCACGACAGCGCCGCCACCTGGGAATTTGATCCCACCGTCAACGCCAACGGTCCGATCTTCGGCACCGAGACCTATTCCGGCATGCTGCTGCGCATCGACCCCAACACCGGCGAGCAGGAGCTGATCAAGGAAACCGATGCCAGCGGCGGTTGGGGCAAGAACCTGACCCCTCACACCCCGGCCGTCGACTGGAAGGGCCGGCTGTGGGCGGCGGACATGACCCAATATGCCTCCGTCCCCAAGCATGAGACCGGGCCGACGCCGTCCTATTGCTACGACCCGCACGACAAGTATGCGCGGTATTTCCCGCTGCATCCGGCGCAAGCGCGCGCCGTGACGCTCTACGACCCGAAGACCGGCAAACAGACGTTCATTCCGCTCTGCTTCGGCGTACACCATCTCGGGTTCGACAAGAACGGCCGCCTGTACTTTACCGGCGACACCCAGGTGGTGGGCTGGATCGATGCCAGGATTTGGGACAAAACCCACGATCCGGCCAAAGCGGTCGGCTGGTTTCCGATGGTTCTCGATACCAGCGGTGACGGGAAGATCACGCCCGACCGTCATGTCTGGAACCGGATCGTGAGCGGTGTCTGGGGCGGTGAAGGCGGGAGGGCCTGGACACGCTCCTGGGGCATAAGCAAGACGGAGAGCACCGACACCCCCTTCGATCCCAAGAAGGACACGCGGATCGCCGGCATGATCTATGGGATGGCGATCAGCCCCGTGGATCAGAGCTATTGGGGCGCCAAGTACTCACCGCTCGTTCCCTCGGGGATCATCCATCTCATTCCCGGAGCCAATCCACCCCTGACTTCGCGGATGGAATACTTCGAGCCCCCCAAGACCGCCGACGGCTACGCGGCCTTCAATGCGCGCGGTCTCTCCGTCGATTCCAAGGGGGTCGTCTGGGTCGCATTCGGATCCGGGGCGCTCGGCCGGTTCGACCGCTCGAAGTGCAAGCTTCTCGATGGCCCGAAGGCGACAGGACAACAGTGCCCGGAGGGATGGACGATCATCAAGACCCCTCTGCCCAACCTCAAGAACACAAGCATCCGCGCCGAGTGGTTCTATAACGCTTATGTCGACCGGTACGACACTCTCGGACTCGGCAAGGACGTCCCCATCCTCCCTGGCAGCAACGGCGATGAGCTGCTCGCTTATCTTCCCCGCGAGCGGCAGTTCGTCCATCTGCGCATACCCTATCCGCTCGGCTTCTACCCCCGCGGCATGGACGGTCGCATCGACGACCCGAATGGAGGCTGGAAAGGCCGCGGCATCTGGGCCAGCCAGAATATCGTTCCGCTCTGGCAGCAGGAGACCGGTGAAGGCGCGACCTCCTACATCGCGCATTTTCAGATCCGGCCGAGCCCGCTCGCTCAGTGACGCACCGGGAGACCACCATGATCACCCTGGCAGACTATCAGCGTAAGTACCGCTTCTTTCGTTTTGAACGGTCCGGTGACGGCATTCTCACCGTCACGTTCCAGACCAACGGCGGACCCTTGGCCTGGGGCCTCGAGCCCCTCGAGGAGCTCGGCTATGTCTGGGCGGATGTCGGCTCGGACCGGGCCAACAAGGTCATCATCGTGACGGGCACCGGCGACGGGTTCATCCCGACCATGGCCGTATCCGACGATGCGCGAATGTCGGCGGACACGTGGGACAAGATCGCATCCGACGTCAGGCGCATGATCCGCAACCACCTGAGCATCGAGGTGCCGATGATCGCCGCCGTGAACGGCCCGGCGCGCTTTCATTCCGAGCAGGCGTTGCTGTGCGACATAGTGCTGGCTTCGGGCGACGCCGTGTTTCAGGACTCCCCGCATTTCATTTCCGGAATGGTGCCCGGCGATGGCGTCCAGGTCATCTACAATCATCTCCTCGGCACCAACCGCGCGCGCTACTTTCTCTTCACCGGTCAGGAAATTCCTGCCGCGCAAGCCCTGGAGCTGGGGCTGATCGGAGAAGTCCACGCGCGCGAGACGCTCCTCGCGCGCGCCACGCAGATCGCGCGCCAGATCCTGAAGCAGCCCGAGCTGGTCCGCCGCTACACCCGCCAGGTATCCATCGAGCCCTTGCGCCGGCTCTACGGCAGCTTCGCGGAGCACGGTCTGGGTCTCGAGGGGCTAGGCGCCTGGGGCGGGTGGCCGTTCGAGGGCGGCGGGAATTCCTGAGCCAGCGCCATCGACTGCGTCATCGGATCCTGACACCGATGCCTAGTAGCTGAAGTCGTTGGACCAGATCTTGAATTCCTCATGATTCGGGAGCTGCGGCGCCGCATCCTTATCGCCGTTCACCGGCACCTGCACGACCGCGGGCTTGCCGCTGGAAAACGGGCCGGCTGTCGTTCCGCATGCAATCGCTCGGCACGGTACTGCAGCAGGTCAAACCGCTATTCGGCAAACCCGATCGCCATCAGCGACCCAGCCTCGCGACCATCAAGGTCACCGGCGCCGTGGCCGACGGGATTGTGAACGGCTGGGTAATTCCACGACTCCCACCCCGGTCGCCGACAACTCATTGCGGTGAGTGACCGCTCTCTGGCTGATCTCGACCAGATGCCTGCCCTCGGCAACGAATTTTCTATTGACGACGCCGTCGATGAATACGACATCGCCGTCGGGATTGTGACGGCGCAGCTGGCAGCGGCTCTGCCGCAGAAAACCGTCATCCCCCATCCAGTTCGTCAACTGATGGGTCAGCCATGAGCAGCGCTCCGGGCCGTAATCATAAGCACCCGGCGCGCCGACTTCGAGCGCGAACGACTCATCCCAGTGCACCCGCTCGGGGCAATCCGGCACGTTGAAGCGGTTCTTGATCCCGAGCCCGGGATGCTTCGCTTGCATGCGCCACGCGAGCTTGTTGGCCCGGATGTAAAGCCCGCCCCAGCCCTGCGCGTAGCAGATGAAGCCGGTCACCGTCATAGGCCCCTTCATCATGCGCGGCAGCGCCTCACCTTCAGAGACGTCTTCCCAGAAGCGCGGCTCCGACCCGCGAATCTTCTCGCCCGCGTACAGCTGATAGAACTCGGCCAGTTGCGCGTCCGTAAACTGCTCGACGCGACCGCGCGCACCCTCGTACTTCGTGCCGCGCTCCCGCGCCTCGTCGCGATCGGTCCGGAACACCCAGGAGTCGCATTCCGCAACCCTCACCCCTTCTTGGTTGAAGAAGCTCGTATGGTAGATCTGTTGAATCGACCTGCCGGCAAACTGGGTTCTGTGCTCGATCAGATTCTCGAGGTGAGCTTCGGTAGAGATCAGATCGCCGCGCAAGACAGGCCGGTACCAGGTCCAGTCCGCCCCCGCCCACATCGCGTGAACGCCCGGCAGACCACCGCAGTACCCCGATACGATGCGGCTGGTCGTGAAGAGAAAACTCGGCAGCGCCACGATCATCCCGTAGCGTGTCGTTGCAGCGTAGCCGGGATCGGTCCACAACGGGTTATCGTCACCGATCCCGTGCGCATAGTGCCGGATGCCGTCCCGTGTCGCCTCATAGTTCCACGGCTCCACCGTGTCGGTGATCGGCATGCCGATCCGCGCGCGCAAATCCTCGAGCCCCTGATCCGTGATCTTGGGAAAGCGGTCGCCTCGGGATCTGTCAGGCATCGGTGTCCCCCCTCGTTTCGTGTAGCCCGCCCGCCGCCTCTGCGTCGCGCAGCGCCTTGCGGTGCACCTTCCCCGCCGGTGTCTTCGGCAGAGCCGCGACGAAAGCAATGTGCCGTGGAAATTCGTGCTGACTCAACCGCTCCCGGGTGAAGGTCTTCAACTCCTGCGCAAATGCATCGTCCGCCTGCCTCCCCGCGACCACGAACGCCTTCGCCACCTGTCCACGCGTGCTGTCCGGAACTGCGATCACGGCGACTTCCCGCACGTCGGGATGCCTGAGCATGGTGTTCTCGATCTCGACGGCGCTCATGGTCCATCCCGCCGAGATGATCACGTCGTCGGCGCGCCCCGCGTGATAGAAGTAACCGTCCGCGTCGATCCTGGCGAGGTCCTTCGTCCTTTCCCAGCCATTCCGCCGCCATACCATGAGCTCGCCGACGACACCTGCCTCCGCCGGCACCCCCTCAGGCGTCTGCACCTGCAGCCTCAGACCCGGCACCGGCTTGCCCAGCGAGCCTGCCTTTACCACGTAATCTTCGGCACCGGGATAGTTCGCCAACACGACACCCATCTCCGTAGTGCCATACATGCTGCACGCGGGCACCTGAAACCTATCGTCGATGAACTCCAAGGTGGCGGCATCGATGGGCTCACCGGTGTAGGAGAGCTTCTCGATGCGGAAATCGAACTCGCCCGCCCTGCCCGAATTCTTCATCATCCTGTAGTGCGTCGCCGCGGCCGACAGATTCGTGATGCCATAATCCCGCAGCGCCTGCATGAGCCGCACCGCATCGAACCGGCCGGCCAGCGTGCCGGTGGTGACACCCAGCGCCAGCGGTGCCAGCGTGCCATGCCAGAGGCCATGTCCCCAGGCTGGAGATGACGGACAGAAGAATTCATCTCCGGGCCGGATCCCCGTGCCGTAGAGAGCGGCAAACATCAATGTCACCAGCGCCCGGTGCGGATGCCTCACGGCTGCCGGCAACTCCCGTGTGGTGCCCGACGTGTATTGCAGTACGGCGGTATCATCAGCACGGGTTGTCGCCGTGAACGAACCCGGGAAGCGCGACATCTCCTCGAGGAGACTGTCGTCGGCGAGCACGACACGCACTCCCGACGCCTGCCGCGCGACGTCTTCCTTCGCGTGGCTGGTGATCAGCAGTTTCGGCTTGCAGTCGTCGACTCTCAGGCGCAATCCGTCCGGCCCGAAGAGCGTGAACAACGGAACGCTCACGGCTCCACTCAGCATCGCGCCGAAGAGAGCCACATAGAAGAGCAGCGACGGCTGCAGCATGATTGCCACACGATCACCTGGCCCGATGCCGCTATCGCGCAACCAATGCGCGCAGCGTGCGGTGTCTGCGGCGAGCCCCTCGAAGCTCAGTATTTCGTCACTCCCGTCGGCATGTGCCACCCGAACGGCAGCGCGTCCGGAGCCATCGGCATGGCGCGCGAGGCACTCGTGCGCGATGTTGAGATTTTCGCGGTCGCCGTCGAAGAGTTGCCACAACGCCTCCTGGTCAGCGTGCGCTTGCGCATCCGCATAACTCGTATAAGACGTCAGTTTCACGACCGTACCCTCACTTGCCCGCATCATGCACATCGCCGGCGCGCAGTGTCAACGCAACACCCCTGTCTGGACCAGCATGTGCTCACGCGTCAACAATTCGTCGTCAATTGCAATTGACGAGATGCAACTCGCCACCGCCTGAACGCGCCACTAAGGCGCTCTCACGGCCAAACCGCATGCTGGCCAAGCCTCGGTCGAGCACAGCTTTTCGTCAGGTGCCGAGGCGGACACCAGCGCGCAACATAGCCAGCCGCTCGCTCATCAGTCGCATCAGTCGCGTTGTTTGCCGTACTCCCGGTGACGGTACCGCGTACTCAGCCGGGCAGGCGGACACGCCCAGTCCTGCCGAAAAGCCGGCGACTCACGCCGCTCCGGGTCTGGCGGAGGTGGTCGTCACGGCGCGCCTGAAGTAAGGAGTCCCTCATCCACGCGCCGGTGGCGGTCATTGCCCTCTCGGCGAAGCGCTCGCCGATTGCTCAAGTCAATAAGCGCTCGATCTCCGGGACGATCTGGAAGAGGTCGCCCACCAGGCCGAAGTCCGCAACCTCGAAGATCGGCGCCTCCGAATCCTTGTTGATGGCGACGATGGTGCGCGCATCCTTGATGCCGGTCAGGTGCTGAATCGCGCCGGAGATGCCGATCGCAATGTAGAGCTCGGGCGCGATGATCTTGCCGGTCTGGCCGACCTGCAGCTCGTTGGGAGCGTAGCCCGCATCCACCGCGGCGCGCGTGGCGCCGACCGCTGCGCCCAGTTTGTCGGCCAGCGGGTAGAGCGTTTTCTGGAATGCCTCGGCGCTGCCGAGAGCGCGTCCGCCGGAGACCACCTTCGCGGCAGTCTGCAGGTCCGGGCGGTCGCTTTTGGCCGCGGAGAGGGATACGAAGCGCGTGTGCGCGGGGATCTCCGCGGAGACGGCGGTCTTCTCCACGGCAGCCGAGCCTCCGGCAGGCGCGGGCTGGAAGGAGGCCGCGCGCACCGTGCCGACGACTTTGGCGCCTGCCTCGACCTCCACGGTCACAATGGCATTGCCGGCGTAAATGGGACGCCGGAAGCGCGTTGCGCCCTCGACTGCCATGATGTCGCTGATCTGGGCGCTATCGAGCAGTGCGGCGATGCGCGGCATCACGTCCTTGCCGAAAGTGGTCGAAGGACCCAACACGTGGCTGAAGGGACTAGCGAGCGCCGCAATCTGCGGCGCCACCGCCGCCGCCAGCAGGTAAGCGTTGCTGGGATGATCGACCGCCAGGACGCGCGCCACGCCCTTGAGGGCTGCCGCCTGGGAGGCGACGGCACTGGCATCCGCGGCGCACACCGCGACGGTAATTTCTCCGTCCGGGATACCCGATCCACAGGTGACGCACTTGGCCGTGGCGGGATTGAGTCGCGCGCCGTCGTGCTCGGCGACGATGAGAATGCGATTGCCCATTTACAGAATACCCTTGCTCTTGAGCGCAGCGACCAACTCGGCGGCGTCCTTCACTTTGACGCCTTTCTGACGCTGCGGTGGCGGTTCGAAGCGCGTGAGCTTCAGACGTTGACGCTGTTCAACGCCGAGCGCGGCGAGCGTTAGGGTCTCCAGCGGCTTTTTCTTCGCCTTCATGATGTCCGGCAGCTTCACGTAACGCGGCTCGTTGAGACGCAGGTCCGTCGTGATCACCGCTGGCAGATCGACCTCGAGCGTCTCGAGACCCGCGTCGACTTCGCGCGTTACGCGCGCCTTCTCGCCCTCGAGCTCCACCTTAGAGGCGAAGGTGGCCTGCGGGCGCTGCCACAGAGCCGCGAGCATCTGGCCCGTCTGGCTGTTGTCGTCGTCGATGGCCTGCTTGCCGAGGATGACGAGAAAGGGCTGCTCTTTCTCGGCGAGCTTGAGCAGCGCGCGCGCCGCCACCAGCGGCTCGATGACGCCGTCGGCCTGCACGTGCAGCGCCCGGTCCGCGCCCATCGCGAGGCAGGTGCGCAGCTGCTGCTGGCAATCCGCCGGCCCAACTGTCGCCACGACGACTTCCTCTGCCGCCCCGCGCTCTTTGATCCGCAACGCCTCTTCGAGCGCGATCTCATCGAAGGGGTTGACGCTCATCTTCACCCCATTGGTAATCACGCCGCGGCCATCCGGCTTGACGCGGATACGCACGTTGTAATCCACCACTCGCTTGACACCGACCAGGATCCGCTTCACCGCCACTCCCGCCTTTCGTTCATTCTGTTCACGCCGGGTCGCCCTCAGCGCCCGCGCCACCGCGGGCGCCGCTTTTCCGCAAAGGCCCGTGGTCCTTCCTGGGCATCTTCGCTCAGATACGCCGCTTGCGATGCGTGTCGCGCCGCTTGCACCGCTGCCGACCGGCCCATTTCGGTCGCCAACATTACCGTCTCGCGGGCGGCGCGCACCGAGAGAGGCGCACCCTCGAGGATCTCGGCGGCGAGCTCCAGCGCCGCCTCCAGCAGCTTCTGCGGCTCCGCCAGGCGATTGACGAGCCCGATCTCGTACGCCCGCTGCGCCGTGATCGGTTTTCCCGTCAGGACGATCTCCATCATGATCCGCTGCGGAATCATGTGGATGAGCGGCGCCGCCCACGGCGAGCTCCTGCCGACCTTCACCTCGGTGATCGCAAATTTGGCGCTCGTGCTCGCCACGCACAGATCACAGGCCTGCGCCATGAGCCAGCCGCCGGCATAGGCGAGCCCGTTGACCGCGGCAATGGTCGGCTTCGAGAGCTCGATGTTGTCCCCCGGCACGGGAAACATGTCACGCGGCGGTACGGCGAGCTTGAGCGCCATCATCTCCTTCAAGTCCCCACCGGCGCAGAAAACTTTGTCGCCCGCTCCCGTGAGGATGGCGAGGCGCAGCGCCGGATCGCGCTCGAAGCGCTCCCATGCCGCGAAGAGACCTGCGCGAATGTCCTTGCCGAGCGCATTGCGCGACTCCGGCCGGTTGAGGGTGATGATCGCGATGCCATCATCGCGCGCCTCGAAGAGCACGGCCTCGGACATCTAGTACCCTCTCTTGCGGATGTCGTGGGCAGCAATGTCCAGCGCCTGCTGAAACGCCGGGTGGGCAATGGCAACCAGGCGACGGGTCCGCTCGGCGAGCGTCTTCCCTTTGAGCTCCGCGGCACCGAACTCCGTCACGATGACATCGACATCGCTGCGCGCTGTCGTGACCGGTCCTGAGAGGCTCGCGCTGATGCGGCTGACCTTGCCGCCCCGGGCCGTTGCCGGCAGGGCAATGATGGACCGTCCGCCCGGCGAGCGGGCGCCGGCGCGCACGAAATCGACCTGGCCGCCGGTACCCCCAAGGTAAAGCGGTCCACTCTGCTCGGCATTCACCTGACCGGTGAGATCCACTTCGACCGCGGAGTTGATGGTCACCAGCTTCGGCAGCCGGGATAACACCGTCGCATCGTGCGTGTAGGCGGAATTTCGCATCTGCATGCTCGGGTTGCGATCTGCGAACGCGTAGAGACGCTTCGTGCCGATCAGGGCGCCCGTGATAGATACGCCGGGGTCGATGGGCTTGCGCGCATTGCTGACCACTCCGGCCTCGACGAGATCCACGAGACCATCACCCATCATGCCGGAATGAACACCCAAATCCTTCCGGTCGCGCAACAGGCGCAGGATCGCATCGGGCACCGCGCCGATGCCGACCTGAATGGCGGCACCGTCTTCGACGTACGCTGCGGCATGTCTTGCGATCGCGAGGTCGGTGGCACCGATCGGCGCTGCGGACACCTCAACCGGATCACGGCTGACTTGCACCGCGCAATCGATCCGCGCGGCCGGTAACGTAGCGTCCCCCAGGGTAAAGGGCACGCGCTCATTGACTTCGGCAATCACCACCCTAGCCTTGCGAACCGCAGTCGCGACGAAGTCGCCGATCAGGCCGAAGCTGTGATTGCCCGCCGCATCAGGTGGACTGACCTGCACGAACGCCGCGTCGCAGCCGATGAGCCCCTGCTCGATCATGGCCGCGACCTGACCGACGTGACAGGGCACTATGCCGAGCCGGTGCGCCTCCGCGAGCGCTCGCAACGATCCGATCGCCCCCATGCTGGAAAAGGCGATCCTGTCCGCGGCCGTAACGTCCAACAGCCCAGAGAAGCTGGTCGCCGCGAACGCCGCCACCGGGCCGATCCTCTCGGCCTGCGCGATCAGCGCCTGAACCAGCGTCGTCGGCTCGCCACACGCGTGTCCCCATACGATGCGATCGCCGGGCCGCAGAAACCGACTCAGGTCGAGTCCTGCCGTATCCGTCGTGAGCGTCATCGCCCCGAAGCGTCCTTGATCAGGCGCAGCAGTGACTGCGCGCGCGCGAGATGCGGCCGGTCGAGCATGGCGCCCTTGTGGGCGAGCACGCCCGCGCCGGGAGTGGCGGCGAAGAGAGCGACGATTTCCTGCGCCGTGGCGATCTCCGCGGCACTGGGCGTGAATGCCTCGTTGATCACCGCCACCTGCGCCGGGTGGATGGCCAGCATTCCGCGAAACCCCGCGCGGCGCACCAACTGCGCCCGGGCGCGCAGGCCGGACTCGTCACGGATGTCACCATGGATGGTCTCCACGGCCGGGACTCGCGCCGCAGCAGCCCCCAGCAGGCACAGGCTCCGCGCCATCTCGTAGGTGAAGAGGTAACTCCCGTCATGGCCGGTGTTCTGACTTGCTCCCAGCGCATCGGCTAAGTCTTCCGCGCCCCATGTCATCGCCACGAGTCGCGGCGCACCGGCATAACTACCGGTGGCGAACATGCCTTGTGCGGTCTCGGTGACCAGCGCGATCACCGGGGTCTTACCGAGCTCGATGCCGGCGGCAGCCTCGAACGCGGAAAGATAATGACCCAGCCGCTCGATATCCCCTCGTCCGCGGGATTTCGGCAGCATGATGCCTCCGGGACGGCCCGGCATGACGGCCGCGAGGTCGGCCAGCGCGTGCGGCCCCTGAAGCGGATTGATCCGCACCCAGAGACGGTCGCAGCCCGTGCGCTGAGCCGTGAGAAACGCGACGATCAACTCTCGTGCCTTGGGCTTCTCCCGCTCGGCTACCGCATCCTCGAGGTCGAAGATGACAATGTCCGCAGGCCCCGCGGCCGCCTTCTCCATCTTGCGCTCGCTGTCCCCGGGGGCAAACAGCCATGAGCGTGCGCTACTCGGTGCCATTCGTCTCCTCACCGGCGGCAGCGGATTTGGCGCTGCGCCAATACTCTTCCAGCTTCGCCCGATCGATGAAGATCTCCGGCGCCATCGCAACGTTCGCGACATTGACCGTGTGGCTGACGATCACATAGAGCCCGATGAGCCCCACGAGCTGCATGAGACCCGATAGGCCGAACGCCGCCACCACTTCGCCCTTCAGCGTCTCGTTGACGGCGCCCGTGCGCACGAGCTCGACGTTGGAGTCGAAGATGATCCGCTCTTGCTCGTCGCGGAATTGCGGCCGCCGTCCATCGCCAATGGCGGTGATGACTTCTTCCGCAAGGCCCTCGAAGCGGGCGCTGTTGGAATGAAAGTCATACTCGTGACGGGCGTGCATCAGCATGGACGTTGTCAGGATGACGAGCTCGCGCAGCTTGCCGGGCAACTGCCCGCGGGCGCGGATGGCATCGGACAGCCGCAACATGGCCTGTCCGAGCTCCGGGAACTGCAGCCATGCGTTGTAGAGATCCGGCAGCCGCTTGATCTCGCCGGCCCCGGTCGAGAAGAAGGCGCGCGGGCCCTGGGTCGCCCGGGCCCAGAGCGACAGCTGCTCAGGATCGAGTTCTCCCTTGCCCAGAACCGGAAATTGGAGCACGGGCACCCCCTGAATGCTGCCGCCGGGTCATGCCACACCGAGCCAGCGGCGTCACATACGGACTTCGTCGCTCGCGTAACGCATTACGCGACCGGCTCGACTCCCGCTAGGCCTTCTTCTCCATCTCGTGCTTGGCCACCATCGGGTCTGCTTCATAGATGGCCAGGAAATCGCAATACTCCGTGCACTTGTCGATCTTGCCGTCGCGGAACACGAACGCATGATGGTATTGATTCTCCATGACCTGGCCGTTCTTCCAGTACATGCGGCCGTCAGCCTCGGCATGCACGCGATCATCCTCCGCGGTCATGCTCAGAATCTTGAACTCGGGTTTCTTGGTCATGCCGCTGAAGATCGTTCTGATGCGCTCCAGCGCCACCTTCTTGTTCCTCGGGTAGGCCAGGTGAGCGAGCGTCTTCGAGCGCACAGGCACGATCCACGTGAACGTGTCTGCGAGGAGCGGCTCCAACCGATCCACGTCCAGGGTCCGCATACATTCGAAGTACTCCTCCACGACCTTCTTGTTGTGCTCGGTAGACATGTTTCACCTCGCTGATTGGCGTATGCAGATCGTACGTTTCCGCTGTCGTCCCATATTGTCCATATTATTGGCCGCACTTTCTTTGCGCTAAACGCCAATATTATTTTATTTGTCCGGACCAGTAACGCCAGCTGGACAATGAGGGAATCCGCCGTCCGCATCAATCCGAGACGGCCGGTCTCGACCGACGGCATCCCGTCACTACGGTCGCGGGCGCGCGCGTACCCTGTCGGCCGATTGAGCGCTGCTCGATTTACCGAGCGCGGGCATCCTGTGACCGAGGCACCGGGAGATTGCCGCCGCCTCCTCCCGTACCAGTCGCGCCAGCTCCACACGCCTGTCCTGAAGCCGGGAGCTTGGTGCCGCGACCACCAGTGCTCCGATCACGATGCCCTCGCCGTCGCGAATGGCAGCCGCCGCGCCGGTGACCCCCTCAGCCGCCTCGTCCATGGTTTGTGCAACGCCGCACGTCCGGGCCAGCGTGATCGCTTGCGCGATCTTGGCCCTGTTGATTTCGGTCTTGGTCGTCATTTTCTTCGCCTTCAGGCGATTCAGATAGCGCCGCAGGTCAGCCTCGGGAATTGCTGCCAAGAGGACGCGGCCGCCGGCCGTACAGTACAGAGGCCGCCGGTCGCCCACTGAAACGGTAAAGCGAACGGAATTCCTGCTCTCCATGACATCGAGGTATGTCATCGTGTCTGCTTCCGCGTCCCTCACCGCAAACAACACCGTCTCGCCCGATCGCTCGGCCAGGCGCCGCATCCCCTCCCGCACCAGGTCCGGCGAATGGATCCGGCGCCGCGCCTCGAGCAGGGCGCTGCCGAAGCCGAAGGCGCTCGGGCCGAGGCTGTAGACCCCATCGGACGAGGTGACGAATTCGGTGTCCGCGAGACCGCGAAGCAACGCCGCTATGCTGCTCTTCGGTGCGTGCAGCTCGCGGCTGAGCTGCGCGAGACTGACGGGTGCCGGCGCCGCGCACAACGTTTCCAGGATCCGGATCACGCGTGCAACCGACTGGGGTGAATTCAGCGGGCGGTCATCGGCGTTCGGCATGGTGCATCCCGCGGCGTCGAGCCTGACGCTCGTTCTGGTTATACGGCTCCATCACGACCTTCTCGAGGTGCGTTGAAACAATAGCGGGCAACCGCCCTCCCCTGTCCGCCACGCCCACCGAGGTCCGACTGCAACGACTTCAGACGGTAAGTCCAGAGGTGCAGAGAGTGCTCGAGAGTGATGCCCATGGCAGCCAGCATCTGGTGCACGTCATAGACGAGGCGCGTGGCGCTCTCCTGCGCATGGAGCGCCGCGAGTGCGGCGTCTCCCGCATCGCCCGTGCCGGCCGCCTTCAACATCAGCCAACGGACGCCCCCGGCGAGCACGGCACATTCGGCCATGCGGTGGTGCAGCGCCTGGAACGCGCCGAGCGGCCGTCCGAATTGCCTGCGCAGCGTGAGATGCTCGACGGCCGTGGCGATTGCCGCCTGCATGAGCCCGCTCGACTCGGCGGCAAGCGCAATCCGCAGCCACTTACGCACATTGGCGGATTCCGCTGGCGCGAGCTGTACGGCTTTCGGGCTGCCGTTCAACCTGCCCATCGGATAAGCAAACAGCGACTCGACCGGCTCGGCATCGCCCCTCTCCGTGCGAACGACCGACGTACTCTCGCCTTCGATGAGCAGAATCGTCCGAGCTTGCGCCACGAACCGGCCCGGACGGGCGCTCTCGATCACGGCGAGGGGGCGTGGCCACTTGCCCGGCAATTGCGGCCTCACCAACATCGAGGCGGCCGCTTCGACCGTGTACGGCAGCCGGGCCAGCCGCTCGACGACCATCGCCGCAGCGAGCGGTCCCATCTCGGGCACGCTCGCAATCTCGAAATAGTCGCCCGCCTCCAGCTCCTTCTCCAGGCCTTCCCCGACCAGGGCGAAGCCCTGAAACTCCGAGGGCTTCAGCTCATAAGGCTGGCAGAGGCGGTCGACGGCCGCCATCAAGGCGTGCTGGTCGGATGTCAGTTGCAAGTCCATCAGCGCGGCTCGCGTGGCAGCTTGAGCAGCTCGGTCGCAATCAGATTGAGCTGAATCTCCGCAGCGCCCGACGCGATGCCGGCGACGATGGCCCGTTGGTGGTGCGCACGCAGCATGGGATCGCCTCCCGCGAGACTCTCCGGCAGCTGCTCGACCACGAACTCGCCCACGAGTCGCTCCGCCATGACCGTGGCGTAGCGCGCAGCGCTCGCTTCCGGCCCGCCGGTTACGCCATGACATCGCTGATCGATGATGCCATAGCTGTAATAACGTGCCGCCTCGCACGCCGCACGGGCTCGCGCCGCCTGCTCGATGGCACCGCAGCCAAACCGTCCTTCTCGTTTGAGCGCGTCCACGGCCCGATGCAGCATCCTCGTCGCGAGCGCGAACCGCGGGATGCCGACACGCTCGAGTGACAGCGCCGCGCGTGCGATTTCCCACGCCTGACCCTCGGCGCCCAGGCGCGCCTCCTGCGGCACCACGACGTCATCGAGGAACATCTCGTGAATGTCGCCCTGACCGATCATGCTCGAGATCTGCCGCACGGTGATCCCCGGCGTCTGCATCGGAATGAGGAACACCGAAATCCCCCCCTTTCCCGCAGCGGTCCTCGCCAACAGGAAGCAGGTATCGGCATGAGTGGCATACGACGTCCAGATCTTCTGGCCAGTGATGCTGTAGCTCGAGCCCCGCCGCTCGGCTCGAGTCCGCAACGCCGCCAGGTCCGACCCTGCCTCCGGCTCCGAGAAGCCCTGACACCAGATCGCCTCCCCGCGCGCCATCGGTCTGATGTACCTCTCCTGCTGCTCTGGCGTACCAAAGCGCATCAAGGTGGGGCCTATCCAGTTGACGTTCATGTATTGGCCGCCACGGGGCTCTCCCGCCTCCCACATCTCCTCCGCCAGGATGAATGCCGTCCAGGCATCCGCGTCCCTCCCGCCCCAGCGCGCCGGCCAGTGCGGAATCAACAGCCCCGCCCGCGCGAGCTCGCCGCAGAATTTCCGGGAGAACACGCTCTGCGAATCGGATCCCGGTCCATCCGCGATCGCCGCCCAGTCCGCGGGGAGGTGCGCCGCGAGAAAGCCGCGCACGGTTTCGCGAAACGCTAACTGCTCGGCATTCCAGGCGAAATCCATCGGCAATCGACCTCTGGCCGGTGCGCGTCCAGTTGGGCGCGCTCGTATGGGGGAGGTCTCCTGTTTATCATGGCCGGCCGCCCGCATTCCAGTCCACTGTGCCGATATCGGCACGCCGTGCGGTGCATATCCGCGTTCACTGGGCTAGTATCAGCACAGCGGGCACTTGCTGCCCCCATCTGCAGGGGGATACGATGAAGACGATCAGCGACTTTTCGCTGCCGCAGAGCAATTCTCTACCGGCATTGCCAGCGCTCCTCCCGTCCGAGGGGGCGCAGTCCAGAACGACGGAGCGGCCCCGCAAGAGCGGCCCGAGCCGGCAAAGGGAGTTCTCCGCGTCCGGATTCGCGATCGTCAGCTCCGAAGCCCTGAGCTTCTTCCCGGAGCTGACCCAACACCTGGGTGCCGACCCGCACGCGCTGCTGCGCCTCGCGGGAATCGAGCCCAGCATCCTCGCCAGCCGCGGCTCGGTGCTCGAATACCGCTCGCTCATCGAGCTTCTCGAGATCACCGCGCGCACTCTGCAGTGTCCGGATTTCGGGCTGCGCTTCGCGGCGCTGCAGGGCGGCACCCGCGTCATGGGTCCGATCGGCGTCGTGATGAAGAATTCGCAGACGGTCGGGCAGGCACTGGGCTATTGCAAAAAGCAGATCCACGCCTACAGCCTGGCGACGCGCGTGCGCTTTATGCCCGATCGGCCGCATCACAAACTCTTTGTCGGGCTGGAGATCCTGCTCGATGGTGTCGCGCAGAAAGCACAGATCGTCGAGCACGCGCTCATGCTCGCCAATCTCAATGTGATCGACATCTCCAGCGAAACGGCGCGGGCGCGACAGATCTCATTTCGCCACGCGCCCGTTTCGGCGCCGAGCGTCTATCGCGAGGCATTCCAGTGCGACGTGCGCTTCGGGGAGGATGTCGACGGCCTGGTGCTCGAGGAGCGCGATCTGCTCTGCCCCGTAGTCCGTCCGGATGAGCAGGTGTATCGCATCGCCACCTCCTTCATCGATGAGCACTTCCCCCCCGCCAAACCGCCCCTCCACGCCCGCGTCCGCAGCCTCATCGGCCAGTATCTGGCGAGCGACAGCGCCTACGAGCGCATCGCGGCGGACCTTTGCATGCATCCACGCACTCTGCAGCGGCACTTGCGCAACGAAGGCAGGACGTTCGAGGGCATCAAGGATGAGGTGCGTCAGGAGGCCGCGCTGCGTTTCCTGCAGCGCCCGGACATTCCCCTGACACAGGTGGCCGCAAAGCTCGGGTACGCGGATCAGACGGTGCTCTCGCGAAGCTGCTGCCGCTGGTTCGACGCGACGCCCGGTGAGCTGCGCCGAAGAGCGACGAACGCGCTCCACGGATTCAGCGCTTCACACGCCGCATCAGCGTCGAATACCGGAAGCGCGACCCCGGATGAGTGTTGATGGTCACCTGCGCAACCGCCGCTTCCGAGGTCTTATAGGTACGCTGGATTTCCAACGCAGCCGTTCCGGTCTCCACCTGCAGGGCAGCCGCTTGCGCCGGCGGGAGCACTACTGCTGAAATCTGCTGGTGAACCTCCACGACGCTCACCCCGAACAGATCCTCGATCAAGGGGAAGATCGGCCCGGCATGCCGCGGCAGCAGCCGGCCCACCGCGGCAAAGGCGCGGTTGATGTAGCACTCCGTCAGACACACCGGAGCAGCGGCACCGTCCGTCTTGCGACAGCCCGCAACCGCCAGATACTCCTCACCGGGCAGTAGACCCGTCCGTGAGGCGAGGTCATCGTCGATCGCGATCATCCTGATGGAGTCGATCGCAAACGGAGCATCGCTGGCGAACGCCAACAGGTCGTTGATGGACATCAAGTCCTGTACGTACGACGCCAGAGAGGGTCGCGGAACGACGATCGTGCCGGCCCGCGGCCGCGACGATACGAGGTTGTCTTCGCGCAGGCGTCTGAGAGCCTCGCGCACGGTATAGCGGCTCACGGAGAACCGCTCGCAAAGCTGATCCTCCGTCGGAAGCTGCGTGCCCACGAGATACACGCCGTCGATGATCTCTTTCTTCAGGGCCCGCGCCACCTGCAGGTAGAGGTGCTCTTCGGAATTCGTCTCCGCGGCTGCGCTCGTGAGCGGTGCGCCACTCGACCCTGCGGCCCGGCCAACCTTCGTTCCGGCCTTGGCAGGCATCAGGGGCTTCTTCGCGCCGGCCACGAGAGGTCGTGGCTCAATAGTGGACCGCCTGGGTGATAGCGCCATCCACCGTCAGATTGGCGCCCGTAGTGAAGGAGGAGCGCGGACTCGCAAGAAACACCACCGCGTCCGCCACTTCCTGCGGGCTGGCCATTCGCCCCGTCGGATTGCGCGCCAGGGCCGCCTGAAAGCGCTCGGGCGCGACAGACTTCACTTTGTCCCAACCGCCCCCCTCGACGTATACCGTACCGGGTGTCACTACATTCACCCGAACCTTCTTCGGCGCCAGATCCTTCGCGACCGACTTGCAGTAATGTACCACGGCCGCCTTGGCCGCCCCATAGGCTGCCAGGAAGGCCGTTTCGGTCACGGAGGTCGTGGAGATGTGCACAAGCGCCGCATCGCCGCGACGTTGCGCAGCCTGCTCGAGGTGAGGACGCAGGTGTGTGATGGCACGCACCGATCCGAGGAGGTCGATCTCGATGGAGTTGCGCCAATCCGCCTCGGCGTTACCCATCGCGAGCGCGCTCGCACAGAGCACGGCCACATCGATTCCTCCGCCGCCAGCCACTCGCGCGAGCCATTCGGCCAGTGCCTTCTCGTCACGTACATCGATCGCGGCCCCCTCGGCGCCGCCGCCCGCGGCGCTGAGCCTCTGCACCGCCTTGCCGACTTCGGTGCTGCTGCGCGCACACAGCGCGACATGAGCGCCCTCCGCGCGGAAGCCTTCGGATATGGCAAGTCCTATGCCGCGCGCTCCGCCGATCACGACCGCCCGCCGGCCTGCTAACTTGAGATCCATAAGTTCACCTGTTGAAGGGTTCGTGGCGAAAGTATCAATACGTGAAATCCGTGTACCAGGTCTTGAACTCGTCGTAGCCCGGCAGCTGCAGCGCCGCGTTCTCCCGCGCGTTCACCGGCACCTGGACGACGGCCGCCTTGCCGCTCGCCAGCGCCCTCGCGACTGCGGGGCCGATGTCTTCCGCGCGCTCGACGTATTCCCCGTGGGCCCCGAAGCCCTCGGCCACCTTGTCGAGCCGCACCTTGCCCCAATGCGCCTCGGTCTCGGGCGACTCCGGCCCGATGATGGCCCGGTAGCCGCGCACCTCGAGTCCCCAGGCGTAGTCACAGGCCACGATGCAGACCACTGGCAGGTTCTTGCGTACGGCGGTCTCCAGCTCCGAGATGTGGAAGAGAAATGCGGAGTCGCTCGTCACCAGCACCACCCGGCGATCGGGCCCAACTGCCAGCTGCGCGCCAATGGCATACGGCAGCCCCGTCCCAAGGTGACCGAAGTTCTGGTTCCAGAGCAGATCACTCGGCATCGATTGCGAATACGTCCAGGAATAGATCGAGGTCGTGCCGCCATCGCGGACGTAGACGGCGTCCTGCGGGATGGCGCGCGTCGCCTCGAACATGGAGCGCGCCGGATGGATCGGCGCCGACTCCTTCGGCACGGACGCTACGATCCCGGCCTTGTAAGCCGCATGTTGCTTGATCCAGGAATCGAGCTCCGCTGACGGCGCGCGCGGCCTATCCTTGAATGCGGCCATCAGTTGCGGCACGACCGCACGCAGGTCGCCGACCAGCGGCACGTCGATCGGGCGGTTGACACCGATCGCGGTGGCATCGCTCTCGATGAGGATCCACGTGCGATCCACGTTGCCCTTGCTCCAGTGGTGGCCCGTGCCGTGGTGAACCGGCTCGCCGAGCTCGGTCCCGATGGCTAGCACCACATCCGACTTCACCACCGCATCCACGGCCGCTGGCGACAGACCGTAGGCGAACGTCCGCTCCTCCAGGCCTTTGAGAAACGATGTCGCGCCCGAAGTCTGGATGACGGGACAGCCGAGCGCACGCGCCAGAGCCGCAATCGCCTCATGTGCACGCGCCGCAAACACTCCCTGCCCGATGAGCAATATCGGTTGCCGCGCGTTACGCAGCAGAGCGACCGCCGCCTCGACGGCCGGGGCGCTCGCGCACGGATGAACCAGTCGATACGCTTCGGGTGGCAGCGCCGGCGGCAGGTCCAGCTGCGCTTTGATGACATTCATCGGGTATTCCACGAACACCGGCCCAGGCGTCCCGGTGAGCGCCCGGCGGAACGCCTCGTGGATGACCTCATCGGTCTGCTCGGGATATTCGATGATCCCGACATATTTCATCACCGACTCGAAATGCTGCGACTGCCGGATGAACTGGATCCGGCCCCGCTTCACCCGCTGCTCGGCAACGCGCCGGCGCTGGCCGCCGATGAAGAGCGTCGGCGTATTCTCTTTCGCCGCGCAGATCGCCGCCGGCACCAGATTGGCCACCCCGGGACCCTGGTTGCCGACGACCACCCCCGGCCTACCCGTCATGCGCCACATGGCCTCCGCCATGAAGCCGCCGGCCTCTTCATGATGTGGCGCCACGACACGCCAGCCGCGCTTCTCCGCAGTGGTGAACATGTGGAAGAAGCTCGGATCGGGAATACCGAACAGCGTCTTGATGCCCTCGGCCTCGAGCAGATCCAGGATCCGCTCATACACGAATGTCGCCATGCTCAACTCTCCTGCCAACTAAGCGTTGCGCCGGCTCGTCTGCACGAGCTCGATCGAATACCCATCCGGGTCCTTGACGAAGGCAATCGCCGGCCCGCCCTCGTAGTAAACCGTGGGCCGCAGCGTGATCTCCGTACCCATCGCTTCCAGCTTCGCCACGGTCGCCGCGAGATCGGGTGCGCCGATCGAGATGTGACCGTAGCCGGTCCCGTGCGTGTACGAGTCGACATCCCAGATATGGGTCAGCTCCAGCAAGCCGCCCGACCCATAATCGCCGAAACCGATGAACAGAGCCGTGACCCGTCGCGCCGGAATGTCGAAGCGGTCGAGCACGTGCATCCCGAGTCCTTCGATATAGAACCGTAGCGCCGCCTCGAAGTCCCGCACGCGGATCATGGTGTGCAGGAACCGGGGCGCGGTGTCATCCGAGCCCCATACCCAATACTTGGAATCGAAAGCATCGGTGTAGAGTTTGCTATTCATAGGCCTGCCCATTCGTCGCATGCAAAAGAAGTGAAACCACGTGGCTTGCCGGTCCGGGTCCACGGCTCCTCAGTATGACCGCGGCAGCTCCAAAACCTTCTCCGCCAAAAAATTCAGGATCATGTGAGGCGTGATCGGCGCCGTGCGCGGGATCAGAACCTCGCGCAACAGCCGCTCGATGTGGTATTCCTGTGCATAGCCCATCCCTCCCAGGGTGAGCATTGCCGTGTGACAGGCCTCGAAGGCGAATTCTCCGGCCAGGTACTTGCCCGCGTTCGCCTCGATGCCACATTCCTTGCCGCGGTCGAACAGCGTCGCCGCCTTCATCACCATCAGATTAGCGGCCTCCAGCTGCGCCCAGCATTTCGCGAGGGGGTGCTGAATGGCCTGATTCTTACCGATCGGCCTGTCGAACACGATGCGCTCACGCGCATAACGGGCGGCTCGGGTGATCGCAGCCCGCCCGATTCCGATAGCCTCGGCGCCCACCAGCACCCGCTCGGGATTGAGGCCGTGCAGCAGGATCCGAAACCCGTCGCCCTCGGCGCCGATCCGGTCCTCTTCCGCGACCCATAGATCGCGAATGAACAGCATGTTGGAATCGACCGCATGCCGTCCCATCTTGTGGATGAGCCGCACCTCGACCCGCGATCGATCCAGGTCCGCGTAGAAGAGCGACAGCCCCTGCGTCTTGCGCTCGATGTTCGCGAGTGGCGTGGTACGCGCGAGCAGCAGCATCTTGTTCGCCACCTGGGCCGTGGAGATCCAGATCTTCTCGCCCGTGATCAGGTAGCCGCCTTCGCGGCGCTCCGCCCGAGTCTTGACTTCGGTCGTGTTGAGGCCGGCATCGGGCTCGGTTACGGCGAAACACACCCGATCGCGGCCACTCGCCACGGCTGGCAGGATCCGCTGCTTCTGCGACTGGCTGCCAAAGAGCACGACCGGCTGCATGCTGAACACCGGCATGTGAACGCTCGATGCGCCCGTCATGGCGGCGCCGGACTCTGCGATGGCTTGCATCATCACGGCCGCTTCCGTCACGCCGCACCCCGAGCCGCCGAACTCCGTCGGAGTCGCGATTCCCAGCCAACCCGCATCACGCAAGGACTCGAAGAACTCCTGCGGAAAGACCCCCTGTCGGTCCCGCTCGAGCCAGTACTCGTCCGGAAACCGGCCACAGAGCTTGAAGATCGCCTCCCGAATGTTTTCCTGATCGGCCGTTAGTGAGAAATCCATCGCATGAACCTTGAGTTAGAGACCCGCTCTCACGTCAGCAACCGCGGTCCCGTTCCGCCGCCAATCCCAGCTCTCTGAGCACCTCTCCCGTGTCGGCGCCGAGTTCCGGGGCCGGACCTGCCACATGGCCCGGCGTGCGGGAGAACCAAGTGGGAACTCCCGGAAAACGCACGGACCCATGCGGCGTCGCCACCGTCTCGAAGAGACCTACCTCCCGCAAATGCGAGTTGTCGAACAGTTCCTCGGGAGTCCGCACCGGTGCCGCGGGTATCTCTAGCTGGCGAAACAGCGTCAGCCACTCCGCGGTCGTTCGCTCCTTCAAAGTCGTCGCAATCAGTGAGTAGATGGTGTCGACGTGTCGGGCACGTTGCTCCAGGTTCGCATAATGGTCGCTGGCCCACGGGGGCTGGACGGCCGCCATGAACGCGGCCCACTGCTTGTCGTTGTAGATCAACGCCGAAACCTGTCCGTCTTTCGTGCGGTACGGGCGGCGGTTTGGCGCCACGGTGCGCGGATAGACGGCTGGGCCGAGAGGCGGGTCGAACATCGCACCGTTGGCATGCTCCACCAGCATGAAGGACGCCATGGTCTCGAACATCGCCACCTCGACCTCCTGGCCCTCACCGGTGCGCGCACGGTGGTAGAGCGCCATCATCGTTGCGTAGAGCGCCGTCAGGCCCGTGATCTTGTCGGCCAGAATCGTACCTACGTAACTCGCCTCTCCCGTCAGCATCTCCTGCACCGCCGGCACGCCGCAAGCGGCCTGGATCGTATCGTCATATGCGGTCAAATCGCCGTCCGAGCCGCGCCGGCCATAGCCGTAGCAGTTCGTGTAGACGATCGCCGGGTTGATCGCGGCAACATCCTCATAACCCAAGCCCAGCGCCTTGATCGCCTTGTGACGCATCGAATGGACGAAGACATCCGCCCGCGCGATGAGCGCCCGGATTGCCGCCACCCCCGCCTCTGACCGCAAATCGAGCACGACGCCGCGCTTCCCGCGATTCACGTTCACGAACACCCCGCTCATCCCGGGCGATGGCCCGACCGAGATGTAGCGGGTGGCATCCCCGCCCGGTGGCTCGACCTTGACCACCTCCGCGCCCATGTCGGCCATGATCTGGGTGCAATAAGGGCCCATGACCATGGCAGTGAGGTCTACCACCCGCAGGCCGTTGAGCGGGCCCGTGCTTCTTGCGGAGCCGGCACCGATACCAGCCTCGGGATTCCCATCGCCGCCGATCTTCTTCACCACTTTCCGCTCCCGTTTCCGTCCGGGCCGCCACCCAGAGCGTTCCGAGACGTTCCACAGCCACTGTCCTGTTATGCCGACCCGACAGGCAGCGATTCCACGCCTTTCACCACCATCCTAGAAGTGGTATTCCGCCTGCAGGATGACTTCCCGGGGACGATCGAAGAACCCGAGATAGTCGTTGTTGGCGCGCAGCGGCCCGTTGTCCGAAGTGATCAGATAGTAGGAATTCGTCAGGTCGCGCCCGATCACCGAGAAGGCGAAGTTGCCGTCGGGCGAGAGGAACCGTACGGCCGCATTCAGCCGCCAGTACGCAGGTTGAATCCCCCCCGCCGCGTTGTCCGTGCCGGCCTGATACGATGAGCTGTATGCGGCGTTGAGCGACCAATCGGCCGTCCATCCGTAGACGAACTTCGTCTTGTAGTCGCCGCCCACGTTGAAGGTCACTTTGGGCGCCCGAGTCAGCGGTGCGCCGGAAAGGTCCTGGGTACCGTCTGCTCCGCAACCTTGCGCAGCCGTCTGACCCGGATAGCACTCCGCTCCCTTGTAGCTCAGATAATACGCATCGTTGTAGCCCACGTTACCCCGGAGATCGAGCTGATCCAGAGGCTGCCACTCGAAGGAAGCCTGCGCACCCTGCGTGCGCGCCGCGCCCGCATTCGAGATGAGGAACGTGAAGAACTGCGCGTTCTGGCTGATGACCTGCAGATCGTGATACGTGTAGCGGTACGCGTTGAGGTCGAACCGAAGTCTGTTCTCGAGAACCGTCGCTTTGTAGCCGACCTCGAACCCCTGGGTCGTCTCAGGCCCGAACTGCATGTTTTGCGCATTGTTGTAGGAATACAGGAATGCCGGATTGGAGATGCCGCCCGCCTGGAAGCCGCGCTTGAAGGCGGCGTAGACCGTCGCGGTCGGCTTCGGATGCCACGCCAGAGTGACCTCCGGCGAGACGTTGTGGCTTCCAGATGTCACGGGCAGCACCTCTCCTTTGGGATACAGGTCGAGCCCGATCGCCGAGGCAACCGGATTCACCGTGAGGTTCACGAGTGATGAGTTCCTCGCGTCATGGCTATAGCGTGCGCCTGCCGCGAGCTCCACCGATGGGATGATGTCCCACCTGACCTGGCCGAATGCGGAGTAGTACTTGTCCTTGCCGTAAGCCATCAGCTCGGCAGTCGAATAGTTGTTGACGCTCGGATCTGGCGCGGCATTGAGAATGTCCGGAGCGTTGAACCACTCGCGGTTGGAATGCTCGAAATAGAGCCCGCCCATGAAGTTGACCGGCCCGGAGAGGTGGGTATTGGCGCGCAGCTCCTCCGTCAGGACATCGAAGTGCCGATGATCACCATCGGTGAGCAGCGCGAATGGCCCGAAGCCGCCCTGATAGGCGGAATGTGTCTGGTTGTAATAGCCCGTTACCGACGTGAGTGACACCTCATCGAAGGTCTTGGTCAGATTGAGTGACGCCAGCGTGATGTTCGAAAGCGCATAAGGCACGCCGCCGTTGCCATACGGGAAGTTGGCGGCGAACTCCGGCGCCTGGGCCGTGCTCGCCTTCGTCATGTTCTTCTGACAATCGGCAGGAGGCGTGGGAATTCCCAATTCCAGCGGCGAGGTGGCACCGCCGGTGCAATACTCCTCCGAGTATCCGATGACATCGTTGACCCACTGATCGTCGAGGTTGACCTTGAGTTTGGCCTGAAAAGTATCGGACGGCTGCCACGACAGCGTGAGCCGTCCCGCGTAATTGTGGCCACCAGGCTCCCTACTGCCCTGGATGGCGCCTGGAAAGGTCACCGACGGATCGAGCGGATCAGTCGCAGGGCCTGCAATGTTGCGCAGCCAGCCCTCGGTATGATCGACCCGGAATGCGAGCCTGGCCCCCAGAGTGTCGGTAATGGGCCCGGAAATGGCGCCCTCGCCAAATTCCTCGCGGGCGACGAGCTCATATCCGGCCTGCACATATCCTTGTAGTGTTCGCGTCGGATCCGCGGTAGTCAGGGAGATCACGCCGGCGGGCGAATTCTTGCCGAAGAACAGCGCCTGCGGTCCCGACATGACCTGCACTTCCTGCATGTCGAAAACGGAGCTGGTCACGATGCTACCGTTGCTGACCGGAACGCCATCGACGACCACGAGGACGCTCGGATCGAGGCCCGCGTCCGTAGGATTCGAGCTGATTCCGCGAATCGTGAGCACGGCGCCCGACCCGGTGCCGTACGTTCCTATCATCACCTGGGGCGAGAGCTCGCCGATCTTCTGGAGATCGGTCGCGTCATTGAGCTGCAGCTGCCGGGGAGTGATGGCCACCACGGCAACCGGCGCGTGGACGAGGGACTCTTTTATGAGGCGGGCCGTCACCACGACTTCCGCCAAGCCAGGGACTGTGCCGGGTGCAGTCGTGGAGCCGGTATCCGTCGCAGATGCCGGCGTGGTCTGCGCGGCCTGTGCCGTCTGATCGGTCTGCGCGGCTGCCGCTCCCATGGAGAAGAGACTGATCAAGGCCGCGGATGGCAGCACGGAGCGCATCGCCACTCTGCTCGCTATTTCATTCATTGAGCCCCCTAGGTACACCGGTTCGAGCCTCTGTTGCGGACAAGGCCTCCCAGCCGTGAACATCCTTCAGGGATCTATTTGTCCGGATTAAACGACGGCACCTTCACCTCGTCAATTGCACTAGGCGACTGGTTTACAAGCGATTTGGAAATTTATGTCCGGACAATTAAACGAAGAACGCGAACCGCTACCGGAGCTGAGGGGCTAAGGGGAAAGCGGGCTTTCGGGGATGTCGAACAGTCCCCGCGGAAACGGGCGGCCCGCTCTGAGCCAGGCGCCCGATCTGGTCGGGCACCCCGCGCGCAGCTCGCGTCCTTAGAGAGCAGTGTTGATGATCTTCGCCTGCGTGTACGCGGCCATCGCCTCGTCACCGTTCTCGCCGCCCAGCCCCGACTGTTTCGAGCCGCGGAAGGGGATGTCGAACGGCACCTCGAGGAACTTGTTCACCCAGACCGTGCCGGCGTCGATTTCGGCGGCAACCTCGAGCCCCCGCTGCACGTTGGATGTCCAGACGGAACCTGCCAGGCCGTACTCCGTCCCATTCACGCGTGCAATAGCATCTGCCAGATCGTCGTACTCGAGCACCGGAAGAACGGGACCGAACTGCTCCTCGCGGACCAGCCGGGCCGTATCGGGGATGTTCACCACGATGGTAGGGCGGATGTAATAGCCATCCTCGTCGGCAACTCGTCCACTCGCGATGACGGTACCCTCGTCCCGGGCTTCGTTGATCAGCGCTCTGACTCTGTCGAACTGCTTCCTGTTCTGGACCGGCCCCATCGTCACTCCCGCTTCGAGGCCGTTGCCCACGACGGCCGTTCCGGCAATCCTTGCCAGCTCGTCACAGAGAGGCCGATAGAGGCTCGCAGGCGCGTAGACACGCTTGGTAGCCGTGCAGATCTGCCCCGCATTGCTCATGGCGGACGCATAAATCTGCGGTGCCACCGTCTTGATATCGGCATCATCGAGCACGATCGCCGCATCGTTGCCTCCGAGCTCCAGAGTCAACCGCTTCAGCGTACCGGCGACACCCGCCATCACCTTCCTCCCCGTCGCGGTAGAGCCCGTCAGCGATACCTTCACCACCTGCGGATGCGCCGCCAAGGCCGCGGCCAGCTCGTCGTCCATCGAGACGACATTGAGCACCCCGGGAGGCAGGATCTCCTTCGCGAGCTCACCAAACTTGAGGGTGGCGAGCGGTGTGGTCGGCGCCGGCTTCACGACGAAGGTGTTGCCGGTGACGAGTCCCGGCCCGATCTTCATCACCATCAGCATGAGCGGATAATTCCAGGGCACGATCGCTGCCACTACGCCAAGCGGCTTGCGCGTTTCCAGGATCTTCTCGCGCGCCGACTGCCGCAGAACCTTCATTTCAGGTCGCATCGCGCCGAAGGCGCGCAGCCCCGCCACCGCCCCGGCAACTTCCCCGCTGGATTCCGCCAGAGGCTTCCCTTGTTCCTGCGTCAGCAGCCGGGCGAATTCCTCCGCGTGCCGCTCCAGTGCATCTGCGAGCGCTCGCTGTGCGGCCTCGCGTTCCTCATGGCTGCGGGTCGACCATCCCCGGAACGCTCTTGCCGCCGCGGCCACGGCGCTCTCCACCTGCGCGGCGCTCGCCCGCGGGGCCATGGCCAAAATCTTTGCAGTCGCTGGATCGATGACCTCGGCGCTCGTCTCTCCTTTGACCAGCTTGCCGCCAATGAGAAGTCGATAGGCGCCCGCACTCATGACGACGGCCCCTTCTCCGCAGCAAACGGCTCATCGAGCACCACGGTCTTGGTTTCGATGAAGGCCTGCAGGCCCTCGACCCCACCCTCGCGCCCGAGTCCCGACTGCTTGAATCCGCCGAAGGCCAAAGAGAAATCCGTGCGCGAGCCGTTGTGCCCCACCGTGCCCGACCGCAACTGCCGCGCAACGGCGCCAAACTTCTCCCGATCATGGGTGAAGACGGCCGCATTCAGGCCATAGACCGTGTCATTCGCAAGTGCCACCGCCTGCCGCTCGTCATCCGCCGGGATAACGCACAGCACCGGACCGAAGATCTCCTCCCGGCCGATCGTAGAGCGATTGTCGACGTTACCGAACACGGTAGGTTCCACATAAAACCCGCGTTCCAGATGAGGCGGACGCCCGCCGCCCGTCGCCAGGCGAGCGCCTTCCGCCCGGCCCTGCGCGATGTATCCCTCTACGCGCTCGCGCTGGCGACCCGTTGCGAGAGGCCCGACTTCTGCCTGCGGATCGAAAGGATCGCCGACTCGCATCTTGCGGACGACTTCACTCAACGCGTCAGTCATGTCATCGTGTCGCTCCCGCGAAACGATCACTCGCGTCAGGCTGTGACAAACCTGCCCGGTCAGGTAGCCCACGCCCGAACCGATCGCTTGCGCCGCTCGCGTCACATCGTAATCATCGAGCACTACCGCAGGAGACTTGCCGCCGAGCTCGAGCGTGCAACGGGCGATCCGCTCGCCGCAGATCGAGGCTATCCTGCGGCCGGCCGCAGTGGAGCCGGTGAACGTCACCTTGTCGACGCCAGGGTGCCTGACGAGGGCCTCCGACACTTCGCGGTCCGCCGTCACGACATTGAACACACCTGGCGGCAGACCCACCTTCTCGCACGCCTCGGCCATGAGATAAGCCGAGCACGGCGCCTCAGGCGACGGTTTGACCACCACCGTGCAGCCAGCCAACAGGGCGGGCGCGCACTTGTAGGCAATCAATCCCGCCGGACCATTCCACGGAATGATCGCCGCGACGACACCGACCGGCTCGCGCACCAGCAGGCCCTGCAGCCCCTGCGCCGACCGATGCGACTCCTGAAACGGAAATCTCTCGGCAAGATCGGCGTACAGGTTGAAGGCGCCTCCCAGCCAGTTGCCGATTCTGGCGCGCGCGAGCTTGTACAGTATCCCCGACTCCAGGCTCCACACGCGCGCAAACTCTTCGCCACGTTCCTGCAGCTCCCTAGCCATGGCGCGCAGATACCCGCCCCGCTCCGCGGGTGTGAGCCGCGTCCAAGGCCCCTCGTCGAAAGCTTTGCGTGCTGCGATCACGGCACGCTCCACATCCTCGTGCCGAGCTTCCGCAACGGTCGCCACGACTTCTTCGGTGCTGGAGCTCACCACCGCGAATCTCGCAGCCGAAGACGGCTGCACCCATTCGCCGCCGATGAACAGGCACTCAGGATGCGCCAGCGTCAGCGCAACAGGACTCTTTTCCATCATCACTGACTCCGCGGCAGGTGACGACCTATCCCGACTCAGTCGCGTTGATCCATATGCATACCAAGCTCACCCGCCACCGTCTTGACACTTCACGACATCCCGGGACGATCGCACGGCACGAGCGTCCCTATCAGCGAGCTGCAACGTACATCGCGTGATTACGTCTTGTCTGATCGCCGACGGTCACCTAACATCATGCATGCCGAATCCGTTGCCACGCATGACCTGCTGGTTCGCGATTGCCACACGGTGAAATAGCATTGGACATCCACTACCTTGGCCTCCTCGACCTCTCACGGCGTATCCGTCAGCGACTCGTCCGCGCAGAGGAGGTCACCGAAGCGCTGCTGCAGCGCATCGGCCGATACGAGCCGCGCCTGCACAGTATCGCGCTCCTGCTCGCGGACTCGGCGCGTGAGCAGGCCAGAAGAGCGGATGCGGACATCGCCGCGGGCCTGTATCGCGGGCCCCTGCATGGAGTTCCGATCGGCGTCAAAGACCTTCTGTGGACCGAAGGGTTGCCCACCAAGGCAGGCATGGAGCTGCTCCTCAAAGACTTCGTCCCCTCTCGTGATGCAACCGTCGTGCAGCGGCTGAAGCGCGCAGGCGCCGTCGTCATCGCCAAGCTGCAGATGACCGAAGGCGCGCTCGTGCACCACCATCCGAGTATCGCGCGCCCCGTCAATCCCTGGAGCGCCGCGCACTGGACGGGGATCTCCTCGAGCGGTTCCGGCGTGGCAACCGCCGCCGGTTTCTGCTTCGGCGCGATCGGCACGGACACCGGCGGCTCGATCCGCATGCCATCGTCGGCAAATAGCCTCACGGGCATCAAACCCACATGGGGACGCGTGAGTCGCCACGGATTACTGCCCGTGAGCGAGAGCCTCGACCATGTAGGACCGATGGCGCGCTCCGCTGCCGATGCCGCGGCCATCCTGCGCGTGATCGCCGGCGCTGACCCGCTGGATCCGACCGCGCTTGCGGATGCGGTGCCGGATTACCTCGCCGCCACGGACGCCGGCGTGCAGCACTTGGTCCTCGGGATCGACTGGAAATTCGCAACCGGTGGCCTGTCACGCGAGATCACCGGTAGCCTCGAGCAGGCGCTTGCGGCTTTCGAAGACCTGGGCGTCCGCATACAGGAAGTGTCACTTCCATGGAGCGATGAGGATTTCCGGGCGAGCATTCCCATCTTCGAATCCGAGCTCGCGCTCGCGCACGCCGAGCACTTCCCGGCCAAGGCCGACGCCTACGGCCCCTGGGCCAGGGCGACGCTGCAGCATGCCGTGAGCAACATGGACCGGCCGGCTCTCGCCCGCGCCCATCTCACGCGCGACCGCTACAAGGGACGCTTGCAGAAGCTCTTTCAAACGGTGGATTTCCTCCTAACCCCGGGGCTCGGCCAGGTACTGCCCACGTGGGAGCAAATCGGCTCCCGCGGCTACGAGGAGGGCCCGTTCGACCCCGACCTCATCCGCTTCACGTTTCCATTCAATATCGCGGGAATCCCCACGCTCAGCCTGCCGGGCGGCTTCACGCCCGACGGCCTGCCGATCGGCCTGCAGCTCATCGGGCCGTGGCTCGCAGAGCCGACACTGTTGCGTGCTGCCGCAGCATTCCAACAGGTTACGGACTTTCATACGCGTCACCCCGCCCTCGCGTAGCGGAGTTCCAACACCGAGGCCAAGTCAGGTCGCGATCGTCGCCCCACCCCGTGGGCGTTCCTCTGCGCGCGGTCGCATTCCCACGGCTCAGAGCCTCGAGTCTTTGCAAATCGCGACAGTCTGCGAACTTCGCGCGACACTCGGTAAATTGCTCGGGTATCCGCTGGATGCCACCTGGTGAAACCAACACTTTGCTGCAGACACGTGTGGCGACTATTGATAGATTCGTCCGCAGCATGCATGAGACCGACGCCCCTTCGCACCATAGACTGATCACGGCCTCCGTGATTCTCGCCACCGTTCTGCAGACGGTAGACCTGACCATCGCGAACGTCGCGCTGCCTCACATCGGCGGCAGCCTCTCGGCTTCGTACGAGGAGATCGAGTGGGTTCTGACCTCGTACATCGTCGCCTCGGCCATCATGATGCCGCTTGCCGCATGGCTCGCCGGCAGGTACGGGCGCAAGAAGGTCCTGGTGGTGTCGATCGTCGGATTCACGGTGAGCTCCATGCTCTGCGGCGCCGCGCATAGCATCGATCAGATCGTGCTGTTCCGGTTTCTGCAAGGTGCCTCCGGAGCGGGCCTCATTCCCTTATGTCAGGCGGTCCTGCTCGACATCAATCCGCCCGAACGCCATGGCAGAGCCATGTCACTGTGGGGGCAGGGCGTCGTGCTTGGCCCGATGGTCGCGCCAGTCGTGGGCGGGTGGCTCACCGACAACTACAGCTGGCGCTGGGTCTTCTACATCAACGCGCCGCTCGGCGTCGTGGCCACACTCGGCATCGTCGCTTATGTGGCGGAGACCCGGCCACGGTATGCGCGCTTCGACTTTCTCGGGTTCGGCGCACTGGCGGTTGCCGTGGCCGCGCTGCAGCTCCTGCTCGACCGCGGCCAGCTCCGGGACTGGTTCGATTCGACGGAGATCAGACTGGAGGCGTTCGTCGCGATTGCGGCGTTCTATGTGTTCGTCGTACAGACATTGACGGCGCGCAGTTCGTTCGTCAGCCCCGGCCTCTTCCGCAATCGAAACTTCACCGTCGCCAGCTTCCTCATCTTCGTCGTGGGCATGGTGCTCCTCGCCACGCTCGCGCTGCTGCCGCCGCTGCTCGAGGACCTGCTCGGCTTTCCGGTCACGGCTGCGGGCGTTGCCATGATTCCGCGTGGCCTCGGCAACCTGATCTCCGCAACACTGGCCGGCCACCTGATCGGTCGCATCGACTCGCGAGCGATCATTGCGACCGGGCTCGGCCTCATTGCCCTCGCCCTCGCGATGATGTGCGGCTATTCGACGCAGATGCCGCAGCAGCTCGTCTGGAGCAGTACGTTCCTGCAGGGATTGGGAACCGGCCTCGCCTACGTTACTCTCGCCACCGTCGCTTTCTCGACACTCGGTCCGCACTCCCGGTCGGAGAGCACCTCGATCTTCAATCTGGTGCGCAACATCGGCAGCAGCATCGGCATCGCCGCGACCCAAACGCTCTTCACGCGCAACACGCAGATCGTCCACGCGCAGCTCGCCGCCCATATCGTGCCCTACGGCGGTCAGATCCGGCTTCCGCCCCCCTTCAGCCTGACGAGCCCGGCCGGCCTCGCCGCGCTCAACCAAGCCGTGACCCGCCAGGCGCAAATGATTGCGTACAATGACGATGCCAAGCTGCTGTTCGTGATGACGCTGGCGCTGATTCCGCTGCTCATGCTGTTGCAACCGACCCGAGCACGCGCCAGCGAGCCTGCAGTTGTTGAATGAGGGCTTGCGATGCCAGGACTCCCGTGATTTGTCGCCTGCGGTCGAGATTTCGGCACGGCACCCGGCTAGGGTGTGTGGCTCACGTGTCGAAGCAATGCCATGCCGTCTGAGGAGAACAGCAAGCGCCGGCTGATCGCAGGACGGTCGGTCCGCTGGAACGAGGCGCTTGCCGCCCGCGCTTATGCGCAGGGGCTGTGGGTCCGCGAGACGCTTGCGGACGCGATTCGGGATTTGGCCGTACGAACGCCCGATCGGCTGCTGCTGATCGACGGCGAGCGCCGGATCGACTGCCACACCCTCTATGCCCAGGCCACTGCGCTGGCCAGTGCCCTGCTGCAGCGTTTTCCGGCGGGCAGCGTCGTGTCCTTCATGCTTCCGAACTGGCACGAGGCGGCCACCATCTATCTGGCCGCCACCCTCGCCGGCATGGTGGTGAATCCGATCTTGCCTTCGCTGCGCGAGCGCGAGCTGCAATTCATCCTGACCGACGTCGGCAGCCGGCTGGTTTTTGTGCCCGCCAGCTTTCGCCAACAGGACTACGTCGCCATGCTCGGCCGGGCAACCGCGGCAATGGAGCAGCTGCCCGAGATCGTGGTGCTGCGCGGCGCTCCGCGGGCGCACACCCCCTACGAGTCCCTCCTCGCCTCCGCAGGCGCGGTCGGACCATTTCCCACCATCGATGCCGACGGGGTGAGGATGATCCTCTACACCTCCGGAACGACCGGGCGGCCCAAAGGCGTTCTGCACAGCCACAATTCACTCCATGCCCTGATCCGGCAGATGCGCGAGCACTGGCTCATCGAGAGCGGCGACAGATTCCTCGTCCCATCGCCGCTCGGGCACATCGGTGGCTCGGTCTACGCCTTCGAATGTTCCCTGCTCCTCGGCACGACGGCGATCCTCATGGACCGCTGGAATCCCAGTGAGGCCGTGCAGCTCATCGAGTCACAGGGGTGCACGCATATGGCGGGCGCGACGCCGTTTCTCGAACAGATGCTCTCGGCCGCGCAGGCCGCAGGCACGCGCTTACCCAGCCTCAAGGTATTCATCTGCGGTGGCGCCTCGGTTCCACCCTCTCTGATCCGTAGAGGCGCCCAACATTTCGCTCAGGCGGTCGTGACTCGCGTGTACGGTTCCACGGAGGTGCCTGTGATGACTGTAGGTGCTCTTCGGCGTGATGATGTAAACCACGCGGCCGAGACCGATGGCCAGCCCGCCTTTGCCGAAATCAGACTCAGCGGGCACGACGCCGCGCCGAGCGGTGACGGTGAGATCTGCGCCCGTGGCCCACAGATGCTGGTGGGCTATCTGCATCCGCAGGATGAAGCCGATGCCTTCGACGGCGACGGGTTTTTCCGCACCGGAGATCTCGGCCGGTGGGCTGACGGGTCCTACCTGGTCGTCACGGGTCGCGCAAAGGACATCGTCATCCGCAAGGGCGAGAACATCTCTCCCAAGGAGATCGAGGACATTCTGGGCGGACACCCCGAAATTGCCGAGATCGCCATCGTCGGTCTTCCCGATCCGCGCACGGGCGAGCGGGCTTGCGCCGTCATCGTGCCGAGGCGCGCACCGGGACCGGATGTCGCCAGTCTGCGCGAATATCTCGACGCGCAGGGTGTTGCCCCCTTCAAGGCACCCGAGCAGGTCGTGATCTGGGATTCGCTGCCGAAGAACGATGCCGGCAAAGTACTCAAGCACAAGATCAAGGCGGCGCTGGAATGACCCCATCTTCCATTGCGGCTTTCAGGCTCGCTGCACGACACTGGCTGGAGGCCCACGTGCCCTCGCAGCTACCGCCCGAGGACGGTCCCGCCACGCGCGAGTATGCGCTCGCCTGGCAGAGGGCGCAGGCAGAGGGCGGCTGGGCCGGCATCGCCTGGCCCCGGGAATTCGGCGGCCGGGGCCTGTCGGTCCTCGAGCAGATCGTCTGGTTCGAGGAGTACGCGCGCGCCGGCGCGCCCTCACCTCTCAATGCCTCCTTTGTCGGACTCCATCACGCGGGCCCGACGCTCATCGCCCGTGGCACGGCGGCGCAGAAGGCCTTTCACCTGCCGAAGATCCTCACCGGCGAGGTGATCTGGTGCCAGGGATTCTCCGAGCCGGGCGCGGGCTCGGATCTGGCCAGCGTGAGCACCCGGGGCCGCATCGAGGGAGACGAGCTCGTGATCGACGGCCACAAAATCTGGTCGAGCTTCGCCGACATCGCTGACTGGCAGGAGCTGCTGCTGCGCACCGACCCCGCCGCGCGCGCGTCCGCGGCGCTCTCCTGGGTGATCTGTCCGATGAACGCCCCGGGCATCAGCATACGGCCGATCCGCACGATGGCAGGACCGCGCAAGTACTGTGAGGTCTTCTACGATTCCGTGCGGGTACCGCTCGCCAACATCGTGGGCGGGCTCAACAACGGCTGGGCGACCGCGATGTCGACCCTCGGGTTCGAGCGTGGGACAGCCAGCCTCGCAATCCTCATCGGCCTCAACCTCAAGGTCGAGCAGCTCCTCGCGCGCTGTCCCGTCGAGAGAGCCGCAATGCGCCTGCGGCTCGCGAAATTACGGGCGGAGGGCGCGGCCATCCGCGCCATGTCCTACCGGTTCGCCCTCGACTCCGAGACGGCGGTTCCCGACTCCGGCGGCTCATTGATCCGCCTCGCTTTCGCCGAGTTCGCACAGCGCGTGACGGCCGCGGCGATCGAGCTCTATGGCGTCGCCGGCGCCGAGGTGATCGGCCCGCACGGCTGGGGCCAGGACTATCTCGATGCTTTTTCCGAAACCATCGCCGGCGGCACCGCCGAGATTCAGCGCAACATCATCGCCGAGCGCGTTCTCGGGCTGCCCAAGGGCCCGCAATAGGCGGGCATCTGCAGAATCAACGCGGATTCCATTCCGCAGTCAGCGCGAACTCAGACAGATACTTCGTCGAGCTCCAACCGCCATCGACGACGATGGTCTGGCCATTGATGAAGCTGCCTCCGGGCGAGCAGAGGAAGGCCACCGTGCTCGCGATGTCCGCCACTTCTCCGAGCCGCTGATGCGGCGTCATCTCCTGATTCATCCGCCGGAATTTCTCATCCCGCATCCGGTGATCGGTCATGGGAGTGCGGGTCATCCCCGGCGCCACCGCGTTGCACCGTATCCCCTGTGCCCCATACTGGCAGGCGATGTGCCGGGTGAGGGCGGTCATGCCACCTTTCGCCGCGGAGTAGGCCCCGCCGCGCAGACCGCCGACGATGGCAAACGTCGAGGTGATGTTGATGATGGCCGAGCCCGGCTTCATGTGCGGCAAAACGTCGCGTGCAAGCCGGAATGGCGCACGTAGCATCAAACCCAGGAAATAGTCCAGTGTCTCATCGTCCGTCTCATGCAGGGGCTTTGGGCTGCCGACACCGGCATTGTTGATCAGGAAATCGATGCGCGACCAGCGCGAAACCGCGAGCGCAACGATCTTCGCCGGCGCATCGTGCGCCGTCAGATCGACGGCGAGGGTAGTGATGCGCTGCGGGTCGCCGATCGCCTTCTCCAGCTCGGCCAGCCTCGCGGCATCCCGCCCGGTACCGAGCACGGCCATGCCCGCTTCGGCGAGCTTGACGGCGCAGCCGAACCCGATGCCGCTACTCGCCCCGGTCACTATCGCCACCCGCATATCACTCTCCTCTATCGATCGCCGCTACCCGTCGGCTGGCTGCTTCCAGCCCTCCTGTGATGGCCAGCAGCAATTGTGCGCGCTTCAGATATAGATGGGGATCGGCCTCGTCGCTAAAGCCGATGCCGCCGTGAATCTGAATGTTCTTGCCGGCATTCTCGAGCGCGCCAGAGCCGGCGACGAGTAGCGCGCATTCGACCTGCAGCCCCGCGTCGGGGCGTCCTTCATCGAGCGCCACGGCCGCAAAGCCCACTTGGTCGCGTGCACAACGCGCTCCGATCGCCATGTTGGCACAATGGTGCTTGACCGCCTGGAAGCTACCGATGGGCCGGCCGAACTGCTCACGCACCCCCGCATAGCCCACCGCAGCCTCCAAGGCAGCGCCAGCAATCCCAGCAAGCGCCGCGGCGTCGATGAGGCGCAGCCGCAGGAGCTGCTGCTCATCGCAGCGGAGCAACGGCTCCCCAGCATCGCCGAGATGCCGTAGCGTCGCAAGCCACAGCCGCTCGTCAACGACGCTGCCGCAAGGAGTTGCGGGCATTCGATGCAGCGTGGCGCCGCCGTCATCTCGCAATAGCAGGACTTCCGCCTCGGGCTCATCGACCACAATGATGCGCCCAGAGTCCCGATAGGCAGCAGCGGTCCGTTGCACACGCATTCCCCGCCCGCGGTCATCGTGCCGCAGATGCGCCGCGCCGATGGTCGCAAGCACTGCGGCAGATGCGAGACGCGCCCCGAGACCGGCAGCGATGAGCGCCTCTTCGACAGCGCCGAGGCCGCTGCCGCCCTGCTGCTCGCTGTGGCTGATGCCGAAGATGCCGATCTCCTCGAGACTCTTCCACGTAGCCGCATCTTCGTAGGAAGCGACGTGCAGCCGCGAGAGCGGCAACAGGTCCCGCAGCGAGTCATTGATCGTACTCGCCAGCGCGAGTTGCTCCGCGCTCGGATGGTAGCGAGCCTCAGCTGTCTGCACAAAACCTCACACTATGCCGATGCGATTCGGCGCACTCGTTCAATAGAAAGCCTTGCAATGCTTCGCTGCGGCTCGCATGCCGTCAGTCGGCGCGTACAGCGGCCCAAGGGCGGCGTACCGTTCACAGCGGTCCACCACCTGCCTCATGCCCAGCCAGTCGGCATACTTCAGCGGACCGCCCAAATGGCGCGGAAACCCGAGGCCGAGCACCAGGCTCATGTCGACCTCGGCGGCCGTGTCCACGATTCCTTCCTCCAGGCAGCGCACCGCTTCGATCACCAGAGGCAGCATCAGGCGGTCGATCAGCGCCTCGCCGCTCATTCGCTGCCGTCCTGTCGGCTGCAAGCCGGAAAGTAGCGCCGCCGTTCGCGGATCGCTGCGCCTGAGTGGCCGCCCCTGCGGATCGCTCTCGTAGCGGTAATAGCCCGACCCACTCTTCTGCCCGAGCCTCCCGAGTTTCACCAACAGGTCGACGGCATGCCGGAAGGAGATGCTCATGCGCTGCGGGAAGCCTGCACAGATCACCTCGAGTACACGCAAGAACGTGTCCATTCCCACGACATCCTGCAGATACGCCGGCCCCATCGGCCAGCCGAAGGTCTCCATGACCCGGTCCACCTCCTCATAATCCGCCCCATCACGCACGGCCACGAGAAAAGCGAGCATATAGGGCATCAGAATGCGATTAACCAGGAATCCCGGGCACTCCCTCACGACGACCGGCGTTTTGTCCAGAGCGCTGGCGTACGCGGCCGCCGTCGCCACCGCTCGCTCGCTCGTGCGCGCACCGCGAATCACCTCAACCAGTGGCATCTGCGGCACGGGATTGAAGAAATGCATGCCGACGAAGCGGCCGGGATCCCGCAGAGCGCCGCCCAACTCGGAAATCGCAAGCGAGGAAGTGTTCGAGGCGATGATGGTTTCGGCCTCCACCTGACCCTCGACCTCCGCCAGCACGAGCTTCTTGACCGTCAGATCCTCAACAACCGCTTCTACGACGATATCGACGTCACTGCAGTGTTCGTATTCCAGGGTCGGCTGAATGTTTGCGAGCACGCTCTCGGCCTTCTCCAACGTCAGGCGCCCGGATTGAACCTGCTTGGCCAGCAGCCGCTTCGCCTCGGCGATTCCCGCTTCGAGAGCGCTGCGACGGACGTCCTTCATCACCGCAGGCATACCCTTGACGGCCGATGTATAAGCAATGCCCCCGCCCATGATCCCCGCGCCCAGGATCGCGACCCGGCGCACCTTGGGCGCCAACTTGCCGTAAGCCTTGGCCTTCTTGCGAATCGCCTGGTCGTTGATGAAGAGTTGGATCAGTGAAGCGGCAGCCTGAGTCTTGGCGACCCGAGCGAATGCTCGACGCTCGAGTCGTAGCGCCTCATCCCTCGTGCATCCGACGCTGCGCTCCATCAGTTCCACGGCCGCAAGCGCAGCAGGCTGATGCGCCGCCGCATCGGCGAGACGCCGCTTCGCTTCGGTGAATGCGTCACTTGCCGCGGCGACGTAGCGGCTGCGGCGCTGGCGCAGGGAGCGCCAGTTTCCGGATTCGATCAGCGACAGCAACAGCTTCATCGCCTCTTCGCGCACGGCGCGTGGGTCAGCTACGCCATCCACGACGCCAGCGGCTCGCGCACTCGCTGCGCTCTGTGGCCGGCCGCCACCAATCCATTCGATCGCCACCGCCGTGCCCGCCAGCCGCGGAAGCCGTACCGTACCACCGAAGCCTGGGAAGAGACCGAGTGCCGCCTCAGGCAGCCCGACGAGCGCAGCCTCGGACATGATCCGGCCATCGGCAGCGAGGGCCATCTCGAGGCCGCCGCCGAGCGCCTGGCCGTTGAGAGCCGCGACGATCGGCACCTGGAGGTCCTCAAACCCGGAGAAAACGGCGTTCGCGCCCTCGAGATAGGCCTCGATCGCAGCCGGCGGCCCGCCGAAGAGCGCCGGGAATTCGAAGATGTCGGCGCCCACGATGAAGGTTTCCTTGGCGCTCGTGACCAGGATGCCCCGTACGCAGCGGTCTGAAGCGATCGCCGCCGTTACCGTCCTCAGCTCCTCGACGGTGCGGCTATCGAGCTTGTTGACGGACTCTTCCCTGGCATCGAAGCACACCTCGACCACACCCTCTGTGGTGAAACCCGCGCGGATCGATTGCCCTGCGAACATGGTTCCCCTATTTCCCCGGTTTCACGGCACCCCTTGCCGGGGCTGCGGAATTGACGGTTGCTTCACTCACGATGCGATCAATGGCGCGGATCTTGTCCAACCTGCCTGCTAGGGTCACGCCATCGGGTCTGGACCGAGGACGCTCGGCAGGCGGCGACCGATGATCTCGGTTGCTTCACGCACGATGCGCTCGATGAGCTCCGCGACCGTTGGCACATCATGGATGAGACCCTGCACCTGTCCCGCCCAGATCAGGCCCGCATCGAGATCGCCACTCTCGAGCAGCGCCCGCCCCTGAGCGCCCCGCACGAGGTGCGCAACATCTTCGAACCTTGCCTCCGGGCGCTTGAGGATCTCCACGACTTTCGCCGACACACTGTTCTTGCCGACACGTGCCGTGTTCCGCAGCGAGCGGAAGATGAGGTGCGTACCGCGCTCGTCATTCTCCAGCAGCAGCTGCTTCGCACGCGGATGGATGGGCGCCTCCACGGTAGCGCAGAATCGCGTCCCCATGTTGATGCCCTCGGCGCCGAGGCTGAGGGCGGCGGCCAGCCCGCGGCCGTCAGCAAAGCCTCCCGAGGCGATCATCGGTATCTTCACTCGGTCGGCCGCGGCGGGGATGAGGACCAGGCCCGGTACATCATCTTCGCCTGGATGACCGGCACACTCGAAGCCGTCGATGGAGATCACATCGACGCCCATGCGCTCGGCCGACAAGGCGTGGCGCACGGACGTGCACTTGTGGATCACCGTGATCTGGTGCTCCTTGAAATAGGCGACATGCTCCTGCGGATTGTGCCCCGCGGTCTCGACGATCCTGATGCCACTCTCCATGATGACCTGCCGATATGCCGCATACGGCGGAGGGCTGATCGAAGGCAGAATGGTGAGATTGACCCCGAAGGGCCTGTCCGTCATCGAGCGGCAGCGCGCGATTTCCTCTCCAAGCGCCTTTGGCGTCGGTTGCGTCAGCGCGGTCAGGATCCCGAGCCCGCCGGCGTTGGACACGGCAGCAGCGAGCTCGGCTCGCCCGACCCACATCATGCCACCCTGTACGATGGGATAGCGGATACCGACGAGATCAGTGAACCGTGTCTTGAGTCTTACGGACACATTGCCGCTGCGAGGAGCCGCGCTCGCGCGGGAGTCAGATCTCTCAACGTGGGAGCCGAACCCACCATTGCTCATCGCAGCGCCTCGATGATGGTAACGTTGGCAAGCCCTCCGCCTTCGCACATGGCCTGTAGGCCATAACGCTTGCGCCGCGCGCGCAGCGCGTGCACCAGGGTCGTCATGAGTTTCGCGCCGGTGGCGCCCAGCGGATGGCCGAGCGCGATCGCTCCGCCGTTCACATTGAGCCGACTCGGATCGGCGCCCAAGACCTTCAGCCATGCGAGCGGCACCGAAGCGAACGCCTCATTGACCTCGAATAGATCGATGTCCTGCAGCCGCAGCCCGCTCTTCTCGAGCGCCCGCTGTGTCGCTCGAATCGGCTCTTCGAGCATGATGACGGGGTCACCGCCCGTGACCGTCAGTTGGTGGATGCGCGCTAGGGGCTCCAGGCCGTGCGCCTGCAGCGCGCGCTCATTCGCAACCAGAACGGCCGCCGCGCCGTCGCAGATCTGACTCGCGCTCGCGGCGCTCAGCACCCCGCCCTCTTTGAAGAGCTTCACCGCCCCGATTGACTCGAGTGAAGCATCGTAGCGAATGCCCTCATCGACGGTGTGCAAGCCGTCACCCACTTTGAGCGGAACGATTTCGGCCGTGAATAAGCCGGCACGAGTCGCCGCTGCCGCACGCTGGTGGCTGCGCAGCGAGAACTCGTCTAGCTGATCGCGCGTCAGCCCATGCTTGTCGGCAAGCATCTGCGCGCCGGTGAATTGGCTGAATTCCCCGACACCATAGCGCTGCCGGATCCGCTCACTCCAGGGACCGCCGAGCCCGGCGTTGCGGGCGAGCGTTGTCGGCGACCCTATCGGCACCCGCGTCATGCTCTCGACGCCGGCAGCAACGACCAGATCCTGCGTTCTCGACATCACGGCCTGCGCGGCAAAGTGCAGCGCCTGCTGTGAGGAGCCGCATTGCCGGTCGATGGTTACTGCCGGGACACTATCTGGGAGCTTAGAGGCCAGAACGACGTTGCGGCCGACATGGAACGCCTGCTCGCCAACCTGACTCACGCAGCCCACAATCACGTCTTCCACAGCTGCGGGATCGATGCTGGCTCGGTCGATGAGGGCGTTCAGCACCTCGCCGCCCATATCGGCCGGATGCCAGCCCGCCAGCTTGCCGTTGCGTCTGCCGCCGGCAGTGCGCACGGCCTGGACAATGTATGCTTCCAAACTACCCTCTCTCGTGTGCCAGTGGCACGTGCTGCCTGCCTCGAGAGGGGCTCGTGGTAATCGCTTGGTGCTTCCACTGCCTCACTCAAGAGCTAGCGCAGGCTACCCTTCGCCGGCGGTCCCGTATTGATTCTATGCGCCAAAAGACGAGGCTTCGCCGGCTTGCCGGGATTGCGCCTAGAGGGCTCATTCGGGGCCGTCATCGGTGACGGCGGGCAAGGCTGAGGAGAAATGCTAGCCTTCCTGCGTTTATACGCGCAGCCGCTGACGCATCGCTCAGACAGGCCCGGTCGGCCTATCAGCCGGCTTCAGGTCCCATTGACCTGGATCTGCTACGCACCCTGGCCCGCCGATTCGGGCGCGCGGCCGCGGATAGACTGGAAGATGTCCTGACCGGTTGACTCGCAGTGGCTCTGGTGCAAAGCGTTGCAACGCGACCTATCTTGCCGCGCCGTCGCTGGCTGGAACTGCCAAGAGATGTATCGGATAGACGCTATAAAGCTCGAAGCGAGCGGACATAGCGGCGTGAGGGTAAGTCCCGAATCGGCACTACACCTGATGCCGCTATCCTAGTTTGCGCGCGACTTGGCGAAGGCCAAAAGCGGACGTAGTGATGGCGCCTGTGTCCCTCTCGGCCTCACGCAGCAACCACGTGCACGACGCTGCGCCTCTGCCGAACCTGTGGTCATCTCGGCTGCTGCGACTATTCACCCCATTGGCACGCCACGAAGCATT
>Ga0134128_10000546_pt1 | contig 52088 bp, 46 predicted proteins | sample KB31754_FD_96462 | JGI IMG/M metagenome (GOLD analysis project Ga0134128, IMG submission 96462) | Terrestrial soil microbial communities with excess Nitrogen fertilizer from Kellogg Biological Station, Michigan, USA - KB3-175-4 | ecosystem: Environmental > Terrestrial > Soil > Unclassified ... | reverse complement strand
GCCATGACTTCGCAGAATCTGCGTGATGACCAGCACGAGATCGGTGGCGGTCGCGCCTTCAGGCAGCTCGCCCTTGAGCTTAAAGCCCACGACCGGCGGCGTGACCATGTAGATCGGCTGCCCAAGCATGCAGGCCTCGGCTTCAATCCCGCCGACGCCCCAGCCGACGACACCCAGGCCATTGATCATCGTCGTATGGCTGTCGGTTCCGACGAGGCTGTCGGGAAGTGCGACGCCATCCTTGATGCCGACGACGTTAGCCAGATATTCGAGATTCACCTGATGGACGATGCCCTGTGAAGGCGGGACTACTTTGAAATTCCGAAATGCCTTCTGGCCCCACTTGAGGAATTCGTATCGCTCGCGATTGCGCTCAAATTCTTTCTTCACGTTGTTGAAGAGCGCAAAGGGGCTGCCGTAATCGTCCACCTGCACCGAGTGATCGATGACCAGATCGACGGGAACCAGCGGATTGATCTTCTGAGGATCACCACCCGCGCGCTTCATCGCCGATCGCATGGCTGCAAGATCGACGACTGCGGGAACGCCAGTGAAGTCCTGCAGAATCACTCGCGCCACTTTGAAGGGCAGCTCATCCTGCCCGAGGCGCGTCGGGTTGTACGCCGCCAGCCCCATCACGTCCTTCTGCGTCACCTGGAAGTTGTCCAAGTTCCGCAGGCAGCTTTCCAGAAGTACCTTGATCGAGATCGGCAGATGATCGACATCGCCGACGCCCATCTCTGAAAGCTTATTGAGACGATAAATGCGAACCTCTCCGCCACGAGTGGAGAGCTTGGAGACCGCACCGAGGGGATCATTCAAAATAGCCATGATTCATGTAATGTTAGAGGAAGCGACAAACACGAGCGGATGCTTCATGAAAGCGGAAGAACCCGCGCGGTTTGGCGCGAAAGTAAAGCGCGGAATTCTATGCGCGGAGTGGGGGTGTCACAAGCTGAGCGGGAAATTGAACGTCGGTCGTGGGTCGGAACGATTCGAAAAAAATGTATCTCTTGATTTCGCCCAGTATGCCACGCACGTTGCTTGCGCCTTCGCGAACGGAAGCGCTCCGGGTCGCGAAGGCGCAAGCGAGTATCGGGCAGTTACCGGCAATGGGATGCGCCAATCTCGAAAAGGTGCATCAACACTTGCGTCTACTTCTTATCAATAAACTTCCACAGCGTGTAATACGCTACCGGATTGAGCAGCGGTTGATTATCCGCATTGCGCACACCGGGCAGATGCAGTTCGTGGATCGCGCCAATCTGCAGTCCATCCACAGCGATATGCACCTTTGTCCGGTCCTCGCTGACCTGCACCGACTTGATCGTCGGCTTGGTCTGATCGACTTCCGGGCTTCCATATTCCTGGCGATAGATGTAGCGGAATGTGGAAAGGTTGTAACTGGCGGGATTGCTGGCTGCGCCAGTATCGACCGGCTGCGTGAAGGTCAGATCGAACCCGTCGCTCGTCAGCTTCATGTCCTTGATTTCAAATGGGACTTTGCCGGTCCAGACGAGCCGCTCGAGCGCAAAAGGCTTGGGCCCGACCGAACCCCAGCCGCGATTGGTGCCGCCGACGATCAGCGATCCATCTTCGCCCTGCACCATCGGCACAATTCCGCTGCCAAAGCCGGTTCGGAAAGGAATGCAGGCGCCCTGATACTGGCCGTCCACTTCCTGAAGGATGTAACGGGCGATATTGCTGTGATGCTGATCGGAGGAAAAAGCCTGGCCGGCAAACGGACCGAACTTGCCTTGGCTCAGGTCAAACACGATTCCGCTTTGGGCTTGGCCGACCTTTTCATAAGGTTGGATGATGGCTGGCGGAACCAGCAACGGATCTTTCGCGGCTTCGATATATCGCCGACTGTTGGACGTCGGATCAGGTGGTCGAGGGCCCATGTTGGGCGCATCGGGATACCACTTGTTTCCGATCGGATGGCCCTGGAAGCTGCCGGGCTTAAGGTAGCGCAGTGCACAACCGCCGTTCCATGGCCCCTGGTTCTCGGCATAGAACACTTCGCCTTTTTCATTGATTCCCATTCCACCTGGCGAACGGATGCCGCTGCAGGTGGGGATCATTTTTCCATCCGGCGTAATCCGCATGCACCAGCCGCGGAACTGGGCGTCGCTGGTGAATGAGCCGGTGAGCGTGAGCAGCACCCAGAGGTTGCCATCATTATCGAATTTGCTCATGAAGGCATATTCGTGATAGTCGCCCGACAAGCCCCAGTCGTCGCAAATCGTCTCATAGACGTTGGCATGGCCGCGCCCATCGGAGTCCTGCAGCTTGGTCACTTCGCCGCGCTGGATCGCATAGAGGCAGCCGTCTTTCTTGTTGAAGGCCAAGCCCAGAATCTCATGCAGGCCCGTCGCCCATTTAGTGAATTTCACATGGCGCGGGTTTTCGTCGTAAATTCCTTCGACGACATACACATCGCCTCGGCGGGTGCCGACGGCGATTTTCTTGTCAGGCAGAACTTCCAGCCCGCCGCACTCGAGGACGATGTCATCGGGAATGGGAACCTGGACGATCTTGTAATAAGCCGCCATCGGCGATTGATCGACCGGCTCGCGGCGCGGGGCGGCCTGCGCGGAGCTCGTCCACGCGAGAAGGCCGGCAATCAGTGCACAGGCCAGTAGCGATGAAAAATGCTTTACCATGTCATCTCCACGGTGAAATCGGCGGGCTTGTTATCAGCAAAGGTGAGTGGAACGAGCAATTCACTTGAGCCATTGCTCTGGCGGACGATCGGTTGACCGGTGCCGCTCTGGCTCTTGAGGGTGATGGTCAGTTTGCCATCGACGACCCAATCATTGGGACCTTTGCTTTCGATCTTCGATCCCTCGGCCGCAAGGAAGTAAGCGTTCTGCACCGGCTCCTTTGCCGACGCATGGAAGCTGCGAATAAGCTGCGGCCCATTGGCCGTCAGGTGCGGCAGCGGCTGTTCTTGAATATCGAGATTGTCTTTCAGAATGTAGTGGAACGTCGGCCGTTCCTGCTTATCCAGTACATAGCCCTTAAACTTCCCGCCGACGTGACGATCGCCGGGATGAATGATGGGCCAGGGATCATTGGGGCTGTTAAGAATCGCGATCGCGGGGCCGGCCGGCATCTTGAGCAGGTCATGGCCGAGCGGGCTAAGATGCTGCCCGCCTCGCCCTTCCCACCAGCCTTTCATGTCGAAGAAGCGGCCCTTCCAGCCCACGGCCATCCGCACGACATCGCCGTCGAAGGCCACATGCACACCTTCTGGGAAGCCGACCAGAATGCTGCGGTTGCCTGCACCGGCCATCATGTTTCGCACTACGATCGGTTGGTCGATGGGAATCAATTCATCGCTGCTGGGCTGCAAGCCCGCGGGCAGCGTCATCGAATCGCCCAGCGAAAGGTAATTCCAGATGGCGTCGATCTGCGAATCCATGGTTCCGCCGGCCAAATTCGCAAAAGCAACTTGCCCTTCCGGCCAAAACTGGGGCATGCGCGTGGCGGGATTCTTTGCGGGTGGATTTACGAGCAGCTCGTGGAACCAGGTCGAGCGGAGCCGCTCATGTTCGAGTGTCAGCTCCGGCGCCGGCATGCCCAGCGATTTCACGCCAAGCAGACCATGGCAATTGACGCAGCCGAGTCCGCGCGTGCCGACCAGCGTTCGGCCATCCTGGGCCGACGCGGCGGTGAACTGCACATCCCGTTCTTTGGTCGGTGCATCAGCCTTGGCCAACGCATCGACGATGCCGCCGGCTTTGTCCTTGCTGAAGCTGGGCATCCGCGTCGCCAGCACCGGGCGAATGTGAAGCTTGTTCTCAAAGACGATCTTCTCGATCGCGCTGGACAGGAGCTTGGCGCCGACGCCGGTGAGTCGAGGCGGCAGACGCCCTTCATCGCCCATGTCAAACTCGGAAGTCATCACAAAATATTCGGCTCGGTCTTTGGTTGTCCCGCCGACGTTTCCACGAACATGGCATGCGAGGCAGTTGAAGGCCGCCATCTCGTGCAGGACCTGGTCTTTCGGATCGAGCGGCTGATCCAGCTTGGCGGCGTTCTTCACCGCGGCTTTCAAAGCGGCACGCTGATCATCGCTCAGGTCATATTGGGCGGCTTCTTTGGCAGGAGTCGCCCCGAGGCACCCGTTGGGTGCATCGGCATTCAGCTCGGCCAGTGGCTTGATCTGTCGGGCCGACTGCTCACCCGCGATCTGGTGGCAATTAGCGCAGCCGATCAGCGTGAACATCCGAGCACCCATCGACGCTTTAGCAGGTTCGACCTTGAACTCGCGGTTATTCAGCGGAATCATCGGCTTGCCGCCCAGAACGGTCAGGAGCGTCGAAGGGATCGGCCCGCGCTGTCCACCCGGCCCGCGCCAGCCGACGTTCAGCACGGCTTCATTCCCGCCCTGGAAATAGGTGACGACGATTTCATGATCGCCCTCGGTCAATTCGATGGCGCCGCCCTTTCGCGTGGCGGGATGGACGCCGTCGTTGTTCACGACCAGTTGCTTATCGATGTAGAGGCGGGAGCCGTCGTCGGAATTGGTGCTAAAGGTATATCGGCCGGCCCGCGCGATGTGGATCGTGCTGGAAAACTTAACAATGAAATTGTCGTTTCGCCGGCCGGGAATGCTAAGGGAGAAGTTCGAGAGCGTGCCGTCGGCTTTGGGAATCAGCTTGTCGATATTCTCGATTGCGGCGTTGTCGGTTCCCTGCTCGTAATAAGTGTATTTGACCCCATGAATCGCCATGGGCGTGGCGGTCTTGCTCTGCGGATTATCGAGCTGGCCGCGAAGCAAATAGACGGCAATCGCACTGGCTTCATCGCGCGTCAGATGAAAGTTGGGCATCCGGCTGTCAGGTCGGACTTTTAAGGGGTCCATCAGGAATTCCACCAACTCATCGGGCGTTGTCTTTTCCGCGAGGCCAGCAAGAGGGAATGACGGAACCAGCGTGTTGGGCGTTTTCTCGGGCGCGTGACAGGCGACACAGCCGACCGAATGAAAGAGCTTGCGCCCTTCTTCGACGATTGATGGGTTCCCCTGCATCTTCGACGGAGCAATCGGCCCGCCGAGGGAAACCAGATAATTCGTCAGAAATTGGATGGCCCCCTGCTTGGCATTCGGATCAGAGGAATGGAACAGGTCGGGCATCGCCGTGCCCGGCTTGGTCTGATGGAGATGCGTCAAATAATCTTCGATGAACTGCGACGTCATCCGCTTGCCGGCCTGGCTCAAATCCGGCGCGCCGCGCGTGAGAATGCGCTTTTGATTGGGAGCGGCGTGACAGCTCAGGCAATTGAGCTCGCCGAGCAGCACTTCGCCTTGCGTCTGCAGGTCGGCCTTCGCTTCATCTTTCAATCGCGAATAACCCGCGACAACCGGCGCTGCGCTCTGCGATGGTGCGTCGGCTGCACTGACGAATGTATTTGCAAACATCAACGCGAGCGCCGCCGATGTACCGGCGATCCAGCGCCGCAACCCCTCAGGCCATTGGCCATCCCGCATGCACATCTCCTCGCAAATTGTTTTGACGCTGCTTTAAATTCGCTCTGAATTCAAATTCAGGAGTCGAAACCTTATCGCCGCGCGGTTTTCTTGTCGATCCTTGCGCCGCGATTTCCTGATGGACGTCCAACTCTGCAAAGCTATACCCCCCAAGGGTCAATTTCGTTTGGACTCAAATTGAAGCTTGTTGCCTATTGGAGGGCGGCAGTCCTCTGCCGCCGCGAATTTTCGAAATCTTTGACTTCGCGGCGCTCGCGGCGTCGCGGGAGCGACGCCCTCCAATAGAGCTCACCCAACCAACGAACCGCGTACTGAGGAAGTATCTGCTTCCGAGCGGCACGCAGTTTTTGGGCAATTGCCGCTTCAGATTCCTCCTGGAGATTTCACATGATGCGATGGATTGGAATGGCGATGCTTTGCCTGACGGTTTGGTGTGCGTCGGCTTTCGCAATCGACGATTACAAACTTGGCCCGGATTCCATGCGCAAGGAAGGCGTGCCGCAGGGAAAGGTCACCAAGTATTCATGGAACGATTCTAAAATCTTCCCCGGCACCTCGCGCGATTACTGGGTCTATGTGCCGGCGCAATATGACGGCAAAACCCCCGCCTGTGTGATGGTCTTTCAGGATGGCTCGGGGTACGTCAATGAGAAGGGCGACTTCCGCGTGCCGATCGTCTTTGACAATCTCATCGCGGCCGGGCAGATGCCGGTGACCATCGGCATCTTCATCAATCCCGGAAACAAGCCCCCCGCGTCGCCCGGTGGCAGGCCCATTTCCAATCGCAGCTTCGAATACGACACGCTCAGCGATCAATACGCCCGTTTCCTGATCGAAGAGATTCTTCCCGAAGTCGGCAAAACCTATAAGCTCACCGACGACCCCGATGGTCGCGCGATCGGCGGGATCAGCTCAGGAGGCATCTGCGCCTTCACCGTCGCCTGGAATCGGCCCGACGCCTTTCGCAAAGTCCTCAGCCACGTCGGCAGCTTCGACGACATCCGCGGCGGCCACAATTACCCCTTCATGATCCGCAAGACCAAGGGTCACCCCAAGCCGATCCGCATGTTCATGCAGGATGGCTCCAACGATCTCGATAACCAGTTCGGCAACTGGTTCATCTCCGCCCAGCAGATGGCCGCCGCGTTGAAGTTCGCCGGCTACGACTATCAGGCCGTCTTCGGCGACGGCCGCCACTCCGGTAAACACGGCGGCTCCATCCTCCCCGACTCCATCCGCTGGCTCTGGCGGGATTACAAGAAGGCGGGGGAATCGCATTAGGCCATTAGGGACCATACCGGCCCAATCCGGTCCGCGCGCGGCGCGCCGCGCAAAAGTGTCGCGCGCCGCGCCAAAATCATAAGCCTTTTAGCGAAAAGAATTTATCTCTTGAAAACGCGCGCGGCGCGCCCCTTCGCGCGACACCAGCGCCGCGCTCCAATTGTCAAGTGATTTTTCGAAAACCTGTCGGTCGGCTGCGCGTCATCACTGTCCCTTTAGACCCCCAGCCGGATAAAAGACCTGGCCGAACAGCATCGCACGGTTACGGCCGCCCACGCGCATCCACGCGATTGCGCCCTCATCGCCGACGCGCGACTCGACCCGCCAGACGCGTTGGAAAGGCCAGACACGCCATGTCCGCGCGGACAAGTTCGTCGGATCCCAAGGCCAATTGAGAGATTCGGCAATCTCTGTGGCTCGTGCCTCGGCTTCCAAACGTGTCATGGAATCCCCATTGGAACTTCCCGGTCATGGACGGCCGTAACCAAGTCAATCGCTCGAAGATCTACCGCGTTTTATTTCATCGTGATACCGGTGGCGGTGCTTCGCACAAACCGCTGTCATCCATTCGAAATATTCTTTGAGTTCTGGCGGCACGAAGGGAAGCTTCTGAAAACCCGGATACTTCGGATATGTTGACGCCTCCCCGTCAAATTCCGGGTCAAATATGAACTGAATGTGAGCAAAACGCGCGCGTTTACGAAGTTTTTCGGGCGGAATTGTTCGCACCGCCTCGGCCAGATCCTGATACTCCTCGGCCGAGATTGAAAACGGCTTCCATGTCGTGCCCGGACTCATGCCGCCTTCACCGCCGCCGCCGAGCAATAACTGGTTCAACAAATGAAACGGCGGAAATACACCACAAGCTCCGAAATGGGGAATATCGTAGACAAACGCAAGAAGTGAATTTTCAACTGAACCGGCGCGATCTCCTCGCCCCATTCCTTCGTGTCGAAGGTAGCGCACCCGCCGAAGCCGGCTCTCCAGATTATTTTGCGACGATTCGTGCATGAGGCAGATGAGTTACAAGGTTGAACGGTTTCACCCCAAACTATGGTGGACATTCCACGACTCGCGCGTCAAATCGCATCCATAAACGCATAATCAACCACTAAACACGCCAGACGGCCTGTCTTTGCAAATCCGCCCGCACAGAAGCAGTTGCCGTCCCCAAGTCCACCCGCACAAAAGATGGCGTTCTCCTTCGACCGTCCCGGACGGAAATTGAGCCAGTCGCAATTTCCTTCGGACTTACTTCTAGAGAGTATTTGTTTCACAAACCGACGATCCCTGCGCCGGCGCGCGAGATGCGCCTGGGCCGACTCGAACGAGAAGATTCCGATGCCGCCTTCTTGGACCACCGCATTGGGCATCTCGTCAGTAAAGCACGGATCGGCCTGCGAAACTGCCGTGATGGGCTGCCAGATTTCTACCGGTTCATTGGAAAAAGGCACGACGATAAAGGCGCCGCGCGCTGAGCCGAGCCGCTTTGGCGGCTGGGCGAGGACGATTTCAACCGGATATTCGCCGGCCGCCACCATCACATTCAACGGTGGAAAGTCGTCGGCACTCAATGCATCCGCCACACATATTCGACCGGTCGGCAAAAGAATCTTCCCGGCATCGATCCGCCGCAGCCGTGCTTGCCCCGTTCGTCCAAACGGATCGTGAAACAAGCCGCGCGTCCCGCCGATCGCCATGGTGAGTCGGCGATAGATTCGGTCGAATCCTTTTGGGACTTTTGCCATTTTGACAGTTTAGTTAGAGACATCAGCGAGTGATAGCACGCCCCCACTCGAACAGCTCCCAGTGATGCAAGAGCAGAATCCACTCCCCAGATGGTGGAAAAATCTCGACATCGTCCGAAGAGGGATAGCAGAAATCATCCCAGAACCGCGTGAAGATTTCCCAGGTCGTTTGAACGGCCGATCGAAGGCCCCGGTCGATGATGATTCTCTCAGTGGGATCGACGGGCAGTCCGCGGAGCCACTGTCGAGCGCCGTCAATATCGCAAGTGCTCATTGACCATATATCCGTCAGTTGAGTGCGATTGAGTTGATCGCGCACCGTCAGACCGGTCGGCGCCGACGCCCCTTCAACCGGCACGATTTGCGCCATGACCTCAGGCGAAAGGACTTTGTGCGAAGGATTGGTCCATCGCCACGCGAGTTCGAAGGTTTTGGCGCTATCTGCCATGTTTCATTCGTCGTCGATCGAGCCAATGCAGAATGCCGCCAACGACAAGGCCGAGCGGATAGGTGATCTGCACCGCGATCATATAGTCTCGATTGATGCGCCATCCTCGCGGCGAGACTTCCGTCAGGTGGTTTGCGCGGTCCAGGAAATAATGGCCGCTCGTAACTTTGCCATTCATCGCGTCGCCAATCGCCATCGTGATTACCGCGAAAACAAGCACGTTAAGAATCGAGATCAGGAAAAGAGCGGTGGCGGCGATGGTTAGCTTATTTTTCCGAACACGCATACGGCACATCCAGGACAAACGACCGATGCCCAGGCTATCAATCGCTCGCCGGCTGAGTTGAACTGGGTGCTGGGCGGAAAACCAGGAGCATCCCATCATCCCATGATTTGGGCGGCTTTCCTGTAAGCATTGTCAACACAATTTGAAGTTCGCTCCCCTTGAAACGAATCCAGCCGATACGATCTTTTTCGCCGGCCACTTTCATCGTGAATGTCGGTGGATTCGTTGTCAGGTCAACCGAATACTTGTCGCGCGTGACCTCTTTGCCCTCATTATCCGTGACAGTGATTTCGTCTTTGCCAAACGTCCAAAACAGCTCCAGTCCGCGCGGCATCGCTTTCTGGCCGATTGAAATAGCTTGCCACCGCCCTCGAAGTGGGTATGCCGATTGGGTGGTCGAAGGCTGGTTTCTGCCCGCCATTGCGATCATTGAAACGATCAGGAGCAAAAGCAGCGCGACGGGAAAGGTCTTCGCGATTCTATTCGTCGCAAGATAGTTCATGGATAGCGTCCGATTCTACCGCACTATGCAGGTGCGAGGGAGACTCCCCCGCCGTGGCGGTCCCGGCGTCGCTTGCGCATTCGCGGACGGAGGCGCGATTCCGTCCGCGAATGCGCAAGCGATCATCCATGCATCTCGGCGAAGGGATGCGCATATCTATCTTGGGAATCTATGCTTGAAAGCCGCGTTAAAAGTGAAGACCCGCGCATCAACCCCATCTTCCCGCTCCCTTTTTCCGTCAAGTTGAATTCTACGGCCCCAAATCAACTGCGCGGGGCCTATCATGGTAGTGAGTGTGTTGGACGTTCTGATCCGTTAACCAAGCGAGTCGTGCCGATGGAGTTGGAAACGTTACCGGAAAAGAAGGCGACGGAAGTTGGCAGCTACTTTGTGGCGAACTACCCGCCGTTTTCAATCTGGTCGCCGGAGCATAAGCCCGCGATCCTGGCGGCTTTAGATCGGCCGCCCAGGCCCGATACGAAGCTCGGGCTTTACCTGCACATTCCCTTCTGCCGAAAGCGCTGCAAGTTCTGCTACTTCCGCGTTTACACCGATAAGAACGCCAGCGAGATCGAGGTTTATCTCTCGGCTCTTTCCAAAGAGATCGATCTGTACGCGGGGCGCCGTGGCTTTGGCGATCGTCAATTCGAGTTCGTCTACTTTGGCGGCGGCACGCCTTCTTATCTGTCCAACGCCCAGCTCGAGCATCTGATCGAGCGCATCAATCAGCGCTGGACCTGGTCGGCAGCCAAGGAAGTGACCTTCGAATGCGAGCCGGGCACGCTCAAGGAATCGAAACTTCAGACGATCAAAAAGATCGGCGTCACGCGCCTGAGTCTGGGCGTCGAGCATTTCGACGATGAGGTGCTGAGCATCAATGGCCGGGCGCACAAGTCGCCGGAGATTACGCGGGCCTATCAATGGGCCCGCGAAGTCGGCTTCGCGCAAATCAATATCGACTTGATTGCCGGAATGCTGGGCGAGACGGACGACAAGTGGAAATATGCCGTCGCCAAGGCGATCGAGCTGGATCCGGACTCGGTCACGATTTACCAGATGGAAGTGCCGTTCAACACCGGTATCGCCAAGGACGCCCGCGAGCACGGCGGCGTTTCAGCCGTCGCAAGCTGGGCGCAGAAACGCGCCTGGGTAGATTACGCGTTCAATGAATTCCAGAAATCGGGATACGTCGTTTCCAGCGGCTACACGCTGGTGAAGCCGGAGCGTCACGCGGGGTTCGTCTATCGCGATTCGCTCTGGCATGGGGCCGACTTGATCGGCACCGGCGTGGCCAGCTTCGGCCATTTCCAGGGCGTGCATTATCAGAACCTGGACCGCTGGGAAGATTACATCGAGCGACTTAACGCGGGAGAGCTGCCGATCCATCGGGCGCTTCCGGTTGAGCCGCACCAGCTTCTGATTCGCGAGATGATTCTGCAGCTCAAGACCGGCAAGATCGACGCGGGCTATTTCCGGGCGAAGTTTGGCGCCGATATCCTTAAAGAGTTTTCCGAAGCGTTTAATTCGCTGGTTGACGAGGGATTTGCCGAAATCGATGGACAGCAGGTGCGGATGACCCGCCAGGGCTTGCTGCGGGTGGATTCGCTGCTGCCACGCTTTTTTGAACCGCAGTTTCGCAACATCCGTTACACATGAGTTTACAGATGCAAAACCCGGGCGCAGGGGAATTCAACCGACTTGCGGAAGTGGCCGGGGCGCAGGCGGCTCTACAGGACTTATGTCGGCCCTTCCTGCATGGCCTGTTCCATCCCGAATGCGTCGTGGTGCATCCCGATGGGATCCCAGCGCCCGAAGACGAGCTGCTCGTGCATCACAGCCACATGACGGTGGTGCTGGAAAAGCATCATGGATCGAAAGTGGATGTACGGGTTTTGGAAGAGCATCTGACCGGCGACAGTTACACGCGAAAGATCGCACTGACCCCGGTTGGCAGCGATAAGGTCGTCGAATGGGGAATCGCCCGGCTCGATCTGCGTTATATGTCTGGAATCGTCCGCGATGAGATTCTCGCGAAGCAGACGCCGCTGGGCGCGATTCTCATCAAGCATCACGTTCATCGGCGGATTAAGCCAAGATATTTCGTGCGCTTCCCCGGCGATGGACAAGTGCTGCAACTGTTCGGCGGGAATTATCACAAGCCCGCTTATGGCCGGCTGGGAACGATCTTCTGCGATGGCGAGCCCGCCATCGAATTGCTTGAAATCGTGCTGAATACTGAAAAAGCTGGGTAAAAGAGCCGTTTAAGGCTTGGCTGGTTTGAAATCGCGCCGTCGATTGTTTGAACAAGTGTTAGAATTGATTGGTTGTCCATATAGCTTAATCAATTTCGATTGACGATTGAAACATGAACACGAACTTCGATTGCCATTACGATTGTGTTGTCATCGGCGGCGGCCCCGGTGGCGCGACCGCCGCCACCGTTTTGGCTGGTGCCGGCAAAAAGGTTCTACTGCTGGAGCGCGGCAATTTCCCGCGCTTCCACATCGGCGAATCGCTCATGCCGGAAAGCTACTGGAGCTTCAAGCGGCTGGGCATGCTGCCGAGGCTGAAGAACAGCCCGTTCGTCAAAAAATACAGCGTGCAGTTCGTCAATGCATCGGGGAAGGAATCGCAGCCTTTCTATTTCGATGAGATGAATCCCCACGAATGTTCGCAAACCTGGCAGGTGGTTCGCAGCGAATTCGACAAGATGATGCTGGAAAACGCCGCCGAGCATGGAGCGGAAGTCTGGCAGGATGCGAACGTCAATGAAGTGATCTTTGAGCCAGCGGCGAATGATTCGCTGCCTCGCGCGACGGGCGTGGTCGTCACCCGTGCAGGAAAGCCAACGCAGCACATCGGGGCGACGGTGGTGATCGATGCGTCGGGAACCAGCTCGCTGATCGCCCGCAAGCTCGGGCTTCGTCAACCCGATCCAAAGCTGCGCAAGGCTTCGATTTTTGCCCATTACCAAGGCGGCCGGCGCGACCAGGGGAAAAACGAGGGCGCGACGCTCGTTTTATCCACTAACGATCAGGATGGCTGGTTCTGGTATATCCCGTTGCCGGACGACATCGTCAGCGTAGGTGTGGTGGGCGACGTCGATCGGCTCATCAGCAGCCGGGAGTCTCCGGAAAAAACCCTGGAAGAAGAAATCCTGCGATGCCCGGGCCTCGATGACCGGATGGTGGGGGCTAAGCGCGTTTCAAAAGTACACGTTCTTAATGACTTCTCTTATCGCGCTACACGTTGCGCGGGCGAAAATTGGGTGCTGATTGGCGACGCCTTCGGGTTCCTCGATCCGATTTATTCCTCGGGCGTGTTCCTCGCGCTCAAGAGCGGCGAAATGGCCGCCGACGCGATCGTCGAAGGATTTGCAAAGAATGATTTCTCCCCCGCGCAGCTTGGCAAATGGGGCCAGACGCTTTGCGACGGCATGCATGCCATCCGCAAGCTGGTTTATGCCTTCTACACCAAGGGCTTCAGCTTCGGGAAATTCATGCGCATGCATCCGGAGTTCAAGAAGAACCTGGTGGACCTCCTGATCGGCGACGTCTTCCGGCCCGAAGTCAACCAGATCTTCGACACGATGGAAAAGATGGTCCCACTTCCCGAAGCGATCCCGCTTGAAACACCTGCGGACGGGAAATCGATGGATCGAGCGACTGTCGTCGCATAAGGCGCGCCGATGTAAAATCATCTTTGATGCTCATCAGCGTCATCACACCCTGGCTGGATCACCCGGAATTCATTGCCGATTACGAGCGGGCGCTGCGCGCGTCGGATGTCGAAGTCATTGTCGTGGACAATGGGTCAACTGCGGAAAACGGCGCTCGGATCGCAGAGATGGTTAACCGCCTGCACGGAAAACACATTCGCAACGCGCAGAATCAGTGGTTCGCCGCTGCGAATAACCAGGGGATTGCCGTTTCGACCGGCGAGCTGCTGCTGTTTCTAAATAACGATATCGCGGCCGAGCCAGGCTGGCTGGATGCGGTTCGTCGCGATGTGACACCCAACGCGCTGGTCGGACCAGGGCTGGTTCACATTCAAGTGGATGAACGCTGGATTTCCTATATCGAAGGCTGGTGCATCGCCGGGCATCGCGATGTCTGGGAAAAACTGGGCGGATGGGACGCGCAGGCTTATCCCATGCCCTACTGGGAAGACGGCGACGTTTGCTTCCGCGCATCAAAGCTGGGGATCCAAATCATCCAGAAGATCTGGCCCGTGCATCACAAGAAAAACGGCACGACGCGAAGCATGCCGGTGCAGTACGGCTTGCATCACAATTGGCAGACACTCTTTGCCCGCGTGCGCGGAGAAGTCTCGGGACAAAACCAACCGGACCAAGTCAGCATCAAACTGGCGGCCGAACTTCATCGACAGGGGCGACTTTCAGAAGCCGAGCAGGCTTACCTTCGGGTGTTGCAGGACAATCCGAAAGAAATTCAGGCTTGGTTGCTCTATAGCCAGCTCCTGACCTCCTGCAATCGGCGCGAGGCGGCGGTGGATGTGCTGCGCCGTGCGATTGCCGCTAATCCACATGTAATGGAGTTACGCAGCAGCCTTGCAGTATTGTTGGGACAGCTCGGTCGCCACGACGAGGCAAAGGCAGTTTCTCAACAGGCCACTGAAATAGCTCGGCCGAAAATATCTGAATGAAAAAGGGCCAGCTCCTGTTCAAAAGCCGGCCCAGTTCATTGCAATCAGGGAAGGCTAATCAGGCGGTCGCCCTCTTTCGCCCGAAGACCTTCAAAAGTCCCAGCGCGCCAAACAGACCCAGGCCCGCCAATGCGGTTGAAGGGAGCGGCGCGGCTCCCTCGAACCCGGAGCCATTGGGCGCAGTGAGCCTCAGGACGCGATCGGTTTGCGTCAGAAGCAGGGAATCGTTGTTGGGATCGACGACAACGAAATCACCACGAGAGCCGCCGGTAGCGATGACTGATTGCACATTGGTCGAAAGATTGATCTCGACCAGCGTGCCACCATTGGTGTTAACAAACAGGTCCCCTGCCAGAGCGCCGGTTCCCAGGGCTGTACCGTCGGGCGTGCCGGTGATAGTACCAGACGCGTAAACCTGCGCCTTTGTTGCTGTTGAGTAACCGATGATTTGTGTGCCGCCCACTTCGGCATATAGCTTCGTGCCATCAGCGCTAAGTGTCAGTCCATCGGCGCCAACTGCTTCAAAAGTGGTCACGACGTTCGCGACAGGATCAATCTCGATGATTTGACCGGACATCGAAGCATACAAATGGCCCGTGAGCGGATCGGCAACCAAACCGGTAATCCCAGTCAACCCGCTACGAACGACGTGGTTGATCGTGCCATTGGCGTTCAGGGCAAGTAATTGGCCGGTCGATTGCTGCGCGCCGTACAAATTCCCACCGAGGTTCACCAGCCCGGCGATTCCAGTTCCATCGAATCCGGTAATTGCACCCGCAGAAGCGTGCTGGCCATCAATATCGTTGAAGATATACATGTTGCCCGTGTTGTAATCACCGATGATTGCCTGACCGCTGCTATTAAAGGCGACACCAATTGGGCCGATATTCCCGCCATTTGGGAACGTATCGACGAATGTGCTAAGCGAGAAACCCTGCGTGGTACCCGCGGCAGTCAACGTCATGGCCGCCCGGGCGTTTGAGATGCCCACACTCAGCGCTGAGACCAGCGCCGCACCGAGAATAAACCTTCTCCTCATAGAAACTCTCCCATCAAGATGAAATGAACCCTCGATCCCGCGGCAGCAAATCAACTGTCGCGACACGTGAATAAGAATGACGTGTAAATCCGTTAAGCCCTAAGCGGCCTTCCCACTCCCGGCCACTTAAATAATCAGCTTACGCACGAGGGGATGATTTGCAAGCAAAATATTGCAATAGCTTTTGGAGTCAAGGGTGTAGGTCGACGCCGATGTTGGTCGGACCCGCAATATTTGCCGCCAGGATACTCCCACACGGCACAAAGCCCGCCTTCTGAAGGGTTTTGCGCGAAGCGAGGTTTTCCCTATTGCACCGTGCGGCGGGGATATTGCCCGTTTCATACGCGATCCGCTTAAGCTCCTGGACAAGATAGCTGCCGATGCCTCGGCGGCGGTGCGATTCCGCGACCTTCATGAAAATATCCCCATACGGCCGGTTGTAATGAAACAGGATGCCGGCTGTCCCAACGACGTTTCCTTCCAGCTCGGCTACCCACTTGGCTCCATCATCCAAGTGGTTTTCTGAAATTGCCAGGACATCTTCTGCCGTCGATCGTCGAACGATTGCGCCATTGCCCGGCAGACTGGTGGTCATCCCATCGGCAAAAAGAATGCTTTCGACGATTACGTCGCGCCCAAAGACATGAAGCATTGGCGTCAGCAGCGGATCGTTGCTCTGCGTCTCAATGGCAACGGCTTCGCTTCGTTTGAGGAATGCTTGGAACAGATCGAACGTTCGATTCCGGAATTGAGGCAGGATGTAGAATTCAAAAGCTGTTGGTTTACCCTTCCACGGCCCGCCGATGGCGATCGCGCCATAGCCCGCCGCCGCGCCTTCGAAGGTGAGGAAATAGGATTGAGTCCAGCCATCTCGTTCGTGAAGCGAATCGTGAATGATCTGGCAATTCATCTCGTGGCGATAGAGATCTCGCCAGGGAAGAATCTGGTCGAGGGACGTTGGACATGCGTCGCAACTCATCCCCGTATTGTACCTTGGTGCAATGAGAGAATGCTGCGATTTTCCGCCGCTTGCGGCTTCGCGCGCCGACGCATTGAACTGGCGCGAAGCCGCAAGCGGCTATCAGGCGGCTAACGGAGTTTTTTGTGCGCAGCTGCTGGAAAAGTCTCTCCGCACTAATCCCGTCTGCTTGCCCGCAATCGCCCACCCGGCTACCTTGCCGCCGATATCGAAATTTCGATCGATCGAAGCGGAAGGAGCAGGCGGATGAAGCTTAGTGGTCACCGGAATAGTGAGATGGTCGCGCGCGTTTTAGGCTGGTGCATCGTCGCGATCTTCGTCGGCGGTTGCGCCTGGCAGCAGCCCACGCAGGGCGCGATGCCCTGGCATTCGTCCGAAGCGCAAGCCGTCGTCGATATGCCAGCCGCGAAGGTGGTCGAGGCAGTTGAGAAAGCAGTTACCGCCCCGCCGCTGTCGCTCCAGGTTGAAACCACTCGCGATGGCACGGTCATCACCGGCTGGAAGGAATATCCCGGCGACATCCACATCGTCCGCCGCTGGCATGAGCGCACGAAATTCCGCATTTCGGTGACGCCTGATTTTTCCAATCCATCGGGTCGCAGCAAATTGATGGTCGAAGACCAGACGCAGGAGCGCGCGATCGATACGCAGCCCTGGTACAACGCTCCGAACACCAGCCGGCCCGATCGCGCCAAATCGGTTATTTCACAGATCGAGCAGCATCTGCTGGCCCATTAAGTTACGTTTTTTGTTCGCAACCGAGCGGGTTGCGCGCGAAGCAAAGATCTTCCACGATCTTTCCGCCGATCAAATGCTCCTGAATGATCCGTTCGGCGTTCTCGGGCGTCACGTTGCGATACCAGGCGCCTTCGGGATAAACCACCGCAATCGGCCCGGCGATGCAAATGCGCAGGCACTGGCATTTGGTGCGGTAGCAGCTTCCTTTGGGGCCGGCGAGATTCAGTTCTTTGAGCCGCTTTTTGATGTAATTCCAGCTTTTTTCGCCTTCGGCGGGATCGGCGCAATCGGGGCCGAGGCAGATGAAAAGGTGTCGTTGGAGAGAACCGACGCCAAACTTAGATGCCATCACTTCGGGCGGATATTTGTCGGGATTGGCCATGTGTGTCCATTCTAGGGCACCATTTGCAATTTTCATCGCGCAACATACGCTTCGGCCGCGATGTCATTTACCCTGGGCCTGGTGATCGGCGGACTATGCGGGCTGGCGCTGGCGGCGGCGGTGGCCATCATCGCGCATCGTCGTCTCGAACGCCTTGCCCAGCGCACCCGGCAGGCCGAGCGATTGGCCGAGTTGGGAACGCTCACCGGGGGTCTGGCGCACGAAATCAAAAATCCTCTGTCCACGGTCCAGCTCAATCTCCAACTGCTTCGCGAAGACCTTGATCCGACGCATGATGGTTATTCCCGGCTTTCCAGCCGGCTGGCGACGCTTCAAAAGGAAACCGCGCGGCTGCGCGATATCCTTGACGATTTCCTGCGCTATGCCGGCAAAATGGAATTGGACCGAAAGCCGGTCAACGTAGGCCAGATCCTTGAAGACCTGGTCGATTTCTACGCGCCCCAGGCGCAGCTCAACCGCGTGCAACTTCGCGTTCGACCGTTGGAGGGAACGATTACCGCGAATCTCGACGAGAAGATGATCAAACAGGCGATTTTGAATCTGATGATCAACGCGCTGCAGGCAATGCCGGCCGAGGGCGGGGAAATCATCCTGTCAGCGCGCAACCCGGATGAATCGCTGTTGATTGAAGTGATGGATACGGGCCGAGGCATGACGCCCGAAGTACGCGACAAGATTTTCGATGCTTATTATTCGACCAAAAAAGGCGGCACGGGTTTGGGGTTGGCCATCGCACGTCGAATCGTCGAAGAACATGGCGGGAACGTGTCGGTTGAAAGCGAGCCGGGAAAGGGTTCGGTGTTTCGACTGACCCTGCCGCTCAACTGATCATCGAATCGCGCTGCGGCGTAGTCGATAGAGCTGAAAGCTTTGCGACTGCGTGATGACGCGCGTTTCGGGCACAAATTCAGGTGGCAGCGCCGGAGCCGGGTATTTCGATTTGCTTTGTGCGATGATGACGAGGTCCGGATTTTTCCGCGCCAGTTCCTCGAGCTCTGGCTCCTTCTTAATCGAAGGAATGGCCGACTGAAGGTTGAAGCAGAGCGGCAAACTGTAATTAGGACCAAAGAAAACATATGGCCCGGCGCCATAATCCGCGGCGATCTGCCGGGCAATCAGCCGCGAGTCGTCCGGCTCCAGATCGGGCATCCACATGCCAATCGCGGCGGGGAAAATCACCGCGCAACAAGCCAGATAGACCACCACTGCCGCAAATCGTCCGCGCGCCATGTAGATGCCGGCGACCATGAGCACCGCGACCAGAATCCCAACTGCCAGTGCATAGTCGATCGGCCGATCCTGCCCGAGCACTTTGTGCGTCGCAACGAGCACGCCCGGCACCGCGATGATCGTGCCGAACAGAGTTCCATCGATGACGGCGCCGATCCATTTCGGAAGCGTCCCAGCCGTTTCGCTCGTCGCAAGATCAATTAGCCAGCCGACTAGAATCATCACCGGCGGCATCAAGGGTAGCAGGTAATGAAACTGCTTATTGCCGATCGCGCAGAGCGGCACGAGGATCGATAAACACCAAACGACTACCGCTGCCTGCGGGAGAAGCACCCATTGCCACCAGCGCACCGAAAATGATCCGCCCTCTTTAGAGAAGAGCGGCTGTACCGCCACGATCACCGCTGCGAGAGCAATTAGCGTCCATGGCAACGTCGCCTTGATCAGCTCAGGCGTGTAGTGCCAGAACGGGGCGAAGTGATCCTGTCCTGAAAGAAGCGTGTCCACTTCGCCATTGATTTGCCCGCTGCGGGTTGAATGAAGCGCGTACGCAAACCAGGAGAGCGATAAGACGATCAAGACGATCAGCGCGCCGGATAAGGTGAATCGCCAAATGGCCCTCCATTGCCGGCGGAGCAAGACCATCGCCAGCAGAAAGATCGGCGGAAACGCGCCGGGCCCGCCCTTGAACAGCACCGCCAGCGATGTTGCCAGCGCTCCCAGATAAAACCAGCCAATTTGCGCAGCGCGACTTGATCCAGCTTCAGGCGGCGCGAGATCCATATCCAGCGCCTTGAGCCATGCGCCAATGGCAATCGTGACAAACAGCGCCGCCGGCGCATCGGTTTCCGCAAGTCGATCGTGCCGAAAGAAAAGGAAACTGCAAAGCAGACAGCCCGACGCAAGGAATGCCGCCCGGCTGCCAAACAATCGTCTGGAGATTCCGAATGTGACCGCGAGCGTAAACCAACCGCAAAGGACGGTGGGCAGTCGACCCGATGTGCTGCTGACGTCTGCGATGTCGTAGCTGACAGCCGCCATCCAATAGGCCAGCGGCGGCTTTTGCAGACGGAGATTGCCGTTGATCTTGGGCACCAGCCAGCCGCGCCAGCCCGAGCCGCGCATCTGGCGGGCGGTCTCCAGGACTCGCGCTTCCTGCGTGCGCTGCACCGTCGGATAGCCGACTTCGAATGCCAGCGACAAGCCGGCCAGCAGCCAGCACAAAAGCAGCACCGAAACCGGAAGCCCGTTTTTCGCGGCACCGCGATGAACTTCGACAGGTAAGGTCATCGACATACTTCGGATGCGAAAGTAACACGTCCGGCGCTATTGTGCGAGCAGCGCACGCGGACATTGATCGCTTTGTCAGGGAAAAACTCACTTTACCGCCAATCACCGCCGCCAAGTCGCTTGCGCTTTCGCGGACGGATGCGCCGTCCTCCCGACCGTTAGCAGCTCCCGATACTGCTTTTCCGTCCGCGAACGCGCAAGCGACAGGGCCGGCGGACGCGGCGAAACAGCGCACCATTCTTTTTTTTCCGAGGGAACGGATCTTGGGAAAAACGACTCCCTCGCACGATGCTGGAAACGCGCGCTCGCGCCCGCTATCTTCCCGCACCATGTCATGGTGGTGGCTGCTGGTGGGGCTTGCGGTATTTCTCATCGGGGTCAGCAAAAGCGGATTTGGAGCGGGCGTCGGGTTGATCATCGTCCCAATGGCGGTGGTCGCGATGAATCATCTGCGCGCCGGCCCGGAAGCGGCGCTCGGCCTGATGTTGCCGCTGCTGATCATCGGCGACGTCATTGCCGTCTGGCAATATCGCAAGCTTTTCATTGGTCGTATCGTGATGCGCCTTCTGCCGGGCAGCGCCTTGGGCATTATCGTCGGCGGATACCTGCTGGCGCTATTTCACAACAAACCGGCGAATCTCCTCACGGCATTTGTCGAAATCGAGATCGGACTGGAATCGGTTGTGCTGGTGGGCCTGCAGGCGTACCGCGCCTGGCGCATGGGGCATCTGCCAAAGTTCCATCCGAGCGTCGTTCGCTCGACTGCCGTCGGTACCTTCGCTGGTGTCAGCAGTACACTCGCGCACGCGGCTGGTCCGATCATTGCGCTGCATCTGCTGCCCCAGCGACTCGATCGGCAGCGATTCGTGGGCACATGCGCGTTTTACTTTTTCATCGTCAACAGCGCCAAAGTGCCGGTTTATGTGGCCGGCCATCAGTTTCGATGGCAGATGCTGCATGTGATCGCGCTGGTCTTTCCGCTCGTGCCAATTGGCGCTGCACTGGGCTTCTGGCTCACGAGGAAAATGAGTGACCGCCTATTCTCGCAAATTATCTACGCGGCCACGTTCTGCCTGGGCTTCTATCTGCTTTATCTGGGTTATGGAAACCTGCAGGCGCGTCCCGCGATCGCAAGTGCTACGGGTAACATTGCGATGGTTCATTGAAGCGAATGCTATTTCGTTCGCCGATGCCTTTGTTTGCCCGCCAGGCGGCGCTGCAGCAACACAAGCACCGCCGCTTCTTCAGGATCGAGATTGGAGAGATTTTTCCCCAGCTTCTCCGCCCGCTGGCGGAGCGTCTCGGTCAGCTCGCCATCCATGTAGGAATCCAGCACGGCCGGGTGGATATAGCATTTCTTGCAGACGGCTCGCGTATTTCCAAGCTTCTTTGCGACCGATTCGATCGCCCGCACGATGTTCTTCTTCGCCTGTGCCTTGGAATCGAACTTCTCGAATTCCTTGAGCGCATTGGCCGCCAGGACCGTGCCGGCCCACGTGCGGAAATCCTTGGCGGTGAAATTCTGCCCTGTGATTTCCCGCAAATAGTCATTTACATCGGTGCTGGTCAGGTCGACCGCTTTCCCCTCTTCATCCCGATACCCAAACAGTTCTTCGCCAGGCAGTTCCTGACAATTGCGGACGATCTTGGCGATGCGCGGATCGGTCAGCTCGACGCTGTGATCGACGCCGCTCTTTCCCTTGAAATGAAACTGGATGCTCGCCCCGCGCACCTTCACATGGCCATTGCGGATCGTGGTCAGTCCATAATGATGATTGTCGCGGGCATATGTTTCATTGCCGACGCGGATGAGCGTCGTCTCCAGCAAGCGCACGACTGCAGCGAGAACTTTCTGCCGGCTCAAGCCCTTCTGGCGAAGGTCGCGGGAGACGCGCCGGCGGATGCGCGGAAGCGCTCTCACGAACTGGAGCATGCGGGCATACTTGGTCTGATCGCGCACTTCGCGGAAGCGCGGATGATACCGGTACTGCTTGCGCCCGCGCGCATCGCGCCCCGCTGCCTGCAAATGCCCGCGCGGCGATGAGCAGATCCAAACGTCTTCCCAGGCCGGAGGGATCACCAGCGATCGAATGCGGAGCAATGTTTCCTGATCTTTGATTTCTTTGCCGCGCGTATCGAGGTAGGTAAAGGATTTGCCATGCCGGCGGCGCGTGATGCCGGGCGAGTTGTCCATGACATACGTAAGCCCCGCCGATTCCGCGGCATCATGCGGATCGGTTGGCGGCGCATCGACGCAAGCTTCATCTTTAGTCGTCGGTTCGGCAACCCGCATCATCTTCTATCCCTTCCGCGCAGAACAATCTCGCGGCACATCATCGCAAGCGGAATGCCAAAATCGTACCGGGAAAATCCCCAAGGCATGAATGAAAAGGGCCGGCGTGGCCCCTCGCGGAAACCACGCCGGCTGAGAAGGAGGAGATTGTCTGCCGCTGCCTTACACAGCGGCACTGGTCATTCCCAGCATTGAATCGAATGCCTGCTGCGCATTGATCGTGACGTATCCATCGTTGTTCCCATCATTGCCTGCTCCGTCGATGCCCCACGGATTTCGCAGGCGAAGCAAAGTCGGATTGCCGCTGGCATCGGTGATCACGCTGTCCACCGAATAAGCATGATCGCCCAGCAACGGCGCGCCGTCGGCAGCGCTTCCAGCCGCGAAAGTCACCGATTCCCCCGACGTCAGCAGCGACTGAATCGACGACATCAATGCATCGGGAGACGTCGCGCTGAAGACCGATGTCGGCGTCGCGCCAAGAGCGGTGTAAGCCTCATCCATCCATCCTGAATCGATGCCGGCGTAGCTGGGCGAAGCCGATCGCTCATAGCACCAGGCCTTTTCCATCAGCGCAACCCACATCGAATCCTGATCGCCCAGCCTCGCGTAGGCCGGCTCCGACCCGCCCCACGTTGGAAGCTGGCTATCCACCTCGAAGTAAGACGCGTGACCGTTCTGCATGAACTGCACGATGTAGTTGCCATCGCCCATCGAGACGATGCTCTGGCGGATCCTCCACGGATCGACCTTCGCCACCGACGAGAGCACCGAGAGAAAATAGCAGTCGCCCGCCTCGCCCTGCTGCACGTCATCGGGCGATGGACCAGCCGTGGAGAACAATGGATCGCTCGCGAAGTTGCGATAGACCATGCCTGACTGATCAGTCGTCGGCTCGGCGCTGATGGCTGCCTTGCTCAGACGCTTGGTCTTCACCTTCTTCTTGCTCGCAACGACCGGCGTCGCACTCAGCACGCCGACGCGATGCACATCGCCTGCGGCCGACTCATCGTGCGAGACATCCATGATTCGCTCTGCGCCGTTATCGTCGGTCCAGAAGCTGTCCATTCCGGCGCCGCCCCAGAGCGTGTCGCGCGTGCTGCCAATGGTGATCAGCGTATCGTCGCCCGAGTTTCCAAAGAGCTGGTTGGCTCCAGAGCCGCCGTAGATCGTGTCGTTTCCTGAGCCGCCAGAGAGCGTGTCGTTGCCCGCGCCGCCGAAGAGGGTGGCGGGGATATTCACCGACGCATCGATCGCGACGGAATCATTGCCGTTTCCAGCGTCGATCGACAGGCTCTCAAAATTCTTGGTGAAGGTCTGACTCCAGCCGCCATTGGAGACGACTAAGCCGCCGGATGTCTGCCGGACGACAATCTGGTCATTGCCCGGCGTGCAGGTGATGCGCAGCTGCGGGCCACTCACGCCCGCCACCGTGCTGATTCCCAGCGGCCCGCCCGATAAAAGCTGCCGCGCTTCCAGCGCCTCGATGGCAGCCAGCGCAATGCTCCCACTTCTCCTCACGGCCTCTCCTCCTCCGCCGAAATCCCTTCCGGACAAGGAGATTTCCAATAGATTCAGGCCGGGGGCAAATCGAGGTGGGCCGCGAATTCTCTCATGACTTCGAGAGTATGGCGCGAGAACGAAAGTCCAATAAATTGCGGCTCAAGCCGCACCTTTCTCGGCCCCTCGACACCACCAGCAGCGTGCGTATAATTCCCGCCGCTTTAGAGCCCAGGTGGCGAAATTGGCAGACGCGCTACTTTGAGGTGGTAGTGCCGCAAGGCGTGCAGGTTCGAGTCCTGTCCTGGGCATAAACCCGTCTTTTGACGGGTTTTTTTCATTGGCTCATTCCTCAGTGCAGGAGATGTCGCAGTTGATCTTGCGCTTTCTGGCCGCAGTCAGCGCATGAATCACAACTTCACTTCGCCCCATATCCCTTCCATACGTATTCCAGCGCCTCAGGATAGGTCTGAGCGATTACTTTCCCATCCGTATGTCCAGCGTTTTTCGCGTAGATGAATTGATAGTGATATCCCTTGGCCTTAAGTGCCTCGGCCATGCGCTGATTGGCCAGCACCCAGTTATGTAGGCCGGAGGCGGCGGAGTTGTAGCCGCCGTCATGTTCCCCGACTTCAAGCCAGATGCGCAGCGGCTTTGAAGGTGAATTAGGGATCAGATGCTCGTGATATTCCCAGGCGCCATCGGGAAGCTGCGGGTTGCGGGGCGATTGCTGATTGACGAAGGTGCCGGAGTAAACCAGCACGCGGTGATACAGCTCGGGGTGGAACCAGGCCATCGTGAAGGCGACGGCCCCACCAGAACTTCCGCCGAGGGTCATGCGGCCATCGGGATCTTTGGTAAGCGTGACGTTGCATTCCTTCTCAACGCGCGGCAGCACCTCGGCTTCGATGAACTCTGCGAATTTGCCGGAGACGGTGTCGTATTCCAGACCGCGCTCGCTGCCGACGCCATCGCCCCCGCCGTTTTGAACCATGACGGCAACCATCGCCGGCAGACGATGCTCGGCAATCATGTTGTCGAGAATGTTGGGCAACTGGCGTCTCCCGGAGCCATATGCATCGGCCGACACGATGAACGGCGCAGCCGTGCCAGGCTTGTATTGGGAGGGGATGTAGACCGTGACCTTGCGCGTGTCGCGCGTCCCGCGAAGTCCGGTGGGCGGATAGAACTTGCTGTCCGCGGCATTGAGATCGAAGTTGACGATCTTGCCTTCTGGAACGCCAGCTTTCGGCTTCTGCTCGGGTGCGGGCGAATAATCAGGGCCAATCGAGTAATCGCCATCGCCGTCGCCAGGCTTCCATGCCGGTAGCTCCGCAAGCTTGGCGATTTGAGCCTGCTCTTCAGGAGTGATCGGCGGGCGTCGCGCGCCGCGGCGTGGCGCGCTGGTTACCTGATTGTTCGATTGCCCATTGGCTGGCGGAGTCTGCGCGAAACCCGGCATCGGACAAAACGACAATACACCCAGCAGCGCCGCCGCGCGACTCATTCCCGCGATTTTCATGATCTTCGCCCTTCGCTTGAAAAGATTTGCTTACTTACCGGACGCGCCCAAACGCATGGCAGCGTCGCGATTATTTCTCCATCTTCCGCACAAAGCGACAACGCCCGCCTGAACCAATTCTCAACTGATTAAGTCGCTCTACTCCCGCGACGAATCTGCTCATGGATGCGCTGTTTTCCGCAGCGCACGCCAATGTCATGAGCAGTGCGATGTCCATTTCGCTTTCAGGAATGCAGGCCGCCAGCGCGATGCTGAACGTGACGGCCAATAATATCGCAAACCTGAATACGCCCGGCTTCAACCCTTCGCGAGCCGACCTCGTCGAGCTGTCCGGCGGCGGTGTGGCCGTTAGCGGCACCAGTTTCGAAGACAATCCACAAACCTCGCCAAACACGCAAACTTCAAACGTCGATCTGTCCACCGAAATGGTGAATCTGAAACTGGGCCAGACGCTCTACGACGCAAACGCCATGGTGCTCAAGACTGCCAACCAGATGACCGGCACACTTCTGAACATCCTCGACACTGACCACGATCACGACAATTCGTAATTGCTGTCATTTCATATAGCAACAGCCGATGCCCAGCGTTGTTTCCCCGCTGTTCATCGCTATAATCACATTGGTTTCCCCGGCGATCTTCGAGGCATTCCGCATGGGATCAGCAACGCAAAGCGATAGTTCGATGCGCGATCGCGTGCAGGGCGTGCTCGATCTGATCCGCCCTTCGGTGCAAGCCGATGGCGGCGACATCGAACTGGTGGACGTTGCCGCCGATGGCGTCGTGCAGATCCGCTTCCATGGCGCCTGCCATGGCTGCCCCAGCAGCAAGATGACTCTTCAGTACGGCATCGAGCGCAACCTGCGCGAGCAGATCCCCGAAATCACCCGCGTCATTCCCGTTACTTAAAATCGGACATGCCTGATGCGGATTACTGGATGCGGCAGGCCATCGAACAGGCGCGCCTGGCGCTCGCTGCCGACGAAGTGCCCATCGGCTGCGTGATCGTTCACGAGCCGACCGCGCACATCATCGGCGTCGGCTACAACCGCCGCGAAACCGATCACGATCCCACCGCCCATGCCGAGATCATCGCGATGCGCCAAGCCGGTGCCGCGCTTGGCCATTGGCGGCTCCTCGATTGCACGCTTTGCGTCACGCTCGAACCCTGCCCCATGTGTGCTGGCGCGATGGTCAATGCCCGCATTTCAAAACTCGTGTATGGCTGCGACGATCCCAAAGCTGGCGCCGTCCGCACGCTCTTCCAGCTCTGCTCCGACCCCCGCCTGAACCATCGGCTCGACGTGCAGCCGGGAGTCTTGGCCGACGAATGTGCCCAGCTTCTCCGCGATTTCTTCAAAATCCGACGGAGCAAGCCCAGCGACGCCCCGCCTCCTCAATGAAACTCAAGTCATCAGGGGAAAGGAGGACGACTCAGGAAGCGATTTCCTACTTCCGCGAGACTGTGATTGTGCTGATGATAACGGTCCTGAAGTAATCGGCGCCGTTGATTGAGCCTTGAGTTTCGAGTACCACCTCGATCACATATTTCCCGGGATGGGCGTACGTGTGGGTGCTTTGAACCGCGAACCCCTCGGTAATCCAAGGCATTACCTGCACCGGTGCGGCGTCATTCGTTTGGTCGCCCCAATCCACGTATAGCAGTTGTCCAGCTTCCAGTTGCTGCGGAACGTAGCCCACCGTCCCGCTGAATGGTTGGCCTGCGACAGCGTGCAAAGCCACGCCAAAGTCGCTTCGAGGAATCACCGTAATATTCTCACTTAGCGCGGCGACTCTCTTTCCATCTTTCTGGATAGTGATGTGAAGGGGATGAACCCCCGGCCCGAGGGTATTGGTGGAGTAGATTTGCAGCGTATCCTGACTGTCCGTGGTCACGAAATATCCCGCGGCTGGCTTTCCCGAGCCCCATCGAACAGTGGCTTGAAGAGTAGGCCCGCCAATTTCGACGCCTGGTTCTTTCCAGTTGTCATTGAAGGCCGTGATTGCCGGACCGTTGACAGTGGCAACCTCGACAGAGCCGATCATGTTCCCTTGGACAGTGCTTAGCGGCCCAATGCGATGGAGCTTCAATCCAGCCGAGTGACCCACCGCTGAAAGCAGCCGGCGATCTTCCAAAGGTTCCACATGTACAATCCGCGACGCTGGCCGGCTCTTCCGACGAAACAAAAAACTCATAACTCACCCCTTTAGGCTGATTTTTGCAGCGGTGGCACGAGACGCCTTGCGAGATTACCTGCGCGAGACGGTGATCGCGCTGACGATTTCCCTCGAAATCTCATCGGCGCCACCATGGGGTGTGCCGAGGGTAACGAGATAGACCGTGATGATATATTTTCCCGGCGTCGCGTAAGTGTGGCTAGCTTCGACCGCAATCTTGCCGTTGCTCTCCGAGACTGTTTGTACTGAAGAGGGGTCATTGGTGCGATCGCCCCAGTCGATGTTCAGCATCTGGTCGGATTGCAGCGGCGAAGTGATGAAGCCGACCGTTCGCGTGAACGGTTTACCGGCGACGGCATGCAGAGCCAGGCCGTTGGTGGTTCGAGGAAGTATCGTGACGCGTTCGTTGAGCGTAGCCAGCGTCTTTCCATTATCGCTGAGCGCCACGCGAAGCGGATAATGCCCGGCAACAAGATAATTATTCGAGCTGATTGTCAGCGTATCCTGGCTACCGGTGGTCGAAAAAACTCCATTTAGATGGACGGCCGATTTGCCCGCGCCCCATTGCACGTTGGCCACGAACTGCCCATTATCCAGGCTCCCGCCCAGGCCGGCATTGGGCCCCGCCTCAGCGTAATTGGTGTTGAGAGCCGCGATCGCCGGGCCGCTGACGGTGGCAATTTCGATCGAGTCGAGCGGCTGCCCTTGGACAGCGCTGAGGTGCGCGACGCGATGAAGCGTCATGCCCGCCGATGCCGAGAGCAGCCGGCGATCTTCCAGAGATTCGAAAATCGCACCGGATTCGCGCCCGCAGGACTGTTTTGCCAATCGATTGAATAAACGACCCATTGGACACCTCCCTATATAATTTAGCTTGCGTCTTTTCGCCCCTTTTCGCGCCGTGCGATGCCCCTGCCCGCCGAGTGGGGACAGTTTACATAGGGCCACATGTATTGTACAGATCGAGGATGAGATAAGAATGAGAACGAAAACGCGGTGTGCGGAATGACTCGATGCAGTGCTCCGTTCCTGTCGCCGACGCGAAGCGGAGTCCTGATTACTTTAGCCGCCCCTTTGTGGGGCGCGACTAGTGGGCGTTGAGCGCGACATGTTATTCGAATGACCGGGCCGCGCTGCTCGGACTTTCCGTATCGCTCTTGCTCCCCATCCCAACTAACGCGCTCCGCGAAGGGGCGGCTAAAGTGGATAAGGACGATGCTGAAGCATCGACAACGAGTATTTCCCCAAAGTGAGCGTTGTCGCATACTTGATGACCGAGCTACGCTTCGGAAAGCTCCGAAACGCGTAACATGGTTCTCAACCAGTCACATTCAAAGTGAAAGAGCTGGAACTTGCCGTCGGCCAGTTTGCGGTGCCGGCGTAGGTGAGGCTGCACGTGTAGGTTCCAGGCGTGAGTCCCTGCAATAGGAAGTGGAGGGCGCCTTTGGATGAGACAGAAGCGGTGCCCAGGACATTGTTGTTCTGATCCGTGATGCTTGCGCTGCCGGTGAACGGGATGTTGGCCGGTGCATTGGATTTGATCGTGGCGTTCAGTACCACCGCGCGGCTGGCCACATAGGATCGAGAAGGACGAGGAGCCGCGATAACGGCGGTCGCTTGCGCCACGGTCACGACCCAACTCGCCGGCACGCTGGCGTTGCCGGGCGCTAAGCTATCGGACAAAGCAACCGTATACGTGCCAGCCTCCGAAAACCATACGTCCTTGAAGTTTGCGATCCCATTGACTACCGGCACGCTGGTCTTTCCGCTGGCGATTCCGTTAGTCGGGCCGTTGACGACCGAAAGGACCGCGGTCGACTTGCTCTTGACCACATTCCCGAACTGGTCCATCAGCGTGGCGCTGATTGGCGTCAATGATTTCCCGACAAGAACGCTACTCGGAAGAGTTGTGGGCAGGACAAGGTGGGCGCTGGCTGCGTCTGGATTGACGGTGAATCGGCTGGATTTTCCTACGGTCAGGGAGCCATCGGTGACGGCCAGAGTATAGGTTCCCGCGCGGGTGATCGAAAGGTCGCTGAAAGTGGCGACGCCATTAACCGCATTCACCGTGAGCGTTCCATGAAGCACGCCGCTCGGGGCGCCGATCAGGGAAATCGTCACCGGGGAGTTGTCGGACGTCACGGCATGGCCGGTTTTGTCCTCGACCTGAACGATGATTGGCCGCAAAGTCGCCCCGGCGTTCACGCTCAACGGCTGCTGGCTAAATCCAAGCCGCGAAGGGCCCGAGGGCAGCTTGATCGATCCGCCACTGAGTGTCAGCGTGAAAAACTGGTTGGCCGACGGATGCGTGGCGTCAATCGCAACACCATTAGATGCAGTGAAAATGAGGTTGTAATGTCCGGCTGCGTCCAGGGCCGCGGGCGTGCCCGAAAGCGTGGCGGTGCCGTCGCCGTTGTCCACGAACGAGATACCGGCCGGCAGAAACGCGGTTTCCGTGATGCTGGGCGTCGGACTGCCGGTCGTGGTGACCGTGAAATTTGATGGCTGGCCGATCTTGAAAGTCACGGCATTGGGGCTTGTGATCCGCGGGGCCGACGCGCCCAGTGTAAGGGTCAAGTCCACCGATGCGCTGGAGGTGCCCTGAACGTTGGCCCCTGCGGCGTCAATCTCCATCACGTGATTGCCTGCCGACAGGGACAACGCCTGATGCACCGCACTGGTGGTCGATGATGACGCGGTGTAGTCCGATATATCAAAATGGAGCGACGATGCTCCGCCGCCGGTTCCGGCAAGAGTTCCGTCAATTTGAACGGTGGCGGCCGTCGTCAGATTGAAGCTCAAAATTACTTCCGACTGCGTACCCGCGTTGCTCGGCCAGCCCAGGTAGCCGCCCGTAGTAGATTGAGTGGCATCGGTGTGCAGGGTGAGCTGCTGCGCGGCCACCTGATAATTGGCGTTTGATGTTGCGGACAATGAATAGGCTGGTTCGAACTGGCTGCCAGCGTAGCTGAAAGAATCGGTGGCGTGGGCAGGATTGGTCTGCACTTGCTGTGGACTCGCGCCGGCGCTGGCCATCGCGGAGATGCTGGTGCCGCTCGGATCGAGCACAAACGAGAACAGGGTTCTCGGCTCCATCGCCTCAATCAACGGTCGGTGGCGACGTTTACCGCTAGATTCCAAGACACGTCTCGAAAGCATTTTCATGATTTGACCCATCGAAGATGCGGTTTTCGTGCCCCCAGCCCTTCAGGAATGGATGCGCACGCATCCTTACATCGACGGTATTGACCGTCGAGCAATTAAAAATAATTGCTGTCGCGTGTAGATTTCCAGGAACTTCCGTTCACATCGCGCATCGAACATAAGCGTGGCTGCGATGCAGCCTTCGCTGATAACTCCTACCACGGGGTAAAACATGTTCTGCGCGCCCTCCCCGGCCGTACCGTTACGTCGTACCTTGGCGATTCTTCCGCTTCTGCTCATCCTCCTGCTGGCAAGTCTGGCCCGGGCGGATGGGTTTATTGTGATCGAGCAGAAGGTGGTGGCTGCGCCGGGGCCGAGGATGAATTTCGCTTTTGCGCCGCTGGAGGTGACCTATCACCACGTGGATGTGCAGATTCACGATCTGGTGGCGGTGACCAGCGTCGATCAGGAATTCTACAACCCCAATGGCCAGCGGCTGGAAGGAAAGTACATTTTCCCCCTGCCGGCCGGTGCGCACATCGACAAGTTCCAGATGGACATCGATGGCGCGATGCAGCAGGCGGAGTTGCTCGACAGCAATAAAGCCCGGCAATATTACGAAGAGATTGTCCGCAAGATGCGCGATCCGGCTCTCCTGGAATATGCTGGGCGGGACGCGTTTTCCGTACGCATTTTTCCGATTGAGCCGCACTCGACCAAGCGGATTAAGGTGAGCTACACGCAGCTCCTCAAGAGCGACAGCAGCCTCGTGGAGTACAGCTATCCGCTCAATACCGAAAAGTTCTCCGCGAGGCCGCTGCGCGATGTGGCGATCAGCGTGAATATCGAATCGAAGGATCCCATCAAGAACCTTTACAGCCCGAGCCACGCGGTGAGCGTGCACTATGACGGCGATCGCCGGGCGACGGTGGGATGGGAAGCGCACAACCTGTTTCCCGATACCGATTTCAAGCTGCTTTTCTCGCGCACACCTAAGCCGCTGGGGATCGATCTGCTGACTTATCGCGGTGCGAGCGATGATGGCTATTTCCTGCTGATGGCGTCGCCCGGCATGGTGGCGTCGCACGGTACTGCGCAGAGCAAGGACATCTGCTTCGTCATCGATACCAGCGGATCGATGGCCGAGGATGGCGGCAAAAAGATCGAGCAGGCCAGGAAATCACTTTCATTCTGTCTGCAGAATTTGAGCAGGGAAGATCGGTTTAATGTCATCCGTTTTTCGACGGATGTCGAGCCGCTGTTTGACAATCTGGTCGATGCGGATCGGAAGGACGTGCAAAAGGCGCAGGAGTTTGTCGATGGTTTACGGCCATTGGGCGCGACAGCGATCAACGATGCGCTGCTGAAGGCGATCTCGATGCGCCCGCGCGACAGCAAGCGACCTTACATCATCATCTTTATCACCGATGGGCTGCCGACCGTCGGCGTCACAGGTGAAGACCAGATCATGGCCAACGTGCAGCATGCCGACAGCGCCGCAACCCGCATTTACTGCTTTGGGCTGGGGACCGATGTGAACACGCATCTGCTGGATCGGCTGGCCGAGCAGACCGATGCGATCAGCCAGTATGTGCTCCCCAATGAAGACCTGGAGCTGAAGCTGTCTGACTTTTACACGAAGATCAAGGAGCCGGTGCTGGCCAACGTCAATGTAAAATTCGACGCGCCGGGTGTGCGCGTGACAGAGCTGTACCCGACTCGCGTGCCGGATTTGTACAAGGGGCAGATGCTGGTGCTGTTTGGCCGCTACAGCGGCAGCGGCTCAGGAAGCGTGCGCATCAGCGGCAGCGTCAACGGAGCGAGTCAGGAATTTGTCACCGATATCAATTTCGGCAAGGGTGATCGCGGCAATGATTTTGTGCCACGGCTGTGGGCGACGCGTCGCGTCGGATATCTGCTTGATGAAATCCGCATGCACGGCGAAACCGCCGAGCTGAAAGATGAAACGACGCGCCTGGCCCGGCAGTGGGGAATTGTGACGCCCTATACCGCTTATCTGATTGTCGAAGACGAAACGCGGCGAAATGTTCCCGCACAACTTCAGAGCATGAGAGAATTGAGCACCGACGCTGCCGTGCGAGCATCGGTGCAGCAGCAATACTACTCGGCCCGCGCCGAAGCCAAGGATGTGCGGCAGCGAAGCGGTGGGCAAGCGGTGGAGAATGCACAATCGCTGGCGCAGCTCAAACGGAGCGACAATCTGGATGCTCCGCAGCAACAGCAGCAGAATATGGGGCTGCGAAAGGCGGCGGCGGCCGCGCAACCCGGCGCGCCCGCGACTCAGCCCAGCTACCGCGAGGCTCAGAATTACGCCCAGCAGGCGCGGATCGTCGCCGGGCGCGCGCTTTATCAGAATGGCCCGACCTGGACCGACGCGTCGGCTCAGGACGCCGTCGCGAAAAACAAGAATCTGAAGGCCCGCCAAATCAAGTTCGGCAGCGACGAGTATTTCGCGCTGCTGACCAAGTACCCCCACGCCGCCCAATGGCTGGCGCTGGGAAATCAGGTGGATTTGATGTTGGATGGAGAGCTGGTGCAGGTGCGGTGATGTGAAGAGCCCACATCGGTGAGTACCGGAAACGCCGCTGCGCCTTCTGGGCGCGATATGAGCCAAAGCACGGGCATGACGATCAGCAAGAGAAGGAGCGGCCAAAGCGGAAAAGTCACTTGAGATATTTCCACCTGGCCAAGTCCGCTCGGCAAAACACGGCGCGTCGCCCGGAAGCCCCAGATGGCCCTTCGAATGGAGCGGCTGTCAGGGCTACTTGGGCCTGAGAGGTGCAGCTTTTGTCCAACAGCTGGCAGCGCTGCGAACGATACGTGCTGATACGTAATACCGCCGTCGGTGACGGTAACAGTCTCGCTGGTTCCATCGGTGAACATGTCCCACGACCAGAAGCTTCTGGCCGCAAAAACTGCCAGCATGGCGAACGCCACGAATGACGCTATCGCGGAAATTGATATCCAGCTTGTGCGGACCGGTCTGTGCATCAGCAAATCGCTTCCGGGAAGGATGTCGGAATCAGAATGGGGATAAGTACATCATTTATTAGCTCGCACGCAAGCAGAGGTTTCACGTTGAGCCCGTCGGCGTGAGAAAAATCCGCGCGGCTCTCGCCAAATTCTCCCGGAGGTCCCACAGCCCCTCACTGCTCGTGTCATAACGGATGCAGCGGAAGGCGCGCATCGCAAACAGCAGCGAATCGGGATCGTGCAAGATCAGGATCGGATAGCGCCCAAGCCCCTGGCTCAGCCCCACGACATACATCACATCCGGATTCGTTCCGGTCACGTCGGCGACGATCAACTCGGCACATCGAAGATGATGAACAATGCGCTCGATCGAATCATAGGAATTGAAAAGCGGCTGCGTCGTACATTTTCGAAAGCCGGCGGCAGACAGCGCGGGCCAGATGGCTACCTGAAGCGGATGCTGCAGTTCAAACGCATCCGGCGCTATGACCAAGGCGCCCGACGATTGGTCCGTTGGCGTCGCCAGGCCAAGCGTGCTTTCGATCAACTGCCGCTCGTAACGTGACACATGGAGCATTCGGCCCTCCCATGGCGCCCCATGAATGATAACGGAATGTCCCGGCGGTGCTTGCAGCGGTTAAGATGCCCGAGGCTATGGATTTGAGCCGATCAAGCTTGATTCGCCTCGACAGCACGCGCGCGAGCACGGATTGGAATTTTGCTGCTGCGGAGACGGCATCGCGCTCGCTTGTCTGGCCAAACGCGCATCAGCCGATTCAGCTTTGTGAGCAAGGGCGGCCTGCGCAGCAATGGTCCAATCCGCTGGAAGCGCTGCGATGGCTGGAAGCCGATGGGCAAAGCGCGATGCGAGCTGAAGATCGATGGATCGGCTACCTCAGTTATGACCTGGGCCGCTGCTTTGAATCACTGCCGAGAACGGCGGCGGATGATTTGGGTCTGCCCTTGATGGCGTTCGTGCATTGCGCGCGAGCTACCGATGGGGCCGAGGAGTCTCGCATTTTGCAGGAGAAATTGATTGCAACCGCGCGAGGCGATGTGCGATCAACCTTCACGCGCGACGCCTATTTGGGGGCAGTGCGGCGGGCGATCGAATACATCGCGGCCGGCGACGTTTTTCAGGTGAATCTTTCGCACCGGTTTTCGCTGCCGCGGCCGGCATCGGCCCGGCAGATTTATCAGCGGCTGCTGAGCCAATCGCCAGCCGCGTATGGCGCGCTGCTGGATTTTGGATCGTTTTCCCTGGTCAGCAATTCGCCGGAGCTTTTTCTGCGCATCGAGCGTGATCCGATCAGCGGGGATCGTCGGCTTATCACACGCCCCATCAAAGGCACGCGCCCGCGACAATCGGGAATGGACGTCGAGTTGCTCCGCAGCGCCAAGGACCAGGCGGAGCTGAACATGATTGTCGATCTGGAACGCAATGATCTGGGACGCGTCTGCCGGGTGGGAAGTGTGAAAGTGACGCAGCCGAGGACGATCGAGACCCACCCGACTGTATTTCATGGCGTCGCAACAGTCGAGGGGATCCTGCGGGATGACTGCGGATTCGCGGAAACGATTAATGCCCTCTTCCCCGGCGGCTCAATCACCGGTGCGCCCAAAATCCGCGCCATGGAAATCATCGAAGAGCTCGAGCCCGTGCGGCGCGGCCCCTACTGCGGGGCTATCGGCTACCTCGCCGCCGACGGATCGGCTCAGTTCAACATCGCCATCCGAACCATGATCGTCAAAGACGGACAAATCCACATCCCCGTCGGCGGCGGAATCGTCGCCGACTCCGATCCGGATGCAGAATATGAAGAGACGCTGGTGAAAGCCCGAGCGATGTTCACGGCACTCGACATTGCCTGAAATCGGCGATCACGCCGGCATGGATGCAACTGACGATCGCCTTTCAGGGTCTTCGGTCGTCGAGAAATAGCGATTAATCGTCGCCCGGCTGGGGGCGGGCGTAATCAGTGACACGACCCACACCAAAATGGCTGCTCCAATCGTCATCGGAACGACCGGCGTGAAGTACATGAACGATAAGCCGCCGGTGGCGTTCATGAACAGGATGTTGTGACCGCCCAGACTCCAGACGATTTCGTTGGCGTGGAAATGTTGGCCGGTGTAGATCATGAAGAGTTCCCAGCCGGCAACCCAGAGGGTGTTGGCGAGGGCCGCCCATTTCGTGCTGCGCTTCCAGAAGAGCGCGGCGATCATCATCGGCGCAAGCGCAGCGAATCCGGAGAAGGCATAGGTCACCGCCAACTCAAAAATCGGCGGTCGCCAGAGCGCGATGATGTATGCAATCCCATTGGCTATCAGGATGAACGCCCGGCCCATGTGGACGACCGACCGCTCGCTCATCTGCCGACCGCTACCGTAGAAGTTGAAGATATCCTTGGTAAACATCGTGCTCAGGCCCAGGATCTGGTGGCAGTCTGACCCCATGACGGCCGAGATGATGCCTGCCGCGAGAATGCCGGCAAGAATCTTCGGGACATATTCCTTGAGCATCTGCAACAGCACGCTATCCGCGTTGACTGCAACGACTCGTCCCCAGGCCTGCTGAACTTCCGCATTCTTGATCGCATACATGCGCGGGACTGCAGCTTCAGGCGTCAGCTTTCCTGCCGCCAGATCGGCCCGGAAAGATTTAGCCTGCGCACCGGCACCCTGAGCGGCTTTGATCTGCGCTGGCGTGGCCTTGGGCGGAGCCTTTCCGGCCGAGGCTTGATCGAGAGCCTTGTCCAAGCCCGTCAGCAAAGGTGCAAATTCGCCGGCTTCAACTTTTCCCTTATTCTCAACCCATTCCATGACCGGCTCGGAGGTAGCCGCCACGCGGTCGCGTACCGCATGTCTTCCTGCGGCCGTTACCACGCCCGGTCCCAGCGCGCCCAGAAAGCAGCAAGGCAGCCAGATCGCCATAATGGCGATAGGGTAAAACACGACCGTTTTCTTGAAAGCCGTCACCTTGCGGGCGGTGAAGCACATCATCGACATATGCGGGAACATGATCGATGAAAGTGGAATCAGCATGAAGCTGAGGAACACTTGCCAGGGAATTCGCTGGCGCGTAAGCAGCGTGACGGACCGGGCCATTGGCGACGGAGCAGCATTGGATGGGTCGTGCTGCATGTTGTTCACGACACCTTCAAAGCCACCAGGCAAATGCTTGCCAATCCAGGCAAAAGCGATCACACCAAAAGCAATAAACAGGATGGTCTGCAGCACATTGACCCAGACGGCTCCGCGCATTCCGCCGAAGAAGACGGTCGCCATGACGATTAGCGCGACGATCGCGCCGCCGAGGGCGTAGGGAATTCGTCCATCGGTCAGCGTGTTGAGGATGGTCCCGCCGCCGGTGATGCTGATGATCAGGTACGGAATGAGCATCGCGGCTGTGACGAGGAAGATGAGCGTCCCGATGAAAGAGCACTCATAACGATCGCGGAAGAAGCTCACCTGCGTGATCAGGCCAAAGCGCTTGCCGACGGCCCAGAGTCGCGTGCCGATGAAAAAGAGGGTGAGCGGAATGATCAGCGCGCTGGAGGTTGCCATCATTCCAAAGACGCCCAGACCAACTTTGAAAGACATGCCCGAGCTGCCGAGGATGGCAAACGCGGTCATGTTGGTCGCAAACAGCGACAGGAAGAAGACGATCGAGCCGATCGATCGGCTGGCCAGGAAGAAGTCTTCGCCCGTTTCGCGCCCTTTGCGGAAGGCGAAGATGCCGATGTACAGCACCACCGCCAGATAGATGAAGATGACAATCGCCGGCAGCCATTCAACCCACATGCCCAACTCCTGCCCGATGCAAAATTAGAAATTCAAAATTGAAGGATGATTCGGAGGACGCAATCGCGGATGACAATTCAGTGACCGTGCGGCTCTTGCGGTTTGCCCGGTACTTCGCTCTGCACATTTTCCAACTGGCGCGGCCAGACGAAGGCAACGAGCATCCACATCAGGATCGCTGCCGCGATGCAATAAAGCGCGTGATACCACAACCCGACCGGCATGAAGCCGAAGGCAACGTTCACTTTGTCCCAATTCCAGAAATCTTGATGGACCACGATCAGCGCGATCGTCAAACCCAATAGCAGCCATTTCATTCGGGCACTCCAATCCTGCGAACCATAATTTCGGCACCGTATCGTCGCGAAAATTCGTCCTGATGCCAGCGCAGAGCGATCGACAAAGGGTTTACCGGGCCGTGGCGCAGTTCGTTGAGGATGTCGAACTTGCGCGGATGGGTTGCGCCCGTTATGATTCTTCGCTTTGAAGGGAAACAATATTCATGTTGCGCTCTTTGCGGATCTTGTTTGCATCGGCCGTGGTCGCAATGTCCGGCGCATGCGCTTCGATGCAGAAGGCCAAGCCGGTCGATCTCACCAGCCCCAAATCAGCGGCCACGGCCTATGTAAAGGCGATTCGGGCTGGCGATGCCCCCACCGCACGGGCCGCGGCAACAGGTACAGGACAAGAGATGGACTGGGTCGATGGCTGGGCCGGTTTTGCTCACGCGACGCGCGATCTGAATAACGCGATTTATACGCGCTTCGGGAAGGTGACTCATCAAATCCATGCCGAGCTGGAAAAGACGCTCTGGGAGCAGTTCGATCGGCCGGCGGCGCAGATTGACGACGCCGATGTCCAGGCTGCCGAAAATGAGGCCCGCATCACCATTGTCCACGGCACCGTCGCTTCGCGCGACGCCACGCCCCTGCTGCTCAAAAAGGTCAATGGACTTTGGAAGATCGATCTGGAACGGACGTATCTACCCGAGCCGCCGCGTAATCAGCTCCTGGTGATGACGGCTGGTCAGCGAGCACAATATAAGGCCAAGATGATTAAAGAAGTCTCTGATGCCTTTCATCTGTTGCAAAAGGAAGCAAGTGTCATGGAAGGCTTGGCCGGCGATGTAAAGTCCGGGCGATTTAAAACGATGGACGCGGTGCTCAAAGCGCTCAACGAACGGGCATCGGCGGTTCGATGACCGACCGGTTGGGTGGTCAGCGATGATTGATCCTGGAAGTTATCGCCCGCTCAGCGCCGCACTTTAAAGCGCCGTCACTGCACGTACGTGTCGGTGTGCGAGCCGCTGTTGAAGTAGTAGTCTTTGACCAAGTCCCCGTCGAAAATGATGGTCAGCTTGTTGACGACCGTTTCAGATTGATCCACGCCGATTACGACATGGCCCACTGCCCCCGCGGCCGTCGAGTGAGTCTCGACGTAGGTGTATGTCCAGACTTCCCCATTTGGGCTGTCCTCGATCCGGAGCGGATTGCCGAAATATCCGCGTAGATCCTTCTTTGTGGTGCTGCCCTTGACGATTTTCGACACGTTTGCCGTGTCAAATCTCGCGCCGGCACTCGAGCACCCGAGTGGGAAGACTATCGCGAGAAGTAAAATGCTCCTCACGAGATAACGTCTTTCGTTACTGATAGAGTTCTGGTCTGACATGAATGGGCATCCGGTTCTCGGGCTGCTGTGTGATGCTCTCGGTCGTAATGATCTTCTTGCCGGTATGCGGATCGGTATATTCTTCTGTATATGTCTTGGTCACAGTGACAGGTGCACAGGCGCAGGCGAACAGCGTTGACCAAGCCGCTATCACAAGAAGTGAATTTCTACGCATCGCCGGGTTCCTCGTTTGTAGAATGTCCGGCATCATGATCGGCAGCAGATTTCGCCGTTCTTGAGCAAAAATCGTTAAAAGCTGTCTTGCTACACTTGGAAACAGCGACTGCACAATCGGCCCCGTGTTTTACCTGCAAGCGAAATTGTCGCACCCGGCGAAACAGTCGCTCGAACAGAGCGTAAGACGAGATAGGCAAGCAGTGTAATGCCTACCATGCGACATTTTGCTCATCCGTCGGAAGCTTCCGACAGAGCCTATAGTCAATCTCATGCGGCTGATCTTAGGAAAGTCTGAAATCGTGAAGCGATCTGCACTTAGATCCATTATGCTTGTGACCGCGGCCGCGTCATTCGTGGCCCTTGCCGGCTGCGATCGCAGCCCACAGGTTCGCGCTTATACTACCCCGAAAGAAACCGCGCAACCGGCCGCGGATGAATCGATGGCCGGCATGGACATGAGCCAGGCCCCGGCATCGGAAAATATTAAATGGACCTTGCCCGCGGGCTGGAAGGAACTGGATGCCGGCGGCGATCCCAACGCCTTCTTCCGGCCCGATGCGCGGATTTCAGTTCATCCCAGCAACCCCAAGCTTGTGCTGACCGTCTCCCACTTGGGCGATGCACCGGCCGCGCGCTCGGTTCTTGGAAATGTTAACCGATGGGAAGATCAGGAAGGATTACCGCGAAGCAACGAAGTCGAGTTGGCCAAGGTGACTACGCCGATCGCATCGGGTGGCGACAGAGTTGATCTGACTGGAAAAGGCACGCGATTGCTCGGCGCGATTATCCCACATGCCAAGCAGACCTGGTTCGTAAAGCTCGTAGGGCCAGAAAAAGAAATTGCAGCGAAGGCGGCGGAATTTGATGCGTTTGTCGCGTCAATTCATTTCTCTGCCACGCCCTCAACTGCATCCATGGCCTCGAATGCAGCGTCGCCAGGCATTGAATGGAAGGTGCCATCCGATTGGACAGCCGCGGGTGGAAACGGCCCGCTGCTTGCCCGATTCGAAGCGGCGGGCGGCGCGATCGAGATCAAAGTATCGACCTTTGCCACCGGCAATTTTGGAAGCCTCGCGGACAATCTCAATCGCTGGCATGGTGAAGTGGGCTTGCCGGATGTGACTCCAGCCGAGGCGCGGGATGTCGCGCCGACGATCCTCGGCCAGCGCGCCTGGAAGATTTATGATTTCTCCAGCCCGGCGGCTGCCGGCGCCAATGCCAAGCGCGTGATCGTCGGCCAAACCGAAGAGCAGGGGCAGACCTACTTCTTCAAAATGCTCGGCCCCGCCAATGCAGTCGCAAAGCAAAAAGTAACTTTTGAGAAATTCCTGGCCAGCGTCGAGTTGGGGAAATGAGGATTTCACCAGGGAGGCACGGAGACACGGAGGCCGAGTATTGCTGAAGTGGGTGCTGATGCGAGGACAACGAATTGAGTGGTTATTTTATAAAGATTCTTTGCGTTTCCTTCGCGTCTTTGCGCCTTTGCGGTCGCTTTGATCTGCTAAATTCAAATCGACCGCAAAGGCGCAAAGACGCGAAGACGGTCGCAAAGAGATTTTTTGAAAATAGAATTCTATCGACATTTTTCGCGGCGGCATTTTGTTTCAGCAGAACACGGCCTCCGTGTCTCCGTGCCTCCGTGGTGAACCCGAATTAAATGAGCGTGACGAACGTGAATCCGACCGTTACCAAAATCCTCAAGCCGCTGGCTTCGCTCAGGCTGACTGTCGCCCTGCTGGTGATTTCCTGCGTGCTGGTCTTTGCCGGCACGACCGCGCAGCGGGAGATGGGCATCCAGGACGTGCAGCACCAGTTCTTCCACACGCACGTCTGGGCCAAGATTTATCTGCACTATTTTCTGCCTTCTCCCAAGGACGGCCAGCCTCCCCATGGGGGCCCATGGTTTCCAATTCCAGCGGGCTACACCCTCATTGGCCTTTTACTTCTGAATCTGCTGGCCGCTCACGCGGTTCGATTCAAGCTTCGCCTGAAGCGCATTGGCGTCATTCTCATTCATCTTGGGTTAATTCTTCTGCTGACCGGTGAGGTGGTGACCAGCGTCTCTGCCGTCGAAGGGCAGATGCCGATCGACGTCGGCGGGCAGATTAATTATGCGCAGGACATTCGCGAAGGGCATGCCGAGCTGGCATTTGTCGATCATTCGCCGGCCGATCACGATAATGTTGCGGTGGTCGAGCAGCCGGCGTTGGAGCGCAGCGTCAAGGGAACGCTCATTCATGATTCGGCGCTGCCCGTCGATGTCAAAGTTTTGAAGTGGTACGATAACGCCCGCGTCCGCGGCCCCGTCGAACGCGGCGGAGAAATCGACCGCCTGGCCGACCGCGGATCGGCTCGTGACCTGGGCTTAACCCCCCTCCCTCGCTTCACCGGCACCGAAGCCGAAAACGTCGATCTTCCCGCAGCCTTTGTGAGCTTGAGCCAGGGCGGCCAGACGATCGGCACATACTTAGTCTCCGCGGAACTGGATCGCCCGCAGCAGGTCACCGTCGGCGGCAAAACTTACGATCTGACCCTCCGATTCGAGCGATATTACAAGCCCTACACGATCGTCCTCACGAAATTCACGCACGATGTCTTCGCCGGCACCGACGTTGCGCGTAATTTTGCCAGCGAGATTCGCCTGATCGACCCGAGCCGGCATGTCGATCGCGAAGTCAAAATTTGGATGAACCATCCGCTGCGATACGAAGGCGAAACCTTCTATCAGCAGAGCTTTGCCAACAACGACCACACGAGCATTCTGCAGGTGGTTCACAACCCCGGCTGGTTGATGCCTTATATCGCCTGCGCGATCGGCGCGCTGGGCTTGGTGATTCACTTTGGCATCAACCTGATTGGCTTCCTTCGCAAACGGCGCGCGGCGGCCAAGGCGCCGGTCGTGCGCATTCAGGAAAAGCCGACGAAGTCAGAAAGCTCGCGCCGGTACAGCAAGGCCGAGCCAGTGCGCAATTACACGCTGGCGCCCGAACCAAGGTGGCCGGGGCTGGTGTTGCCGACGGTGCTTCTCGCAATCTTTGCCATCTACATTGTCGGGCAGCTTTTCTCGTCGATCAGTCCCCCTAGCGCGGCCGACAGCTTCCACTGGGAACAATTTGGAACGCTGCCGATTTCTTTCGAGGGGCGCGTTCAGCCGCTGGCGAGCGTCGCGCGAAACAGCCTGAAGATCATCAGCAGCCATGAGACGCTTAAGGACGAAAGGGGAAATCAGGTTCCCCCTGAGCAATGGCTCCTGGATGTAATGACCAAGACCGGCAAATGGGCGCAGTACAAAGCCATCGAGATCAATCATCCGCAGATCAAGGATGTGCTGGGATTGCCGGAAAAGGAGCGGTTCTTCTCCTGGTACGACATCTTCAAAGACCAGGAAAATGCCCGCAAGCTCGACGAGCAGGCCCGCCTGGCCTCGCAGGTGCCCGCGAAGCAGCGCGATTCATACCAGAACGGCATGATCGATCTGCATCAGCACCTGGGCGTTTACCTTCGCCTGTTCCAGGTGGATGCGATCGCCACGCAGTTCGATCTGATGTCGCACCCAGAAGTGGTGCGGACGATGTATCAGCACGTATCCGAAGCCATCGCGACGGTGGATCCGGGGCTGATGGCCAAAATCCAGTCGAATCCGAACGACGACTTGCGCAAAGCTTTTTCCGAAGCGCTGATGCGCGTGGACATGAAGAAGCTCAACACCGAGCAGCAGCAGGCGGTGTACGATTTCATCGACCAGTCAGAGCGAACGTCGCTGCTGAGCAGGCTGGGACCCGATGAAGATCTGTACCTGGCCGCCCCGCTCGATGGCAGCGGAAAATGGCTGCCCCTGTCGGCGGTGGTTCGCTCGAACAGCGAGACGCCGGGTCCGGAATCGGCCGTGTCGTTTATCCATATCGTCAACGATTACGAGCGCTCAGGCGGCAGCGGGGTGGATTCGAAGAACTTGACATCCGATCAGCGTGGGGCAATCCGCGATTTCAACGCCGACGTCGCGTCCTATCAATCGAAGCTCGAAGCCGCGCTTCCGTCGGCCATGTCGAAGGTGGATTATGAATCCTTCTTCAATCGCTTCGATCCGTTCATGATCTGCATGGTGCTGTATATCGCCATTTTCGTGCTGGCGATTTGCTCGTGGGTCATTTGGGAAAGGCCGTTTGCCCGAAGCGCTTTCTGGCTGCTGCTTCTGGCGCTGTCGATTCATACCTTTGCACTGATATCACGGGTGTACATCTCTGGCCGCCCGCCGGTAACGAATCTTTATTCGTCGGCGGTATTTATCGCGTGGGGCATCGTCGTCTTCTGCACATTCCTCGAATGGATTTACCGTAACGGCGTAGCATTGATCACGGCTTCAACCGCGGGCTTCCTATCGTTGCTCGTTGCGGCCGGCCTGGCCAGCACCGAAGGCGACACGATGAAGCAGCTCCAGGCGGTGCTCGACACCAACTTCTGGCTGGCGACGCACGTCGTCTGCGTCACGCTCGGCTATACCGCGACGTTCCTCACCGGCCTGCTCGCGATCATTTACATCATCCGGGTCGTCTTCGGCCGATCCTCGAGCGACCAGGACATGAAAGACCATTCCAAAATGGTCTACGGCGTCATCTGTTTCGCCATGCTCTTCAGCTTCGTCGGCACGATCCTCGGCGGCATCTGGGCCGACCAATCCTGGGGCCGGTTCTGGGGATGGGATCCCAAGGAAAATGGCGCGGTGCTGATCGTGCTGTGGAACGCGCTGATTCTTCACGCCCGCTGGGGCGGTCTTGTGCGCGATCGTGGCGTCATGGTGCTGGCCATCCTTGGCAACATCGTTACATCCTGGAGCTGGTTCGGGACCAACATGCTCGGCATCGGCCTGCATTCCTATGGATTCATGCAGTCCGCTCAGTTCTGGCTGATTGCCTTCATCGCCAGCCAACTGCTTCTGGCTGGGATCGGAATGATTCCGCCGCGATTGTGGGCCAGCTTCCGTGGTGAAGGATCGGGAAGCGCCTCAAAACTACCGGCTCGTGCTTAAGGGAGTCCCAGCTCTTCCAATGCTGCGCGCCATTCCATATAGAAATATGGAACGCCTAGCTCCTCGTGAAGCGCCCGAAGGCGGGCATGAAACTTCTCATATTGCTCATGCTGCCAATCGGTCGCCGACGCATCGCAGAAGAAAACCCGGCAGCCAAAGGGTCGAATGGCATGAACGCCGCAGAGCTTCTTGATCTGAAAAGGACATGAACCCGGATCTGTCGAAAGCTCCCCCAGCTCGCCATTTTTAGAAAGTTCCTTAAGCCCCGCCATAAAGGCCGCCAGCTCCAGCGTCGTCACATAAAGACGATGACCATACTCCTCAAACCTGCAGCACCGTCCCGAAACCACGCACACCGGCCTTCGTCGATCGATCTCCGCCTGAAGCTCGCGATAGATGCGCCCCACCGCCTCGCTCACCTCCGCCCTTCCCGCGGCTTCCTCGACAGCTTTGCGCAGCTCTGGTTCCATTGCCATCCATTCTAGTCCGCGAAGGTATAGGCTGCTGATCTCGCGCCAAGAACGCCAAGGGCGCTAAGATCGCCAAGAAAAAATATTTAGATGAATTTCTTGGCGCCCTTGGCGCATCAATTGATGCTGCCCGCGTTGGCCCACACTCCAGCAGAACACCGCTCGCATCGCTGCTTGCAAATGCGCCCCTCTTTCCCACAATACGCCCGCTCGACCGAACGCCTCAAAAACCCTTTGTTTTCACGGAACTATCATGCGCAGATTGCTCGTTGCCAACCGCAGTGAAATCGCCATTCGCGTTTTCCGCGCGGCAACGGAACTGGGACTCGACACCATCGCGGTCTACACCTACGAAGACCGCTTTTCCCTCCATCGTTTCAAGGCCGACGAATCCTACCTGATCGGCCCGCCCGAGGGCGGCGCGCCCGTTAAAGGCTATCTCGACATCCCCGCGCTGATTGCGATCGCAAAGGAACATGGGGCCGATGCCATTCACCCCGGCTACGGGTTTCTCGCGGAAAATGCGGAGCTGGCCCGCGCCTGCGAAAAAGCCGGCATCACCTTCGTCGGCCCGACGCCCAAGCTACTCGAAGCCTTTGGCGACAAGACTGCCGCCAAGCGCCTCGCCAAGAAAGCAAATGTCCCCACTCTCCCTGGCACTGAGCATGGCCTGACCGATGCCGCCGAGATTCGAAAAGCCGCGAGCGACATCGGCTACCCCATCATCATCAAAGCCAGCTTCGGCGGCGGCGGGCGCGGAATGCGCGTCGTCACCGAACCTGAAGACCTGATGCCCCGCCTCCAGGAAGCGCAGCGCGAAGCCGGCGCGGCCTTCGGACGCGGCGAAGTGTTCGTCGAGCGCTACATCGCCCGCGCCAAGCACATCGAAGTGCAGATCCTGGGCGATCAGCATGGCAATCTTGTGCATCTGTGGGAGCGAGACTGTTCGGTACAGCGCCGGCATCAGAAGGTTGTGGAAATCGCGCCGAGCGTGAATGTGCCGCAGGAACTTCGCCAGCAGATTTGCGAGGCCGCGGTGCGACTCTGCAAGACCGCCAACTATCGCAACGCCGGCACCGTCGAATTTTTGCTGGATGTGGATCGAAACGAATTTTATTTCATCGAAGTCAACCCGCGCGTGCAGGTCGAGCATACAGTCACCGAAGTCGTCACTGGCGTGGACATCGTCAAGAGCCAGATTCTCGTGGCCCAGGGGCACCGGCTTCATGACGCGCCCCTAAATATTCCGCCGCAGAAAGAGATTTCAACCAACGGCTTTGCCATCCAGTGCCGAATCACGACCGAAGACCCGGAAAATCATTTCATCCCCGACTATGGCCGATTGACGACCTACCGCTCGCCCGGCGGGTTTGCGGTGCGGCTCGACGGGGGCAATGGTTTTGGCGGCGCGGTCATCACGCCCTACTTCGATTCGCTGCTCGTGAAGGTCACGACTTGGGGCCAAACCTTTGAGGAAAGCATCAAGCGGATGGACCGCGCGATTCGCGAATTTCGCGTGCGCGGCGTCAAGACCAACATCCCCTTCCTGGAAAACCTGATCAATCACCCACGCTTCCTCAGCGGCCAGGCCACGACGACGTTTATCGATAACACGCCGGACCTCTTCCGCTTCCGCGCCAAGCGCGATCGCGCAACCAAAATCCTCAGCTACCTCGGCGACGTCATCATCAACGGCCGGCCCGAAGTAAAAGGCAAATTCGATCCGAAGCGTGAGCTGCCCGAGCCGGCCGTGCCAATGTTCAAGGTCGGCACGCCGCCGCCCGATGGATTGCGTCAGAAGCTTCTGGAAATGGGGCCGGAGCATTTTTCACAGTGGGTGCGCAAGCAGAAAAAGCTGATGTTTACTGATACGACGATGCGGGATGCTCATCAGTCGCTGCTGGCCACGCGCGTGCGCACTTATGACCTTCTGCAGATTGCCGATGCGGTTGCGCATCTGGCTCCCGAGCTTTTCAGCCTGGAGATGTGGGGCGGCGCGACGTTCGATACGTCGATGCGGTTCCTCCAGGAAGATCCGTGGGATCGTCTGGCTCAGCTTCGCGAGCAGATTCCCAACATTCCCTTTCAGATGCTTCTCCGCGCCAGCAATGCCGTCGGCTACACCAATTATCCCGACAATGCCGTGCGCGAATTCGTGAAAGGCGCTGGGAAAAATGGCATCGATGTCTTCCGGATTTTCGATTCGCTCAATGTCGTCGAGAACATGCAAGTGGCGATGGATGCGGTGCTCAATCACACCCAATCCATCTGCGAAGCCGCCATCTGCTACACCGGCGACATCCTCAATCCCAGGCGTTCGAAATATAATTTGAAGTATTACGTCGCGATGGCCAAGGACCTGGTCAAGCGCGGCACGCACATCCTGGCCATCAAAGACATGGCCGGCCTTTGCAAGCCTTACGCGGCTTATTCGCTGGTCAAGGCGCTGCGCGACGAAGTGGGTGTGCCGATTCATTTCCACACGCACGACACCAGCGGCATCAACGCAGGTAGCTTGTTGCGCGCGGCCGACGCCGGGGTGGACATCGTCGATGGCGCGCTGTCGGCCATGAGCGGAACCACCAGCCAGCCGAATTTGAATTCGATGGTGGCGGCGCTGCAACACACGCCGCGCGACAGCGGCCTCGATCTGGAATCGCTCAACCGCATGAGCGATTACTGGGAAGCGGTTCGGCAATTTTATTATCCCTTCGAAGAAGGCCTCGCTGCGCCGACTGCCGAAGTCTACGACCATGAAATGCCCGGCGGGCAGTACACCAATCTGCGCCATCAGGCCAAGTCGATGGGCCTGCTCGAACGCTGGCACGAGATCGCTGATGCGTATGCGCAAGTCAATCAGCTTTTTGGCGACATAGTGAAGGTGACGCCGTCCAGCAAAGTCGTCGGTGACCTCGCGCTGTTCATGGTCACCAACAACCTCACCGCGATGGATGTACTTTCGCCCGACAAAAAACTCAATTTCCCGCGAAGCGTCGTGGAAATGATGCAGGGCTACCTCGGCACACCCGCCGGCGGCTGGCCGAAAGTATTTCAGAAAATCGTTCTTGATTCGGCCGGTGCCAAGCCGCTCAAAGGTCGGCCCGGCGCGAAGCTCCCGAAGATCGACTTCGTCCAGACGAAAAAGAAGGTGCAGAAGGAAATCGGCGAAGAGGTTTCGGACAACGACGTGCTCTCTTACGTGATGTATCCGCTGGTCTATCAGGATTTCTCGAAGCATCGCCGGAAATTCGACAACACCAGCGTCATCCCCACGCCGGCCTTTTTCTATGGGATGCAAAGTGGCGAAGAGGTTTCCGTCACCATCGAACCCGGCAAAACGCTGATCATCCGTTATCTCACGACCAGCGAGCCCCACGAAGATGGCACGCGAACGGTCTTCTTCGAACTCAATGGCCAGCCGCGCGAGGTGAATGTCGCCGATCGATCGCTGGAGGGAAATCTGCATCGTCAGCCCAAGGCCGATCCGGACGATCCCGATCAGATTGCCGCGCCGATGCCCGGCAAGATTTCCAGCGTCGCCGTCAGCAAAGGCCAGGCGGTGAAAGCCGGCGAGCGGCTGCTGAGCATCGAGGCGATGAAGATGGAAACCGCCGTCTACAGCCCGCGCGATGCCAAGGTGGCCGAAGTGTCGGTCAAGACCGGTTCGATTGTCGCCGCGCGAGATTTGCTGCTGAAGCTCGAAGGATGAATTGGCGCGCTCGACCTTTCAACTCGATCGGCTGCGGGCCGGCATCAAGCCCTTCCGCCTTCACTGGTTCCCTCGCCTGGGCAGCACCAACAACCACGCCGCCGTGCTGCGTAAAAGAGTCGCTCTGTTTGCGCCATCCATCGTCCTCACCGGCCGGCAAACCGCCGGCCGGGGCCGCGGCTCCAACGTCTGGTGGTCCTCCGGCGGCTCGCTCACCGTCACCTTTGTCCTGCCCATCGACGACCAGATCGCCCCGCATCAGCTCCCGCTCATCGCCGGCCTCGCGGTGCGCAGCGCCGTCAGCGAATTGACGCGCGACGATCGCGTCCAACTCAAATGGCCCAACGATCTGCTCTACCAAGGCCGCAAGCTCGGCGGCCTGCTCTGCGAGCGCATCATGAAAGCCGATCTGGTGGGCCTCGGTCTGAACGTCAACGTCGACCCGAGAAAAGCTCCACGCCCCCTGCGAGATCGCATCACCTCATTGCAAATGATCGCTGGCCGAACTTTCGATTTGAACGATGTGCTGATCGCCGTGAGCAATCATCTTCGTCTCGCCCTCGCCCGCGGCACCGACCATCCCTTCGCCCAAATGCTTCGCGAATACGACGAGCATCACGCATTGCTTGGGAAGCGCGTCAGTGTGCTTACTTCGGACTCAGGTCCTCTGCTTTCGGGAAAATGCGAGGGCCTGGATTCAATGGGTCGCCTACTTTTGCGATCGGGAAAGACATTGCATCGCGTGATTTCGGGACAGGTGCAATAGATCGAAGCCGATGCGGTTGCTCGTCACATTTCGCTTGCGCCAAGCCGCGAGCGGAGTGGGCATCAAATCCAGTGGTTGACAGTCCCGAGGTGGTACAAAGATATTGCATGTCCTTCGGACAAGTCTGAATGGCGCTCGATTATCAAACCCCCGACCCCAACGACCGCGGCCCCAAAAGCCGAATCGCGATGATCGTGCTCTGTTGTATCCTGCTCACATTCCTGCTGCTCGTTGGGACTTGCGCATTTTTTTGGCGATAGGAATTGCAGTGGGATGAGAACTCACTTCTTCACATTCTTTGCCTTTTGCTCAAGCGCCTTCTGCACCGAAGCAGGTAATCCATCGCCCAGAAGCTCATCGCCCTCGGCAAGAATTTTGCCGGTGTCTCCATCGACGAGAAATGGATGCGGAATCGCATCGATGAGATACATCCTGGCGAGGCGCGCCTCCCACCACTTTCCTTCATAGACCTGCGGCCATGTCATCCCCTGCTGCCCGCTCACCAGCCTGACTTGTTCCGCGCGGTCGGCCTTGTCGAGAGAAATCCCCAGGATCTCCAATCCTTTTGGATGGAACTGGTTGTAGGTTTTCACAACGCCCGGCATTTCCTGCATGCAGGCTTCGCACCATGTCGCCCAGAAGTCCAGCAAAACGATCTTTCCCTTGTAGTCGCCGGGGAACTTCACCTCTTTGCCATCCATCATCGTCGCGGTAAAGGGCAGCGCTTTTTCACCCTTCACCAACAGCGGAATCTCCGGGACGTTCTGGTCCGATTTCTCGATCTTGAAATGGCCCGCCGCCGTCATATCGGCGATTCTCCAGGTCGTTCCCTTGATATTGAAGGGCGCGCGCGGATCGAACGTCTCTGAATGCGAATCGAACTGCCCGTCATGATTGACGTCGATCAAAAGTCGCCCGCCTGCAGCCGGCATGTCCTTGAATTCACCGCGAAAATCTCCGTTGGCGGGATCGTTGGTCAGTACCGCATGATAAGATACATCGCCGAGCTTGATCTGTCCGTCATAGGCGTAATCCGCGTAATACAACAGCGCGTGGCTCATCTCCGCGCGGGTTGGATCGTGCGGATCGGGGCGAGCGGCCACCAGATTCACCATCACCATCCGATCGCCATCCGAGAGCGGCAACTTGATACTGCCGATATACATGAGATGCCCTTCGCTCACCTGCGGCTTCCATTGCGTCGGCGGGTCATCGGTCAAATCCCCGTTCCCGTTCGCATCGACGTACAGCTTCGCCGGCTTGTCCTGCGGCTCATCCAATGCCAGCAGGTAATTCTTCCCGCCGAATTTGATCTGGCCGTACAACGGCGCTTTCATCTCCGGCTTCTTTTTCAATTCAGCCGGCGCTGACTCCTGCAGGGTTAGCTTGAGGGGCAGGTAGCTGTGCGTCAGGTCATGCACCGCCTTTTCCGGCACCAGCTTCATTTCCACCGTCGCCGTCGGCTCCGCTAGAGCCGTCGTCGCGATCGAAACCCCCAGAGCGCATGCAATCAGGCACAAAACAGTCCGAATATTTTTCATAAAACGTCATCCAGCGGAAGGTCGATGCAGGCCACGCGATCCTGCAATGGGAGCAAGATTCTAGCGGTTATTGTAGGGCGCGAGAAGGCTTGCGACGATGAGGCATTTATCTATAACAGCTTGACATCGGTAGCCAAGTTTAGCCGCGACGCGAAGCGGAGCGCTTTTCGATCACCCGCAATTTAAGCGGGAATTTCAATCCGCGCCAGGAAATTCCGTATCGCCCGATTCACCTGCGCCGGCTGTTCCAAGGGGGACATATGTCCCGCCCCCTGAATGACGACCATCTCCGCGTCCGGCAATTTCTTCTGCATGCTTTGCGCAACAGCCGGCGGGGTGATTTCGTCTGCATCGCCTACGAGAACGAGCGTCGGTGTCTTGATCGAAGTCAATACTTCAGTCATATCCGGCCGATCGCGCATGGCAGACAAAGCATGCTCAATCGTCTGCGCCGGGACGGCCTCCATCATCTGCCGAAGGGCACGTACTTGGTTGGGGCGATGCGCCACAGTGTCCGGTGAAAGAAGCTTCGGCTGCATCTGATCGGCAATGGCAGCCGAACCCTTTGCGCGTACAAGGTCGATCATCTTCTGGCGATTCTCTTTTCCTTGCGCCGTATCCGCTTCCGCGCGCGTGTCCAGCAGAATCAATCCCCGCAAATCTCTTTGAAATTCCCGCACAAAATTGAGTGCGATGTATCCCCCCATCGAAAGCCCGGCCAGCACGCAAGGCAGCGCATCAAGCTGCGCCAGCAATTCGCGGATGCTCTTCGCAAGCGAAGGAATTGAGAAAGGTTTCGGCGGCTGCGATTGCCCAAAGCCCGGAAGATCGATGACGATCAGCCGTCCGCGCAGCGAAGTATCGCTCGCCTGCTCGCCCCACATCCGCCGATCCAGTGGGAAGCCGTGGAGCAGCACGAGCGGAATCCCGCTGCCTCGGTCGTCAAAGCTGAATGAAACACCGTTGATTTCTCGCGCGGGCATTGCGTAAGCACTCTACGACAATCGGTGAAGGCGCGGAAATGGACAAATCATCTACAAAAACTGAGACGCATTTGTCTCGCCTCCTTTACAGATAGTCAGATAAATCCTGTCACCCCTCCCATCGGGAGGTGTGACTGCAGGAAGAACGAGCGGAGTCGCTGTTGGTCCTTACGACATTGATCCAGGCGATCGTGCACCGTTGCGTTC
>Ga0134128_10000545_pt1 | contig 52134 bp, 42 predicted proteins | sample KB31754_FD_96462 | JGI IMG/M metagenome (GOLD analysis project Ga0134128, IMG submission 96462) | Terrestrial soil microbial communities with excess Nitrogen fertilizer from Kellogg Biological Station, Michigan, USA - KB3-175-4 | ecosystem: Environmental > Terrestrial > Soil > Unclassified ... | reverse complement strand
GGCGATCGTGCTTGAGTTCGAGGGACAGAGCTACCGGCTCAAGGAGGCGGCTTCGCGTCTTGCACGCATCAACCCCACCGGGGGCGACACACCTGCCTGACGGTCTATGGACGACAAAGGCATGGACTTAGCCTACAATCGGCGCTGTCCTGCCTGGGGGAATTTGACCTGGCCAAAGGTGGGGGAATTTAACCTGGCCAACGGGGGTAGAGCGACACTTCAAATCTCCTTCAATGTCGCTCTGTGACGCTTGCCGAGGATATTGTGATCTTACATAGAGCTCCAAGTCAACGGGCAAAAAAACCCAACACTTCCCGATCTTCGCCCCAGGCACTTCGCCGAGCTTTACTTTTTTAAGCAAAGTTACCGGATGGATGTGAAGGAAATGCGCAGCATCATTCAGCGTAAACGTATCCATAGCGACCTTAAATCAATTTTGAACAGGTACGACAGAACACCAGACGCCATAAGCATCATCGCATTCAATACATACCAAAGAAGAAAATGCCCCGCCAAATTGGGGAAATAGATACGCGCTACGCGTTGATTGGGGGTATACCCCCGAGTAAGCTTGACTTTATACGCCCCTTACATGCCCCTGACTCAAGCGCAATGGACCAGATAAACAGAATTAAAAACCAAATCCCACATAGTGTCAAGCAATGCAGAATGAACGGCAACTTAATCTGATCGAGCAAAAAGGCACTCGAAAAAATCGCGGAAAAACCAACAAATATCGGCACAACGCTCACGCAGAATGGCAATCCAAAACGGATAACGAAGACCGCTATAAAGCGGAATACCCTCTCGAATAGCCATATCGCGCACTTCATAATAAGCGTCAGGATTGTCTTGAACCGAACCAAACATTACGCAAACAATGCGATCTAAAACTGTGGTTTTCATGACACGCCCCCAGCTAAGTCAAAGCCAATAAGATCAAGATGGGCACGCATCTTAGCGGCCGTCTCCCAATGAGCATAAAAGAGCGAACTATCCCAAATAAAACCAACCGACTCACCATCATCAGCTACCAAAACAATCGCTCGATCACTAAGTGCGTCGGTCATATGGGAAGAGATAAATCGCCAGACATCTTGCAAACCCGCGTCATCTAAAAATTCCACAAGATCATTTCCAACTGCAGCACGAAAAATAGACAAAACAGCCTCCCAAAAAAATATCAGACAAATGAAAAACCAAACAAGGCATACGGTCAAGGGATAGACATGGAAAACCAATGAAACATATTCATACGATCAGCGTACTGAGCAATATCGGTGAAGCCTCTTGAGATAAAGCGATTAGCCAAAATCGAAACAACATCCCACGTATCCATCGTCCCCGGAAAAAGAACTTTCTCCGGCACAGGCACATCAATCTTGCGACTAGCCCAATAACTTTTGGCGTTAAGCTCAGATACCGCAACGGCCTTCATAACGTACTTGGCTATGTAACAAGCGATTCGATGCGCTTTATTACGACCACGACTCACCCTAAGATTAGCAGTGCCGTTATCCCGGCCAACGACACGCCGCCACATCGAGCGAATCAGATCGTAGCTCTTGACCCTGACGCCCTGATCGTTACGCAGCCAGGCATTGAATTGACGGCAAGCGATATGAACGTGATAAGCGCCGCGCTCTTGTTTTTCGAGGGTCGCGACATAGGGAAAATCGCCAAGTGTCGCCAAACGCTTGCGGAAGGCCTTGAAATCAGCCTCAACGCGCTTTTTATCCTGGACGTTCTCCCGGTACGTCAGGGTCAGCAAGCAATCAGCCTGGATAGCCTTGGCAAGCCGCCTGACCTTGGTCTTAGCACGCCTGGACGCCCTTTCAATACTAGCTTCGCGGTCACCTTTACCACGGTCGGCCTTTTCGGGCAGGTCTAGGTCTTCCGGGCCTGGCTCAGACCAGGTCTCATAGTGCTCATCGATGAAAAATTCCACGCCCTGGGGGAACTGGTGAATAGTGACTCGCTTAAATACCTGGTGCCCATGCGGATGCAGGTCTTCCAAGCGTTGCTGTTCCAGGTTGCGAGCGCATTGGTCTGCGACTATACTGCCGTGGTGCATGGCATCTCCTAAATATCATGTCATGTAAGGCCGGGACGTTTGCAGACGTGCCCGGCTTTTTTATTGCCTGGTGCCCCTGTGGGGCTTTTTTCAAAACCACTTTCCCTGCTGTTTCCCTTGGCATCCGCCTTTGTTGTTCCTTAAGTGTCCTAGGTACAAGTTTAGGCGGTCGCTTCGCTCCCGCCGTCCTCCTACGTCCGGGCGGCGGGGCTTGCACCGCCATCCCAACCCAACGGCACTTTCAGAAATCCACTAGGCAGGCGCACCGGCAAGCAGCCTTGACAGGCGGAGCAACGCTGACCGCCTAACGCGCCCGGAGAGCGCCTGGAGGGCGGCAACCAGCCGAGGACCGCACTGCCTTGGCCTGAACGCCCTATGGGCCTGCAGGACGTGCCTAGGCCGGTCGACGTTGCCGCGATGCGGCCGGCTTGACGAGGAAACTGTGACTGGCCGGCGACGAGGGCTCCAGGACCGGTCACAGGGAAAAACCCATTTGACGCATCATCTGCGCGTGCTCCATATTTTGTAGCCGTATCAGCTCCGGAACCCAGTAAGGAAGCTTATGCGTACCCTTTAACCAATTGGAAACACATCGCTCTGACCGCCGCAAGCGTTTCGCCACCTCTTTAAGCGGAATGCCTTGAACATAATAGGCAAATTCATTAGGATTGCCGTACCGCAAATTCGGAAATTTCATCGCTAAACCACAACGCCCCAAGACACATGCACGTAGCTACAACGTAGCTGCCCTCCCTTAAGGTGAGGCTATGCAAGACTTCATATAACAAAAAAAGGACTGGCAAACATTCACAGAGCACTGTTTTTTAAAGACAATTTGGAAAGGTATTCGGAATGGGGTGCAAGGGGTCGGATGTTCGAATCATCTCGCCCCGACCAAAGAAATGAATGGAATAGGCCAATCTTCGGATTGGCCTTTTTCATTTGCGGGGTGCTGGACCCCCAAGGTTTTCCCTTGCTGCCGGGGCGGCGCATGCAACAGGAAATTTTGATTTAAATGAGCGAACTGACTCCCTGGGAAACAACAAAGACCTTCCTGAGGCAGGGTGACATTGTCGAGGGTACGATAACTCAACATGAGCCATATGGTGTTTTTGTTGATATTGGACACCCGTTTCTGGGCTTGATACAAATTGTAGATTTTGTTGATGTCGGAATTTTTAAAAGCAGCGAGTACCCTCCGATTGGTGCGCGGATAAAGGCTGTTGTCTTGGGCTTCAAGGAAGGCGCGAAGGAAGTTCAACTGGGAGTTAAGCCGAGTCAGCTTAACAAGAAGTGGAATGACGAGAAGTGAATCGAGCCTGAACAAGAACTCAATGAGGCGGTCCAATCTTCGGATTGGCCTCTTTCATTTTTGCGGCTCTTGTGCGGGTCGGTGGCGCGAATGCCATCGATTCGGCGCGGTATTGCCCGGTTCATCGCAAGGCCAGTGCTGGGAGAAAGGTGCGGGCATACAATGCCCTGGTCGTCCTCAATATCCAAGCGGAGCCCTCGATGCGCATTTCCCCTTTCATTATCGCTGTAGCCTTCGCCATGCTCTCCACCGTATCCCCGGCTGCGGAAGCGTCGTCGCCGGCAACGGCGGAAATCCAGCAAGTCATCGACACGTTCAAGGCCGCCATCATCCATCACGACGGGCAGGGCCTCAAGGATTTGTTTTTGCCTGAGCACGGCAACTGGCTTTCGGTGGCGCATGAAGAGCTGTATCGCAAGATCGTTGAACACCATCCGGAAGCAAAAGCCATCCAGCCTTCGAGCTACACCAGCTTTGCCGACTTCGTTGCCAATGCGAAGGAACCGATCGAAGAGCGGTTCTACAACGTGAAGATTGAGACCAATGGCACGATAGGCATTGTGTATTTCAATTTTGATTTTGTCGCCAATGGCAAGGTCGAAAACCGTGGTGACGAGACCTGGCAATTGATCAAGACGGACAAGGGCTGGAAGATCGCCGCAATGCTGTATTCCTCGCAGGGTGCCTGAAGGCTAAAATAGTGCGGTTCATTCCTGTCTTTCTTTGATTTATGACTGCCGAGGTATCGCCTACTCGCACACCTGGCGCATCCAGCGCAGATTTGGCGGCTATCCCATTCTGGATACCGGTTGTTGCCGCTTTGCCTGTCGGCCTGTGCATGGCAATCATGAGCCTGCCGGACGTCAGGTTCGAGCATGGCTTCGCATTTCGCATTTTGTATGGGGTAGCCTATCTGGCATGGGTCTGCCCGCTGGCCTGGGTGCAGCGCTCGCTCTGGCGGCGCGACTGGCAATGGATGCAGGTGGGTGTGACGCTGCTGGTGGTGACTTATGCCATGTCCGTCATCAATTGCGCATTCGGCCTGCGTTTTGCCTCTTACCTTGGCGTGTTGCGCGAGTTCAAATGGACCATGCTGTTTTCCGGGCTGGATGGCTGTTGGCTGGCCTTGATCGCGTTTTGTGCCATCCATGCCGTTGTCGCTTATTACCTGACATTGGGGCGTGAGCGCGAGCGCCTGGCCGCGGCGCAACTGGAAGCGCGCAATGCGCAACTGCTGGCCTTGCGCTATCAATTGAACCCGCATTTTCTGTTTAACTCGCTCAATGCGGTCTCGACGCTGGTTGCAACAAAGCGCAATGAAGACGCCAACCGCATGATCGTCAACCTGGCGCAATTCCTGCGTGCCACGCTCGAACGCGATGAGGTCCACGAGCATGCACTGGCCGACGAACTGACGCTCACGGAAAGCTATCTGGCGGTCGAACAGGTGCGGCTGGGCGAGCGGCTCAGGGTCGAATGGCGCATCGGCCCGGACGTGCTTGACGCCATGCTGCCGTATTTGCTGTTGCAGCCATTGGCGGAAAATGCGATCCGGCACGGCATTGCCTTGCGTAGCCGGCCGGGCCGGCTTGAGATTGCTGTGGAACAGCGCGGCGCGCAACTCCAGGTTCGTGTGCAGAACGATATGGACGATACCGGCGGCAAGGCGCAGGCCAGTCCGGGGATCGGACTGGCCAACGTCGCAAAGCGTCTGGAACGGATTTATGGCGCAAGCTTCAGTTTCACCAACGGCGTCACGCCGGAGGGGCGCTACGAAGCGGTGGTCAGCATTCCAGCGCGCAAGGCAGAGCAAGCCGAAGCCGCATGATGCGCGTTGCCGTCATCGATGATGAACCATTGGCGCGCGGCGGCGTCCTGGCGCGCCTGGCTGCCTGCAAGGACCTCGAAGTGGTGGGGGAATATGGCAATGCAGGCCAGGCCCTGGCAGCCCTGCCGGATGCCCGGCCGGACCTAATCTTTGTCGATATTCAAATGCCCGGCATGAATGGCTTGGACATGATTGCCTCGATCGATCCGTCGGCCCGGCCCATGGCCATCCTGCTGACGGCACATGAAGAATTCGCCTTGCGTGCCTTTGCCTTGAACGTGCTCGATTACCTGCTCAAGCCGATCGATGAAGACCGGTTTTACGAGGCAATCGACCGTGCGCGGCAGGCTTTTCGCCACCGCAAAATGGAACCCGAGCCGGTGCCGGGGAGAGCAGCGCCGATTGCCTCATTCACGGTGCGCAGCGGCAATCGCATCGCCATCGTGCATGCGAAGGACGTGGACTGGATCGAGGCGCAGGGTGACTACGCTTGCCTGCATGTGGGCGGCGCGGAACACCTGTTGCGTGAAACGCTGGGCCGGCTCGAGCAAGGGCTGGACCCGGCCCGCTTTGCCCGCGTGCATCGTTCGGCCATCGTCAACTTGGCGCGCGTAGCCGAAATCCGCACGCTGGCCAATCGCGACGCCCTGTTGAGGCTGGAAGATGGGACGCTGGTGCGCGTCAGCCGGACCTATGTCGAAACCCTGCTGCAGGCCATGCGCGACTCGCAAAGTCCGGATTGAATCCTACCCTCGCTCGAGCGGCGCCACCAAGGGCAGGTCGATGATGAAGGTGGTGCCCTGACCCTCGATGCTGTCGACCCTGATTTCGCCGCCCAGTAGCGACGTGACGATGTTGTACGAAATGTGCAAGCCCAGTCCGCTGCCACCCTGGCCCAGCTTGGTGGTGTAGAACGGATCAAAGATGCGTTTCAGGCTGTCGCGCCGGATGCCGGCACCGTCGTCGCTGAACTGAACGCGCACCATGCTGGCCGACACGCGCATGGCCGACAGCCGCATGGTGCCGCCGCGCCTTTCGCCAAACGCATGCAGCAAGGCGTTGTCGATGAGGTTCGACACCACTTGCCCATAAGCGCCTGGGTAGCCGTCCATGACGATCTCGGGCGGCACATCCTGCGTCAGCGTGTGCCCCGCCTTGCGTATCTTGCTGGCCATGGTGGCGACGATTTCACGCGTGGTCTGGTCCAGTTCATGCTGGCGCCGCTGCGCGCTGGTCTGGTCGACCGCCACCTGCTTGAAGCTGCTGATCAGGTCGCCCGCTGCCTGCAGGCCGCGCACGATCAGCGTTGCGGCATCCTGGCAGATGTTGACGAAGGCAACCAGGTCGGAGCGGCGGAACTGGGCATCGTGCATCCTGGTGCTCATTTCGTTGGTGCGTTCCTGCAATGCCGTGGCCGTCAGCATGCCGTTGCCGATGGGCGTGTTCAGTTCATGTGCTACACCTGCCACGAGCGAGCCCAGGGCGGCCATTTTTTCCTGTGCCATCAGGCGTTGTTGCGCCTGACCGAGACGGGCATAGGCTTCGGCATTGTCGAACGCCACGGCGACATAGGTGGCCAATGTACGCAGCATGTCGACATGAACCGGCTGGTAGGCATGGTTGCGGAAGCTGTGCACGCAAATGGTTCCCAGCACGCGTTCGTTCAACAGGATGGGCACGTAAAGCATGGAGCAGGGCATGGAGGGCTTGGAACCATCGGAAAGCCAGCCCATATCCTTGTCGGACGAGGTCAGTTCCAGATCCTGCACATACAGCTTGTGCTCGGCCTGCAGGTCATTGATCAGGATTTCCTTCTTGTTGCGTATGCACCAGACCGCCATCTGGTTCGGCTCGCGTGCATCGCGAATATATGGGGCATAGCGTATGCCGCGCTCCATCGCATAGGGCACTTCGATGATGTCTTGCTCGGGCCGGTAGACGCCGATGCCGAACACGCTGGCGTCCATCAGCTCATTGACCTTGTGATAGAGCGTGTTGGTGATGTCTTCCATGTCGAGCTTGGCGGTCAATTCGCGGCCGATGTCGCTGATGACGGCGAAGTTGTGGTTCGCCTGTTCCAGCGCATTTTTTTGTGCCAGGATTTCGCCGGTGCGTGCGCCGATCTCACGTTCCAGTGCATCTTTCTGCGCCAGCAACTGGTGCACGCGGAAGCGATAAAGCAGGTAGGCCAGGGTGGCGAAGGCCACCAGCAATGCAGCGCGGAACCACCAGGTCATCCAGAGCGGCGGCAGGATGGTCAAGCCGATGCTGACGCCGGTTTCATTCCATACCCCATCCTTGTTCGATGCCTTTACATGGAACACGTAATGCCCGGGGTCAAGATTGGTATAGGTGGCAAAGCGCTTGCCTGCGTCGGTATTGACCCAGTCGCGGTCGAACCCCTCGAGGCGGTAGGCGTACTGGTTTCGATCCGGGTCGGCAAAGTGCAGGGCGGCAAACTCGAAGGAAAACACCGAGTCCTTATAGGGCAGGGCGATCTCACGGGTATCCTGCAGCGAGGCTTCCAGCTTGACCTCATGCTGAGCCGGATTTTTCAGGATGGAACGGTTGAAGATCAGGAAGTCCGTGATGGCAACCTGGGGTGGATTGGGATTGTCGCGGATCGCATCGGGATAGAAACGTGTAACACCATTGATGCCACCGAAATACAGCATGCCGTCCGGCGCCTTCCAGGCAGAATTGATGAAGTAGGAGCCCGCAATCAAGCCATCCTTTTCGGTGTAGCTGCGCACGGCCCCGGTATCGGGGTCGATGCGCATGATGCCCGCCGTGGTGCTGACCCAGAGTTGGCCATGCGCGTCTTCGAGAATGCTGCCGACCGGGTCTGGATTCGTGCCGGCCGGTTGCGCATAGCGTTTGAAGCTGATGTTGCCGGAACTGGTTTTTTGCATCAGGTCCAGCCCGCCGGCCGTGCCTACCCATATCCGGTCGTGGCTGTCGCGGTAGAGATAATTCGCCCGGTTGTGCGACAGGCTGTCCGCGTCGGCGGGGTCATTGCGGAAATGCTGGAAGCGTCTGCTTTTCCGGTCAAGTCGTTCCAGTCCATTCATGGTGGCAAGCCAAAGATAGCCTTCCTTGTCTTCAATCATGCTCCAGATCCAGTTGTCGCCCAGGCTGTCGGGCTGTTCAACTTCGTGGCGCAGGATGGCCGACTTGCCGGAACGCGCGTCGTAGCGATGCAAGCCGCCGCGCGACGCAATCCAGTAAATGCCATCCTCATCCTTGACGATGGCTTGTATGAAGTCGCTGTTCGGGTAACTGGTGTCAAATTTGACGGCTGTGAAATGTTCCGTTACCGGATCGAAGCGCTCCAGCCCGGAGTCGGTCGCCACCCACCATAGTCCGGAGTCGTCGGGAAAGATCAGGTCGATGCGATTGTCGGCAAGATGTTGCGGGTTGCCCAGGCTGTGCCGATAGACATGCATGGTCTTGCCCACGGGGTCGTAGCGGTCCATGCCGTCGAGCGTGCCGAAATACACATTGCCCCTCGCGTCACCCGAGATATTGACCACCTGGTTCGAAGACAGGGTATTGCTTTGCCCCGGCACGGCGCGCATGCGGTCGAAACCGCCGCCGGCCAGGTCGGTGCGGCTGGCGCCGGCATACCAGGTGCCGACCCACAAGGTGCCGCCCCGGTCTTCCAGCATGGCGCCGATGTGGTCCGAGCCCAGGCTGAATGGGTCGGCTTCGACATGGCGGTAGCTTTGCAGTGCGCCGGATGCGGTATCGAACAGTTTCAAGCCATCGGCATCGGTGCCGAGCCAGAAGCGGCTTTGGGCGTCAATGAGAATGCGCGCCACGGCCATGTGGCGGATGTCGGCAAACTGTGGCCCCTGCAAAATGGCCGCCTGCATGCCTTGCGGCGGCAGGTGCTTGAGCCCATTGGCTGTGCCTACCCAGGCGTCGCCTTGTTTCGTCAGATTGATGGTGCGCACGCTCTTGTCCTGGCTGCCTTCGCCATCGTATTCCACGCCAAGGTGCATGAAATGCCCGGCGCCTGGCGGCAGGCGGTCCAAGCCTGCACCGGTGCCGATCAGCAGGCTGCCGTCCTGTTCGCGCGCCAGGGCGATCACGTTGTCGTTGACCAGGCTGTCTGCATGCGACGCACTATGGCGCCAGCCCGAGAAATGCCCCGATGCCGGGTCGAAATGCTGCAAACCCTCGTCGGTACCGAGCCACATGCCGCCCTTGCCGTCGGCAGCGATGGCGTTGATGGTATTGCCTGCAATTTCCGATGAGGTTTGCGCCGGGAAGAAGCGCGTGAAGCTGCCCTTGGACGCTTCATAACGGTTGAGCCCGCCGCGCGTTCCTATCCAAAGTACCCCGTGTTCGTCCAGATAAAGTGCTGTGACGAAGTTGTCCGACAACGTTGCGGGATTCTCGGGGCGGTTCTTGAATACCGTGGTCGAATAGCCATCGAAACGCACCAGGCCCGCCACCGTGCCGAGCCAGATGAAACCTTTGCCGTCCTGTGCCAGTGCCAGCGCGGACTCCTGGGGCAAGCCTTGCTCGACATTGAGTTGTTCGAAACGCAAGGGCAGGTCACCCGGCTGGGCTTTGGCTGCGCGGCAAACCAGCAGTAAGGTGATCGCGAGGAAGGCAGCCAGGCAGAGGACGATACCGCGCAGGGCCATACCGCTGCGTACAGGGCGTTGCTTTAACGGAAAGGAGGTGCAGGAGCGAAACGCCATATCGTTATTGTTCTCTCTCACGACAATGCCTCATGTTGCGGTCTTGCGCTGCTGCGGTCTAATATATCGCAGAGCGGGGCAAAGCCGAAGCGCCACTTTTGCCTGCATGGCAAGGTGGCGTGGCAATTTTGCACAAACTGCCGAAATCCCGGAAAATAGCAGTCTTACCCACCTTATTGCGGCCGGCGCCTATCCTGCACCGGTTGACCAGTTACCATGCCCATCAAAGTCAGTCACCATTTCGACGCCGGCGCCATTGAAGTCGTTTCGGCCGAACGCGCTTCCGCCATCGGCCTCAAGGTCCGCAAGGATAGCCACTCGGATTTCCTGCAATGGTTTTATTTCCGCCTGCAAGGCGCCGGTGGCCAGCCTTGCACCATCCGCCTCTTGAATGCCGGTGAAACTTCCTATCCCGATGGTTGGCAGGACTACCAGGCCTGTGCCAGCTATGACAACGAAGTCTGGTTCCGCGTACCGACCTCGTTCGACGGCAAGGTATTGAGCATCGACCACACGCCGGAATACGACAGTGTGTTCTATGCCTATTTCGAACCCTATTCGTTCGAGCGCCACTTGAGTTTGATCGGCCGCGCGCAAGCCTCGCCGCTGGTGCGTGTGGAAGACCTCGGCAACACGGTGGATGGGCGCGACTTCAACCTGCTCGTGGTGGGCGACCCCTCGGCGCAAAAGAAGGTCTGGGTCATCGCACGCCAGCACCCAGGCGAAACCATGGCCGAGTGGTTCGTTGAAGGCATGCTCGATGCCTTGCTCGATGAAGCCAACCCGATTGCCCGCACCCTGCTGGACAAAGCTGTTTTCTACATCGTGCCCAACATGAACCCCGACGGCTCGGCACGCGGCAATTTGCGCACCAATGCGGCAGGCGCCAACCTTAACCGCGAATGGATGACACCGTCGCTCGAGCGCAGCCCCGAGGTCTATCACGTCAAGAACCGCATGGCGCAAACCGGTGTTGACCTGTTCCTTGACATCCATGGCGACGAAGGCTTGCCCTATGTATTCGTGGCCGGCAACCAGATGATCGAAGGCTTCAGCGCTACCGAGCTGGAAGCGCAACGCCACTTCATCGAAGATTTCAAGGTGGCCAGCCCGGACTTCCAGGACAAGTTCGGCTATGCCGACAACAAGTACAGTGCCGACATGCTGACGCTGGCTTCGAAATTCGTCGCCCACACTTATCGCTGCCTGTCTCTGACACTCGAAATGCCGTTCAAGGACAATGCCAACCTGCCTGACGCCGCCGTCGGCTGGGACGGTGCGCGCAGCGCAAGGCTGGGCGAAGCCATCCTGCAGCCGGTATTGCGCGCATTGAACGGCTGACATGGGCCGCGAGATCGAACGCAAGTTCCTGGTGCAGGGCGATGTGTGGAAGCGCGAGGGCGCGGCCACTGCAATGCGCCAGGGCTATCTTTCCACCGACCCCGAGCGGGTGGTGCGGGTGCGCGTGGAGGGTGATCAGGCGGCCTTGACCATCAAGGGCAAGTCGGCAGGTGCCGTGCGCGGCGAATGGGAATACGCCATTCCCGTGGCAGATGCCGAGGAATTGCTGGCGCTCTGTCCGCGTCCCTTGATCGAAAAGAGCCGCCACCGCATCACCCATGCGGGCATGCTGTGGGAAGTCGACGAGTTTTACGGCGACAATGCCGGCCTGGTGGTGGCGGAGATCGAATTGCAGTCGGAAGACCAGCAATTCGAAAAGCCGGGCTGGGTGGCAGAAGAAGTCACGCAGGATGCGCGCTACTACAATTCAAATTTGCTGAAGCACCCTTACTGTAACTGGTAAGGTGGCAAAGTAAGCTGGCCAACCAAGGCGGCAAACTCCTTAGTGCAGGTGCCCCGGTGCCTGCGGTACATCTTCCGGCATTTCCGCATGCACGAGGTCGGCATCGAGATCGGGGTAGAGCGGGGCGCCGCAATCGTCGCAGAATTCCATGGCGAAGCGTTCGGTGTGCTGGCGGATCTGCTGCAGGCCTGCAGCCTCAAGCAGTGACACGATGGTTTCCAGCGGCGTCTTGCCGGCCGGGTCGCCCAGCGGCAGGCGCGAATGTTCATCTTCCTCACCGAGCAGCGGCCAGACCACGCCGTAGATCACTTCCGGTTCATGCTGCAAGGTGAAGCCGATGCGGTATTCGTCAACGCGGCCATCTGCCGGGTTTTCGGCAAAGCTGCCGATCGCAGCGCCGAGTTCCGATGGGTCGAGATTCAAGGCGTGGGTCAGGTAATGCACGGCCGCATGGATCGATGCCGGGCGGATACGCTTGTCGGCTTCGCGGCAGGCCACGTAATAGGCTTCCGGCAGTAACAGTTCGAGCCCGCAACCAGGCAGGAGCTTGATCACGTTGGGTTCGGCCTGCTTGCGCCATTGCTGCAGGGCTGTCTCGCGTTCGGCAATGTTCTGCACGCTTTGCCAGTGGAACAGCGGTTCGTCGGCCGGCACCACGATGGCTGCCAGCAGATAGCGGGTATCGGCCAGGAAGGGAGCCGTTTCCGGGACGTTGGCCGAGGCCTTGGGCGTCGTTCCCTTCAGCGCGGCTTGGGCCAGTTTTTGCGTCAGCGCCAATGTTTCGACATGGCTGCGCGGCATCTGGTCCAGCGACAGCAGCGTCGGCGCCAGCGCCATGCGTGCGCCATCGGCTAGCACGTGGGCATACAGATGGGCTGAGAGCGTGGCCAGCATGTCGGCCGAAATCGGCCCGGAGGCGATGGAAAAGCGCGTCCAGGCAAGGATGGGCGCGGCGATCAGCAAGGCATCATAGTGCTGGCCTTCGTGTTCGATCCGGCACGATTCGCTACAGGCTTCCAGCGTCTCGATCAAGACTTCGTAGGCGCCATTCTGCTGCTTGAACAATTCGTCTAGCGCGGCATCGGCGGCATCCTGATGGTTGCTCTTCAACAGCTTTTGCACCTGTGCGTCGAGCAGTTTTTCCCAACCGCGTTCTTCTAGGCGCGAGGCTGCCTGCATTACGGCTTGCGCGTACGACACGAGGCGCTGGCTGTCGGCGGATAGCTTGGCGGAAGAACCTTTGTTTGGACGGCGCATCTTGATGTTGGTGCAGTGGTAGCGGAAAGACCATTGTAGAGGATTCCGATACCGGCTATCGAAATTCGGTCAACGAAGCCGTTTTGCCTGAAATCCTTCCCATGCAGGGGTGTTTGTGCGATGCGTCATATTGGCATCGCATGTGGCTTATGCAATCGCGGGTAACGTGTTTTCATCCTCGTTATTCAAACCCCAAATTTCAATGGCGACCATGCGGAAAATCATATTCCTGGACTTCGACGGCGTCCTGCATAGCCATACCGACTTTGGTAGTTTCGGGAAATTTCCTAACCTGGACCGTTGCCTGCGCCAAATGGCCGGTATCGAGATCGTGGTCAGTTCAACCTGGCGCGAAACGCGGCCGCTTTCGAAGTTGAGAGAACTCTTTCCCGAGCGCACCAGGGAGATGATCGTGGGCGTCACGCCGATCCTGGACGATGGCTACGACAAGGGCGGGCGTCAAAAGGAAATTGAAGCCTATCTTTCCGGGCATGGGTTGACGGACCAAAACGCCGCATGGCTTGCCATTGACGATGTGGCGGAATTCTTTGAAGAAGATTGCCCCTATCTGCTCCTGATCGATCCGTTTGAAGGATTCACCGAAGAGGATGGAACACGCTTGATGGCCTGGTACCGCAAGACGATTGCGGACAAGTTATAGCGCCGTAAAAACAAAAACGCCGGCACGAAGCCGGCGTTTTTGCGAAACAAGGCAGTTTAGGCTGCCAGCAACTGACGCAGCACGAAGGGCAGAATACCGCCGTGCTTGTAGTAGTCGACTTCGATCGGGGTGTCGATACGCAAGAGCACCTTGGCTTCTTTCTTCTCGCCATTGGCGCGGGTGATCACCAGGGTCACTTCCTGTTGCGGCTTGATTTCACCATCGAGGCCCTTCAGGTCATAGGTTTCGTTGCCCGTGATGCCGAGCGACTCGACGCTGTCGTTACCTTTGAATTGCAGGGGCAACACGCCCATGCCCACCAGGTTGGAGCGGTGGATACGTTCGAACGAACGTGCCACCACGGCCTTCACGCCCAGCAGTTGCGTGCCCTTGGCAGCCCAGTCGCGCGAGGAACCCGTGCCGTATTCTTCACCGGCGAAGATCATGGTCGGTGTTTCATCGGCGATGTACTTCATGGCGGCGTCATAGATCGACATTTCTTCGCCGTTCGGCTGGAAGCGCGTGATGCCGCCTTCCACGCGCGAGCCATCGGGCTTGGCCGGGATCATCAGGTTCTTGATGCGCACGTTTGCAAACGTGCCGCGCATCATGATCTCGTGGTTGCCGCGACGCGAGCCGTAGGAGTTGAAGTCGGCCTTCAAGACGCCGTTTTCGGTCAGCCACTTGCCGGCCGGGCTCGATTCCTTGATGGAACCGGCAGGCGAGATGTGGTCGGTGGTGATCGAGTCGCCGAACACGCCGAGTGCGCGCGCACCCTTGATGTTCGGATCGGTTTCCTTCGGTTCCATCGCGAAGTCGCCGAAGAACGGCGGTTCGGCGATGTAGGTCGAGTTCGGCCAGTTGTAGACTTCGCCTTCGGCGACGCCCTTGATGGCTTGCCACAGCTTGCCCGGTGCGCCCTTGACGTCGGCGTAATTTTCCTTGAAGACCTTGGCGTTCATGGCGAACTTCATCAGCTTGGCCACTTCAGCCGAGGTCGGCCAGATGTCGCCCAGGTAGACGTCGACTTCCTTGCCCTTGATCTTGCCCTTGCCGACCGGTTCGGTCATCAGATCGCGTGTCACGTTGCCGGCGATGGCGTAAGCGACGACCAGCGGTGGCGAGGCCAGGAAGTTGGCGCGGATGTTCGGGTGGATACGGGCTTCGAAGTTGCGGTTGCCCGACAGCACGGCGGCGGCCACGATATCGTTCTGCACAATCGCTTCGTTCATTGCAGGCGTCAGGTCGCCGGCATTGCCGATGCAAGTCGTACAGCCGTAGGCGGTCACGCCGAAGCCGAGCTTTTCCAGGTAGGGCAGCAGGCCTGCTGCTTCCAGGTACTTGGTCACCACGCGCGAGCCCGGGGCCAGCGAAGTCTTGATGTGCGGCGCCACTTCCAGGCCGGCTTCCACCGCCTTCTTGGCCAGCAGGCCGGCGGTCAGCAGCACGCTCGGGTTCGAGGTGTTGGTGCAGGAGGTGATGGCGGCGATCAGCACGTCACCGCTCTTGACCTTCACGCCGTCGCTGTTGGTGAATTCCGTTGTCAGGTCTTCTGCCTTCTTGTTGAAGCCATTTTCCGTGACCGGCTTGGAGAACAGGTCGGAGAAGTTTTTCTTGACGTTGCCGATTTCGATACGGTCTTGCGGGCGCTTCGGGCCGGCCAGCGACGGGGCAACCGTGCCGAGATCGAGCGAGAGTTCCTTGGTGTAATCGATTTCGCCGGCCTTGGGGATGCCGTACAGGCCCTGGGCCTTGAAGTAGCCGGCAAAGGCGTCGATTTCAGCCTTGGTGCGGCCCGTGCCTTCGAAGTAGTCGATGGTGGCGTCGTCAACCGGGAAGAAGCCCATGGTGGCGCCGTATTCCGGGGCCATGTTGGCAATCGTTGCGCGGTCGGTCAGCGACAGCGAGGCCGTGCCTTCGCCGAAGAATTCGACGAACTTGCCGACAACCTTTTCCTTGCGCAGCATTTCGGTGATCGTCAGCACCAGGTCGGTGGCGGTCACGCCGCCGCGCAGGGCGCCGGTCAGGTTCACGCCGACCACGTCAGGCGTCAGGAAATATACCGGTTGGCCCAGCATGCCGGCTTCGGCTTCGATACCGCCCACGCCCCAGCCGACCACGCCGATGCCGTTGATCATGGTGGTGTGCGAGTCGGTGCCGACCAGGGTGTCGGGGTAATAGACTTCTGCCTTGCCTTCAGATTTCTTGTGCACGCCGCGGGCCAGGTATTCCAGGTTCACCTGGTGCACGATGCCGAAGCCGGGAGGCACGACGCCGAAGGTGTCGAATGCCTGCATGCCCCACTTCATGAACTGGTAACGCTCGTTGTTGCGCTGGAATTCCAGCTTCATGTTCAGGTCGAGCGCGTTGGGTTCGCGGAAATGGTCGATCTGCACCGAGTGGTCGACGACCAGGTCAACCGGCACCAGCGGTTCGATGTTCTTCGGGTTCTTGCCCATCTTGGAAGCCACGCCACGCATGGCGGCCAGGTCAGCCAGGAGCGGCACGCCGGTGAAGTCCTGCAGCACGACGCGCGCGACGACGAAGGGGATTTCATCGGTGCGGGCGGCCTTCGGGCTCCAGTTGGCCAATTGCTTGACGTGCTCTTCTGTAACTTTCTTGCCGTCGCAGTTGCGCAGCACCGATTCGAGCACGATGCGGATCGATACCGGCAGGCGCGAGACGTCGACGCCGAGCGATTTGCCGAGCGCGGGCAGCGAGTAGAACGAACCTTTCTTGGAACCGCCGATCTTGAATTCCTTGAGCGTGTTCAACGTATTGCGGGACATGGTTTCTCCTTCTTGGATTACAAATGATTGTTTGGAACGATCTGTCTTGCTGCGCTTCTATGCCTGTGTAATTCAGCTGCTTCTTTAAATCCGGATTCTGAATGCATTATTTGCCGGTGCTCGGTGCGGGCGCCTTGTCGGCAGCCGTGGCCGCTGCCTTGTCCGCAGCAACGGCGGCCTTGTCTGCTGCAACTGCAGCCTTGTCCGCTGCCTTATCGGCCGCAACGGCGGCCTTGTCGGCGGCGACGGCAGCCTTTTGTGCCGTGGCGGCAGCCTTGGCGGCTTCCTGCGCAGCGACCTGCTCAGGTGTACGGCATTCGTTGGCCAATTGGTGGCCGGTCTTGGAGTCGAGCAAAATGCCCTTGGCCGGGATGCCGATCCAGATCAGGCCGTAGTGCTTGTTTTCAAAGCGGTCGGCGCCGGTCGTGGTCGGCACGCGGTCCATTTGATGGATGCGCCTGCCCCATTTGATGGCAGCGTGGTCGGCATCGTCCTTGTTCTGGTAAATCGTCAGCTTGGCGCCGAGTTCGCACTGGTAGTCGAACACGGTGGTGCCGACCACGTCGGGTTCCGGCTCATCCTGTTCGACCGGAGCCGGTGCGGCTTTCTTCGTTGCCTTCTTGGCTGTCTTGGCAGGCTTGGTCGGTGCGCTGGCCGAAGACGACGCGGCAGTTTGCGCATCGGCCGTGGTGGCCAGCAGGGCTGTACTTGCCAGCAAGAGGGTAGTCAGTGCAAATTTCATCGGTTCGTCTCCTAGTCAGGGTTGTCGCATCTCATGAGAGCAATGCCATCGCCGAGTCAGGCAAGGTGGCGCCGCTCATCTTCGCGCGTTGTATGATGGTCCAGTAATAGCGGTAGCTGGCGCGGTCGTGCAGCCGGCCGTTATGTTCGATCGGGCCCCAGTCGGCGGCACTGGCCTGGGCAAGAATCTGCCCGGCTTCATTGACTTCCGAGCTGCGCGGCGTCATCGCCTTGACGATGGGCTTGATCTGGTCCGGGTGGATGCTCCACATGCGCGTATAGCCGAATTCGGCGCTGGCGCGCGCGGCATCGTTTGCCACAACCGCAGTGTCCTTGATTTCGGTTGTCACGTTGTGTGAAGGCACCTTGCCGTAGGCATGGCAAGCCGCGGCAATCTCGAGTTTGGCGCGTGCCACCAGCGGATGCGCGAACTGGCCGGGGGAGCGCATTGCGGCGGCCGGAATCGCGCCATGATGGGCTGACACGAAATCCATGATGCCGAAGGACAGGCATTCGACCTGGGGCAGGGCGGCAATCGCCTGGACATCCATCAGGGCGCCATGGGTTTCGATCAATACGTGGATGGGCAGGTGGCCGCGTTCGCCGCAATGGCGGTTCACCATGGAAATGGCGTCTGCCACCTGCGTTGCGCTCTCCACCTTGGGTAGCACCAGGTAGGCCAGGCGCTCGGCGGTGTTGCCGCAGATGATTTCCAGGTCGGACTCGAAATGCGCGCTGCCGCAATCGTGCACGCGCGCGCCGATGCGGCCATGGCGGTTTTCTTCACTGGCGATCAATTGCGCGACGAGTTTGGCGTGCGCGGCCTCGTTGCCGGTGGCGGCGCCGTCTTCGCAATCGAAGGTGATGTCGAACAGGGGGCCAAGCTCTTGTTGCAAGGCAAGCGACTTACGCATCAGCTTTTCCGAGCCGGCGTAATGGTCGCAAACCGGAATCGATACCGGTGCATGCGTGCCTTGAAATAAAACCTCGGAAGGGTGCATGTGCTGCTTGATAAGTGAAATGCGGCTCAAAAAACTGCTGGGGGAAATTCCGGTGAAGCAAAAACGCGATACGGCGTTGCCGCCGTACCGCATGTTTCGTCGATTTAGCCGACCAGGTGTTTCACGCCTTCGCGCTCTTCCATCAATTCCTTCAGCGTTACGTTGATGCGTTCACGCGAGAATTCGTCGATTTCCAGGCCTTGGACGATCTTGTATTCGCCGTTCTCGGTGGTGACCGGGAAGCCGAACATCGTGCCTTCGGGGATGTCGTAGGAACCGTCCGACGGGATACCCATCGTGGTCCACTTGCCGTTCGTGCCGAGCAGCCAGTCATGCACGTGATCGATGGCGGCGTTGGCAGCCGAAGCAGCCGACGACAGGCCGCGTGCCTCGATGATGGCAGCGCCACGCTTGCCAACCGTGGGCAGGAACGTGTCCTTGTTCCAGACCTGGTCATTGATGGCGTCCTTGACCGAAGCGCCGTCAGCGGTGGCGAAACGGTAGTCGGCATACATCGTCGGCGAATGGTTGCCCCAGACGCACAGCTTTTCGATGGAAGCGACCGGCTTGCCGATCTTGGCGGCGACTTGCGACAGGGCGCGGTTATGGTCCAGGCGCAGCATGGCGGTGAAGTTCTTGGCCGGCAGGTTCGGGGCCGACTTCATGGCGATGTAGGCGTTGGTGTTGGCCGGGTTGCCGACGACGAGCACCTTGACGTTGCGCGAAGCAACGGCGTCCAGCGCCTTGCCCTGCACCGTGAAGATCTGGGCGTTGGCTTCGAGCAGGTCCTTGCGTTCCATGCCGGGGCCGCGCGGACGGGCGCCAACCAGGAGGGCCACGTCGATGTCCTTGAATGCGGTCATCGGGTCGCTGTGGGCGGTCATGCCGGCCAGCAGGGGGAAGGCGCAGTCGTCGATTTCCATCATGACGCCCTTCAAGGCCTTTTGCGCCTTTTCATCGGGGATTTCCAGCAGTTGCAAAATGACCGGCTGGTCTTTGCCGAGCATGTCGCCGTTGGCGATGCGGAACAGCAGGGAGTAACCGATTTGACCGGCGGCGCCGGTGACGGCAACGCGCATGGGGGCTTTAGCCATGATGAATCTCCAAAGAAGAAGTAAGTGAAACCGGGTCTGTCTTCATGCGGCACGGTGCACAGGCACGGGCCGGCAATTTGACGCACAGTCGCCTATGATACCTTTGAAAGGCGGTGCTGGCAGGGAAGTGGCACGCGAACGGGAATGATCGACCGCCCGCCGGCCGGTATCGCTGCAGTCGCCGTCGTTTGTCATGCATCTGTCATACAATGTGCGCCGCAATGCGCGTACTTTTACGATCTTGGTGTGCGGAAAACTTCTGCGCAAACCAGGATGCAATGCGGCAAGCCACCGCGAGTTTAGGCTTCTCGTTGGGCACTGTCAATGATAATCTTATGTCTTATATAAGACATATCACCTATAACTTTTTGCTGGACGGCAAGGGGTGTTTTGTGGTGCAATTGTATAGATGAGCAATCCCTCGCACATGGCCAATCCGAATGTGTCCGCTTCAGGCGCGGGGGGCGCTGCTTCCGGCAATTCGCCGACCTTCAGCCCGCTCTACCAGCAGATCAAGGCGCTGATCACGCAAGCCTTGCAGTCCGGCGAGTGGAAGCCCGGCGAAATGATTCCCAGCGAAGTCGATCTCGCGGCCCGTTTCAAGGTCAGCCAGGGCACGGTGCGCAAGGCGATCGACGAATTGTCGGCTGAAAACCTTGTGGTGCGGCGCCAGGGCAAGGGTACTTTCGTTGCCACGCATCATGAAGAGCGGGCGCATTTTCGCTTCCTGCGCCTGATGCCCGATGCCGGCGATGCGCACAATCCCGACAATAAAATCATCGAGGTCAAGCGCCTGAGGGCGCCGGCCGATGTGGCGCGCCTGCTCGACATGCGCTCCGGCGACTCGGTGCTCTTCATCAAGCGCGTGCAGGCTTTCGAAGGCGCGCCGACGATTGTTGAAGAATTGTGGCTGCCCGGCGCCATCTTCAAGGGATTGACTGCTGAGCGGCTGGTGGAATACAAGGGGCCGATGTATGGTTTGTTCGAAACCGAATTCGGCACCCATATGATACGGGCGCAGGAAAAGCTGCGCGCGGTCAGCGCCGACGATGTTGCGGCGCACCTTCTGGAAGTGCCGGTGCATTCACCTTTGTTGAGCGTGGAGCGGGTGTCTTTCACTTATGGCGACAAACCCGTGGAAGTGCGGCGCGGGCTGTACGTCACCGACCGTCATCACTATCGCAACGAGCTGTCCTGAATGGTGCGCACATTGGTAAAGAGCGCACCAAAACGGTGTCGCGAAGCAAGAAACTTGCACTCGAAATAGAATATGGCTTTGTGTGATGCACAAAAATCGGCGAAAATATTGGGATTATCTGTTTGAGGGGTCTAAGGTATGACTGACGATGTTAAAAAAAGTCGGCCGGAATTTCGCAATATTCACGTCTTCGAGAATTTGCCGAATTACCGTTTGCCGCTAGCGGGCTTTGTGTCCATCCTCCACCGCATCAGCGGTTTCCTGCTGTTCCTGCTGCTGCCTTTCATCCTGTGCCTGCTCGACAAGAGCCTGCGTTCGGCTGATACCTTCGACTCGATCAGGGAACTGGTCTCGCCGTGGTACGTCAAGCTGGTGATCCTGGCACTCTCCTGGGCCTATCTGCACCATTTCTGCGCCGGTGTGCGCCACCTGTTCATGGACGTGCACGTCGGCCTGGACAAGGATAGCGCGCGCCGCACCTCGGCCGCCGTGTTCATCGTCAGCCTGCCGCTCGCAGCGCTGGTCGGCCTGAAACTGTTTGGAGTATTCTGAAATGGCACTCGATAATATCGGACCGAAGCGCCTCGTCGTCGGCGCCCACTACGGCATGCGCGACTGGCTCGCGCAACGCGCCACGGCCATCGTCATGGCCGTCTACACCGTCATCCTGCTGATCGCCTTCCTGGCGGCGCCTGAATTCAGCCACGACACCTGGTCGGGCCTGTTCGCGCAGCAGTGGTTCAAGGCCATCACCTTCGTGGCCTTCGTATCGCTTTTCTATCATGCCTGGGTCGGCCTGCGTGACATCTGGATGGACTATGTGAAGTCCGTCGCCGTCCGCCTCACCCTGCAGATCGCCACCATTCTGTGGCTGGTCGGTTGCGCCGGCTATGCCGTGCAGATTATCTGGAGAACCTAATCGTGGCAGCAATCAAAACCGCACTTCCAACCCGCCGTTTCGACGCGATCATCGTCGGCGCCGGCGGCTCCGGCATGCGCGCCTCCCTGCAACTGGCTGAAGCCGGCTTGAACGTCGCCGTCCTGTCCAAGGTCTTCCCGACCCGCTCGCACACCGTCGCCGCCCAAGGCGGCATCGGCGCTTCGCTGGGCAATATGTCGGAAGACAACTGGCACTGGCACATGTTCGACACCGTCAAGGGTGGCGACTACCTGGGCGACCAGGATGCGATCGAATTCATGTGCCGCGAAGCACCGAAGGTCGTATATGAACTGGAACACTTCGGCATGCCGTTCGACCGCAATGCCGACGGCACCATCTACCAGCGTCCGTTCGGTGGCCACACTGCCAACCAGGGTGAAAAGCCCGTGCAGCGTGCCTGCGCCGCGGCTGACCGCACCGGCCACGCCTTGCTGCACACGCTGTACCAGCGCAACGTGCGCGCCCGTACCCACTTCTTCGTCGAATGGATGGCCATCGACCTGATCCGCGATGCCGAAGGCGACGTGCTCGGCGTGGTGGCGCTGGAAATGGAAACCGGCGACGTGATGATGCTCGAAGCCAAGACCACCGTGTTCGCAACCGGCGGGGCAGGGCGCATCTGGGCCGCTTCCACCAATGCCTTCATCAATACCGGCGACGGCATGGGCATGGCGGCACGTGCCGGCCTGCCGCTCGAAGACATGGAATTCTGGCAGTTCCACCCGACCGGCGTGGCCGGTGCGGGCGTCCTGATCACCGAAGGCGTGCGTGGTGAAGGTGGTATCCTGATCAACAGCGAAGGCGAACGTTTCATGGAACGTTATGCGCCGACGCTGAAGGATCTCGCGCCGCGCGACTTCGTCTCGCGTTCGATGGACCAGGAAATCAAGGAAGGCCGCGGCTGCGGTCCGCACAAGGACCACGTCATGCTCGACCTGCGCCACATCGGTGCGGACACGATCAAGAAGCGCCTGCCTTCCATCCTGGAAATCGGCCACAAGTTCGCCAACGTCGATGCGACGCGTGAACCGATCCCCGTGGTGCCGACCATCCACTACCAGATGGGCGGTATTCCAACCAACATCCACGGCCAAGTCGTGGCGCCCAAGAACGGCGACCCGAATGCCGTCGTGCGCGGCCTGTATGCCATCGGCGAATGCTCCTGCGTCTCGGTGCACGGCGCCAACCGCTTGGGTACGAATTCGCTGCTCGACCTCGTGGTGTTCGGCCGTGCTGCCGGCAACCACATCGTCTCCAGCCACCTGGAAGACAAGAGCAACAAGGACCTGCCGGCCGATGCAGCCGACCGTGCCCTGGAGCGTATCAACCACCTGGAAACCAGCACCGGCGGCGAACGCGTGCAAGACGTGGCCAACGAAATCCGTTCGACCATGCAAAAGTATTGCGGCGTGTTCCGTACCGACGAACTGATGCAAGCCGGCTACAAGAAGATCATGGAGCTGGACGAAAAACGCAAGCATGTCTCGTTCAAGGACAAGTCCAAGGTGTTCAACACCGCGCGCATTGAAGCACTGGAACTGGACAACCTGATCGAAACCGCCAAGGCCACCATCACCTCGGCTGCGGCCCGCAAGGAATCGCGCGGTGCGCACGCGCACAGTGACTTCCCGGAACGCGACGACCACGAATGGATGAAGCACACGCTGTGGTTCTCCGAAGGCAACCGCCTCGACTACAAGCCGGTCAAGACCGAGCCGCTGACGGTCGAAACCTTCAAGCCGAAAAAACGTACATTCTGAGGTTCCGACGATGACCACCACTACCCGCAAATTCAAGATCTACCGCTACGATCCGGACAAGGATGCGAAGCCTTACATGCAAGAGCTGACAGTCGAGCTGCAAGCCACCGACAAGATGCTGCTCGATGCCCTGCAACGCATCAAGGCCGACGTGGACGATTCGCTGGCGCTGCGCCGTTCCTGCCGCGAAGGCGTATGCGGTTCCGACGCCATGAACATCAATGGCAAGAACGGCCTGGCCTGCACCACCAACCTCAAGGAACTGCCTGAAGTCATCGAACTGCGTCCGCTGCCCGGCCTGCCGGTGATCCGCGACCTGATCGTCGACATGACGCAGTTCTACAAGCAATACGAATCGATCAAGCCCTACCTGATCAACGACAGCATTCCGCCGGAAAAAGAACGCCTGCAAAGCCCGGCCGAACGTGAAGAGCTCGACGGCCTGTATGAGTGCATCCTGTGTGCCTGCTGCTCGACGTCGTGCCCGTCGTTCTGGTGGAACCCGGACAAGTTCGTCGGCCCTGCTGGCCTGCTGCAAGCCTACCGCTTCATCGCCGACAGCCGCGACGAAGCTACCGGTGCGCGCCTGGACAACCTGGAAGATCCGTACCGCCTGTTCCGCTGCCACTCGATCATGAATTGCGTCGACGTCTGCCCCAAGGGCTTGAACCCGACCAAGGCGATCGGCAAGATCAAGGAATTGATGGTTCGCCGCGCGATTTAAGCTGTGGCCGGCGCAATGCCTTCGGGTGTTGCGCCGAACTTCAATAACGCAAGACAGTCCAAGCGAGGCGAGATGTTTGCCACCCATCAAGACGACCCGGTCAAGCGCGCGCGATTGCGCTGGCGTGCGCGACGCGGCTTGCTGGAAAACGATTTGATCGTGACGCGTTTCCTCGACGCACACGAGGAAAGCATGAGCGACGAGGAGGTCGACGCCTTTTCCCGCCTCATGGAAATGAGCGACAACGATCTGCTGAATTTGTTTTTGGCGCGCAACGAGCTGCAGGGCGAACAGGATCTGCCTCACGTTCGCGCGATGCTGGAACGATTGCGCAAGGCCTGAGCCGCCGAGCAATCCGCGCTGTCTGGACAATCGAGACGTTTTCCGTTTTTTACTTACCCCGCTCCAACAAGAAGGAAGAGCCATGAACCAATCCGATACCAAAGCCACGCTATCGTTTTCCGACGGCAGCCCATCGCTGGAAATGCCGATCTACAAGGGTACGGTAGGCCCGGACGTCATCGATATCCGCAAGCTCTACGGCGCCACCGGTAAGTTCACCTACGACCCGGGCTTCATGTCGACGGCAGCCTGTAACTCCTCGATCACTTACATCGACGGCGACAAGGGCGAACTGCAATACCGCGGTTATCCGATCGAGCAGTTGGCCGTCAACGCCGACTTCCTGGAAACCTGCTACCTGCTGTTGAACGGTGAATTGCCGAACCAGGCCGAAAAGGACAAGTTCGTCGACACCGTGACCATGCACACCATGGTGCACGAGCAGATGCACCTGTTCTTCCGCGGTTTCCGCCGCGATGCGCATCCGATGTCGGTGCTGGTTGCAACCGTCGGTGCTCTGGCTTCGTTCTACCATGACTCGCTCGACATCAACGACCCGCGCCATCGCGAAATCTCGGCCGTGCGCCTGATCGCCAAGATGCCGACGCTGGTTGCCATGGCTTACAAGTATTCGATCGGCCAACCGTTCGTGTATCCGCGCAACGACTTGTCCTACAGTGCCAACTTCATGCGCATGATGTTCTCCAACCCGTGCGAAGACTACAAGGTCAACGACGTGCTGGTGCGCGCGCTGGACCGTATCCTGATCCTGCACGCCGACCACGAGCAAAACGCCTCGACCTCGACGGTGCGCCTGTCCGGTTCTTCCGGCGCCAACCCGTTCGCCTGTATCGCCGCCGGCATCGCCTGCCTGTGGGGCCCGGCGCACGGCGGCGCGAACGAAGCCGCACTGAACATGCTCAAGGAAATCGGTACGGCCGACAAGATCCCCGAGTTCGTCAAGCAGGTGAAGGACAAGAACTCGGGCGTCAAGCTGATGGGCTTCGGTCACCGTGTCTACAAGAACTACGACCCGCGTGCCAAGCTGATGCGCGAAACCTGCTATGAAGTGTTGAACGAACTGGGCCTGGAAAACGACCCGCTGTTCAAGCTCGCCATGGAACTGGAAAAGGTCGCGCTGGAAGACGAATACTTCGTGTCGCGCAAGCTGTACCCGAACGTCGACTTCTATTCGGGTATCGTCCAGTCCGCATTGGGTATCCCGGTTTCCTTGTTCACCGGCATCTTTGCCATGGCCCGTACCATCGGCTGGATCGCGCAATGGAACGAAATGATCGCCGATCCGGAACAAAAGATCGGTCGTCCGCGTCAATTGTTCGTCGGCGCCACGCCTCGCGACGTGCTGCCCATCGGCAAGCGCTGATCGGTAGCGTGTCACAAGAAGCGAGCCGCAAGGCTCGCTTTTTTTCATTTGGGGCCGCGCTAAGGTCGCGCGCTTCAGGTACAAACCAGGTAGATGCCATGCAGCAGGGGAGAGCATGAGACAAACAGACAAGCAAAGCGGCGCGGCCACCCTGGTGCTTGGCGCATTGGGCGTGGTCTTCGGCGATATCGGTACCAGCCCCTTGTATGCCCTGCACGACGGTTTCAATACCGATCATCATCCCATTCCTGTTTCTCCCGAGAATGTGCTGGGCCTCCTTTCGCTGGTGGTATGGGCGCTCTTCATTGTCGTCTCGTTCAAATACGTCGTCTTCATCATGAGTGCCGACAACAAGGGCGAGGGCGGCATCATTGCGCTGATGGCGCTGGCCTTGCGCCGCCAGGCGCAGGATTCGCGCATGCGCAAGCTCATCATGGCATTGGCCATCTTCGGTGCGGCGCTGTTCTATGGCGACGGCGTGATCACGCCGGCCATCTCGGTGATATCGGCCATCGAAGGCCTGGAAGTCGCCACGCCGGCGTTCAAGGACTTCGTGGTGCCCATCACCATGGTCGTGCTGACCATCCTGTTTTACATCGAGCGGCGTGGTACAGCCACCGTGGGCAAGCTGTTCGGGCCGGTGATGGTGCTGTGGTTCATCGTTATCGGCGTCCTGGGCGTGTGCAACATCGTCCGGCATCCGGCCGTGCTGTCCGCCCTCAATCCGTGGCACGGCGTGGCCTTCATCCTGCGCGACCCGGTCACCGGCTTCTTCTCGCTCGGCACGGTCGTGCTGGTGCTGACCGGGGTCGAGGCGCTGTATGCCGATATGGGCCACTTCGGCCGCCATCCGATCCGCGTGGCCTGGTATTGCGTCGTTCTGCCTTCCCTGCTGCTGTGCTATTTCGGGCAGGGCGCGCTGATCCTCCTGACGCCTTCGGCTATCAGCAACCCGTTCTACCTGCTGGCACCGTCCTGGGCATTGTTCCCCCTGGTTATCCTCTCGACGGTGGCAACTGTCATTGCTTCGCAGGCCGTCATCTCCGGGGCTTATTCCATGACCCAGCAAGCGATGCAGCTGGGCTATGCACCGCGCATGAGCATCCTGCAGACCTCGGAAGAGCATCGCGGGCAGATCTACCTCTCGGGCATCAACTGGGTGCTGTATATCGCCGTGATGCTGCTAGTGTGGGGCTTCCGCTCTTCGGCCAACCTTGCCGCCGCGTTCGGCATCGCTGTGTCGGGCACGATGCTGATCACGACTTTGCTGGCTTACGTTGTTGTTACCAGTTTGTGGAATTGGAGCGTACCCAAGGCTCTTGCCGTGATCGTGCCGCTCTCGGTGATCGATATTGCTTTTTTCTGCGCCAATGCTGCAAAGTTCGAAGACGGCGGTTGGTTCCCGCTGGCCTTCGGCCTGGTTATCTTCGTGCTGATGACGACCTGGAAGAAGGGCCGCATGCAATTGCACCAGAACGTCAAGGAACAGGGGCTGGATCTGTCTAGCTTCCTCGAATACCTGCAAAGCTGCGAGCGCGTGCAGGGCACGGCGGTCTACCTGACGGGCCGCATCGACAACGTGCCGCTGACGCTGCTGCACAGCCTGAAGCACTTCAAGGTATTGCATGAGCGTGTCATCATCGTCTCGGTGCGTGTGGGCGACGTGCCGCGCATCGAGCCGGAAGAACGTGCCACCATCGAAGAGCTGCCGAAGAATTTCTGGCGTGTGCGCCTCAAGTATGGCTTCATGGATGAGATCGACGTGCCGGCATCGCTGGATGCCTGCGGCGGCATGGGCCTGCCGGTCGACATGATGGACACCACCTTCCTGGTGGGGCGTGAAAAGATCGACAGTTCCGATTGCCGCAGCATGACCACCTGGCGTGCGCGCCTGTTCGCGCTGATGCAGAGGAACGCGGAACCGGCCACCAGTTTTTTCCGTTTGCCGCCTAACCGCGTCATCGAAATCGGCTCCAAGATTTCGATTTGAGCGCGCCGAATTTCGCCTAACCATATGCATTTATATTCGTATGAGGCGCCCGAATATGGCTTCTATAATCGATTCGAAAATCAACTATAGAAGGCCGTAGCGAAACCTTGACCGGTTCATGCGCGGCACCGCCTCATGAACATAGAGCGTCAACCGGTAGGGGAAATCCAGATCGCGCCAGGCAGGCGGGGCGATACGCAGGCATGGGGACTCGAGGCCGTCGTTGCCGACCTGCGGCGCTCGCGCGAAGACACGCACAAGATCCGCCATCGCGGAAGAGTCCGTGAAATCCCCTCGCGCGAAGCGATTTTCGCCGTGCTGGAAGGCTTGTCCGCCGCGCTGTTTCCCACGCACTACGGCCAGACCGACCTGTCTGACGAAAGTATCGACTACTTCGTCGGCAACACACTCAATGCCACCCTGAACGCGCTGGTCGGCCAGGTCCGGCGGGCGCTCCTGTTTGTATCGCGGCAAAGCGATACCATCCATGGCAAGGAACGCGACACCGAAGACCGCTTGCATGTGCAGGCTGTCGACATCACGCGCCAATTCGCCGCGCAGCTAACGGACATTCGCGACCTGCTGGTATCGGACTTGCAGGCGGCTTACCAGGGCGACCCGGCCGCCACCAGCATGTCGGAAATCCTGCTCTGCTATCCCGGCATGACGGCCATCATCTATCACCGCTTCGCCCATGCACTCTACCGGCTTGGGGCGCCGTTTCTTGCGCGCCTGATCTCGCGTATCGCGCACTCCAGCACCGGCATCGACATCCATCCTGGTGCGCAGATCGGCAGCCACTTCTTCATCGACCACGGCACCGGTGTGGTGATCGGTGAAACCGCCATCATCGGCAACCACGTACGCCTGTACCAGGCCGTGACGCTGGGCGCAAAACGTTTCCCTGCCGACGAGAACGGTGCGCTGATCAAGGGCAATGCACGGCACCCCATCGTCGAAGACGACGTGGTAGTGTATGCCGGCGCCACCATCCTGGGGCGCATCGTCATCGGCCAAGGCTCAACCATTGGCGGCAACATCTGGCTCACGCAAAGCGTGCCGCCCGGCAGCAACGTCACACAGGCGCAATCACGCAGCAATTAACCCGCGATTGCCCTACTTAGGCAGGCCATCAACATCCCACCATTTCAACCAGGAGGAAAATCCATGTCATCCGTATTCGAACAACCGACCGCCTTGGGCGACGTCGCTGCCCGACAACTGGCCATTGCGACACGCACCGTGCCGCAAATGTCCTCGATCACGCCGCGCTGGCTGACGCAATTGCTGCATTGGGTGCCGGTCGAATCGGGTATCTATCGCGTCAACAAGGTCAAGGATGCGAGCAGCGTGGAAGTCGATTGCTCGAACCGCGACGAGCGTGTTTTGCCGCAGACCTTCGTCGACTATATCGAAAACCCGCGCGAATACATGCTCTCCGCGGTCAATACCGTGCTCGATGTGCATACCCGCGTGTCTGACCTCTATAGCAAGCCCTATAACCAGATCGCCGAGCAGTTGCGCCTGACCATTGAAACGATCAAGGAACGCCAGGAAAGCGAACTGATCAATAACAAGGAATACGGCCTGCTGTCGTCCATCGTGCCGTCGCAGCGCATCAAGACGCGCACTGGCGCGCCGACGCCGGATGACCTTGATGAACTGATCACCAAGGTGTGGAAGGAACCGGGTTTCTTCCTGCTGCATCCGCTGGCCGTGGCCGCCTTCGGACGTGAATGTACGCGCCGTGGCGTGCCGCCGCCGACGGTCTCGCTGTTCGGCTCGCAATTCATCACGTGGCGCGGCATCCCGCTGATTCCGTCGGACAAGGTTGGTATCGAAGACGGCAAATCCAAGATTATCCTGATCCGCAGTGGTGAAAGCCGCCAGGGCGTGGTGGGCCTGTATCAGCCCAACCTGCCGGGCGAGCAGTCGCCGGGCCTGTCAGTGCGCTTCATGGGCATCAACCACAAGGCGATTGCCTCCTACCTGGTGTCGCTTTACTGCTCGCTGGCCATCCTGACCGATGACGCCATTGCTGTGCTGGAAGACGTCGAGATCGGCAAGTACCATGAGTACAAGTAATATCCTGCCGGGCGATTTGCCCGACATCGACACGCTGGCGCGCCTGGCCAATGATTTCTTCAAGGCGCAGCCGGGGCTTGCCAGCGCCGCGCCCAGCTTCCCCACCGCGGGCAATTCCTACGGCGGACACGGCGTAGGCAGCCTGCGCGATCCGCAAACCAGCCTGCCGGACCCGAGTGGCCTGGTAGCCGAAGAACGTGTGCCGCATGTGGCGCGCGGCTTGCCGCAATCGGAGGCCGGCGACGGCACCTCGACTGCGGCATTCAACCCGGCGTCCGACCATATCGAGGGCACGGCGCATGGCTTCGACCTGCCGTTCGCACGCGAACTGCAGGATGTGCTGCAAGTGCTGCGCCAGCCGCCCAAGGCTACACCGGCGGTGCCGGCGTCGAATGGCTCGCAGTTCTACTTCAGCGAGTTTTCCCGCTTTGGGCAGGGTACTGGCGGTATTGCGGATCAAGGCGCATTGCAACGCGAACTGGCAGTTGGGCGCAGTGCGGCACCGTTCGACGTCGAATTGGTGCGGCGCGATTTTCCCATCCTGCAGGAGCGCGTCAACGGCCGGCAACTGGTGTGGTTCGACAACGCAGCGACCACGCAGAAACCGACCTGCGTGATCGACCGGTTGGCCGAATTCTATCGTCACGAAAATTCCAACATTCATCGCGCTGCGCATGAACTGGCAGCGCGCGCCACGGATGCCTATGAAGGCGCGCGTGAAACGGTGCGCAGTTTCGTCAACGCCAGGTCGGCGCAGGAAATCGTGTTCGTGCGCGGTGCCACTGAAGCCATCAACCTCGTGGCGCAGAGCTGGGGCAACCAGCACATCGGCGCCGGTGACGAAATCATCGTCAGCCAGCTGGAGCATCATGCCAACATCGTGCCCTGGCACCGCCTGGCGGAGCAGAAGGGCGCCAAGCTGCGCGTGATCCCGGTTGACGACGACGGCCAAATCCTGCTCGACGAATACACCAAGCTGCTGACGCCACGCACCAAGCTGGTGGCGTTCACCCAAGTGTCGAACGCGCTCGGCACAGTCACACCGGCCAGGCGCATTGCCGGCCTGGCGCACCAGGCCGGTGCCCGTGTATTGGTCGACGGCGCGCAATCGGTGTCGCACATGAAGGTGGATGTGCAAGAGCTCAACGCCGACTTCTTCGTTTTTTCCGGGCACAAGATTTTCGGTCCGACCGGCATCGGCGTGCTGTACGGCAAGGAAGACGTGCTGAACGAGATGGCGCCCTGGCAGGGCGGCGGCAACATGATCGAAGACGTAACCTTCGAACGTATCCGCTACCACAAGGCGCCGGCGCGTTTTGAAGCCGGCACGGGCAACATTGCCGATGCGGTTGGTCTCGGGGCGGCACTTGATTACGTCAATTGCCTCGGCATTGATGCGATCGGCCAGTATGAGCATTTTCTGCTGCAATATGCGACCAGGCTGCTCAATGACATTCCGGGGCTGCGCCTGATCGGCACAGCGAAGGACAAGGCCAGTGTCGTGTCCTTCGTGCTCGAAGGCGTCAAGACCGAAGATGTGGGTGCGGCACTAAACAAGGAAGGCATCGCCGTGCGTTCCGGCCATCACTGTGCCCAGCCGATTTTGCGCCGCTTTGGGGTGGAAAGCAGCGTGCGGCCTTCGCTGGCGTTTTACAACACCTGCGCCGAAGTCGACCGTCTGGCAGCGGTTGTCGAGCGCATTGCCAGCGGCGGTTTCCGCCATTAGCCCAATGCGGCGTCAGGGGCGGATCACTTGCATCACCTGACGCCGCTTGCGTTCGCGCAAGGAGCATTCGCGCAGGGTATCGGCGATGGCTTCCAATCCCGGGATGCCATACAGGCTGAAGCTGGAAGAGCTGCTGCCGGAGGAGCTCAGTTGCAGCACGCACTGGCCGGCAATGCGCATGCCCAAGGGTTTGCGGATATCGAAGTGCTCGATGGTGAATAGCTCGACGCTATCCTTTACGGTGGAGAGCAAACCGCGCTCGATGCGGATGCGCTGGCTAGTGACTTCGTAAGTCAGGGCCAGGCTCTTGAACCAGTAGACCAGCCAGGCTAGCCCTAGCGTGATTATTACCAGCGGCCATTGCCAGGCGCTGTAAATCGGCATGGGATGCCCCTTGAACAGCATGCGCTCCTCGTTCCCCGCTTGATTGACGGCAACCTCTCGCAGATTTGCTCCGTAAAAACGGCATTTCAGGGCGGCTTTCATGATCACCTCGGCACAAACGGGGCAGCGTATGGTTTCGTCGGCATCGATTGTCGTGCTCATATTCTTTTTCTCCGTGGCAAGCGCAGGCGTTTTGGGGGCGCTGATAAGTCTTTGAGCTTGGTCGAAGGAAAACGTTCTTTGTGATATGGTGAGGCGCGATTCTCGTCATACTTTTCATCATAATTCCCATCATGCGAGCAACATGAAGCTTTTTGCCGCCATCCTGATATCCCTTTGTATCCTGTCCACGATGAACCCAGCCCAGGCCGCAACCCCTAGTGCCGATGAGAAGGTCGAATCGCTGGACTTGAGCGTCGGCACGATGGGACGGCATTACCTGTTCTTTACTCCAGCTGGGCTTATGCCGCAAGCGCCCTTGCTGATTGCATTTCATCCTTCGGGTTCCAGCGCCGCCAAGATGCGCCTGATGAGCAGCGCCATCCTGGAGCGGCTGGCGCGTGAGCGCGGCTTCGCCATCGCTTACCCGGATGGCTTCGAAGGCCACTTCAACGATTGCCGTCGCATGGCGTCGTTCAGCGCCCGAAAACAGAATATCGACGACGTGGGATTCACGCGCGCCATGATTGCAGATGCGGCAAAACGCATCGGGTCGGATGCGAACCGCGTCTATGCGCTCGGCTATTCCAACGGCGGCCACATGGCGATGCGCCTGTCGCTCGAAACGCCGGAGTTGATTGGCGGCGCCATCGTCATCGCAGCAAACTTTCCGACTGACGACAATATCGATTGTCCCATCGCCAATGCAGAACGCAGCCGCAAGCCATCGATGGTCTTCATCAACGGCACGGCCGACCCGATCAACCCTTACGAGGGCGGCGACGTCACGCTATACGGCACCACCGACCGCGGCAACGTCCGTCCCGCGGTCGACGGGGCGCAGTGGTATGCCAAACGTTATGGTTTGGCAGAGCAGGCAAGCCTGCCCGATCTTGACGTCAAAGGTTTGACGGCACATTGGCGTGACTGGGGCCAGGGGCAGCCATCGGTCCGCCTGATCACGATAGAGGAGGGCGGCCATACCATTCCGCAAGCGAAGTTCGATTTCCCCGCTTCGCTCATGCTGGGCAAGACATTCAGGAGCGATGCGCCGCTGGAATCGGCATTCGATACGCTCGGCATGGCCAGGTGACGGTAACAGCAAAACCGCAGGAGGCCTTTCGCAACGGCATTTCTGTAATTTGCGTTGTGCGCAAATGTGGTATGCTTGCGCCCAGTAACACATTGTGAGGTTGTCGCAAAATTAAGGAATGCACCTGGATTTTGCAATGACCTTAAAGGAACAAGTAGCCCTTCCCCCACAACTTGATGTGTGCAATCCGCTAACCGGTCAGGCCGTGTCGCGGAAGGTTGAACAACCCGCTAATCTCGCGAAGCGCGAAGAAAGGTGAGCAAAAATGATGCAACAATACCAAGCAAACTCTTATCTGTTTGGTGGTAACGCTGCGTACGTTGAAGAACTGTACGAAGCCTATCTGAATAATCCCGGATCCGTTCCCGATAACTGGCGCGCCTATTTTGACGCGATGCAGCACGTTCCTGCCGTTGATGGCTCGAGCAAGCCTGACGTCGCCCATGCACCGGTCGTCGCTTCCTTTGCCGAGCGCGCCAAACAAGGCCCGATCCGCACCGTATCGGCTGCTGCGGACGCCGAAATGGGCCGCAAGCGCGTCGCCGTGACGCAATTGATCGCCGGCTACCGCTTCCTCGGCACGCGCTGGGCCAACCTGGACCCGCTGCAACGCCAGGAACGTCCTGAAATCCCTGAACTGGAGCCAAGCTCCTACGGCTTCACCGATGCCGACATGGACATCCAGTTCAACATCAGCAATACCTACTTCGGGACGGAAACGTCCAGCCTGCGTGACTTGATCAATGCGCTGCGCGACACCTATTGCCGCTCGATCGGCGCCGAATTCATGTATATCAGCGATCCCGCGCAAAAGCGCTGGATCCAGGAACGCCTCGAAGGCACGCGTTCCACACCAAGCTTCTCGACTGAAAAGAAGCGCGACATCCTGGACCGCCTGACGGCGGCCGAAGGCCTGGAGCGCTACCTGCACACCAAATACGTCGGCCAAAAACGCTTCTCGCTCGAAGGCAGCGAAAGCTTCATTGCCTCGATCGACGAAACCATCCAGCGCGCCGGTGAAAAGGGCGTGCAGGAAATCGTCATCGGCATGGCCCACCGCGGCCGCTTGAACGTGCTGGTCAATATCCTGGGCAAGACGCCGCAGGAACTGTTCTCCGAATTCGAAGGCAAGCACGCTGACGACCTGCCGGCCGGCGACGTGAAATACCACCAGGGCTTCTCGTCGGACATCACCACCCCCGGCGGCCCGGTCCACTTGTCGCTCGCCTTCAACCCGTCCCACCTGGAAATCGTCAACCCCGTGGTTGAGGGTTCGGTCAAGGCGCGTATGGAACGCCGCGGCGACAAGGACGGCTCGCAAGTGCTGCCTATCCTGGTGCACGGCGACGCGGCTTTCGCCGGCCAGGGCGTGGTCATGGAAACGCTGAATCTGGCGCAAACGCGCGGCTACGGCACAGGCGGCACGGTCCACATCATCATCAACAACCAGATCGGCTTCACCACGTCCGACCCGCGCGACTCTCGTTCGACGCTATATTGCTCCGACGTGGTCAAGATGATTGAAGCACCGGTGTTCCACGTCAATGGCGACGATCCCGAAGCCGTGATCCTGGCCACCCAGATCGCGCTCGACTACCGCATGCAGTTCAAGCAGGACGTCGTGGTTGACGTGATCTGCTACCGCAAACTGGGCCACAACGAGCAAGATACCCCGGCGCTGACCCAGCCGCTGATGTACAAGAAAATTGGCCAGCACCCCGGCACGCGCAAGCTCTATGCCGACAAGCTGATCGCCCAGGGCGCCTTGCCGGCCGATGGCGGCGACGCCATGGTCAAGGCTTATCGCGATGCGATGGATGCCGGCAAGCACACCATCGACCCCGTCATCTCGAACTTCAAGAGCAAGTACGCCGTCGACTGGATGCCTTTCCTTGGCCGCAAGTGGACCGACGCCGCCGATACGGCCGTGCCGCTGGCTGAACTGAAGCGCTTGGCCACCCGCATCACCACGCTGCCGGAAAACTTCAAGGTCCACGCACTGGTCGAGAAAGTGCTGGCCGACCGCGCAGCCATGGGCAAGGGTGACTTGAACCTGGACTGGGGCATGGGAGAACACCTGGCCTACGCCACCTTGCTGTCTTCCGGTTACGCCATCCGCCTGACGGGCCAGGATGCCGGCCGCGGCACCTTCGTGCACCGCCATGCCGTGCTGCATGACCAGAACCGCGAACGCTGGGATGCCGGCAGCTATATTCCGCTGCAAAACATCTCCGAACAGCAGGCACCATACACCGTGATCGACTCGGTGCTCTCCGAAGAAGCCGTGCTCGGTTTTGAATACGGCTACTCGACGGCAGAGCCGAACACCCTGACCATTTGGGAAGCCCAGTTCGGCGACTTCGCCAACGGCGCCCAGGTCGTGATCGATCAATTCATCAGCTCGGGCGAAGTGAAATGGGGCCGCGCTTCCGGCCTCGTCATGATGCTGCCGCACGGCTATGAAGGCCAGGGCCCGGAACACTCGTCGGCACGTCTCGAGCGCTTCCTGCAACTGTGCGCCGACAACAACATCCAGGTGGTGCAACCGACCACGGCCGCGCAGATCTTCCATTTGCTGCGCCGTCAGATGATCCGCCTGTTCCGCAAGCCTTTGGTCATCATGACGCCGAAGTCGCTCTTGCGTAACAAGGATGCCGGTTCCCCCCTGGCCGACCTGGCCAAGGGCCAGTTCCACACCGTCATCGGCGAAGTGGACGACAAGATCGACGCCAAGAAGGTCAAGCGCGTCATCGCCTGCTCGGGCAAGATCTATTACGACCTCGTCAATGCCCGCAAGGAACGCGCGCAAAACGACGTCGCCATCATCCGTATCGAACAGTTGTATCCGTTCCCGCACAAGGCTCTGGCAACCGAGCTCAAGAAGTTCCCGTCCTTCACGGAACTGGTGTGGGCACAGGACGAACCGCAAAACCAGGGTTCGTGGTTCCAGATCCAGCACAACATCTTCGAAAACCTCGAAGAAGGCCAGAAGCTCGCCTACGCCGGTCGTCCCGCTTCCGCATCGCCTGCGGTGGGCTACTACGACAAGCACTACGCGCAGTTGAAGGCACTGATCGATACCGCGTTTTCCAAGCTCAAAGGTTTCGTCCTCACGAAATAAAGTCATTGAAGCTTGAAGCCGGAAGCCGGCTTCAAGCTTGTACAACCCGATACGGAGATTTACATGGCAATTATCGAAGTCAAAGTTCCGCAACTGTCGGAATCGGTCGCAGAAGCAACCCTCTTGCAGTGGCATAAGAAAGTCGGCGAACCCGTTGCGCGCGACGAAAACCTGATCGATGTCGAAACCGACAAGGTCGTGCTGGAATTGCCGGCCCCGGAAGCCGGCGTGATCACGCAAATTATCGAAGCCGATGGCGCCACTGTGGTGGCCGGCCAGGTTATCGCAATGATCGACACCGACGCATCGGCCAAGCCGAGCCCGACTGAAGTCAAGCCCGTTGCTGCTGCATCGGCTGCACCGGCCCCGGCGGCTGCCGCCACCAACGTCGACCCGGTCTCGAACGCCATTTCGGCCCTGGCCGCGAAAGCAGCCGGTGTCGCCATGCCGGCAGCATCGAAGATCCTGGCTGAAAACAACCTCTCTGCTTCGCACGTCGACGGCACAGGTAAGGATGGCCGCGTCACCAAGGGCGACGCCCTGGCTGCTGTCGAAGGCAAGAAGGCCACGCCGGCCGCCGTGCCGCCGCCGGTTTCCGTACCTGCTTCCACCAAGCCGGCGCTGCAGCAAGTCACCGCTGCCGTCAGTCTCGACCTGGGCGACCGTCCGGAAGAGCGCGTGCCGATGAGCCGCCTGCGTGCCCGTATCGCCGAACGTCTGGTGCAATCGCAATCGACCAACGCCATTCTGACGACGTTCAACGAAGTCAACATGCAACCGGTGCTGGACCTGCGCAACAAGTACAAGGACAAGTTTGAAAAGGAACATGGCGTCAAGCTCGGCTTCATGTCCTTCTTCGTCAAGGCCGCTGTCGCCGCCCTGAAGAAATACCCCATCATCAACGCCTCGGTCGACGGTAACGATATCGTCTATCACGGCTACTTCGACATCGGTATCGCCGTCGGTTCGCCGCGCGGCCTGGTGGTGCCCATCCTGCGCAATGCCGACCAGATGTCGATTGCCGAAATCGAAAAGAAGATCGGCGAATTCGGCGCCAAGGCCAAGGACGGCAAGCTGACGCTGGAAGACCTGACCGGCGGCACGTTCTCGATCTCCAACGGCGGCACCTTCGGCTCCATGTTGTCGACGCCGATCATCAACCCGCCGCAATCGGCCATCCTGGGCGTGCATGCGACCAAGGACCGCGCCGTGGTGGAAAATGGCCAGATCGTGATCCGTCCGATGAACTACCTCGCCATGTCCTACGACCACCGCATCATCGACGGCCGCGAAGCCGTGCTGGGCCTGGTGGCCATGAAGGAAGCACTGGAAGATCCGGCCCGCCTCTTGCTCGACCTGTAAGAACGGAAAGAATACCCCTCTTCCGCCCGCGGGAGAGGGGCCGGGGGAGAGGGAGTGCGCGACCCGGTTTCGGGTCACAGCCAAATCCTTCCTCCGAGTCCTCTCATTCAAGCGGAGCATTGTTCTCCGCAAAAAGACGAATAGGTACATCATGTCCAAGAATTTCGATGTAGTAGTCATCGGCGGCGGCCCAGGCGGCTATGTTGCCGCCATCCGCGCAGCACAACTCGGCTTTGCCACGGCCTGTATCGACGAGTGGAAGAACGCCAAGGGCGGCCCCGCTCTGGGCGGCACCTGCACCAACGTCGGCTGCATTCCCTCCAAGGCATTGCTGCAATCGTCCGAGCATTACGACCATGCCAGCCACGCTTTTGCCGACCACGGCATCGAAGTCAAGGGCCTTGCCATCGACGTCGAAAAAATGCTGGCGCGCAAGGACACCATCGTCAAGCAAAACAACGACGGTGTGCAATACCTGTTCAAGAAGAACAAGGTCAGCTTCTTCCATGGCCGCGGCGCCTTCACCAAGGCGGAAAACGGCGGCTATGAAATCCAGGTCACCGGCGCCAATGAAGAAACGCTGGTTGCCAAGCACGTCATCATCGCCACCGGTTCCAACCCGCGCGAATTGCCGGGTACGCCGTTCGACGAACAAATGATCCTGTCCAACACCGGCGCACTCGACGTCAAGGCCGTGCCGAAGAAGCTCGGCTTGATCGGTGCCGGCGTGATCGGCCTGGAAATGGGCAGCGTTTGGCGCCGCCTTGGCTCTGAAGTCACCATCCTCGAAGCCTTGCCGGCTTTCCTCGGTGCTGTCGACGAACAGGTTGCCAAGGAAGCGCAAAAGCTGTTCACCAAGCAAGGCCTGGCCATCCACCTCGGCGTCAAGATCAGCAAGATCACGACCGGCAAGATCACGACCGGCAAGAAAGACGTCACCGTCGAATACGCCGACGACAAGGGCGTGGAGCAAAAGGCTGTGTTCGACAAGCTGATCGTGTCCATCGGCCGCGTGCCCAACACCATCGGCTTGAACGGAGAAGCCATTGGCCTGAAGCTTGACGAGCGCGGTTTCGTCATCGTCGACGCCGACTGCAAGACCAGCTTGCCCAACGTGTGGGCGGTCGGCGACGTGGTGCGCGGCCCGATGCTGGCACACAAGGCGGAAGAAGAAGCGGTGGCAGTGGCCGAGCGTATCGCCGGCCAGCATGGCCACGTCAACTTCAACACGATTCCCTGGGTTATCTACACCTCGCCGGAAATCGCCTGGGTTGGCCGCACCGAACAGCAACTGAAGGCCGACAAGGTCGAATACAAGTCCGGCAGCTTCCCGTTCATGGCCAACGGCCGTGCGCGCGCTCTGGGCGATACCTCGGGCTTCGTGAAATTCCTGGCCGACGCCAAGACCGACGAAATCCTTGGCGTGCACATCATCGGCCCGATGGCCTCCGAGCTGATTTCAGAAGCCGTGGTGGCAATGGAATTCCGCGCCTCGTCGGAAGACATCGCACGCATTTGCCATGCCCACCCGTCGTTGTCGGAAGCGACCAAGGAAGCGGCGCTGGCAGTGGACAAACGGTCGTTGAACTTCTGATGTAAAAACTCCCCTCTCCCGCGGGCGGGAGAGGGGTGGGGGTGGGGGTGAGGGAGTGCGCAATTTGACTGCGATCAAGCCGAAGCGCTGCACTAGGTACTTCAGGTGGGTTGTCTTAAGGAGTAAGCCAGCTCATAACCTCCCTCACCCTTGGCCCCTCTCCCGCTCGCGGGAGAGGGGAACTAAACCAATAAAAGCCGCAAGCCCATTTCGTGAACGTCCAAGAATACTACCAGCAAGCCATCACCGAGCGCGGCTTCATCGCTGACGACGCGCAGCGCGAGGCAGTTAACCGGCTGCAGGCAATTTATGACGAATGGGTGGCTTACAAGGCACAACGCTCTTCATCGTTGCGCCGGCTCATCATCCGCCCTGACGTACCGCGCGGCATCTACATGTGGGGTGGGGTAGGGCGCGGCAAGTCCTTCCTGATGGACAGCTTTTATTCCGTCGTGCCGGTGGTGCGCAAGACACGCCTGCACTTCCATGAATTCATGCGTGGCGTGCATCGCGAACTCGATGAATTGAAAGGCATGGCCGACCCGTTGAACGAAGTCGCCAACCGCATTGCCAAGAAATACCGCCTGATCTGCTTTGACGAATTCCATGTGTCGGACGTGGCTGACGCCATGATCCTGTACAACCTGCTGAAGGCCCTGTTCGACAACAAGGTGTCCTTCATCATGACCTCCAATTACGAGCCCGATACGCTCTACCCGGACGGCTTGCACCGCGACCGCCTGCTGCCGACCATTGCGCTGCTGAAAGAAAAGCTCGACGTATTGAATGTCGATGCCGGCACGGACTACCGCAAGAAAGCCATGGAGCAGGTGGTGGCCTACCACACGCCGCTCAATGCGGCGGTGGACCAAGCCTTGCGCGAAGCCTTCGCCAACGTGGCCGAGACGGCCGACCAGGACCCCAAGCTCAATATCGAAGCACGCGAGATCCGCGCCCTGCGGCGCGCCGGCGGCGTGATCTGGTTCGACTTTGCCACGTTGTGCGGCGGCCCGCGTTCGCAAAACGATTACCTGGAAATCGCCAGCCGCTTCCATACGGTGATTCTGTCGTCGGTGCCGCGCATGTCGGTCGCCATGTCGTCCGAAGCGCGTCGCTTCACCTGGCTGATCGACGTGCTGTATGACCACAAGGTCAAGCTGGTCATGTCAGCCGAAGTCGAGCCTGAACAGTTATATACCGAAGGTGTGCTGGCAAACGAGTTTCATCGTACAGTCTCGCGTATCATAGAGATGCAATCGGCAGAATACATGGCCTCGGAACGCCGCAATGTCGCCGACAGCATCGTCTGAACAGGAAAACGCATGAATTTCACGAAGTGCATCAAGCTTACGACTGGTTTGCTGGCCATGCTGGCCATGGTCAGCCATGTCGCCCGCGCCGATGGCGATCTGACGCCGGACGGCCTGGTCGCCAAATACCCCAGTGGCACGATCCAGACCCAGGAAACAGCAGACCAGGCCCTGCGCGAAGTCGATCAGCAGCGCGCTGCCGTCGAACAAAAATTCGCCACGGTACAGCACGACTGTTATTCCAAGTTTTTCGCCACCAAGTGCCTTGACGCGGCGAAGGAAGAACGCCGGGTTTCGCTGGCGCAGATCCGCAAGGTGGAAGTCGAAGCCAACTCTTATACGCGTGCCAACCGCGTAGTGGAACGTGACCGGAACCTGGCAGAGAAGCGTGCGCGCGATGCCGCCAACCCGCCCAAGCCGCTGTCGGACACAACGGCCAAGCAACCCAGCGCACAGGCTGCACCGCACGACCCGAACGAAGGGCCGCGCCGCATCGCCGACCATGACGCCAAGGTCAAAGCACAGCAGCAGGACGAAGCCGGCAAGGCTGATGAACGCGCAGCCAAGGCTGAAGCCTACAAAAAGAAAGTCGCAGACGCCGAGCAGCGCCAGCGCGATGTTGCGCAAAAGAAGGCGGAAAAGCAGGCTGAAGCAGAGAAGAAAGCTGCCAAGGCAGCAAAGGCCGAGCAAGATGCTGCTGCCAAGGGACAAACGTCGGTACCAGCCTCAGCAGCGTCGGGCTCGGCATCTGCCTCCAAGCCCTGAATCTGAACAAGACTACACGGCGCGACGCATTTTCATCGCGGTGTAGTCCTTCACCTTTTCTGGCGGCGCCACCAGTTTGACGATTGCCAGGGTGCAATTGTCTGCAATCGAACCAAACGCGCGCTCACGCGCCTTGGTGATCAGCATTTCAGAAGCCAGGCGCGGTGAATTCATTGCGATTGCCGCACCAAATTCACCGTTGGTGAAGTAATGCCATAAGCCGTCGGAGCAGAGCAGGAAGGCGTCGCCCGCCTTCAAGCCGTCATAGCGCTGGACCGGCACGAATAATTCATTGGTCTTGTGCCCCAGAACATTGACCAGCAGGTTCGACAGCTTGTGCCCCTTGGCTTCTTCCTTGGTCAGCTTGCCTTCGGCCACCAGTTTTTCCACCAGCGAGTGGTCCACCGTATGCTCGGCGAAGTTGGGGCCGTCGAAGCGGTAGAGGCGTGAATCGCCCACATGGGCCCAATATGCTGTGCCTTGCGGCGTCAGCACCAGGATTACCATGGTGCTGTGCGGTTGTTTTTCCGACGAGAATGCGGTCAGGTTGATGACCGTGTGCGCTTCCTTGCCGATATTTTCCAGCATGGTTTCGATGCTGTCGGTCTGGGGCGAAAAGTGCTCGAAATTCTGTTGCGCCGTGCGGATTACCTGTTCGGCCGCGAGTGCGCCGCCACTCAAGCCCCCCATGCCATCGGCCAGCACCGCCATCATGTAGCCAGGCGCCTTGGGCGCAACAAGCAGGGCCGTACGGTCCTGTTGTTCACTGCGATCGCCGATGTGCTGTCCGGTACCGGCTTCGATCTTGTATTGGCTCATTCGTTGCTGTCGAGTAAACTTGAAATGGGTTTTGGCATGGTAGAAGCAGTTATCCTACCGGATATTCTCAAAAATGCAATTTAATGGCAACACTTTGTATTCATGGCGAAAACGGGGGAATTTCAGCTTGCCAAACTGTGCAATAGTAACCGACTCGATGGCGTGAGGAAACATCGCCGTAACAAAAATGCCCCGGCTGCGGCATTCTTGCCGCAATTGCGGTTTTGACTCGCCGTTTCGATTATTCCCGTCAAGCTTGTGACACAATATCGCCCATGACTTCAACCGAAGATATCAAGCGCCGCATCATCGAACTCGAAGTGGAACACCGCGACCTCGACGCCGTGATCGACACGCTCGCGCGCGACACTCGCCATGAGGAACTGCAATTGCGCCGCCTGAAGAAGCGCAAGCTCCAGCTCAAGGACCATATCACGCTGTTGAAGATGCAATTGATCCCCGACATTCCCGCCTGATTTTGACTGCAGAGACACCCGATCCTGGCATTGTCGGCAGCCATGATTCCGACATCGACAAGCTGTTTGCTGCCGATGGACAGTTGTCCAAGGCAGTGCCGGGCTTTCGCCCGCGCAATTCGCAAACCGAGATGGCCAAGGCCATTGCCGATGCCGTCGCCGAACGCAAGACCCTGATTGCCGAAGCCGGCACCGGCACCGGCAAGACGTTTGCCTATCTTGTGCCGGCGCTGCTCTGGGGCGGCAAGGTCATCGTTTCGACCGGCACAAAGAACCTGCAAGACCAGCTTTACCTGCGGGACATCCCTACCGTGCGCAAGGCCCTGAATGCGCCGGTGTCGGTCGCCTTGCTGAAGGGGCGCTCCAATTATGTCTGCCACTTCCACCTCGAACGCACGCTGCAAAACGGTCGCCTGATTACACGCGACGATGTCGGTTATCTGCGCGACATCTCCCGCTTCGTCAAGACCACCAGTTCCGGTGACAAGTCGGAACTCTCGCGCGTTCCGGAAACCGCCCCGATCTGGAGCCTGGTCACCTCGACGCGCGACAATTGCCTCGGTGCGGAATGCCAGTATTACCAGGATTGCTTCGTCATGAAGGCGCGCAAGGAAGCGCAGCAGGCCGACGTGGTGGTGGTCAACCACCATCTGTTCTTCGCCGACGTGGCCCTGAAGGATACCGGTGTGGCCGAGCTGCTGCCTTCTGCAAATACCGTCATCTTCGACGAAGCGCATCAATTGCCCGAGACGGCAACGCTGTTCTTTGGCGACACCGTGTCGACCTCCATGGTCATCGAGCTGTGCCGCGACGTTCAGGCCGAAGGCCTGGCCCATGCGCGCGACGGGGCCGATTGGGCCAAGGTTTCCGGCACCGTGGACCGTGCCGCGCGCGACTTGCGCCTGACTCTGCCGCAGGACTCGGTGCGCCTTGCGGTCAATCAGATCGCCGAGTCGTCGCCTTTTTTCCCTGCGCTCGAAACACTGAAGACTGAACTGCACAGTCTCATTGGGGTGCTGGAAAACCAGGCCGAGCGTGCCGAAACCATCGAACAATGCCGCCAGCGCGCACTGGCGCTCGAAGCGCAACTGACGCGCTGGAATGCACCCGGTGCGGCAGGGCAGGGCGACGACGAGCGCGTGCTCTGGGTCGAAGCCTTTGCCTCTGCGCTGCAGTTGCACCAGACCCCCTTGTCGATAGCGCCGGTCTTCAACAAGCAGCGCGAAGGTTCGCCGCGCGCCTGGATCTTTACCTCGGCCACGCTGGCGGTGAAGAACGATTTCGGCCATTACACCAGCCAGATGGGCTTGACCGACGCCGTGGCCAAAAGCTGGCCCAGCCCGTTCGACTACCAGAACCAGGGCTTGCTCTACGTGCCGCAAAACCTGCCGCAGCCCAATGCCATCGAATACAACGATGCGGTGACCGAGGCTGCACTGCCCATGATTGAAGCGGCCGGCGGGCGCACTTTCCTGTTGTGCACCACCATACGCGCCGTCAACCGCGCCGCCGAGCGTTTGCGCGAAGAATTTGCCCGGCGCGGCCTTGATTTCCCCTTGATGGTACAAGGTGAGGCGGGCCGTACCGAATTGCTGGACCGCTTCCGCAAGGCCGGCAATGCGGTGCTGATCGGCAGCCAGAGCTTTTGGGAAGGCGTGGACGTGCGCGGCGATGCGCTTTCGCTCGTCATCATCGACAAATTGCCGTTCGCGCCGCCCGACGACCCTGTGCTCGCTGCACGTATCGATGTGATGCAGCGGAATGGCTTGAACGGTTTCATGCATCACCAATTGCCCGAAGCCATCATCAACCTGAAGCAGGGGGCAGGGCGGCTGATTCGCGATGAAACGGACCGTGGCGTGCTGATGATTTGCGACCCGCGGCTCATTTCCAAACCCTATGGCAAGCGCATCTGGCAAAGCCTGCCGGCATTTGCGCGTACTCGTGAACTTGAGGTTGCGCAAGCGTTTTTTCGCAACGTTATCAAATAGTTACGCGGTGCAACATTTCGGATTCAGTGTCACAATAAGCGCATGCTGAATCGCCAATTTCGTGAGTCTGCGAATGGCTCAGTGACAAGAATAATGGTCTCTACCGGACTGAAATCGGACTGAAAGCCATCACGCGTAATGTTGAAGAAAATCGGAGTTGAAGATCTGCGTATGGGCATGTTCGTCCACGAGCTTTGCGGCTCCTGGATCGATCACCCCTTTTGGCGCTCGCGTCTGAAACTGGACGACCCCGCAGTGCTGCAGCAGATTCTTGACAGCCCGGTCAAGGAAGTGATGATCGACATTACCAAGGGGCTCGATGTCGCGGCTCCCGAGCCGGAACCTGAACACGAGGTGGCGCCACCACCCGAACCCGCCAAGCCGGCTCCAGCCCACCTCACCGAACCCAAGGTATCGCTCGAAGTCGAAATGGGCCGCGCAGCCAAGGTATGTGCCACGGCGCGCGGTGCCGTCGCCTCGATGTTCCAGGAAGCGCGCATGGGCAAGGCCATCGACGCCAAGCATGCGTTGCCGGTAGTGGAAGAGATTTCTTCTTCCGTGCGGCGCAACCCCGGTGCCTTGATCGGCTTGGCGCGCCTGAAGAGCAAGGACGATTACACCTACATGCATTCGGTTGCCGTGTGCGCCCTGATGGTGTCGCTGGCGCGTCAGTTGAAGCTGGACGACCATCAAACGCGAGAAGCGGGCATGGCGGGTTTATTGCATGACATCGGCAAGATGATGGTGCCCTTGTCCATCCTGAACAAGCCGGGCAAGCTCACCGATGACGAGTTTGTCTCGGTCAAGAATCACCCGATGGAAGGCTATAAGCTGTTGAAGGCCGGTTCAGGCGTGTCCGACGTTACCCTGGACGTCTGCCTGCATCATCACGAAAAAATGGCCGGCAACGGCTACCCGGAAAAACTGAAGGGCGAGCAGTTGAGCATTTTCGCCCGCATGGGAGCCGTCTGCGACGTCTATGACGCGATCACCTCGAACCGGCCCTACAAGAATGGCTGGGATCCGTCCGAATCGATCCGCAAGATGGCTGAATGGAGCGGTCCGCATTTCGACCCGGCGGTGTTCCAGGCCTTCGTCAAGAGCATCGGCATCTACCCCGTCGGCACGCTGGTCAAGCTTGAGTCCGGGCGCCTGGGTGTGGTGACCGAGCAGCATGAAAAATCGCTGCTCGCGCCCAAAGTGAAGGTGTTTTTCTCGACCAAGTCGCAGAGCTACATCCCGCCGCAGGTGCTTGACCTGGCCGGCCCCGGCTTGCAGGACAAGATTGTCGGCCGCGAAGACGCGGCCAAGTGGGGCTTGAAGAACGTGAACGACTTCTGGATCACGCCGGGTTGAAGACCTAATCCTGCGGCCTGATCACAATCTTGCCGGTTACTTTGCGTGCCGCCATATCTTCCAGTGCACGCGGCGTGTCGGCCAGCTTGTAACGGCCCGAGATGCGCGGGCGGATCTTGCCCTCTGCCAGCCAGCCCATCAATTCACGCATTGCCGCCAGGTTGCCCTTGGGCTCGCGCTTGGCAAACTCACCCCAGAACACACCGACCAATGACGCGCCTTTCAACAAGGTCAGGTTCAGCGGCAGCTTGGGGATTTCGCCGTTGGCAAAACCAACCACCAGATAGCGGCCGCGCCAGGCGATGGAGCGGAACGCCGGTTCGGCATAGATGCCGCCCACGGGGTCATAAATTACGTCCGGGCCCTTGCCGCCGGTTGCCGCCTTGATGGCATCACGCAAATCTTCCGTGCTGTAATTGATCACGGCATCGGCACCGTGCTGTTTGCATATCTCAAGCTTTTCATCGGAGGAGGCTGCCGCGATCACGCGTGCACCCAGGGCCTTGCCGATCTCGATGGCTGCCAGGCCCACGCCGCCGGCTGCACCGAGCACCAGCATGGTTTCACCGGCTTTCAATTGTGCCCGGTCGACCACCGCATGATGCGAGGTACCGTAAGTCAGCGTGACGGCTGCGGCAACGTCGAAGTCCATGCCTGGCGGCATCGGCATCACGCTGGCCGCTGGCACCGCAATTTCCTGGGCAAAGGCGCCTTGGCCGGCGAAGGCGATTACCTTGTCGCCGACTTTCAGGTGCGACACACCTTCACCGACCGCCGTGACCGTTCCAGCCAGTTCGCTGCCGGGCGTGAAGGGCAGTTCAGGCTTGAACTGGTATTTGTTCTGGATGATCAGCACGTCAGGAAAATTGACGCCGGCAGCTTCAACCTTGATCACGACATGGCCCGCGCTTGCCTGCAAGTCCGGCAAGTCTTCGACGACCAAGGTATCCGGCAAGCCCCAGTTTTTACAAACAATCGCTTTCATGCTGTCTCCTTACTTGTTTTTGGAAAATAGAACGGTCGTTAGATTTTGCAATTATGCAGCAAAATAGCAAGACAGTCACAAGAAGCTTATCTTGCATCGGGTAAAATCGCCGCATGCGCATTCTCATCAGTAACGACGACGGTTATCTCGCTCCCGGCCTTGCGGCTTTGGCTGAGTCCTTGGCGATAATCGCCGAGGTCACGGTCGTGGCTCCCGACACCAACCGCTCCGGTTCCTCGAACTCCCTGACGCTGGATCGCCCGCTCTCCTTGCAGCGTGCCGCCAACGGTTTTTACTTCGTCAACGGCACGCCGTCCGATTGCGTGCATCTGGCGCTGACGGGCTTGATGCCCGAACGCCCCGATCTCGTCGTGGCCGGCATCAACCAGGGCCAGAACATGGGCGACGATACGCTCTACTCCGGTACGGTCGCTGCCGCCACTGAAGGTTTCCTGTTCGGCATTCCGGCCATCGCCTTTTCCCAGGTCGAGCATGGCTGGGGCCACGTCGATGCCGCTGCGCGTGTTGCGCGCGAGATCGTGCAGCACCGGTTCGAGATGTTGCCACGGCCCTTCCTGCTAAACGTCAATATTCCCAACCGTGCTTACGAAGAACTGGGCAAGCCGGTGGCCACGCGCCTGGGCAAGCGCCACGTCTCGGAACCGGTCATCAAGGCCAAGGACCCGCATGGCCGCGACATCTATTGGGTCGGCCCGGTTGGTGCAGCAAAAGAAGCGGGGGAAGGAACCGACTTCCATGCGACAGCGCAGGGTGCGGTATCGATCACGCCCCTGCGCGTCGACTTGACGCATCAGGCGCAATTGGCCGGTTTGCAGGAAGGTTTGCACAAGGGCATGGCATGACGGGGAAGAACAAGCGCTTTCCCCTGACGCTGTCTTCCGTGGTCGACAAACCCGGCCCGGCGGGCCGGGCACCTATTGCCAAACCAGCCAAGCCGGTTGCCACGCCGCAAACCGCTACGCAAAACGCAGCCCAGCACGTCGCCAGGCGCGCCGCCTTGCCCGTGATGCAGACCAACGCGCCGGACCGTTCCGATGCACTGGTGTCGGATGCTGTGCGCCGTGCCATGGTGATGCGGGTTGCCAATCAGGGCGTCAAGGATGAAAAAGTGCTCGGTGCGATGCAGGCCGTGCCGCGCCATCTGTTTCTTGACCCCGGTTTGTCGAGCCAGGCTTACATCGACGCCTCCTTGCCCATCGGCCACCACCAGACGATTTCCCAGCCTTACATCGTGGCCCGCATGATCGAGGTCATGCGCGACGGCGGCGAACTCAAACGGGTACTGGAGATCGGCACCGGTTGCGGCTACCAGGCGGCCGTGCTGTCGCAGGTGGCGCAAGACGTGTATTCGATCGAACGCATCAAGCCTTTGCATGAATTGGCGAAAACCAATTTGCGTCCGCTACGCATTGCAAATATCCGCTTGCATTACGGAGATGGTATGCTTGGTCTTCCGCAGGCGGCACCGTTTGACGGTATCATCCTGGCCGCCGCCGGTATGGAAGTCCCGCAATCCCTGTTGGAACAGATGGCGATAGGTGGCCGGCTGGTCGCCCCGGTGGGAGCGCGTCATCAAGTGTTGCAATTGATACGGCGGCTCGGCAAATACGAATGGACGAGCGAAACTCTGGAAGATTGCCACTTCGTGCCTCTGCGCCCCGGTACTGTTTAACCCGAATCGAGAAAGAATGAAGAACACCGTTTTATTGCGTATTGCCCTGCTTGCACTGGCCGCATCGCTGGCAGCCTGTTCGACGCCGATGAGCCCGGCGCCCATCGTCGAGCGCAATGGCGCAGGCCAACCTGCGGCACAGCCGCAGCAGGTGCAGCCTGGTCCTGCCGTGACGGCTGGGCCGGCCGGGCCGGTCGTACACACCGGCGATGAGCACGGCTATTACCAGATCAAGAAGGGCGATACGCTGACCCACGTTGCGCTCGACAACGGCCAAAGCCCGCGCGACATCGCCACCTGGAACAACCTGGCCAACCCGAACGACATCAAGGTCGGGCAAGTCCTGCGCGTGTTGCCGCCCGAAGACAACGGCGTGGCTGGCGGGTCGCAATCGATGCCTGTGCCACAGCAAGGCAGTATCGCGCGCACGGCATTGCCGCCGCAAGGTTCCCAATCGCTCAATAAGGCAGGCCCGCGCGGCGAGAAGAAGCCGTATTCCGACGCTACCTTCGCCGACATGCAAAAGCCCGAAGCTGCACCGGTGGCGCCCACTACTGCCGTAGCCGCCACAGCGGCGCCGCCGGTGGTGGCCGCGCCGACCGCGGCCGACAAGTCGGCCGCAGCGCCGGCCGTCGAAGAAGCTGTCAATTGGGGCTGGCCTGCCGAAGGCAAGCTGACCGGTCCTTACGAAGAGTCGAAGAAGGGTATCGACATTGCCGGCAAGAGCGGCCAGCAAGTCATGGCTGCCGCCAACGGCAAGGTGCTCTACGCCGGCACCATGCGCGGTTATGGCAACCTCGTGATCGTCAAGCACACCAATACGCTGCTGTCGGCTTATGCCTATAACAAGACCATCCTGGTCAAGGAAGGCCAGACCGTGACCAAGGGGCAGCCGATTGCCGAAATGGGCGACACCGATACCGATTCCGTGAAGTTGCATTTTGAAGTGCGCCAACAGGGTAAACCTGTCGATCCGACCAAATTCCTGCCGCCACGCTGATATCATTGCTCACATGACCAGAGATTCCCACAAGGGCGGTGAAAGCGAAATCGGTGCGGACGACATCGGCGACGACCTGTCGCTCGAAGCAGACGAGGCCGAAGACGATGCGGACGGTGCGCTCGACGAAGAAGATGCCACCGCGACCGGAAGCGAAAGCGCCGGCACCGAACCGGTAGACGAATTGAAAAAAGTGCTGGCGGCCGAGCTCTCGACCGATACCACGCAGCACTACCTGAACCAAATCGGTTCGCGCCCCTTGTTGACGGTCGAACAGGAAGTGCACTACGCGACATTGGCCAAGCAGGGCGACTTCGCCTCGCGGCAAAAGATGATCGAGCACAACCTGCGGCTCGTGGTTTCGATTGCCAAGCATTACATCAACCGCGGCGTGGTCTTGCTTGACCTGATCGAGGAAGGCAACCTGGGCCTGATGCGCGCGATCGACAAGTTCGAGCCTGAGCGCGGCTTCCGCTTTTCCACTTATGCCACCTGGTGGATACGCCAGAGCATCGAGCGCGCCATCATGAACCAGGCGCGCACGGTGCGCCTGCCGGTCCATATGGTGCGCGAATTGAATCAGATATTGCGCGCCAAGTATCACCTGGAAGCGCAACACCACGACGGCAAGGAAGCAACGGCGGAAGACATCGCCCACCTGGTCGACAAGCCCATCGAAGACGTGCAGGATATCCTGGCCTTGTCCGAACATGCCACGTCGCTCGATGCGCCGCTCGACAATGATCCGCAAGCCAGCCTGATGGACATGTTGCAGGGCGACGCCGAAGATGCGCCCGATTCACGCGCCGAAGTACATGAAATGACGGGCCTGGTGCGCGATTGGCTGACCAAGCTGCCGGACAAGCAACGTATCGTCGTGGTGCGCCGTTTCGGCCTCGATAATGATGACCCGGCCACGCTGGAAGAGCTGGCGGCGGAAATGAACGTCACACGCGAACGCATCCGGCAAATCCAGCAGGAAGCGCTGGTCAAACTGAAGCGTGCCCTGATCGCACGCGGCGTCGGCAAGGACGCCTTACTGTAATCCTGTTTTTTCGGGGCCGAAGAACGGTCCCGTTTCCCGGACTATGCAAGAAAACATACTCGATATCGTTTCCCTCGACATGGAAGCGCGTGGCGTCGGCCATTTGCAAAACGAAGACGGCACGCAAGGCAAGGTCGTGTTCGTCGAGGGCGCTTTGCCCGGCGAACGTGTCGGTTTCCAGCCGCAAAAACGCAAAGCCAAGTGGGAAACCGCAACGCTGACGGCAATCCACCGCGAATCGTCGCAGCGCGTGACGCCACAATGCCCATCGTTTGGCATCTGCGGCGGCTGCGCCATGCAACACTTTGAGCCGTCGGCCCAGGTCGCCGTCAAGCAGCGCGTACTGGAAGACAACCTCAAGCACATCGGCAAGGTCAAGGCTGAAACCATGTTGCGGCCGATCTATGGCCCGACTTGGGGTTATCGCTACCGTGCGCGCATTTCGGTGCGCCACGTGGTGAAGAAAGGCAGCGTGCTGGTCGGCTTCCACGAACGCAAGTCGCACTTCATCACCGACATGAAGAGCTGCGAAGTGCTGCCGCGCCACGTATCGGACATGCTGGTGCCGCTGCGTGGCTTGATCGGATCGCTTTCCATCGTCGACAAAATGCCGCAGATCGAACTGGCGGTGGGTGAGGGTGAGCATGGCTTGATCACCGCCATGGTATTGCGCATCATGGCGCCGCTGACGGCAGACGATGAGGTCAAGCTCAAGGCCTTTGCCGACGAATATCGCGTCCAATGGTGGCTGCAGCCGGCGGGCCCCGATTCGGTCTATCAATACTATCCGACCGACACGCGCCTGCAATACCTGTTGCCCGAATTCGGCATCAAGATGCCGTTCAAGCCGACTGATTTCACCCAGGTCAACCATCAGATCAACCGTGTGTTGGTCGAACGCGCACTGCGCCTGCTGGCCGTGCAGCCGGGCGACCGGGTGGCCGACCTGTTCTGTGGCTTGGGCAACTTCACCTTGCCGCTGGCAACCCAGGCGCGCGAAGTGGTTGGCATCGAAGGCAGTTCGGCACTGACCGAGCGTGCCTTGGAAAATGCCAGGGAAAACGGCGTTTCGGAAAAGACTACGTTTTACTGCCGCAACCTGTTCGAATTGAGTGCGGAAGACTGGGTTGCTCTGGGCAAGTTTGACCGCCTGCTGATCGACCCGCCGCGCGAAGGCGCCTTCGCGGTGGTGCAGGCGATTGCTGCACTGGGCGACGAACGCAAGCAATACAAGCCGCGCCGCATCGTCTATGTTTCCTGCGCCCCAGCCACACTGGCACGCGATGCCGATGTGCTGGTGCACCAGGCGGGATACACCATGAAGCATGCGGGCGTGGTCAACATGTTTCCCCACACGTCCCACGTCGAGTCGATTGCCGTGTTTGAGTTGGCTTGAACCCATTGCCGGCGCAATAAAAAAGGAAGGTCGCGGCCTTCCTTTTTTGTTGTGCGCCCAGCATGGGCGCAATCTTGGAGGTGGAAGTCCTCCCGTAAGCTGACCACAGCGAACGAAGTGAAGCGCAACTGCGGAAGGGCGACCAACCGTGGGAAGGAAGCGT
>Ga0134128_10000543_pt1 | contig 52404 bp, 51 predicted proteins | sample KB31754_FD_96462 | JGI IMG/M metagenome (GOLD analysis project Ga0134128, IMG submission 96462) | Terrestrial soil microbial communities with excess Nitrogen fertilizer from Kellogg Biological Station, Michigan, USA - KB3-175-4 | ecosystem: Environmental > Terrestrial > Soil > Unclassified ... | reverse complement strand
TGCGTTCTTCTTGTCCGGGAATCGGATTGACAATCACAAAAGCCAGTCCTTTGGTCAGTGCTTCGCAGGTCGTCAGCCCGCCCGGTTTTCCGACAATGATGTCCGCCGCGGACATAAACTCATCCATTTCTTTTGTGAAACCGACTGCCTTAAATTCGGCAGCGTCTTCTTGCTCCTCTTGCGAAAACGCTTCGACTTCCTGCTTCAACTTTTCATTTTTGCCGCACATAGCAAGAATTTGCACCGGATGGCGAATCGCCGACAAATGGCGCAGCAACTCTTCCATTCGCCCTACGCCAAATCCGCCGGCCGATAGCATGATTACCGTTTTGTCCTGGCTGATACCATGCTTCGCTCTCATCGCGCTTTTATCTTTGTGCTGAGCGAATAACGGATCGATGGGAATGCCTGTGACTTCTACTCTTGAGGGATCCAGCCCGAGATTGATCAAATGCTCTCTCGTTTCTTCCATAGCGGTGAAATAGACGTCATAATTGCGCGTCAACCACATCGCGTGCGCGTCGAAATCAGTAACCACAACTGCGTGCCGGGCCTCGGTTTTGCCGCAAGCGATCATCCAAGACACGATTTCTGCCGGCATGAAGTGCGTGCAAACAATTACATCAGGTTTCGCATTTTGGATTTTCCGCACCAAGGGCAGTGCATTCAGCCTGTCAAATGCCAAACGCTGATTCTCGCCGCGCCACGGCTTGTCGGCCGCATCATAAATCAGTCCCAACATGTGCGGCGCTTTGTTCACCAACCTCAGATAAGTTCGCGAGTACATGTTGCGAAACATAGGACTGGTGTACTGCAGCGCGTCGAGGTGTTGCACGTGACTGGCGGCGCCGTTCGCGCGCACCGCCTTTTCGACGGCTTCGGCCGCTCGCAAATGTCCATTGCCCGACGTAGCGGAGAGGATCAGTACTCGATTCAGCATTTGACAAACCTCAGTTCCAACATAAGTTTGCCACCGGCAAGCGGTTTAAATGCATCGATAGTGACAGTTCAGGAAGCGCTACTAGAACACGCGTCGCAAACTCCGCCCTGCCTGAGTTTTTATCATGCTGATCGACCCGCGCGAAACGTGCTGCATTGCCGAATGCATTGCCGACGAGCGAACCGATGAAGTCGCCACGCGTCCCAGCGATCCGAAGTGCGTTCCCAGACTATGCACCAGGTTGCCGGCCGACAAGTGTTGTGCCATGCCGGCAGTGGCATGCGCGGTTGCACTGGCAATGCTGCTGCCCGTTGCCAGCCGTCCCATCGCTGGGCCGGTAAGTTTGGGCGCCGTAGCCGTAGTTGGGCTTGTAGTCGTCGTAGCCGCACCGGTTGTGGTTGGGGTGGGGTTTGTCGTCGTTGGCAAGCCTGTGTTAGCGGCTGTGGTGCCGGTAGCGCTATTGGTCACCGTCACGGGCGTGCCGACAAGCGGACCGCTGAGCGGCATGCCGGTTGCCGGGTCGATAATTGTCCCGGAAGAGCCAGTGGGCGACGTCACCAGGACGCCTGTGACGGGCGCACCATTTGCACCGATGACCGTACCGTACGTGGTCGAATTAAGGATCGAGCCACTAACCGAAGTGCTGGGTTGAACGTATCCGGGCGGAGGCACGACGATCGGACCGTAAGTGGCTGCGTATCCGTCGTTGTACCAGCCGTAAACTACGTGCGGCTGAGGTTGGGATTGCGCGGTGCTGCCGGAGTAGCTGTATTGTGGGCTGTAATTGGTGCCGGAATTGCGATATAGCAAAGAGCCCAAAAGTAGACCCAGTCCCGCACCGACTACATAGCCTCCAACATCTGCGGCTTGAGCACGGCTATTCTGCGTGCCGACCATCGGAAAGGCGATGGTCAGAATCACAGATGAAATGATGCCCAAAGCAGTGGCGCGGCGCAGCATAGCAGCTCCCAATAGTAAGTGGCAGAGGCGTTGAGTTAATGCTACTCCGCACCATGATCAAGTCAAGTGTGCAAGTGCGCAGAAAAAAACTGCATACCCGAGCGGGTATGCAGTTTGGTCTTCGTGCCGACTCCGGTGAACGTCCGGAGATCGTTTTGTCTCTGGTTCCCAGCAGCCGATCGCCAGGTCGTTCATGAGAAACTCGATGAGAGGCAGACATAGCTCCGGGACGAAGAGTCCAGAGAATATGCTGAAAGTCATTGCATAGCTCCGGGACTGATAGTCCAGAGAATACGCTAAAGGTTGCCCAGCAGCCGATCGCCGGTTAGCCAAGAAGGAGGTTTGTTTAGAGAGGGGACGCGTAGCTCCGGGACCAAGTCCAGAGAATATGCATCCATGTCCCTACTCTAGCGCACCCCCTTCCGGGACGCTGTCCCCTAGGTGGGTGAATCACTAAAACCTGTACGTGCTACGATACCTGCCCGGATTCGACCTATCAGATGAAAGGCTCTTACTATACATATGGCTGACAACCCCAAGATCCTTTGTTTTGCAGGCAGTCTGAGAAAGGGCTCTTTAAACAAGAAACTCGTCAAAGTTGCCGCCGCGGGTGCTGAGGCAGCCGGAGCCAAGGCAACCGTCATTGACCTCAAAGACTTTGCAATGCCTATATACGATGGCGACATCGAAGAAGCCGACGGCATACCGGAAAACGCCAAGAAGTTGAAGAGGCTAATGAAAGAGCACCAGGGACTGATTCTTTCGTGTCCGGAATACAACAGCTCAATCACAGGAGTTCTCAAAAACGTCATCGACTGGTGTTCTCGTCCGGAGCCTGGTGAGCCATCGCTGGCCTGCTTCACCGGCAAAGTAGCCGGATTGACTGCAGCTTCACCGGGCGCTCTCGGTGGCTTGCGCGGACTGGTGACGGTGCGTTCTATTCTAGGCAACATCGGAGTGATAGTGATACCGGATCAAGTGGCGGTGCCAGGAGCCGACAAAGCATTCGACGACAATGGCAAACTAAAGGACGAGAAGCAGCAATCGAAAGTCGAGAAGATTGGTGCCACTGTCGCTGAAGTGGCCGCCAAATTAAACGGGCTCGCACTCAAGTAGCAATAACCAATTGATATGAAAGTATCGACCGTCTTCAAAGTTCTCTTACTGATTTGCGGGCTTTTGATTCTCTGGCATCTTTTCCTGCACCTGATCGGGGTATTCTTTCTCGCCTGTCTGATTATTGGATTCGTGGCGATGATCTATTGCGTGCTGAAATTCGCCTTGAAGCTGGTCACCGGCAAGAAGGAAGACTCGGTCGCTGCACCGCCTGCGGTGCACCGTATCTATGAATCAGGCGGAGCAACTGTTCTTTATTCCGAGCAGCCGAGCATCTCACAAGTAGCCGGCGCGCAAGCGTCCATCAAGGCGCTCGAAGACAAAGGCTCGGCGCTTCATCTGGGCAACAATACAAAGGTGGTCCTCGTTGCTGACGATAATGAACACGCCGTGAAAATTAAAGTCGTCGAAGGGCCTGCGAAGGGCAAAGTCGGCTGGGTCAGTCGCAGTGCATTGGTCAAGGACTGACGCACACTCGTCCGAAGCCACGAATAGTCTTCGCCTTCACTTCGGTTTATGGCTGTGCAGAACCGTCTTTTATTCCGGGTATATCTCACCAACAGCCGATCGTAAAGTGCTAAATTATGGTGCGCACACGTAGAGGAGTACATATGCTTAAATCGCGACTGAACCTATTATTGCTTGCCCAGTTTGCTACAGTGTCGATACTGCCGGCGGTGGCGGCCAACAACAACGTCACTCTCGGGGGGCACACCGTCATCGTCAACAGAGCAGGTCTCAATGGACAATCCGTAGACGACTACACGGCGACCATACAAGGCAATCTCGACAATGCGCTTGTTCAGGCAAAAACTCATTCTGCTTCCGCACTACATGTAGCAACCGTCAAAGGCTCGCCGATTATCACGCTCGCCGGCTACAAAATAGTCACAGTTGACCGGACGAATGCCAAACTGGCGAAGACGACGCCTACTGTGCTGGCAAGCAGATGGGCGGCCGCCATTCGCAAAGAACTGGGCAACACAAGCGAAGTCAATGACTACATTGCGCAGCTTCAGGGCGATAACAGCGCGAGCAGCGGCAACGGCGGCGACAGCGCCCAAGCCGCAGCACCGCCGACAGCTCCTCCGATGATTCAAGCAACGACACAAGTAGGCGCTGCTTACAACTCACCACCGCCGGCCTACAACGCACCGCAACCGCAGATGACGGTGGCGGCTCCATTGCAGGCGCGGGTGGTGTACGCCCCTGCCGGCATGAGTATTCCTTTGACTTTGCAGACCTCGCTGTCCACGCAAGCAGCACAACCGGGCGATCTCGTGCAAGCAATCGTGTCACAAGACATCGAGCTCGGCAACGGTCGTATTGCCGCCGGCTCGACGGTGTCGGGAACAGTGACCGACGCAGAGTCCGGACGTCGGCTCGATCGTTCCGGCTCGCTGAGCATCAAATTCACATCATTGCGAACTGCAGATGGAATTGAGACGCCGATTGCCGGACACCTCGTGGGTGGCATCGGCAAATACGCCGATAGCAATGGCGGAGAGGGCGATACCATTCACGCCGAAACCATGAAAAACAAACTGGAGTCGGCGGCGCTGCGCGGAGCCGTCGGTGCCGGCACAGGCGCCGCACTCGGCACCGCAGTCGGTGCGGTTGCAGATGGTGGACATGGAGCCGGCAGAGGCGCTTGGTCAGGGGCGGCAATCGGTGCCGGCGCAGGCGTGGTCGACAGCTTGCTTGTCAGGAAAGCAGCCGACGTGGTGATCAAATCGGGAACAGCCATGCAACTGCAGCTCGATGAGCCGATGTCGCTGACATATCCGCCACAGTAGACAAAGCTGACAACAAAACCGAAGCGCGGGACTTGTGCCCGCGCTTTTTTATTGTTGGCGTGAGCCCGCCTTGCTCCGTTCAACATCCAGCAAATTATTGATCAGCGCAATCAAGTTTTGAGACTCCTGCTCACCTTTTTTCGCCAGCGCCACTGCCTCCGGTGGCAGTCCGCCCATGCCTTCTGAAAGCAGTTCAAACGTGCCTGCAACCGCCGTCAGCGGCGTACGCAAATCATGTCCCACCACGGACACCAACTGCTGTTTGAATTCTTGCAGCCGCGAAATTCTATCGGCAGTGTCGCAAAACGCTCTTCCGATATCAGCGATTTCATCCACGCCCGAACCGGCAGAAGCAATCGGTTTACCGTCCACGAGATTATGCGTATTGGCGATGACTTCGCTAATGCGGACAGACAGACCTTTCCACATGAGCACGAGCAGAATGCCGGCCAAGCAAACATTTGCCCCTAGAGCGACAACAGCCAACCTGCCGATGTCGGTGCGTGCCTGGCTGGATTGTTGCGCCTGAAGTTGCTGCAGCGCTTTCTCGCCCACACGCAGAACGTCGAGAAGGTCAACGGCTCCCATAAGTGAGTTTTCCATCACCAGAGATTCTTTGGCGTCCGTAAATAAATCTGTAGCATTGAGCTCAGAACTCGTGCCTCTCATGAGTTTCACGGCAATCGCCAACGCACTATTGGCTCCTCTCTCGATTTGATCGACGGCCAATTGGGTGGATTTTGCCTCCTCACCACCGGAGACGACCAACTTCCGGAGGGTGGTCAAATGCACCGCCAAATCGTCCTTATCTTTTTGAAACTCGGACTGCAAGAATTCGAATCCGGTAACATGATAAAGACAGGCTGCAATCACGACGTGCATGGCTGCCTGCGTTGTTTGGATGCTGGCGCCGCTCACTTTGTGTGTTAAGCCTGCCTTTTCCACGAGCTGGTCTTGATTCCACAGCACAGCACCCGACCAGCCAATGAAAATAATTTGGAACAGCACGGGAAACAAAACGACGATCAGTCCTTTTTGCCAGATTCGAGCGTCGCGGACAAACCAGGCCAGAGGTCCGGAGCGTGATCGCTTTTCTTCCATCGTGAGCAAACCGGCATGCTGTCGCTGTTCGCATGGCATTTCTACGGTAAACGTGGTGCCCTGTCCAACCTCAGATTCGAAAGTTATTGTGCCACCATGTTCTTCCACAATCGACTTGCAAATCGATAGTCCCAATCCAAAACCCTTGAAATTTTGTGAATCTGCTTGACTAACTTGAACGTACTTCGCGAAAAGTTTTTCTTGAAACTCCTTGGGGATGCCGCGACCTTTGTCGATTACCTGGAATCGGACTCGGTCGCCGAGCATGTCCGTCGCCAGGATAATCGGAGAGCCGGCAGGTGAAAACTTGATGGCGTTGGATAGCAGATTTACCAGCACCTGAATCACGCGATCGGCATCAACATCAATTTGAGCGTCGTGGAGTCGAGTCTTCACTGTCACTTGCTTGTGGCGCGCCATCGACTCGACAGCCTCGCACGACCGCTGCACCAATGATGCCACCGTAACCGGTGCGAACACCAGCTGAAGCTTGGCTTCCCCCAGGCTCGGCAGATTGAGCAGTTCGTCTGCGAGCCTGGTTAGTCTGGACATCGACCGTCCGGAGGACTCCATCAATTTCTTCGCAGAGTCGTCCGCAGAATATTGATTCAGGTTTTGAATGGTGGCATCAATGGATTGCAGGGGCTCGCAGAGCTGCTGTCCGATGAAGCCGATCATGCGCGCCTTGTACCGTTCGAGTTCGCGCAGTTTTAGTGCCGTCTCATGAACCGCAGAATCCAATTGCGCGATCTCATCGCTGCCACCAACCGGCTCGAAAAGCATGCCTTTGCCATCCATGCGGCGAATGTTCTGCTGGATGTTGCGCAGGCGCTCGAGGATGTTCCGATAAAAGAATCTTCCCAACCCGGCCGTTACAACCAGGCTGCCAAACAAGCCGCCGATGAGGATAATCTGGATCTGCTGCCAGATCACCCGCCCCTTATCGTCAGCATCACTCACTATGCTCTTGTCCTCGACGACCAGGGAGGTAAGTTCGTCCTCCACCGACATGGCTTTCATTTTGATCATGACTTGGTCCTTCGGCATCGACCGAACAACCGAGAGCGACATCGACTGCGGCAGCGACATCAACCGTTGGTGATCTTCCAGGCTTTTCATGACTCGCCGAACCTGCGTTCTCAACTCCTCGAAGGCAACCGGGCGGTCTCGAAGGAGATCAGCCAATTCGTGCAAAGCTTTTATCATGCGCCTGGAACCAAGTTGATTGTTCGTCGCACTCGAGTCCTGATGGTAAGCGCAGTAGGTTAAGGTCGTAAGGTCGCTTATGATATTGCCGAGAGTGAACTCGTCTGCTGCAGCAAGAACCTCAGCCGATCGCAGCTGTCTTTGAACCTGAAGATCAGCGTCGACCGTCAGCTTATAGACGTAAAAAATCAGAGCCACGCTAACCAGGAGCGGGACGAGAATGAGCACGATGCCTTTGTGGAGTAGCTTCACTACGCCTTTCTCCAGGGGCCCCCTATATTAATACCCGCAACTGAGCCTGAGGAACACCGCCCGGACGGGACCCGCCTGTCATAGAGCAAGGATTTGGAGGCGAAGACCATGCCATACAAAAGCACTGATGACCTGCCGGATTCGGTGAAAGATAACCTTCCGACTCACGCTCAGCATATATTCCTGAAAGCTTTCGACAATGCCTGGCAAGAGTACTCCGACCCCAGCAAGCGGAACGACCCGGATGAAGACCAGGAGCAGACGGCATTTCGCGTCGCTTGGAATGCAGTTAAGCAGGAGTACCACAAACAAGGCGACAAGTGGGTGCGAAACTCGTGACCCTACCCGGTAACGGCGGGCGTAAGACCGCTTTAGTTTAGTACCTGAACCGCTGATCTTTTATCAGCGCCCGCGGATCATCCGGCGGGATGTAGGAGCAGTCGCCGTCACTGGCGAAGAGCTTGAATAGCATCGGATAAAACATGACACCACCGGCGATGGCTACTAGAATTCCGAAGGCTAATTTGACATAGCTCGAATTCTCCGGACCATGGATTTTCGACCATTCGCTCGAATCAAGCGAATTGACATGAATCGTCAGGGTTCTTCCTCTAAAGTGATCGGCATCGTTCGCCCATGGAGTGCCCCAGTCGCTGCCGGCCCAGGATGGATCGACAGCCAACGAATGAAGTTGTCTGCTGCCATCGAAGCCCTGGTAGCTGAAGGTCAGATCAATATATGTGCTGCTTCTTCTACGCGACCTGGAGTAGCCAGTGCGGCTATGTTCTACAATGGCCGTTACCGGGCGGAACGTGGCGCACTTGAGACCGTATTGCAGCTCCAGATATGCCTCCCACGCGAAGAACAAACCCACCACGCATACGAATGCCATGAGGATGGGCATGAGGAAGGTGTTTTCGGTGGTGTGTGCTTTGTGCGCATCAGACCGCGCTTCGTATTCCGATTCAGATTGCATGGTAGTTGTGAGAACTAGACCCACGACGGAGTCTTAAATTCCACTCTACCCGAGCGGACGGATGAGCTAACAAGCCATAACTATTCCTTCAACTGCGTTGGCACCGCCGTCATCAGGTATTAACTTCGAACGCATCGCGAACGACGTCTTCCAAGGCTGTAACCTCAGTATCGGTAAGCTTCTCGAACTCTTTCTCCCGCCGCCTTTTCGGTAGGCGCCACTCATTCTGGCGCATAAACATCAGAAAGTCCTCGGCCAGGCGGTCGGGCATTTCGACTTTATTCATAATGCCGGAAATCGCCCGGTCATGCCGTTTCAGGTACTCCAGCTCCTCCGGCACATCATGCTCGACCGTTGATTCAACGCATTCATAAAGAAATTCGGCAGCCTCAGTGCAGTCGAAGTAACGATAGAGATCGCTGGTATCATTTGTGACTTCCACGTTGCCTTTATTAGTGGGAACCCAGTCAATGAAAGACATCAGCGGACGCGAATGATTCTGCAATGTTTCGCGGTAGGAGTTGATACGCTTAAGCATCACCGACGATACCGGAAAAACCAAACCTTGCGGGCTGAAATTTCTCGCAGCAAGGGCATGATGGATCAAGCAACGATGCAAACGGCCGTTGCCATCCTCGTAAGGATGTATATAGACAAACGCGAATGCTGTGCAGGCGGCCTGCAACACGGGATCGAGGGCCGCGTTGGCAAGCGCGGAGTCCGTTTCTATCAAGGCATCGACAAGATCGTCGAGATCCTGCGAACGCGCGCCGATGAACTCCGGCAATGGAACACCGTCTGTCGTTCGCTGTCCCAAAAACACACCTTCGCTCCGCAATCCTGCTTTGATAAAGCGGCGATCTTCAATCAGAATCTCGTGCAACCGGTTTAATTCGTTGATGCTGAGCGGATGCTTGCCCACTTGTTGCACGGCGCGCAGCCAGCGCTCCTCCTTGTTGCGCGGCAGACGCTCGCCCTCGATCGCAAAACTTGCCTGACTGTCGGCAAGCAACAGAAAGCTCGCGGCGCGTGCCACCAACTGCGGACTAACGTGCTCAAGAATTACGCGCGCCTGCGTCGAGAGTTGTCGTGCGATCAGCGCTTCCAGTTTTTCCGTACGCCTGATGATCGGACACAGCCGTCGCGTGCCCAACAGATTATTGCGCACTTTGTGCCGCGTGGAAATGGTGCCGGGTGAAGTGCAATACCGCTTCGAATCGAGCAGTTCGACTGCTGTGACTTTGCCGCTATCGGCAATCGGCAACTTGCGTTCGGTAAGAAACTCATAGAGGAACCAGACGCGTCTCGTGACTGGACCCAGCGGCGCAGCTTTGACGAAATCGGTGATCACCTCTTCCGGCAACGCAAGGAAAATGCGCTTGAACACCAGCAGATCCCAATTCTCATTCTTAATGGCAAATGTGAGATGCGCGTCGACGGTAGGTTCCACCGCGTATTTGCTGTCGAAGATGTGCCAGCCGTCCTGGTGTTTGATCGATCCTTTGAACCGTTCCTCTGAAACGACGGCCGGGCTACGAACCGGCACCGGCACATCGAATGCCCGCACGAGCGCTGAAGCACCCACCAAATGGGTATCGGGAGGCAGGTATCTTTCTTGAAAATAGGGCGTAGGTTTGTCGGGAAGCTGCATATATTAAGGATGGGGCTCTGGTGGAAAAACGTTCACCAAGGTGGATTTCCTTTCACTATATAGCCTTTTGGTGGATTTTCGTTCACCGGTTGCGGAAAATCCGGCTTAAACCAACCAAAAATGGTGGAAAAACGTTCACCCTGGTGGATTTTCATTCACTTTTTGACATTTTGGTGGATTTTCGTTCACCGCATCCGTTAAAAAGAAAAGCCGAAATTGGTGGAAAAGCCTTCACCCAGGTGGAAATTCATTCACTTTCATGGATTTCGCGGATTTGCATTCACCCGGCCGTTCAGCTACGAATCTAAGCGAGACAGCGATCGTCAAAAGCCGCATGGGACAGACTCTGATTTTTCTAGGCATTGCAATTCTGATCGTCGGGATTCTTCTGACGTTCGCGCCGCAACTGCCATTCGGTCGTCTGCCCGGCGACTTTTCATTTAACTTCGGCAGCGTGCGCATCTTCGCTCCGATCGCCACATCGATCGTGATCAGCCTGGTGCTAACCATTGTTCTCAACCTCCTGTTTCACCGCTAAGCATTTTTGCCATCTGGATGCCAAAACCTTGGGCTTATCGTGTACGCCGGCTCGCTTCGCGGCTATGCAGAGTCAGACTTTGAAGAAATGTCGCATGCGGTTGCGTGGGGTGCGCCTTCCGCTATTTTCCGGTCGAAATATGTGAAGTAGACTGATCCAACTTCGCTGAAGCGTTTCCTTTTTTGTCGAAGACAATTAACAATCGAGCGGGACACTGCAGTTTTTTTGGTGGCTTCGGGAATGGAGCAGCTTTGGTGACCGATTCCCGCAGCGCGGCGTAGCCGAGTTCGTCTTTATCTTTGGCGCCTTTGTAACCGGGGCCGGCAATCACTTTCACATTCTTGATGTTGCCGTCACATTCGAGCTCGCATGTAACCTGTCCGGCACCGCTTACCGCGTCGGCAGCGGCGAAATAGTGCTTCTGGCATTTTTGAGCGACATGATTCAAGTATGCCGCGACATCCTGCGGCTCTCGCGCTGACCCAAGTCCGGCGAACATCGCGACCGATACCACACTCGTTACAACCGCCAATCTCTTCACGCCAATTTTCCTTTTGGTAACTGGGCACTTTTGAAACAGTAAAAAGTCAGAAAACGGATTTGATTGCTTGCGAAGGCGGCCCCGGCGTGGTTGTTCGACTAATCTGAGCGATTCGCGCCCACTGCAATCCAGTCGGTGTACAGGTATTCTGCAACTGCGGCCGATTCAACAAGCAGTCCCGTTTATGCTGTACGCGGTTGCTTCGAGGTAATCGGCTGAAACTGTCGCCCGGTCAGCGGCTGGAACCCGGACCTCCATTCAGCTACCACCTTGCACAGTAGGCGCCATTGAATTGGCGCGGACTCGTCATTTACGCGGGCAACAAACGCCCTCGGAGTCGCTCCGAGCTCGCGCAGTTTATGTAGATCCTCGGTGAAAAAGCGTGGGCAGTATCCAACGCACACGAGCCCGTCGAGCAACTTCAAAGCCAGCGCGTCGGCAGGATTGCTCGGTTCTGATTCGATGCGCAGTTCGGCGCCCACGGACAGCTTCGATGCCGCTTCGACTGCGCCCGGAATATGCCTGAGCCCGTGCGCAAAAAAATAGAGAACATACTTACCATCGGACGTCGGCTCGGGCAGAGGAAAGATTTGCAGCGTATCGGTCGCTCGTTGTCCACCACCCCGAAGCAAGATTGCCATCGGACCAGCCTGCGGTTCCAGTCCGAGCCACCTAAGGTTCTGTTCGTAGTCCGACCGTGTTTGCGGAATAAGCCTGTTGGAAAACAGAGGAAATAAATCCGGGGACGTGTAGATTTGCGTCAGATCCGGGAACCCCTCTAGTCTCACAAAAGCCGCGTCTCGAGCAGCATCTTTAGCTCCTTTCGTATAGTAAAACGTGTACTCATTGCTAGTCATGGTCAACGCTCCAACCACAAACCACCTTCTCGACGAAGGCGAAGGGTCTTGCCATGCGACGTACGCTGTCGTCATTCAGCTGTGCCCCTACCCAGCAATTGATCACGGTTCCGGAGGATGATCATTTTCGCGAGTTGCCGCGCATGAATCGAAGCCAATTCTATAGGAATCTTACCCAATAAGGCGTCAACATCGTCGCTAGTCAGACCTTGGAGTTTACCAAGCCAATATTGCCCGGCATCAGGGTAGAGTTGCTGAGCCTCGTTAAACATCTCGATGGGCGGCATGGGCTTCCCGTCTAGATCAAATATTTTTCCCCGCGCATTGGAAAGATACTTTGCAAGCTCTGTTTCGTCGTCGGTCAAGCTCTTCCGTTTCTCTTCAAAAAGCTCATGCCCTAAACATGATGCCAAGTCATAATTCGGTGCCAAGTGATAGGTTACCTTTCTTTCCAACGCGTTCCACCTCTTTACCAATCCCCAGTTTGTTTCATGGCGATCAATATGGGCGACCAGCGCGTCAAACATGAGGAAACCGACAAATACATCGATTCCTCTCTGGATCTGGTGGCATCGTATGTCAGCGTTCAATGGAATGTCAACGAACGATGGACGAATTTGATTTATGACCCGTGGCAACGTGTGATTCGTCTTGGCTAGTTTGCGGCGATCGCGGATTTGCGGGAGCTGTGGTATCCCCACCAACTCATTCCCGACCACGAGACGTTCCGAATGTCGAGCGACAAAAGACTTACAAATAACCCCGCATCGTCCGCCTCTCTTGGCAAATTCATAGCGGACGGTGGGAATACCCAATGCCAAACTAATTTCGCTGGCGATCTTCTCCGTCCAAATCTCACCGACATCCGGTCTGTCGTCCCTCGGAAATTTGAGCAGCCAAAGCTGCTCCGCCGGATCCAAAAGCCAGAACTTATCTCTCGTCCCCAGTTGTTCATCCAGGTGACGCACCCACCCCGAGACGTCCGTCCAAGAGTATCGCTCATGCGTTGGTGCAAAATCGGACACTGGAGCCTCAATGAAAGGCGTCCATTTTATGATCAAATCCCACTTGCCATCAGCCGACGATGACGCAGCCAATAACTCATCGGATCGCCGCGTTCAGTCCGTCGAGCCAACGGCTTCGCGCGAGCGCTTTCAGCGTCTGTTGGCTGCGGTCCGCCGGAGCGGCTGTCCGCTTGTCCGTGCAAGCCGGTGATCTCTTCGCTGCGCAGGCGCATGCCCAAAACCAAAGCCGCTTCCTTGCGAAAGCGGCTCCGGCGTGGTTCTGGTTCAACGTAGGAGATCCAGGTAAGCCTGCATAGTAATGCAGGGGCCGGCCATGTCCGGCCCCTGCCGGTCGGTTACATATGGGCGCCGCGCAACACGACAGCAACTTGCTGAGGTGTCTCGAAGATCACCGACATAGGCGTGCCTGCTGCATAAAGCAAGTTTTCGCCTTTGCGGAGAACGAGCCGCTCATTTCCACCGCCGATAGTTCCGATGCCGATCTGTGCAGGAACACGGCAGGCTGTTTCAGCCACGCCTTGGTAGCGAGGATAGTCGCCATAAGGCATATTGAGGGTAGCCACCAGGTGCGGTGCTTCCGCGCCAGTCAGCGCACCGGAAAGTACGGCGGAAATAGGCACAACCGTACCATTAGGCGTCTTCAGCGTGTTGAAGGCGACAACGAATGAGCCCGGTGTCACTTCCTGTACGGCACCGATGACGGCTGACTTAGCCGGCAACATGTAATTGCCGAACACCACGTCCTGTGTCAACGATCCTTCAATCACTTGACCGGCGGTCAGGCATTCGCTGTTGATTGGCGTTGCGAACGCCACTGGCAACACCGTCCCTGGCGGCATAAAAATACGGCGCTCAGCGATAGCCACGGTGGCGTTGATCGGGTTTTTGCCCGTCAGCTCACCAACATATGCCAACGTGCGGCTGCTGTCGGACAAGAAGCCACGAATGCCGTCCGCCCATTTATCGGCGAGAGCATGCGGGCTCAGCCCTTCCAGGCGAGCGCTGTTGGAATCAGCTGTCGCTACGCGACGGCCATCGAGCAACACGACACAGGCGCCATTTTCACGGCCGACTGTGACTGCCGATGGTCCTTTGTTGTTGGCCAGCACAAGAGCATTATCCAACGCGTCTTGAGCCAACCAGGCACGGTGATCGGGAGAGAAACCGTCGGCACTGCCGGCGATGGCAAATGCCGGGTTCCCGCCCAAGGTCACTTGATTGCCTTGTGCGAATCCTGCCCAGGCAGGGGCGGCGGCTATTAGGGAAAGCGCGCCTACCGCTACCGTCGAAACTACTTTTTTGACTCTCATTTCCATTACCTCTGTCTTCGGGCGCAATCTCAATAGATTGCGCCTCTCCGTCTCACTAGGCAGCTATTAGAGGGCGCCTGCCGCGCCAATGGCGATCGGAAGCGGCTGCGTGGTGGCTACCGCGTTTGGTCCTGCGCAGTTGGTGCACACGGCGATTGTCGTCGGTGCGGCCAATTGCAGCATCATTGGTTCGCCTGCGCATACAGCGATGCCGGTTCTTCTCTTCAGCACCATCTTCTGGAACGGAATGTCCAGACCGGCGCCGATCGGATAGCCAGACCATCCGCCGCAAATGTTGCCTTTAGCGGCGATCAATCCGTTGCTGGCATTGAGCACCTTACCGGCGATATTGCCGGCTTCGGCCACTTGCGGGTCGCTGTTGAAGTATACCCAGGTTCCGATGCCGCCCAGGATGTGCCCGTTGATCGGAATATTTTCGCCATCCGGAGTTTGCAGATGGTCGAAGCGGATTCCGAGGGCTCCATGTCTCAGGTAGCTGTTGCTGGCGTCCACCAGTTGTCCGACGGCGATGGTGCCGGCAGGCAAGAAGGCTTCGTATTGCGTCGAGCTTTGGCTCGTCGGCAGCGGCACGTCAGTCGTGAACGCGGCCTTGACGCAATCGCCAAGTTGCGATGTTTCGCTGTTGATCGGTGTCAACAATTTCACAGGCATATAGAGTCCGGCACGGGCATAAGCCACGCGCTCTTCGCGCGGGAACACAGCCGCTTGCTGGAACTTGCCGGTGAGCATCGACAAATATTTATCGATGGCGGCAGCGTCAGCGAGACAGAATTTGATCTTGCTGGCCCATTCATTGGCCAGATCCAATTGTGATATGCCGTGACGCGCGGCGCTGTTGCCGTCAGCGGTAGCAATATGGAAACCATCAAGAGTAACCACGGGATTGCGGTTGACAATCACAACTGCCACTGCATTCGGTGCTCTGTTATGAGCGTGAATAAGGGCATAGTCCAGGTTCTTTTGAATGATGGCCGCGCGTTCTTGCGCAGTCATGCCGGCAGCATTCGCATCTACGTCGAATAGCTTTCCACATGCGCCCATGACGGAAGCCGTTTCCGCTACGAAGCTGGTGCTTGTGGTCGCGGTTTGCGACATAGCAACAGAGCCGAGCGTCAATGATAAAGCCGTAACTACGCCGAACATAACCTCTTTTTTGAACATTTTCATTTTCATACCTTGTACCTCTGCAAAACAAAGCCATCGCCCAAGCTTGCGCGGGGCGCTCGGAAAAAACGGCGCACAATGAAAACACACAGCGAAGGTGGTTGAATACCTGCTGAGGGCCGTCTATGTAACAACTTCTGTTTTCAACGCAAGGCGCTTTTTCTTTCGCCTGGGGTCGGCCTTGGTTTGTCTTTTCTCCGACTTGACCGTCCTTACTGTCGAGTATATCGAAAGCCCTACTGCTGAACAGCAAGGAATCCCCATATTCCATTCAGGAAAGTTGCAACGCTTGAGTTATAGAACATGTGAGTCGGAACGCGCAGCTGGTTTGGTTTTGCACAACAAGTACTACAAACCCGACCTTTACATGTGGTATCACCGGTGATACGTCACATGGTGTCCTTGCACTCTGGCAAACGATCGCAGTGAATGTGGGTGCTTCTTTTCTCCGATGATATGCTCCACTTTCACGCCCCTGGCCACGAGCTCATCGCTGACCATGCCGCGGTGACAGCGCCACCAAACCGCTTCTGCGCAGATGATGGCGATCTGGTCTTGCTGGGCTAGAGCCAGCAATTCCGTTACCGCCTGGCGAAATTTTCCCGTTTCCATGTAATCGGCGTAGCCACGGAATGACGCATTCTCCCAAACCGTGTTGGGCGAATCCGCTTTTGCGTGTCGCAAGCCGCCCAGGTCGGCCATGTGCATATATTTGATTCCGTTCTCGGGCAAATCGACGGCAAGAGCATCTGCGTTAAATTGCGGGTTAGTCCGAGAGCGAGGTACCGTGCGAATGTCCACCAGCATGGTGACACCATTTTTCTCTAAAGTCTCCACAAGCTCATCCAATGACTGAGTGGAGTGACCGATGGTAAATATGGTCGGCACCTTACGCGTCATCTCAACTCACCTTTTTCCGCCAGGTTAAAGAGTCGCAAATAAAAGTAGAGAAGTCCGGAGTAAGGGTTCCACCGACTGACGTATTTTTCCAGCACGGAAACATCTGTTGATTTGTCGAGATTCAAATAATCACGCAAGCGAGCGCGTGCGCCGACGTCATCGATCGGGAAAGCACTCAAGCGACCGTATCCGCGCAGCATCATATAATGCGCCGTCCATCGTCCGACGCCACGAATGGATCGCAGCGTCTCCAGCAAATCGTCATCGGATAACCCTTCCAGGCTAGCAAAATCAATCTCGCCGTCGACGATTTTGCGTGCCACGTCAATGACGTAGTTGGCTTTGTTGCGACTAAATGCAAAGGGCATGAGCTGGTCCGCGGTAAGCGGTGCCAGAGACTGCGGCGACGGAAAGGCGCGCATATGGGCAGCGGGCACGGCCGCGCCATAAGCGTCGATAAGCCTGGCCATAATGGTCTGCCCGACAATCATACTCAACTGCTGGTTGACGACGGCAATGACAAACGCTTCGAAAACGGATGGAAAACGTGGTGGCTTCAACCCGCGAAATTGTTCTGCCAATTTGGCTAGCTTTCCGCTCTTGGCTGCCACACGGTAGAACGCTTGAAGGTCTACATTGGTACCGAGCATCTTCTCAGTCAGTTCTAACACTGCGGGCTGGGCGGACGCGGTCAGACGAGCTCCCGACGCAGTCACCAGCAATCGTGGCTTTTCGATGGTGCCTGATTGTTCCACCGAAAGCACCATCGGTTTATCATCCAGCATAACTGCCCGACTGAGAACGCCATTCTCAAAGCTGTACAAGGTGTCCCGGGTGATGCGTTTTAATGCCCACCCCGTATATATCAGGGAGAACGGCGGGACGGGCGTGAGTTTAAACTCAATGCGCGACATGACACCCTCATACACACTTCAGCTCGGTCCACGCCTTGTCATAGAGGAAAATGCCGTTGCCGATGTCTTTTAATTCATCGCATTTGTCCAGGACTGACTCAGGCGGGTACAGAGTTTTATCATCAAGATTGGTCTTGGCGATGTACTTGAGCGCCTCGTGGTTGGGCGTGGCGTAATATGTATAGTCGGTGAGCGCGGCGGAGACTTGCGGCTCCAACATATAGTTGATCCAGAGCAGGGCATTCTCTTCGTGCGGAGCATGCGCCGGGATGCACATATTATCGATCCACATTGATGTGCCGCTCTCCGGAATAACGTACCTCACATCCTTATTCCAGCGCGCCGCTTGATGAGCGTCTCCGCTGTATGCCAGTGAAAGCAGAGCGTCGCCACTGGCTAAGTAGACAATGATTTGATCCGAGGTATAACACATAGTCAGCGGTTTTTGCCTGATCAAATCCTGCAATGCTTCCGCCACCGCCTGTGGTTGCACTGAATTATAACTATTGCCGCGTCGCTTCTCGGCAAAACCGATGGTTTCACGTGCATCCTCGAGCAGGGTGATGCGCCCTTTTAAACGCTCGTCCCAAAAGATGTCCCAATCGTTGGGCGCCGGGATATTTTTTTCAGCAAATGCCGGCGCATTGTAGCCGATACCGGTAGTGCCGAATGTATAAGGCACCGTATAATCACCGCCTGGGTCGAAGGACATTTGCGTAAAACGTCCCATCAGATATTTGTAGTTGGGAAGACGCTGCTTATCAATCGGCTTCAACAGTTTTAAAGCTCTGAGCTTGGACACGATATAGCCCGTGGGAACAATCACGTCATAGTCGGACGAGCCTGCTTCCATGCGAGCGAGCAAGGCTTCGTTTGACGCAAATGTGTCATAGACAACTCTAATTCCGAAGCGTTGCTCGAAATCTTCGATGGCATGCGGCGGTAGATAGTCAGCCCAGCTGAAAACGTTTACTTGTTTCCGGTGGCCGCCATTTTTAATTGAGTCATTCGACTGAGAGCACCCCTGCAACATGGTACCGGCTGCCAGTGTGTTGGCGGCAGCCAGATGAAGAAAACACCGTCTAGAAATAGGTGGCATGGAGGCCTTTAGTCTAACAGATAGGAACTTTTCCGGCTGAGGCGCGACGCTTGGGACTGGCTTTTCCGGGGAGATTCAGCATCATGTCCAGCCGCGATCACGAGTCCGAGAACCAGTTGCCAACTGCCGGCGATGCAGGCGCCGAACACGAATCAGTTACCGTTCACGAGGATCCTTTGCACCTCTTGCGCAGACGCTTTGACCTATCGCGAAAGGGCATGCTGAAAACCAAGCGGCAGCGAGTGATCGCCACAGCCGGCGCGCTGACCGCCTTGACCGTCGCCATTGCCGTCGCTGTGCCTGTAATTTGGTTTGGACTGAACAAGTTGCCGGACATCCGGCAGCTAGAAAAATATGTTCCCGTCCAGTCCGTGCGCATCTATGATCGCTTCGACAAGGTGGCGGCAGTAGTTAACGGCGATCAGGACAGACGTCCAATCAAGCTGTCGCAAGTGTCGCCGGCAATGAAAGAAGCAATGATCGGCGCCGAAGATCATGATTTTTATCACCACGGCGGCATCAACCCCAGCAGTATCATGCGGGCGCTGATCGTCAACTGGAAGGCGCACCGGATTGTCGAAGGCGGATCGACGATCACGCAGCAGTTGGTGAAAAACCTCTTTTTCCCAGGTGAAAAGCGCACCATAAATCGCAAAATCAAGGAATTCTTCCTTGCTCAGGACGTGGACAAAAAGTATCCCAAAGATAAGATTCTGGAGATGTATCTCAACCAGATCTACTTCGGCAATCAATCATATGGCATTGAAAGCGCAGCCCAACGCTATTTCAACAAGCCGGCATCGAAGCTGACTCTTGGTGAAGGCACCTTCCTTGCCGGACTGGTGCGCGCGCCCTCCTACCTCAGCAATCCCGAGCATCGGCCGATGGCGGTTGCCAGACAGCATCAGGTGCTGGACGGAATGGTAGGTTACGGCATGATCTCCAAAGCCGAGGCCGATAAAGCGAAAGCCGAAAAATTGGCATTCCGCAAATTCGTCAATCCCTATCAAAAGTATCCGTATTACGTCTCCTATGTCATGGATGAGTTGCGCGACCATTACGGCGAGCAGGAAATTCAACATGGTTTAAACGTGTACACCTGCTTGGACCCCAAAGCGCAGGTAGAAGCCGAACAGGCAATGAACGACGGCATCGCTCATGCGCCGGCAGGCGTTACACAGGGCGCGCTGGTTTCAGTTAAAGTGGCCGACGGCGGCGTAATTGCAATGGTTGGCGGAGTAGGCGGCTATGAAGGACACCAGTGGAACCGCGCCGTCAGCCCGCACACGATGGGCTCGTCATTTAAGCCGTTTGTATATCTTACCGGACTGATGAAAGGTCTGACACCCGAGAGCATTATTCCCGACGAGCCCTTTGCGGCGCCAAGCGGCGGACACATGTATGCGCCGCGCAACTTCGACAACAAATTCTTCGGACCGCTGACTCTGAAGATGGCGCTCACTCAATCGCGCAACGTTTGCGCCGTGAGAGTCGCCTGGTTTGCCGGCATCAAGAACGTGATCAACACCGCACACATGGCCGGACTGACGAGCAAGCTCGATCCGTTCTTGCCCACCGCCATCGGTGCCTGTGCCGCCTCGCCCATGGAAATGGCCGGGGCCTATAGCACGTTTGCACGCGGCGGGGTGGTCATGACACCGCACCTGGTGCAAAGAATCGACAGCCCCGATGGAAAACATATCTATACTTACGATGAGAAACCACACAAAGCTTTTGACTCTCGTGCAGTATCAGAGCTCGTGGACTGCATGCAAAACGTGGTACAACACGGCACAGGACTCTATGCTCAACTACCCGGACGGCCGGTAGCCGGCAAGACTGGCACCGCCGACAAATCCAAGGATATTTGGTTTGTCGGCTTTACGCCTGATACGTGCACCGCTGTTTGGGGCGGCAACGACCACAATAAAGGCATCAATAATATGGCAGTCACAGGCGGCATGGTAATGGCCGGCATGTGGAAGAAATATATGCTGGCATATTACGGCGCTCACCCGACTCCGGCCGGGTCTTTCATGCAACGTAATGAGAACGCGACGCAGATCGCCATGAGCACCGACGACGCCTCGGCCGCCAGATCAAAAGGAATAGTTCCGGTCAACTCACCGATCGGCAACAATGACTCCGCCAACGACAAGCTGACAAAATCGCAGAACAATTCCAAGACGGCCAATGGCAACAATAACAAGCCCGAGATCGCATCCGGCAACGCCAAAGACGATAACGATGCGACTGCCGACAATGACGCCAAAGATGACCAGGACGCCGCCAAAAGCCAGGCAGCCCTGACTTCTAAAGATGGAGTCAGTAATTACGGCGCAACCAAGCAAAACTCGAAGCGCTCACGCAAAATGATGGCGAAGCAATCTGTGGCGGCGGACAAGTCCGATGACGACAAGAAAGCTTCCGAAACCACGCAAACGAAAGACAACGCAGCGGTCATTAAAGACGATTCCGGAAAAGCTGCCGCCGACGAGCAATCGGGCGGTGAAACCGGAGCCTCCGCCGACAAACAGTCCACCGATGAGAAAACATCAGCTGGAGAACATGCGGCCGGAGCCGAACATGCGGACAGCGCCGACCAGGCAGCCGCACATGAGCAGGCAGCTGCGCGCGCGCAGGCGCAAAGACGCTCGGTTGCCCGACGCCAGGCGCAAGGGCCCAAGGCAGTTTACGTGCGCATGCCTAACGGCCAAATATATCTGATGCCCGTACGCAACGGTCGCGTCATGATGCCGGGCGCAGCTCCGCCGGCTGCAGCTCCAGCGGCTGCGGCTCCAGCGGCTGCAGCTCCAGCGGCAGCGCGACCGGCCGATGAGCCCGAAAACGGCGAAGACTAGCCAATCGCGATCGAGATATCGTCCGAGCAAATTGTCTCGTGTCTAGGGACACGAGACAATTCGTCCTGAGGATGTGGCCTCAGGTCCTTGAGAATTTGCAGCGATGACGGATGCCGCCCAATCTGCGCATTACTCTGGCGATTATTTCTGTTCTTCTATAGATATCGCATCGAGCGCGCAGAGGTGTTGAAACTCTTCGAAGGTGGGCTCGGAGATGTCGCGCATCGTTTCATCGATTTCTTCGGATGGCAGATCGCCGCACAAGACAATGTCCGCCATAGAAACAATGCCTTTGAGGTGAAAATCATCATCGACCACCGGCACGCGACGGATTTGATTTTGCTGCATCATATGCGCGACTTGTTCGATATCATCGTTAGGATGGCATGTGATTAGCTCGGTGGTCATGCAATCTCCGACCTTTGTATCGGCAGGATTCTTGCCTTCGGCCACTACGTCCATGCAGAGGTCGCGATCCGTAACCACACCGACCAGCTTTTGAGAGTCGTCGCTGTCAATGACGGGCACGACGCCGACGCTTAACTCACGCATTATTATCGCCGCAGCCTGCACTGAGTCGCCACGCGTGCAACAAGCCGGATCTGGCGTCATCGCCTCACTGATGTTCATAACCACCCTCCATCAGTCGAGCACATCATGCGCCTACGACGACATAGCCTCAACCCTGTTCCGTAAACTAAGTTCCTCAAAAACGGACTCGTACTTGTCCGCCATCAATTCTTTGCTAAACCGCGCCTGCGCGCGCAAGCGGCACTGGCGGCGGGAAATTCGTTGGATTTCGCCGAAGCGCTCGACCAGCTCATCAACAGAATCGCCAATCACGGCAGTTTCATCATCCAGAACTTCCCTCACTGCACCGCGGTTGAGCGCGAGAGGCGGCACTCCGCAAGCCAGCGCCTCGGCCATCACCAGCCCGAACGGCTCATCAAAATTGATCGGATAGACAACCGCGATCGCATTGCGAAAAAGCTCGATTTTACCCGCATGGTCGACCTCGCCGACGTACTCGATCTGTTTGCCGTCGAGCAAGTGCTGCACTTGGCGATCAAAATAAGCTCGATCCGCGGCATCGATTTTGCCCGCTATTTTGAGCGGCAAGTTGAGGCGCCGAGCGATTTGAATTGCCTCAACTATGCCTTTGTCGATGCATAATCTGCCGAGAAAACACAAGTACGTGCGATTGGCCTGCTCGTCAAATTCATAGCGCCCGGTGTCGATGCCGTTATAGATGGTATCGACATAATTTAAAATGTCAGGCAAGTTGCGCTGCCGATACGAATCGCTTATCGCTACAAAGGGCAACCGCCGGTAGTGCCAGTAAATCGGCGAGACCGACTCTTCAATGATATTGTGATTGGTCGACAAAACCGGCACGGGCAGCTCTTCCAAGAAGGGCAAAGCCTCCCATCCCATGTGATTGTGCACCACATCGAACTGGTCGCACATCGACTCAAGCATGATCAGGCTTTTGTAGTCAAACGCATGCCACAGATGGACGCGCCCGCCTTCCGAATTGCGCAGCGACTTATCGACAACAGGAATAAGACGCGCGTCGGTAGTTGAGTCTCCGCTGGCGAACAGCGTTACTTCATGTCCGCGCCTGACTAGTTCTTCAGTCAAAAGGCTGACTACAAGCTCAATGCCACCATATGTGGCCGGCGGCACCGATTCGATCAGGGGCGCCAATTGGGCGATGCGCATTCTGTTCTCCTTCCGCCGAGAATCTCCCTACTGTGCAAAGACGCGACACTCGCGCAATTGTGTCGCGCGCCAGCAGCCTCCACTGGGAACCTTTTTCATCACAAAAAACTCATCACCTTCATCGACCCTGTTGGAGATTCATATGCCAAGCCAGGACGGGATGAAAGCTGTGGTGCTTGCAGCTGGGGTGGGTTCTCGATTGGATCCCTTGACGCGGCAGCTTCCAAAGCCCATGGTTCCTTTCGTCAACCGGCCTGTGATGGAGCACATCATACGCCTCCTCAAGCGTCACGGTTTTACGCGAACGGTTTCGAACGTGCATTATATGCACGACAAGGTGACGAATTTCTTCGGAACAGGCTCGAGCCTCGGAGTAGAAATGGACTTCGTATACGAGCCGACTTTGAGCGGAGATGCAGGCGGAGTTCGTGCTTGTAGAGATTACATCGGCAATTCAACGTTTCTGGTGATTATGGGCGATCTAATCACTGACTTGGACCTGAGCTATGTCGTTCAACAACACCATGAAAAAGGGGCAGTTGCCACTATTGCTCTCAAGCAAGTTCACGAAGTGGAAAGGTTCGGTGTAGTCGTGCTGAATCACGATTCGTTGATCACCGGATTCCAGGAAAAACCACCACGCAAACAAGCGAAGTCGAATCTTGCTTCTACCGGTGTGTACGTCTTTGAGCCCGAGATTTTTGATTACATCGAGGACAAGGAGCAAGTCGGTTTCGGCAAAGATGTCTTTCCGCGTCTGGTGTCGGACAAGCTGCCGGTGCTCGGCGTCGAGACCTGGGGTTATTGGTCGGACGTGGGAACGATCGAACAATATCAGCGTTCCACTCAAGATGCGCTCGAAGGGCTAATAGATCTCCAACTGGCGGGCGACCCATTCCAGTATGGGTGGAAGCAGGACTCCGCGACGGTGGGAGAGCGGGCCCACATAGAAGGTTTACTTCAACTCGGTCACGACGCGCATATTTCGGACGGCGTTCGCGTGAAAGGCTATGCCGTAATCGGCGACCACTGCCTGATCGAGCATGGCAGCGTCCTCGAGAATGCCATTATTTGGCCCGGCACCATAGTTGGTGCCAATTCCCACATCAACAATTCAGTCATTGGCGGCAACTGTTATATCAATAAAGGCAGCCGCCTGTCGCGCACTACCGTTGTCGAGCCTCTCAAGCGCAGCGAGCGACACGTGCTTGCAACCGCCAATGAAGCCAGCTATGAATATGCTGCCGGTGAGGAGCATCCCATTGCAGCTGAACAGTTAGAACTGGACGCTGACCGACACAGCTGAGTCTTATATTCGGAACCTAAGAACAGGCGAGTCGTCGGTCCTGCCGGATACTCATGCCTTGCGAACTCCGAGGTTTCCATATGTCATTTCGAACCTACACAACCATGGCATTACTAGCAGCTACTGCCGGCACTCTGGCTCTGGCGCCTAAAGCTGCAGCTCAGTTTCGATATGAAACACCCGACGGACATCAAACGATTGGCTCGTCGCAAATGCTTCAGCAGCCTTCACTGAACGAGGAGTTCAGCAAAGCCACAGGCAAAACGATCCCCAATGCGGCTCCCGGTGTTCCCGGACTGCCGAACATTCAATCTGCCTCCACCGGAAATCCGCCATCGGCGGTACCGGCTAAACCGGGTTTGATTGGCACACAAAATCAAAGCAATCAGACGCAGGGGAGCCAGTCCGGCACCAACGCGAATATGCAAAAGGCCCAATCGCAAAACAAAAATACGGCGCCTCAATCTAACGCCACTGCCCCCGGTGGCACAGCACAACCGGGCGCGATCATATTGCCGCAAGGCGAAGCCTCAACAGTCCGCGTCGGCCCGGTAGAACACATTACTTTGGCCCAACGTGCTTTCATGGCTGCTTGGCTGATATTGCAATTTGTGGTCATCTCTGTGGTCGCCGTCGTCGCCACTGTCAATGCAATGCGCGACCGAGCCAGATATCAGGGCGGTCACGCCATTCGCGAAGACTACCGCGATCCGCTTCGCACAGGCGTGTAGCGCGGTCGTTCTCTTTTCCGGTAGCGGCGGGCGACAGCCCGCGCCGCTGTAAACGATACCGGACCGTACTGCTATTTAAGGCATGCCTGAGGAACAGACCCAGCCCTAGTCCGTCAGCACAAGAGATGACGCTAGAGGAATTGAGATGCCAGGTATGCACTCCCGCATAGCGGTCGCCACGCTTCTTCTCTGCCTGCTCGCGCCCGCAGTCGGGGCGAAGGATAAGAAGATCACAGCGAACGCCAATCAAAAGGAATGCTGCAAGCTAGCGAGCTGCTGCATGAAGGCGGCTGACGGCAAACGCCACATGAAGTGCAGTTGCCGCGACGGCAAGAAATGCGATCAACAAAATACGCAGAAGACATCAATGAATCCTTCCGCGTTCCGCATCCCGGATCTGGTCGACAATCTGCATTTAGGCCGCGCACTCGACACGTCGTTTATCCAAGAACCGGCTATGCCGGTGCGGATGCATTTCTAAAGTTTAGCGCTCCGGGGTTTTTATCCCCGGAGCCACTAAGAAAGTTCAGGGCTCCGGGGCATTTTGGACCCCGGGGCCACTAGGATTCAAAGGACGTTGTAGCGGCGGGCGGAAGCCCGCTTTTCTCTGCCAACTATCGTTTCAGCCCCTGACACGTTGCTGAAACGTAGCCGAAATGTCCCTGAAACATTCAGGGAGTAAAACATTATCAGCGGGGAGGGCAATAGCCCACCGCGAAAGTTCAAAGGGGTAAACCGGTGAGCGTCGCTGCGCCCAATGGCACGCAGACCGCAGACCCCCATTTGTCGGGCCCGGTCCCCAACCGGGCCCTTATTATTTGAATGGCTATCACAATCACCCGCGCTGGGGATAAGCAAACCACCTGCAGCTCACCAGTTCAGCGGATGTTCGTCCGGTCGCTTGCCGCTATTATAAATTCAGAACCCGACACGGAGCGACAACGACATGACCGCTGCAAACCTGATAGTTGATGAAACAGCCGACGACTTCGCACTATTCATGGCGCGGCTGCGGACACTGTTTGGTGTCACAGTCGCGCGCGAGCACGCTCGGTCAATTCACAACCGGGTTATGGCAGCTCATACTTGCGGCGAAATCAATGAAGCTGTAGACCAAGCAGAAAGACATCTTACCTTCTGCATTAAGGCTTTCGGTTTTTCCGATTGCTATACGAGAGAAAGCGTAAAAATGATCAAGTCGCTACGCGAGTATGCCACTGTTCGCCTAGCAAGTTAGAACGGAGTCTCGGGCCAAAGTTCCTTAACCAGGTTCTCGACCTTGGCATAGCGTTCCACAAGCGATCTTTGAGTCGCGCGTGATACCACGAGGTCGAGCAGGTCATCAACGTCGGCACGAACTTCCTTAGGCTTCGACACCGAAATCGGCAGCGGATCCTTTCCGGTCAGCAAATAGTGAATGGTGGCACCCATCGAGTAGATGTCACTCTGCGTCCCAGGCATGCCCTGAAACTGCTCCGGCGCCAGGTAAGCATGTTTGCCGACCACCGTCGCCACCACCGTAGCGTCCAGTTGCTGAGCAACATTGAAATCAATCAGCTTCAACGTCCCGTCTTTGCGCAATATCAGGTTATCCGGCGTGAAATCGCGGTGAACGACGGGCGGCTCGCCATTGTGCAGATACTCCAAAATCGTCGCCATCTGCTTCGTCAATTCAAGCACTTGCTCCTGCGGCAAAGCTCCTTTTTCTTCAACAAGCCGGCGCAGCGAAATTCCATCAATGTATTCGAGCACAAGATAAGCGCGATGATCCTCGACAAAATAGTCGACCAACTTTACTACTTGATCGTTATCCAAATGTTTGAGCAGCCGCGCTTCGCTCTCAAATTTTTCCAATGCCTTCCGTCGGACGGACACATCGACAAACACCGGCAAGATAAACTCTTTGAGAACAACCTGCTCCTTCGCATCACCATGTTCGGCCAGATATGCGAATCCCTGACCGCCGGTGCCGATGGAACGCACCACCCGATATGCATTGTCATGCAAGCTCACGCCTTCTACAAGCGGCTTCAGTCGCTCACGCTTAGGCGGGGCGGTCAATGCCGCCAACCAAACTTCGGTATAGCTGAGATCCGCAGGCGGCTGCAGAGTTTGAACCAATTCTGCATTGCGCTTCAGATGTGGTGCCCAACATTCGATTGCCGCCAACAAGAGTTCCTTATCATGGATGGAATCCAATCCGGACGCTTTCAATGTTAGCGTCTGTCCACTACCCCTGGAAAAGATGATCTGATCTTCCTGCGTCGACCCTTTTTTCCGATCGTGCAGGAGTTTCACTTCCTCCAGATCCTTCCAGGGAATCAACGTGCCCCGGTATTTGGTGAATCGCCAGAACCAGCGCATGCCGTCTTTTTCCAGCAGAAGATCTGTTGGCTTTCGGAGATAGGCGAACGCACCGGCGGCGAAGCCACCCATCAAGAATGTATAGAACCACATGACGAATTGAAAATTCTGTCTGTCATTCACCGCCTTGGCTGCCTCCGAAATCGAGGCGCCTGCGCCGAGCAAGGTCATGAGCCATGCCAGTGCAATACTTCCGAAGATGGCTGCCCACGCTGCCGCGAAGGGAAAGACCAAAGCAACACCGATGCCCAGCGTAAAACCGGCGATGCGATGAGCCGGCGATCGCGAGAAGTATTTGGCAATCCTGTTGTCGGCGAAGCGGTCTCTAAGCCATCGTTCAAGCCCAGCAAAGGCGCGATATCTTAGCATCACCGCGCGCGGCGCGGGAATTTGTTTGCTGTCGGTTGCCTTAATACGGAATTCTGCTGCCGAGATCATTGCCGGTTTGCCACCGGACTTGGTGCGGCGCTCCCAAAGAGCGACAATCGGCATTGCGAACCAGAAGAAATTGAAAAACAATGCGTCTTTTAGCGAACTGCGTCCGGCATTTTCATCCGTAAGTTGCAACTTGCAAATCGCCTCGCCTATAGACGCCTTCACAGGCGAAGCCTGGCACAAGGCTTTATATAACGGCATGGCGAAAATAGGGGCGAAAAGCAACCATTGAGTGATAACGTCGCCAAATGGAGTATGTGACAATGCCTGAGCGTTAAGTGAATGTGTTGTTGAAACGGTATCTTTTACTAGAAAATCGCCAATCGTTGGTGCGCCGGCTGGGTGGGTCGAATGATAGATAAGCGCGTCCAAACCGGGCAACAGAACAGGCACCAACGATGCAAGAAAGAACAAAACCCAACCCATTATCAAATCGCGTCCATACGCGTAGGATAAAACAGCGTGAGGATCCGCCATCGAAAACATCGCATGCATCGCCATGGCATGCATGAAGGCTCCGACGAACGCCACCAGAAAGCAATCGATACCGTGCGCGACTAGCCGCCGACCCAGATTCGATTGGCGTTTTTGCGGCAAGTCTTGCATTGCCTTCGCCAACATTTTATTCTGCTGAGCTGTGGCATGATGGGTTGCCGCTACCGGGCTCGCCGCCACGATCTCGGTAGAAGCAGGCAACTGCAATTCGGGCTCACAAACTTCGACGAGCTCAATTGAATCCGGCTCCACTGCCGTCTTTGGCTCGACGGATTGCTTAATTTTGTTGGCTTCTGACTTCACGGTTGTTTCCTGCCCATTTTGTCGAATACATCGGCGCGACAACTCAACGCCGCCGCATACGACGGATCAATCTGCAGCGCTCGGTTGCAATCGGCAAGCGCCGGATCCAGCTTACCCAAACGCAACTCCGCGAGTGCTTTAGTTTTATACGCCGGGGAGCAATCCCTGCGCATGCGGATAGCTATGTCACATCGCTCGATGGCATCTTGATAGCGTCCGAGCTGCACCTCGCAAGCCGCCCAGTTGGAGTACATCAGTGGAGTATCGACAATAATTTTGTCTCGATAGCTCCGTGCGACGTAGAACGAACTGCTGAAATGATCCGGAATCTGTCCATACACGCCCCATTCCGACCGCGCATAATGCGAATCCATCTGCAGCCAGTGTCGACTCGAATGAGCCCACGTTGATTCCGACATGGTGTAATCTTGCGCGGCTGCTTCATACCGTCCGGCAGCCTGATTCCAGAAAGCTCTCTCTCGTTCTAGCGAGGCGACATTGTAACCTCCCATCTTATAGGCAGCCGCCAGCTTATCCAGATCCGCTAAAGCCTCATGGTAATGACCAGCTCCGGCATTGGCATCGGCGCGAGTTCTGTATAGTTGGCGGATCTGCCATCTATCGCGAGGGCTTACCAGGTTCAGGGTACTTATCGCCTGCTCGTAGCGTGCATCCATAAAATCGGTGCCGCCCATAACATAACCGGCCTGATTCGGGTCAAGCGGGGCCATCATTCCGACCAGGCAATACATGGTTTGCGCCGAAATGGAAAGTCCGCACGAAGTGACGTACGAATGAAATGCACAGACGCCAACCCACGCCATACCAACGCAAAACAACACACGCAAAGCCACATTATTGACGCATGCGCTCCATATATTTACCGGGGAGTTTGGCGTGCCCGATTGTTGACTCTCAGAGCTCCCCGACGACGAAGCCGCCTTCAAAATCTCCCGGAAAGCTTCCGCTTGTTCGGAAGATTTAACCGGTGGCGGCGGAAGATCGTCAGCTCCGACCAGCCGCTCTTGCCTTTTGTCCTTGAGTTCGTGCTCTTTCATGCGAAACTCACACCGTGATTAATGGTTGGTCGTTGTTCGAACCGGCTCGAAGTTTTGATACTCGATCGAGAAGCTCGCTCGTATTCCTAATTCGATCCACCACATCAAATGCGGTGCATGCTATGACGAGCTGATCCAATGCTTCGCTTAGATCGGGCACCACTTGCCTTGGGCTTGCCACCGCAAGTGGTATCGGGTCGCGCCCTGTGAGCAAGAAATATATGCTAGCGCCGAACGCGTAAATATCGCTGGCAAGCGTAGTGCGACCCTGCAATTGCTCAGGCGCCATATATGCTTGTTTGCCCACCAAAGTTCCGGTGGCTGTTCCAACAAACTCGTTGGCGGCGCCGAAGTCGATCAACATCAGATCGCCGTCATTGCGCAATACAAGATTGTCAGGCGTCAAGTCGCGATGCACAATCGGCGGCTCGTGAGTATGCAGATAATGCAAGATATCAGCGATCTGACCGCACCAGCCGATCACTTGCTGTTCTGACTGAGGTCCATGCTGTCGAATGAACTGCCGCAGATCCTGCCCGGCGATATACTCGAGCTCAAGATAATGTCTGCCGTCTTCTACGAAGTGATCGTTGACACGTGCGATTTGCCGATGATCGAGCGACACCAACAGTCGAGCTTCCTTATCGAGAAGCTGCGCCGCGAGCTTTGTGGCCTCCTCATCGGAATTAGCAGGCACCACGGCTTCTTTGAGAACGACTACGTCGGTATCGTTTTTCTGGGCAAGATAAATTGCCGACAATCCACCGAAAGCGAGCTGTTTCACGATTTTGAGCCGGCCATCGCGCAGCTTATGATTTGGCTCCAAAGGCATGAACGCTGTCGCTGTAAACCTGCGTGCAAGCTCTTCTTCCCACATCTGCGTATAGCCGAGCTTGCCATCGACGTTGCCGCGATTTTGCATGACGTGTTGAGTCTCGATCAATGCAGGCGACCGAGTGCAATTGGTACCCCAAAGTTCAAGCGAAACCAGAAACTGCTCGAGTTGCTCAGGCTTAATCGTAGCCAGCCGCAAGCCTACCGTTTCACCTGTAGTCAGCGACAGCAGCAAAAGCTGATTACCATTGTTGTCGAAGGACGAGATATCTGCCGCCTTCACCTCTGACCACAGGCGCTCGCGCCTGAAATGCAAGCCGGGAAGAAGAAATACGGGAAATGAAATGCCGTCCTTGGACAAGTGAATCTTGTTGTCCTCGACGAATGCAGTCAGAGCCAGTCCCCCAAAGGTTATGGCGAGCAGCATGAATGAAATCAACACCAAAATGTATGTGGGCGCGGACGAGAACATGGCCCACGAAAGAAAGAAGCCCAAGCTCGCCGGCGCGATCATGGACCACACGGGTGCCAAAGCGCACACCGCCACAAAGGCGACGCGCCGACCCGGCACCGAGTACTCGATAGCGATCTGATTTTGTGCCATAAACGCCAAGATACCGCACCAGTTTTATTCCCGGCGCGACTAAGCGATAATCTAAAGTTGCTTTAAGCTATGGCTGAGCTTGGCTGCAGGCTAGATTCCCTGCCACGGCTCGTCGCCAATCTGTTCTGGCGGCGGCGCCTGCATGTCGGGAAAAATGTCGGCGCCGGTTTCAACGCCGGGACCATCGCTCTGCTCAGGCAATTGGTCGGCACCGGCAACTTTGCCCATGTTGCTGTTCGCAGGTCCGTTCACAACCTCACCGGTCGCTAAGAACCTAGAGCCGTGCGCAGGACAATCCCATGTGTGCTCGCAGCTGTTCCACTGAAGAACGCCCTTCATGTGCGGGCAAACGGCCGAAAGCTGACATATCTCGTTGTTGATGCCGCGATAGACGGCAATCTTTTTGCCTTTATGATCGATGACGGCGCCTGTCCCCGGTGCGACCTCTGCGAGTGAATCAACATCGCCTTTGGCGACGTAGCTTCTGGCTATGTCGTACGCGCCCCTGGCGGTTTGAACCGTTGCATACAGCCCACCAGGTCGTTTGGGGTCGAAAATCGCTTCCCAGGAATTTTCTGTGCCGCTCATCATATCGGTAAGCAACATCCCGGCGATGGTGCCGTGAGTCATTCCCATCCCTGAGTCGCCGGAATACATGAGAATATTGTCGCCACGCTCGGGATCGCGCCCGATTAAAGCCAAGCCGTCCATTGTTTCCATAACCTGTCCGGACCAGTGCAGTTGCACCTCTCGAACAGCCGGAAATAATTCCCGGGTGTAGTCTTCCAACGCACTGAGGCGCACGGCAGGATTGGCCTCATGACCTGTGCGGTGATCCTCGCCTCCGACAACCAGCCACTCATGATTGTGATCCTCTAGCGGCTGCGTCCGTATGTAGTGATACGGATCGGCAAGATCCCAGAACAGCGCTTCATCGACATATCCGCGATCGACAGCACCCGCCAAGGCGTAGGTTCGCCAGGCGGCTTCTTTCATATAGACTTTCATATAATCGCTAACAGGGCTGTTTGTCGCCACTACCACCCATTGCGCTCGTACCTTGGCACCGCCGGCGGTAGTAACCACAGCCGGTTGTCCATCCTTGATCTCGGATACGTGCGTGTAAGTGAAAATTCGCCCGCTTAACCGTGAAATTGCCTTGGCCAATCCCGAAAGATACTTCAATACGTGAAATTGCGCCTGCCTAGGATACTTAATGCACGGAAAATCATTCGGCAATGCCGAACCAAAAGGAGTCGACTTAAGCATTTCAACGCCGCTGAACCGAATCTTTTGGGCCGCTTCAAATTCTTTTCGGAGATCATCGGCATCTTGGTTGGGACCGCAAAACAGAAAGCCCGGAACCCATCGAAAGTCACAATCAATGCGCTCGGTGACGGCAATTCGTTGTATCGCGTTGATCGCCGCCGTGTGCGCCTGTTGGGCGAGCATCGACTTGTGAACGCCGAGCTTTTTGACAAGCTCGCTATAGTGATCGTCTATGACATTGCTGAGGTGGGCCGTGGTCCTGTGAGTCTCGCCGCCGCAGATATCATTGTCGTCCAGCACCACCACGGCTAAACCCTTTTCAGCAGCCAAATAAGCCGTAGTCAATCCGGCCAAGCCTCCACCAATAACGCAGACCTCGGCGTAGATATCATGGTCTAGAGGTTTGAATTGCGGCACATCTGCAGTTGCCGCCCACAAGGAAACAGTCGTTCCGGATTCGGCTTTCATAAGTCACCTGCTGCGTTTTTTCTTTGTCTGCTGAAGACCAGGCTGACGCGACAATAGTTGCCTGAGGTCATTTTTGTGCTTCAGAATGTCGGCCCACAAATCACCATTCTTCTGCAAGAGCTCAGGGACATTGTGCATAGTGAAATCGGTGGGATAAACATCGTCTATCTGATCCCAGGATAGTGGAAATGATACTGAAGCCTCGGGCGAGACTCGCGGCGAGTAAATCGACGCCAGCGTCTTGCCCCGGGCATTCATGTTGTGGTCGAAGAAAACTTTGCCGGTTCGTTTGACAACGGCCCACTCCATTGTGACGTCATTGGGGCGTTTTTTCAAAATGATCTGACCAATTGCTCCGGATAACGCACGAACCTCATCAAAGGTGAACTCGCGCACTATCGGGACGTACATGTGAATGCCGGTTTTTCCGGTAGTCTTTACGAAGGATTCAATGTGCATGCTGTCGAGAATTTCTTTCACCCATTTCGCCAGCTCGATGGTTTTCTTGAATCCTTCCATGTGCAATTCCGGTTCTTCACCTCGCTTTTCCTTGCCGCTGTACAAATATGGATCAAGGTCAAACAGGAGAAAATCCGGATAATTGAGCAATGATGCTTCCAGCTTTTCCACCGATCCGCCGAACGATTTCGGCAAGCTCCAAGCATCGGGACCAGCTTCTATTCTCGATTGCCAGGTGTGCAACTCCAGATCGGCTATCTGCGCCAACCAGAGCAATGTAGGCAGGTTATTGCAAACAATATACTCCTGGTCGGTAGCGACATGTTCTGCGAAGAGCCAGAGCGTCTGCACAAAGTCCGGCAGTCCTTTTTCCCAATGCTTCTGATAAAACTTTCCGCCTTTGATACCATTGGGGAAACGCACGAAAGTAATCGGTCGATCCTTCATGTGCGGCAGCAACCACGGCGAAACCTTAGCTAAGTACATCATGTAATCGCGCTTGGTCAAAGGCTCGTGGTGACTCGTGCCCGGCCAAAATACCTTGCTCAGGTTGGTTACCGGTAGTTTATTGCCGTCGACCTCGACGATGGTCTTTTCCTTCGCCTCGGCCAATTGATCTAAAATTGCTTGCAACTCCCCCGGCTCTTTTAACTTGCCACTTTCCTTAAGGGCACGTTTTGTCGCCAGATTGACGACATCAGCCGGCTGCGCTTTGTCGTGATGCTTGTGTATCATATCTTTACGACCTTTCTCCTTCACCTCATGCACGACTTCGTCGCGCCTGCAGTCAGTGGCACTCTTATCGGGCCGCAATCGCATAAATACAGGCGATCGCAGAATCTCATCTTTCGTCCATTCGGCAAACTTAATTTCCGCCACCAGCACCGGCTTGATAAATTGAATCCGCTTGCCGGGAATTTTCTGAGAAAACGGAGATTTATCGGTTTTCAATTCTCTGAATTTTTTGTACAGCAATTGCAGCGTCTTTTCGTTGAATCCGGTGCCGCAACCGCCCGCATAATAGAGCTTGCCGTCTTTGTAGTAGCCCAAAATCAAAGACCCGAATGTGGTGGCGCGCGAGCCGGTGCCCTCAGTGTATCCACAGATTATAAACTCAGAGCTTAGCGTGCCCTTCACCTTCAGCCAGGACTTCGAACGCCTCCCTGGCTCGTAAATACTATCGACGCGTTTAGCCATGATTCCTTCAAGTCCAGCCTCCATGCTTGCTTGATAGGCAGTGAAACCATCGGCCGGTATCTTGTCGACGAGCCGAATTTTATCCGTGGGAATTAGGGTTTGCCTTAGCAATTCCTTGCGCTCTTCAAGAGGAACATTCATCAACGAATGCTTCCCTACATAAAGCAAGTCAAAGACGTAGTAATAGACCTGTGTGGACGCGCTAGCCTTTTTCACGTCCGCCGCCTGCGTCAGCCCACTGCGTTGCTGCAGTGCTTGAAAGGAAGGTCGCCCGTTCTGGTCGAGCGCCACGATCTCACCATCAAAAATAATGTTTTCGTCGTAAGCGGACAACTCCTCAGCTATTTCAGGATAGCTGGCGGTGAGATCCAGACCACGCCTGGATTCAAGGGTGACATCGCCTGCGTTTATCAAACCTATGGCACGAATGCCGTCGAGTTTGGGCTCGTAAATCCAACCGCTCTCTTCAAAGGGCCCGTCGGTGAGAGTAGCGAGCATCGGATTGAATTCTCGGGGAAACTTGGCTGCACGGGCGCCCTTCAAATTGGCCGCTTCCAGGATCGGCTTGGCAGCACTTTCGCCCGATCGCATTTCTTCGATGGTACGACCAGACACAACAGAACGATCTTCGCTCGTGACGTCGCGTTTGGTATCCACGAACTCATCTTTATGCTTGAGCAGAATCCAGTCCTTTTGCTTATTGGAAAGGCGAAATAACGTCCATGAACCATGCAGCTTCTTTCCCTTCAGGAAAATACTGATCTTGCCCTTCTTGAGCCCTTCGCGCAAAATCTTCTGCCCGCGATCGGGGTCGCCCCAATAAACTTTGCCATCCTTCTCAGCCGCGAAAACGCCTTCATCCCAAATAATCACGGGCCCGCCGCCGTATTCACCGGCAGGAATAACGCCTTCAAAATTACGGTAGTCGAAAGGGTGATCTTCCGTCTGAACCGCGAGTCGCTTGTCACCGGGACTCGTGGATGGACCTTTCGGCACCGCCCACGACACCAGCACGCCGTCCACTTCCAGTCGAAAGTCATAATGCAGACGACGGGCGGAATGCTTTTGTATGACAAACTTCAGATCACCGCCGCGTTGCGATCGCTGCGCCGGCGGTTCCGGAGTTTTTTTGAAATCCCGCTTTCGGCGATATTCCTCGAGCATGGCTCACCTAACTTCCGCGCGATTCCCGTATTATCCTCGTTTCTTCTATCGTCGTCGGTTCTTCTATCGTCCTCGGCTGTTCTAGTGTCCTTGGTTCTTCCTGAAGAGCTTGTCTGTGCTCGACGCGAGCCTGCTGCGATGCCAGCCTATTCGAGGTGACGTCAGTCGAACGCTTCAGCATCTCAGCGCGACGGCGTTCCATCGCCTCCGCCAAAAACGCCAGTTGATTGTCGACGTAGGGCGTGTGATATTCCAAATGCGTCAAGCCGTAGAGATCCTCGGCAAACCGGTGCAACTGGAACTGCTCGATCAGCTCGTATAGAGTGGGATAATACTCCTCATCCATCACATCGAGCGACTGCAATTTCAACTTAAGCGCTGCCAATCGCGCATCCTGGCGAATTGCCAACTTGAAGTCCTTCTCCGTGAGATTTGCTTTCATAAACGGATAAACAAATTCCTGCTCCAAAGCGGCATGAATGTCCAGCTCGCGCAAGAGGGCGCGAGTTACCTGGTTGGTAAACTCAGGTTGACCGCTCTCCAGGGCCGACTTCATAAACTCGAATAAGCGACCATGTTCGAGGCGTACCATTCCCAAAGCGTTTGTGTCGTCCAATAAAACGTCCATCGAATGACCTCCTTAGCGGTCGTGCCCAGCTCGGCGCGCGGCATTCTCCGCGTTGCGCCATCACGCTGAAGCTTTGCGTTTACGGCTTGTACTCCCGGTGCGTTTCGTCTTGGCGGTATGCGCGGCTGTCTTTTTGGTGCGGCGCTTGCCGCCATGTTCCTCTTCAGTTTCCTTCTTGCCGACTACGTGCGGCTTGCGCTTCGACTCGCGCTCTTCGGCGTCGTCAATCTGTGCTTTTGTCGCCTTGGCGGCGGACTTCAGTGATGGCTTTCCTTTCTGCTGGATGTTGTCGACGCTGGCGCGCAAAGCATCCATGAGGTCGATAACTTTGCCTTTCGGCGCCACGGCTTCCTCGGCCACCACTTCCTTGCCGGCGAGTTTAGCTTCGATCACCTTCTGCAACGCTTCACGATAATGGTCTTCGTATTGCGAAGGATCAAAATCTTGCTCCATCAACTCTATAAGATGTTCGGCAAGCTTAAGCTCCTTCTCCGACACTTTCACCGTCGGCGCAGCCGTTTCGTCACTGACGCGAATCTCGTCTGGATACAGCAATGTATCGAGCAATAGCGTTCCGTTGAGCTCGCGCAATGCGCAAAGCCGCTCTTTATTGCGCAAAGTAATGGTGGCTATTCCCACCATTTGCTTTTCCGTGAGCGCTTTCATGAACAAAGTAAACGGACGAATTGCTGCTTCGTCCGGCTCAATATAATAAGGTTTTTCGTAATATATAGGATCGATCTCTTCGCTCTTCACGAAGGCCGAGACATCAATAGCATGCTTGCTCGGCAGCGGCACCTGCTCGAAATCCTCGTCTTCGAGAATTACATATTCGCCGCGCGCATACTCGTATCCTTTTTCTATTTCATCATTGTCGATCGTGCGTTCACAGTGAGGGCAGAACTTCTGATACTTAATACGGGTATCGCATTCCTCGTGGAGTTGGTGAAACGCGATGTCGTGATTCTCAGTCGCCGTATACAGTTTGACTGGAATGCTCACCATACCGAATGTGATGACGCCGTTCCAAATAGACCTTGGCATAAGCGTTTCTTGCCTCATGACTATGCTTAAGGTCACGACGCTGCTTCAATATCACTGTTCCGCCAGATCTCAGCTATGAGCTGGCTGCTTCCGGCTTATTTGCTGAGTAGGTGCTGCATGAGTCGGCAACTGATGAGGCACCTTCGAAGGGCGCGGCTTTAGCACCAGGTGTGTACATTGGTCCCGAGCCGTTGCCCATGAAGTTATCGACGAGCTCTTTGCCGCCTGTTCTCAGGTCTTTGCCGCCGAATTTGGTGACACCGGCAACCTGTCCGCGCAGTTCGGCGGCGCGGTCGCTGAGGCGGTCTTTGAGATCGGCCGCCTGAGCGGCTATTGGCCTGACCTTATCGGATAAACTGCCCTTCAGATCGCCAAGCTGATCGTTAGCTTGCCTGAGCAAATCCTCGTAAGACTCAGATAGATCTTTACGCAGCTCAGAACCGGGTTTTTTCGCCGAGAGTAACCCGGCAACTAACCCGAGAGCGCCGCCGACAAGCAGACCTTCGAAATAGCGATTCACTGAATTCCTGGCCATAGCTTCGCTCCTTCTGAGTTGAGGCTGAATTTTCAACAAGTTTACTGATGTGCTGCGTTCGCGGTTTGTGCCCTAGCTTAGCGCACCAAGCGTCGGCTGAATAACGAGAGTATAACTACGAGAACGGCTGAACCGATGATTGTCTGAATGATGTAGGCGCCGCCGAGGTTGGGACCCCAACGTCCGAGCAGCGAATCGCCTACCCAGGCGCCAATCAAACCGACTAGTGCGGCGCCCCAAAACCCACCCGGAACACGCCCGGGAACAAAGGAATCCGCGATCCAGGCACAAATCGCCGCCACAATCAAAAATAGGATGAAACCCAATAGCGTCATGACACCAACCTCCTACATGTGTGATTTGTCGTCGCCGGCTGCCGCTACGGCTGACTGTCGAGACGCCGTCTGGCGAACGGTTTCTTCGGCAATGGCAAGAGCCTTGCGCAACTGCAAATCCTCGCCTGTGACACCGGAGTCATCAATCACCACATCCGGTACCAGTCCACGATTGTTAATGCTGTCACCGGCAGGCAGAAAATAACCGGCGGTTACCACCTTCATTTCCACACCGTCGGCAATTTCGTATGAATCTTGCAACACACCCTTGCCGAAGGTGCGAGTGCCCACCAAAGTGGCGCGCTTATTGTCGCGCAAGGCACCGGCCAGCAGCTCGGCGGCAGACCTCGTGTCCTGGTTGACCAGCACAATTATCGGTTTGCCTCCCGAGAGATCCGGCAGGCGTTTCTGCTTCGCCACCTTTCCATTGCGAGCCACTTTCCAACCATCATCGGTGAGTGCTCGTTGGACGTCATCCGGGGCGCCGTCGTGGCGTCCCTGATACAGAAAGAACGTACCGCGCTCGGCGAGCATGGCAAACAAACTGTCGGCGATGTCTATAAAACCACCGTGATTGTCGCGCAAGTCAAGAATAAACACCGAAGCGTTGGAAAGACGCTTCATGGCGCGCTTGAACTCCATCGCGACGTCATCGGCCTTCAAATTGGCAATTTGAATATAGCCTATGTTTTTCGCGATCATATTGGCCGTAACGCAGCTATGCTCATGGCACTCCCGCTCTCGAGCGGCCATGTCGTCGTCGCCGAGCAGATATGTGTAATCATCGTGCAGCGACGCCAGCATTTCTCGAATCGCCGATTTCACCTCGGCCCGACTATGCAATCGCCCATCGTAAGCGTGCTGCCATCGATCCCAATCGTTCAATCTGCTGCGGTCCCAATAATTGTCGCGGACAATCTTCCAGGCTTTGGTATATTGCCTTTGATAGCGGTCGGTGGTGTTCGTCATTTGGCGAAGGGCATGCCAGGCGCGCGCTTCGCTCACTTCCGGCGCGCAAAGCCAGACCACACCCGCGATCGCCGCGGCGTACAAAAATGGTAATGCCTGAGCGAGTTTCACAAAGCCATCTCTAGAATTCGGCTGCCGGGGGCGCAGACGGCAGCGCTGCAGTTTAGTTTCGAGAACCCAGATGGGCAATCTTAATGTCCTCATTGGCGACCACTGAAACCAATCGCCCCCGTTGCCGTCCAACCGCTGGGTGAAGGACTTAACCATGCGGGTGTCTCGCACAATGCAATTACCGCTCTCTACGTTGATGAATGCAATTTTGGCTGACCCGGACGCCGCACTCGAGTGCGGCTGGACGCCTAGACACTGGGAATCGGTAGGCTTCGCCTCACTGGCTCGCCGGCGCATTCATGAAGTCGGCGATTTGAGAGTGGTATTGGCCGCGCTTGGCGCCAGCGAAGTTTTGTGCACGCTTCGTGGCTACGACAACGAGGAAAGAGTCGAGCTGGTTGATAGTCCTTTCGTTCATTATTAGGAATTGGCACAGTGGTGGCATCACCACTACTTACGCTTCAGTCCAGCGGGCTTTATTGTGAAGCCGGCGAGTTTTATATCGACCCCTGGGAGCCTGTCGATCGGGCGCTGATTACGCACGCGCATTCGGACCATGCTCGCCCGGGCAGCAAAGCTTACCTGGCGGCCGAGCCAGGCCGCTTATTGCTGAGAACCAGACTTGGCGACGATGCCACCATTCAAACGGTGCCGTATGAGCGATCCCTGCAAATTGGCAGCGTGTCCGTATCGTTTCACCCGGCCGGACATCTACTCGGCTCTTCGCAGATAAGACTGGAACATAAAGGAGAAGTCTGGGTAGTATCGGGTGATTATAAGCTAGATCCCGACAAAACCTGCGCGCCTTTCGAACCTGTGCCTTGCCACCAATTCATTACCGAGGCCACCTATGGATTGCCAATCTACCGTTGGCCGCCCGCAGCCGACGTATTCAATCAGATCAATTCCTGGTGGCGGCAAAATCAAGAACGCGGCAAGGCCAGCTTGATATATTGCTACGCGCTCGGAAAAGCGCAGCGAATTCTCAGCGGCATCGATCCCAACATCGGGCCTATCTTCACTCATGGCGCCATCGAGCGGCTGAATATCGACTACCGCCAGTCCGGCATCGCCCTTCCATCGACACAACTGGCCGCCATCGCTCCACGCAAAACAGACTGGAGCACCGCACTCATTCTGGCGCCGCCGTCGGCAAGCGGCACGCCATGGCTACGCCGCTTCGGAAATCCCGCCACCGCTTTTGCCTCAGGCTGGATGTCGGTGCGGGGCATGCGCCGGCGCAAAGCCGTCGACCGCGGATTTGTGCTCAGCGACCACAGCGATTGGACCGGGTTGCTCGCCGCAATCAAAGGCAGCGGCGCCGAGCGCATCTTCGTCACTCACGGGTACGTTCCGATTCTGGTGCGTTATCTGCAAGAGCGCGGCGTCGCCGCCGAAGGACTGAGCACCAGATTCGAAGGCGAACAAATGGAAAGCGCTGCCTTCGCGATTGCAGCGGCGCGAGAACAAGCGGACACCGAATCACTCTCGCACGTCGCCGAAGATGCCGCCATGGAACAGCTGATGATCGATGCTGTTGGCAAACATAGCGCAGAGAGGACATCATGAAGACATTCGTCAACCTCTTTTCGTCGCTGGATGAAACCAACAAGACGAATGAAAAAATAGCCGCCATGTCCAATTACTTCTCATCGGCGCCGCCGGAGGATGCGGCCTGGGCTATTTTCTTTCTCAGCGGTCGCAAACCCAAAGCTGTGGTGCAAGTTCCGCGCCTTTGCTTATGGGCAATCGAAGCAGCCGATATTTCCGATTGGTTGTTTGATGAAAGCTACGACGCCGTCGGCGATGTTGCCGAGACGATAGCACTACTTCTGCCGGCAAACACTTCATCCACGAATCTGCCGCTGCACGTAATGGTGGAGCGATTATATCGTTTGAAGCGCCTTGCCGAGGAAGAACAACGCTCGCTCATCCTGCAAACGTGGAGCGAGATGAACACCACCGAACGCTTCGTCTGGAATAAACTTTTGACCGGTGCCTTCCGTGTCGGCGTCTCCCAGCAATTGGTGGCTCGCGCGCTGGCGCAAGTCAGCGGGATAAACGTCGAGGTGATCTCGCACCGTTTAATGGGAAATTGGCAGCCGACTGCGGAATTTTACGTAAATCTGCTCAGCCCGGAAACGGAAGACGCCGACATCAGCAGACCGTATCCATTTTGTCTGGCTTACCCGCTCGAAGATGCGCCGCAGAGTCTGGGCGATGTGCACCAATGGTGCGCGGAGTGGAAGTGGGATGGCATCCGCTGCCAATTGATCAAACGTCACGGTGAAATATTTTTGTGGTCACGCGGCGAGGAGCTGATCAGTCAGCGATTCCCCGAGCTCGTCGAGGCCGCGCGTTTTCTGCCGGACGGTACCGTCATCGACGCGGAGGTGCTGCCCTGGCGTGAAGGCAAAGTCATCGACTTCGGCCAATTGCAATTACGAATCGGACGAAAAACAGTGACAAACAAGCTCATGCAAGACGTGCCTGTGATCCTCATGGCATATGACTTGCTCGAGTATCAAGCAACCGACGTGCGGCAACAACCGTTTTCCTGGCGTCGCCTCACCCTGTCTCAGTTGCTGGATACAACCTCGACGCTGGGCCGAATCATGGTATCACCTGCAGTTACCGGCAACAGTTGGGCAGACCTTGAGCAGCAACGCAGCCGCAGTCGCAGCCTCAGTGTCGAGGGACTGGTTTTGAAACGGCTGTCCTCACCTTATCGCGTCGGGCGACAGCGAGGCGATTGGTGGAAGTGGAAAATCGACCCATACAGCATCGACGCCGTGCTGATTTACGCCCAACGTGGTAGCGGCAGACGGGCCAGCCTCTACACCGACTACACATTCGGCGTCTGGAGCAAAGGACAACTGATTCCGATTGCAAAGGCATATTCGGGACTTACGGATGCCGAGATACTCGCCGTAGATTCGTTTGTGCGCAAAAATACACTTGAACGCTTCGGTCCGGTACGAGTGGTAAAACCCGAGCTCGTGTTTGAGCTCGGGTTCGAAGGCATTCAACGCTCGTCGCGACACAAGTCGGGCATTGCCGTCCGTTTCCCTCGCATGTTGCGCTGGCGTACGGACAAACAACCCGCAGATGCCGATTCGTTGGAAACGGTGGAAGCGCTACTTCGAGCGCATGCGTCATAAACCAGCGGACGCGAGCCCGCCGGTTCACAACGATCTTATGGGTTTGTTGTCCCATCGCCGGACGAGTTGGTATTGTCACTATTACCACTGCCGCTTGGCGTACTGTTATTCGGCATGATATTTATGTTCGGCGCCGGAGCTGGTGCAGATGTGCTGGGCGCTGGGATGTTGATGTTAGTTGGCGCTGATGGCGCAGCCGGTGTCGGCACAGGGACTGGTGTAGTCACCGGAACCGGTGTCGTCGTCTGCGTGTTATCGCGCTCGATCAAAGTCGGTGTGTTATTTCTCAGATCATTATTGCTGAAGAAATAGACCATGAAACCGAGCACTGCCACTATCAACAGCGAGAACAGCACGACTAATGCCGTGGACGGGCCGGCGCTTTCATCAGTCGTATAGACTCTCTCGCGTTCGCGGGTTTCAACCATAACTCCTCCAGAGCGATTGCTCGTTCCTTCCTATCCGGTCATTGGACGTCGTATGACCTCGGCAGTTCCTCAACCTCATCTGTAAAGGCGATGGCGAGATCACCAATAAGGAAATCACCGTACACGGTGCGAGAAAACCCGAACACATCTAGGGTTTCACCGATATGGACCTGCGAACATTGCATGTGCCCAGACCGTCTGAGGTTCGCACAAGCCGAGGAGATTGATTATATGAGCATATTGGGATTTATTTTCTTCATTATTGTGGCGGCGATATGCGCTTGGATCGCTGAAGCAATCGTTCCGGGACGTATACCGGGTGGCTTCCTTGCTTCGGCGATCGTGGGTATTATCGGAGCCTGGATAGGTACGGCATTGATGGGACATATGGGACCAGACCTGGCCGGCGTTCCCCTGCTGCCGGCGATTGTAGGATCGGCCGTGCTGGTATTCTTACTGGCCCTTATCTCAGGGTTCTTTGTCAGAACAACCGTATAAGGCTAGGTGAACATGTCGACCAAACTCGGCGGCAGTAGCACCGACGCGCAACGGAATACTGCGGGCGCTCATGAGAGCAGCCCGCAGTATTCCACTTTGAATTTTCTAGTGCTACTCGTAATTGTGGTCATATTTTGCCTGATGGTGCTGTTTATTAGCACGCGCGCCGCGGACGTCAGAAACCCGCTGCCCCCAGGACAATTCACCGAAGCGCACTAGGAAACCACAGCCTAACACACGACGTCGCATTCTCGTATTGCCCCGGAGGTATCATATGGCCAAGCTAGTTACTGGTCTATTTAACACACGATCCAGCGCCATGCTTGCGATTGAAGACCTGATGAGACATGGTTTCGCGCAAGAAGATTTGAGCCTGCTCAATACCGACACCACGCTTGGACGTGAATTTTTTACTGACGTTAGCACCAAAGCCCCGGAAGGTGGCGTTGCCGGAATGATCATTGGTGGCATCATTGGTGGCATTCTCGGCGCCCTGATTCGCATGGGCAATATACCAGATCCCGGAATCGGGTTGGCCGGAACCACGCTGGCGATAGCAATTCTGGCCGGGGTCGCCGCACTCGGCATCATCGGACTGATCATCGGTGCCCTGATCGGATCCACGATTCCTGAATTCGAAGAAAACCTCTACCGCGCCGACAAGCGTCATGGCGGTATCCTGGTTGGTGCATATGCACACACCCGTCGTGAAGGTGAGGTGCGTCGTCTTATGGAAGCTGCCGGCGGACGGGACATCCGATCCAAGGGCGTCCGTGACGAAGCTCTGCCGGAGCGACAGCGCGAGTACGTGCCGTCCAGCGATCGCGAACGGTAAACGGCTGCTTGCGCGCCGAAGAACACGTTTGTAACGGCGGGCTTACGCCCGCCGTTTTTTACGCTTTCAATAACGCGGCCTCGACCGCCAAGCCGGGGCCGAATCCCAGCATCACGCAGTAGCCGCTAAATTGCCTGGCCAACATCCGCTCAAGTATGAACAGCACCGTCGGCGATGACATATTGCCGCATTGGGCCAAAACGGCCCGAGAGTCATCAAGTGCGTCGGCAGGCAGGTTGAGCGCTGCTTGAACCGCATCCAGGATTCTCGGACCTCCTGGGTGCACAGCCCAGAGCGACACATCAGCTATCTTGAGACCTTGTTTGGACAGCCATTGCCGGATCCATTCGGGCAGTTCAGCGCAGATAATCTCAGGGATGCGCGTAGACAGATTCATCTGAAATCCATGATCACCGATTCGCCACATCATTGCTTCGGAAGTATCCGCGACGATAAAGCTGGCCGAATCGAGGTACTCGAATCCACTTGCGCCATCGTGCGCGGATTGGCGGACGACAAGTGCGGCGGCCCCATCTGAGAATAACGAATTGGCAACCAGCTTGTCGGTGCTCCAGCCGTACTGAAAATGCAAGCTGCACAATTCAGTGGTGCACAGGAGCACGGCCGCGTTGCGGGCCTGAGCGAAAGCGCCGGCGACGCGCAAGCCGTTCATGGCGCCATGGCAGCCCATGAATCCGACGTGTGTTCGCTGTACCGATGGTGGCAGCGGAATCTGGTTAATCATCTCTATATCGAAACCAGGCGCATAAAATCCGGTGCATGAGATCGTCACCAAATGAGTAATCGCATCAGCGGGCACGGCGGCGGCTTGCAATGCCTGGCGCCCGACGGTGGTGGCAAGCATGCCGGCTTCGTCGCTATAGCACTGCATGCGCTGTGCGGTGGATGGTCCGAGGTCGTCCACTGCCCTCGGCGGCGCAAATATTTGCTCGCCTTCAGAGCCATAGCTGTAAGACGCAAGAACGCAGGAACGCGAGCTGATTTCCGTCCGCCGGTACAACTCCTCGAGAACTTTCTCTTGCCGGGTGGTGGTGCAGCAAAACCGTTTAGCATGTTGAATAAATAAGTCCGTCTGCAGGCAACGTCCGGGTAATGCAGTGGCAATACCTTCAATGATGACAGGCATGATTGCCCTCCCGAGTTGTATCGCCATGCACGGCGCTCACCAGCGGGCGGATCAATGCCGGAACCGCATTCAAGAGATTAGCAGCGACGATTGCTGCCGGAGCGTTATGCAAAATGGCAGCCACATATCGCGTCGGGCGTTGTCTGCGCACCACGGTGCGCCTGTAAATATGCTGCCAGTGCCATATCAACGAAGCATCCCAGCGGCGCGCGCCTCTCACCACAAGCGGTGCCAGCTTGATCGCCGATTCCAATGCCCAGGCAATTCCTTCACCGGTAAACGGTTCCACATAACTAGCTGCATCGCCGATGACAAACAGGCGATTTTCGGCTACGTTCTTGCGCCGGCGAGTGAGAGCAACCGTTCCCTTCCAGGAAATCTCATGCAAATCCCGAGGTACCGGCCAACCACTCATCTCAATCAGCGCGGTGGCCGCTGCCGATGGTGAGCCGGCGCTGCGCAGCAAATTTGGATCGAGTGCGGCGGCTAAGTCCGTGCTTCCGTCCTCGAGGCGCACCAGTCCAAGATAACTTCCTTCGCCGTAGGCCATATAAATGGTGCCGGCTTCATAGAAGGGTAAGGCACAGTGGGAAATCGCGCCGGTGCCTACGTGCGAATGTTCGGCAACTACAGGCGCCAACGCCGGCAGCTTCGCTGCTGCGGCTCCGCCAAGCCCATCGGCGACCACAACGATGCTCGCGCGGATGCTCTTGCGTATTTCCTTCGAGTGCAGCTCGACGATACGTCCTTGGTCTCCATCTGCAGCGGCGATGCATGCCGTGGTCTCGTCGCAGAACTGCACTTCCGCTTCCATCGCCTTAGCGACCATGGCGGCATCCAACGCACTGCGCGAAATCGAAACCGATGTCTGCAGCGGCAAGGAAAGCCGGCCACCGGGTCCGGCCGCCACCAGCAAACGCTTGAGCGGCACGGCTGCCAGCGTACCGGGAATGTCATCCAATCCCAGCGCACGCAAATGAGACAAGGCACTAATGCTCAAGCAACAACCGCAGACCTTGGGGCGAGGAAATGAGGCTTTGTCGACGAGTAAAACCGCCAAACCGGCGAGCGCCAGTTGGCGGCTTATTGCCGAGCCCGCTGGTCCGGCACCGATGATTGCCACGTCGTAGCGGTCACGCACCTGAACAAGCGTGAGTCCGCCGTTCATCTGGTGCGTTTCCAGGTAAGCATCATTCTGCATGGAAAGACCTCATGCAGTGAGGCGTCGTGCAAGCCGGCTTTATCTGCCAGATGCGCCAGCTCAGTTACCGTATACGAATTGCGCACCGATGCTGGTCCATCAAAATGCACCACCCGCGATGTGCTGCATATTCTGGTGGCCAGCCAGATCAGGGCATGATTGAATTTCGACCTCTGCAAATCATTGACGATGAGCATTTGTCCGGCTGCTCTTTTCATGGAGCTAAGCAGGTGCACGGTGTCGTCATCACCGAGGTGATGCGTAAAGAGCGAGGTCATCACCACGTCGTATCCGGATGGAATCTGGTCGCGGAATACGTCGAGCTTGAAAAACTTCGACGGCGCGCCAATTCGCTGCGCCGATCGCCGGGCATGATTGAGTGCGGTATCGCTGAAATCGCAACCGTCGATTTCCACCTGCACTCCGCGTTGGCGAGCGATGCGGTGTATGCGGAAAATAACATCGCCGGCTCCGGTGGCGATATCGAGTACTTTTAGTGACGTCAGATTCCGCTCAGCCATTAGCTGTTGCAATGGCTGCCATAAACCATGAGCCGCTCCGCTCAGCGCATTCAAGCGCGCCAATCCCGCACGCGCGTGAATGTGCTCGCTGGGATCGAGTGCGGGATCATCCATCAATTCCGGCTCGCGCTGCCGTGTCTGCATAGGCTCCCCTGACTGCTGAGCCTATTGTAGTACCAAAATCAAGATCGCGAATAGAGCCGGGTTGCCGCTGGCGGTTACAACTTCTCTTCGGACTCGGCTCCTGTCATGTCGAGCATATGCGCGCTGCCGCCTGACGCGGGCTGGTCATGAGGAATGACAGCGGAATGGACGCGGTGCTTCATGGCTACCGTTTGGCTGCGCAAATCGGACTTGGCAATGTTGAACTCGCCCCAGTTGAAGCCAACGGGATCAAGCCGGTTGCTCGGTTGAACCTGGTGATGTCCATAAATGTGATCGTCGGCGACATTGAATCGCTGTTGCAAATAGACGACCAGGCGAGTCACACTTTGCAGTTGCTCCGGCGTGTATTGCTGGTCACCAGAACGGACCATCTCGATGCCGATGCTGTTATCGTTGTTGACACCTAAGGTCGTTCGCGATATGTCGACGTGTACCGTACCGAATTCAGGGTCGACTGTCTCATGAATGCCGCCGTCTCTATCCACGACGAATTGCGCGCCCGGATGCCGCATGCCGCGATTCCAGCTTTTGATCACACGTGAGGCGTCGGCTGGGCGCCCGGTTTCAGTCGAGTGCAGGATGATGAATTTGACGTCTTCGCGGCGCCGGAAAATTCCGCCGCGCAGAGGGTCATCTTCGAAAATGCCCGCTTGCACAAGTTGGCTGGGAGAAAATTTCGACGCACTGCCCTTAGCGAATGAATCTTTTGCGGCAGTGGCCAGCGCAGCCGGCAAATTATTTTGCATGAACTCGGGCGCACTCCACATAAAGAAATCCGATGGATAAAGGTAATGCGTATGCGGAGTCGCCTGCAGCGCCACAGCAGATCGGTGGTGGTGGCGTCCGATTAGAGACAGGCGCCTTCCATGCCGGCGCGAGCCGTGGCGGAGTCCATGAGAGGCGACGCTGGTCGCCAACTGTTTATGATGGCGCCGAGAAGTCGTCATCTGCCCGGTGGCGCACGCAGAGTGCGCGTGATGATGCCGATGCGTACGAGCAACTGCCGACGGCACGCAGAATACGACGCCGAGGAAGATTGCCAGCACGAATGACAGTACGCGAGCGATTTCCATCAGGAAGTCCCCGAGATACAATAAGGTTGAGAATGCTCCAGCCGAAACGCCGGCGCACAAGTTTTGATATTTCGATTATACGGAGAAGCTAAACAACCTGCTCTCGTCAGCTATGCATGAGCTTTATAGAAGTTTTCATGGTGTGCTGATTCGACGGTAGTAATGGTTATAGACGAGCTTCTATGCATGAGGTTTCATCGGCCCCGCACTCTTTGCTCAGGACCTCATCACTCCGGAGTTTCCTCAGGACGATCGTCATCAGATTCGATGAGAAACGGACGCAACTCTTCGAAAAATCGCTCGGGGCTGATAGGCTGAGCCAGTACTTTCGCTGCGCCGCTTGCCAGCACATTTGGGGCCATGCTTTTGCCCTGATTGTCGGCCACGACAACCACCGGGATATGCGCGAGATCGGGATCAGTGCGGATTTCCTGCGGAAGCTCTACTTCTTCGCTATCCCTGACGCCATTTATGATTAGCGAGGGAAAGTTTTTTCTTGCCAAAAACACGGCCAAAGCGGTACTGCTGGCTGTGATTATCTGGCAACCGAGAGGAATCAAAGTCTCTCTGGACAAACGTTCGGTTATAGCGGTGGAATCAACGACAAGAACTTTGATCACTAAAGGCATTCCTTTCACCATCCATTATCCGTCTTTTGCCTGACAGGCACAAGCGGCGCCAGGCAAGCGTCAGGAAGCATGACTTCATTCGTAACTCAGGTATGACCACGATATCGATGCTTGTTAAACCGCATATGCAGGGCTTGTCGGCAAAAATACAAAGTGCACCAAATATGGTGGCTTGTTCCGGGCTGGCTTCCCGTGTGGCAGGGCTCGATTTTACATTAGTTTTTCCAAAAATTTAGTCGCGAAAAGCGGCTTCCGGTGGTATACCAGTTATGGTGGAAGGAGGCTTGCAATGACGAAAACAGCCAAAATAGCCAGACAGTCTACGCGCAAGCGGACGTCCAAGAAAACTGCGGCTATGACGGCCACATGTCCGGTAGGTGCCCACGGCTGGTGCTCATACCCATTTTCGGTAACCCAGCTGCAGAAGCGCATGAAAAGAATTGCCGAGGGCGGTAAAACCGAGGAAGAACTGACCGCCGTCACTCGCTCGCGATAGTGCGGTTCTCCACGCAAACAGCTTTACCGGTTCAGCCAGGTCGGCAGCCGAGCCTGATTGGCGCGACCCACTGCTGATGCCTGACATTTGTATGTTCACCGGCGCGCAGGTCAGCGCCAGCCCTGCTCAGCCGCCCCGCCAGCCGGCAAAGGCTGCGGTCTGTCCCTATACATATATTATAGATTCGCGCACCCCGGCGCCGGGCAAATGCCTACGGCCGCGACCGGAATAATCTTGTAAACCAGTTAAGGGACATGCTTTCTTCGCTGCGCATATAGGCAGTCCGCAGACGCTCCACCTCGGCGCGCACTTGCACAATTTCTCTCTGCACTTCTTCCGAATGGTTAGCCAGACGAATGGCTCGCGTCGCTTGGGCTTGCAGGTCCGGCATCACCCGGACTTCCGTCTCCAACCTGGCCAGCTTGGCGCGGTCATATACACGGTCGTTGAGCAGGGTAATGATGGTTTCTTGCGCTTCGACGAGGAGCTGCTTAAGCTGTCCCACTTCGGCAGCGTGATCGGCAAAACCGACGCTATCGTATTTGGCGTCGGCGCGTAAAACTTTGGCAAAACCTTCCAGTATGATTGCCAATTCGTCCTTCGACACGTTGGCGGCTGCGTGACTGACTGCGGCGTCGGTGGCCTTTTTTAACTCATGAAGCACCGACTCATTGTCAGGCACTTCAGTCGATGAAGGCGGCGCCATATTTTCTTCGGCGGGAAACGGCGGCGGCACTATCGGCGGTGGCACTATCGGCGGACGCGCCGGACGAACATCCGTAACCGACAAAACAGAATCATTGCCCAGCGCGGGACTGACTGACGCGTCGTGGCTCGATGTCATCTTAACCCCCATAATAGCCGTCGAGGCGATGCCTGAGTCGCGCAGCATTTCTGCATGGACTCCCCTGCGTACATCGCCGGGCAGATGATACCGCGGCACACCGGCGCCCGTCCAGAACACCACTTCGATATGCACTCAATATCACCCGTCTCACCGGCCACCGGCTTGATACACATGCTTGTGGCCGCACATGCAAGCGCCTTCTGGGTATATTTAAGCCTGAGGCTGCGTTACGCAGCATTTAGTGGCAAGGCCATACATCAACGCATGGATCGCTCAGTAGTAAAAACCCAGCATTCGGCCGGTTTGAGTTTAGCCCAGAAGGGCTTGCTCTTGCTGGCACTGCCTTTGTGTTTTCAGCTTGTGCTGATCTCGGTTCTGTACTACTTTCACGACCGCGCCGAACAGTACGCAATTCGGGCCGGAAATGCGCGTGATTTGTCGAGCGCGCTCAGCCGCTTTTCCACGCGTGCGTACTCCTGCATATATCGCATCGACGAAGGCTTGTGGCACCACCAGCAAACCAGCCCGCTGGCCCTGGACAATATACAGAAGCTGGCGCAAGAAGCCGACGATCTGAAAGCCAGCTTGCAGAAAGCGGCGCATCAGCGCGATTACAAAATGCCGCAAGATGTAGTGCAGCAAAGCACCGTCGCCATCGATGAAACCGTCAACGCTATTGTGAATATGGCCAGGCTGAACAATGTGGCAGCCGGGACGACGTCGGACACCCCCGAGCACAAACAAGCCTTCCAGGGTTTGCAGGATAACAGCCACGTGGCCGCCAATGTGATCACTCGCATCGGCGAGCTGGGCTACGGCAAAATCAAGATTGGTCCGGAGTACTGGGCCCGGCAACGTCAGCAGTGGGTGACAATTGTCGTCATCGGCACCATTTTCAACATCATCATCGTGCTCATGCTCGGCCTATTCTTTAGCCGCGACATAGTGAGCAGAGTGATTATTATGCTGGACAACAGCTTCCGACTGGCCAATCAACAACGTCTGCACCCGCAAATTAGAGGTTCGGACGAAATCGCCCTGCTCGACCATGCGTTTCACTCTATGGCGGAAGCGCTAAGCCAAGCGCTTTCGAAGCAACGATCGCTCATCGAAAATGCGCGCGACGTGATTTGCTCACTGGATGGCAAGGATAACTTCGTCGCCGTAAGCAGCGCTTCGACAACGGTTTTCGGATATACGCCCGAGGAATTGATGGGGGCCAGCGTTCTCAACTTGATCCCGGATGACGACGCCAAGGAGGTGATCGAGCGCCTTCGTCAGGTAAGGGAAACGGAAGAGCCGGACTGCTTTGAAGTTCGATTGATAAAACGAGACCGCACTGTCGTCGACCTGCTCTGGTCCGCATCGTGGGAACCCACGGAGGAAGCCATGTTTTGCGTGGTGCACGACATTACCGAGCGCAAAGGAGCCGAGCGGTTGCGGCAGGAAGTCATGCAAATGGTCAGCCATGATCTTCGTTCGCCACTAAACACGGTGCAAGGATTTCACGAGTTTCTCGCTACCGGCAGGCTGGGAACACTCAGCGATCAAGGTCATAACATGTTGGCTGCAGCGGAGCGCAACACCAACCGCATGCTTGGCTTGATCAACGACTTGCTCGAGATCGAAAAGATGGAGTCCGGCGTGCTCGACCTGACTATTGCCGAAGTTTCGGTGGCATCGGTATTCGAACAGTCCGTGCAGAGCGTGGTCGCTCTCGCCAACACCAAAGGCGTGCAAGTGGAAGTGGTTCCTACCGCGCTCGGCTGCAATGCCGATGGCGACCGCCTCGTGCAAGTGCTCGTCAATTTATTGTCCAACGCGATCAAATTCACTCCCGCAGGAGCCAAAGTTACCCTCTCCGCCGCGCTATCCGGCAATTACCTCGAGATGAAAGTCGCAGATCAAGGGCGCGGCATTCCCGCCAATATGCTGCCCACCATATTCGATCGCTTCAAGCAAGTTCAGGCATCCGACGCCAAAGGCAAACGCGGATTCGGGCTTGGTCTGGCCATTTGCAAAGCGCTGGTCGAGCTGCATAATGGGGTAATCAACGTCGAAAGCGAAGTTGGCGTGGGCAGCACCTTTATCGTGCGCATTCCATCGGACGGACCATCCGGCGCCTCGGCAACTACGCGCGATCG
>Ga0134128_10000542_pt1 | contig 52422 bp, 58 predicted proteins | sample KB31754_FD_96462 | JGI IMG/M metagenome (GOLD analysis project Ga0134128, IMG submission 96462) | Terrestrial soil microbial communities with excess Nitrogen fertilizer from Kellogg Biological Station, Michigan, USA - KB3-175-4 | ecosystem: Environmental > Terrestrial > Soil > Unclassified ... | reverse complement strand
GGCACCACTTTGGGGTACGGAGAGGGGTACCCCCAGACTTGTGCATTTCAAACTGGCTCCGCTACCCGACAGATCCCTATCGACATGGGGGTAGGTCCCCGGCACCATGGGGTACCACCCCGTGGGGGTCGACCACCCCCCGGCGGGTCCGGAGCCGGAAAGTTTTCCCCCTCTGTTAAGTGGTCGCAAAGCTTAACCGAGTGTTCCCAAGGTACATTGGGACATGTACGATGATCAGGGACACGTTTCCGGGTCATTCCGGACAAGTTTTTTTTCTCGGGTCCGGCACGGGGTCGATGACAAAGTCGGTCTCGGGGTGGGACACGGAGGTTTTTCCATCTTTTGCTCAGGGAGGTGCATGGAGCATGGCTGCGGGCTCAGATTTAATGCGGACAAAACTGTCCATGGGTACCCCTCCCCATGGCGCTTTTTAAGATGAAATTTTTCGCTTGGTCCAATGAAAATTTCCGATGAGCAGTGTCGATGTGGATCCACTGGTTTGTTCGCCTGTGCACGATTGGGGCCATTGCAGGACTACCACTTGTGATTGGTTTGCCATGTCTGTGCTGTGTGCCGAAGTCACGGAAGACAGTGCTCACCATTGGCTGTGGCTGGGCCGTGCTTTATAGCAGCGGGATGACCCTGGGACCACAGGCCACTGTGGGATGGATTGCCTGGGGGTTCTCTGAACTGTGGCTGGCCTCTGCTTTGAAAGTGATGGGATGGCTCGTTTTCTACGGGGTCAAGGTGCTGGGACTGTTTCTGTCCAAGGCGGGGAACATTCTGATCTTGAGTTTTATCATTTGGGCGGGGTGGAACCTTCACCGCTGGCTGGACAAGCGACAGCCCCGGCCCCGGGACGAAGCCTCCGACAATGGGGACGACGACCGGGAGGATCTCAGAGGAAGCCAGTGATAAAGGTCAGCGGCCTCACAATGGTCACAGCGTCGAACAGGATCAGGTTGCTCCGAAAGTTGAGAGCCACGTTCGTATTGTCCCAGGCCGCGGACAGGATCTGGGGATTCACCGTGAACCCTTGTGTGAGGAACTTGGACTGCTGGAAGGGGCCCATTGGACGATCCAGCGAGAGGGTGGGAGCGGGAACCACGCCAAAGGGTGATGTCAGCGTGAAGTTGGTGACTTGGAAGCTGTATGGTCCCCCAGGAGCCACTCGGATCTGGGTCGGGTTCCAGTTGGTGTCTGAGATCCACAGATACTCAAAGTCGAGACCCACATCCGTGTAATGCCGTGTCTCCCATGTCACATTGGACGTGAGGGCGGGTCCACTGACCACAAGGGCATCGCCACTGCCCGTAACGGTGTATGAGATGTTAAGCGTGTCCAGGCGCTGATCAATGACGGTCAGATTCTGCTGCAGCCAAATGACAAGATTGTTGAGCAGGGTCGTCTGGGCCGCGGCCAGAGCCTCGAGGGCATCCAGTCTCTGTTCGTGATCACTTGCGTTTTGAAGCAGGAACGCCACGTCGACCTGGAGGGCACTAATGTTGGCCACGACAATGGCCATGGTGTCCTGCAGTGCGGTGACGTTGTCCATCACGCCCAGGAGCTTGATCTCATCCACCGTCAGGCGATTCTCCAGGTTCGTGGTCCTGTTGTCCAGGCTTGCAATCTGCATCCCCTGTAGGATGGTCGTGGCGTTGAGCGTGGCAATGTTGACCGTGTTCTGATTGACCCGGATGATGGTTTCGATGAGCGTCGTGTTGAGCTCCGCAATCTGTTCCGTGTGAATGATGAGTAGGTCCTCGGCGGCTGTCATGCGGGAGTCGAGGCTCTCCAAGTCCTCCTGCACCACTTGGAGACGCCAGAACACCACGCCCCCGATGACCAGGACCGCGAGAAAGGCCAGCACGCCCATGACATTGGCCACGCTGCGTCCCGCCTTGCTGCCATTCTTCATGTAGGCCTCAATCTCGCGTTCCCCGGCGGTCAGACCAATGGGGAGCAGAGGCTTATCGAGGCCCCTGCTGCTCGTCTCTTGCGTTCCGCGTAGCATCTTTGTCAGGGCTACCTCGGGGCAGGGGTCATCGACTTGTGTGTCCTATGAACGTGATGTCTACAGGGAATCGAATCGTGCGCAATTACAAACGGGCCGGTCTCTCACAAATTTGCCTGCAAGTCGCTCTTCATTTCTCTTCCACGACGACGGGGCCCATATTGATGGGACCAACCCCGCCCAGCCGAGCAAAGGGACCGTACGATGCGGGTGCATGGGGACCCTCGCCAATGTTGGCCTTGATGTGGTCGAGAAGCTCGCTCGACTTCTTCATGGCCACGCGCTCGTCGTCGCGGTAGTTCTCCGTGGTGTCAACGATCACGATGGGGACGCCAATGGCCCATTCGCCAAGGAACCCATCGACGACGACTCGTACAGACGTGGCAAACATGCTGTCGTGTTCTCGGAGCACAATGGCGTTGTACTCGGGGGTCACCAGGTCCTGTTCCGCCTCTCTGTTGCGTTCCCTGATCCGTTTCTGGCACAGCTCGACGATCCCGGCCGTATTGCTCCCGGCTCGGCAGTAGATAACGAGCCCGGGGACCATTCCCCTGTAGAGCTCGCGCCACTTGCTGTTGAGACGCAGATAACGGTCCAGCGTTTCCTTGCTGCAATGCCCACACGCGTATTGGACACGCATAAAGCAGGTATCGCTCATGATGCTTCGCTCACTGAGCATAATGGCGGTCTTGCACCCCTCGGTGTCGTTCTCCTGGGCAGGCGACGCAGCCAAGGCGTGGATCATGTCATCGTAGGCCTCGCGGAAGTAGTCGGTCCGCTTGTCGAAGAACGTAGTCTGAAACTCAAAGGCCCAGCGCTTGGGCTTGCGCTGGTAGTCCTGGAAGAGGCCCGATGCCATGAGCTCGTCAATGGGCTCGGCCACGTAGAAGACTCGATCCTTCCCAAAGTGTTCCTGCAGGCGCGGGGACAGTACCTTGCACAGCTCCGTCTTGCCTGTCCCAATGGGGCCCTCCAAGGTCACCCAGAAGATGCGGGCCTTGCCCCCTCCATGGGGAAGCTGGACAATGGTGGGGGAGCCCTGGGACAGACCCTCCATCAGGCGACCGTCGAGGGAGGGCTTCATCCCCTTTGAGCTCCTTTTGTTCTGACACGCGAGACAGCAAAAGGAAAAACTGTCCTGTTCGGCGGAGAGTATTTATCCACCCTCATAAACGCGAAGAACATGGACATGACCGAACTTATCACCGTGAGAAAGGCGACGGGCGAGTATGGATGGCTGTGGCCTGCCGACCCGAAGACATGGAGTCCGGAGATGCACGCGCTCTATTGGCTGGGCGCACGGGTGCAAAAGGAATTCAACTTCCCCTATGTCGATAAGATTGCGTCGACTTGCTTGGATTACTACTTTGCATTACACAGTCCCACGGACATATCGGAGAGCGAATTCCCGCCGGAATGGTGCGCGCATCTCGGGAATCATGGTGATTACATGCGAAGATGCATGTCGCAGGACTCGGTGTTGGAGATCCATCTGCGCATGGAGCCCTGTACTCGTTGCAAGCGTGTAGTTCACGTCTACATTGCCAACATTACACTGCGCCAAGTTCGCCGTGGTGCCTGTCGCTCAGCTTGTATGGCCTTGTCTCGTGTTCTCAGACGCGCACATATGCCACGACGGGTTCTTGATGGTTGTATGAAGGCGTTATGGAGAACCGGATGGGATGAGGCATGGGATCTTGTGCGGGATAAATGAACAGTGTTCCGCCTTTCATTTCCCCACATCGTCGGGGTCCACGTCATCTGGCTCGGTGCCCCACGTGACCCTTCGCAGGAGGGCCGCTTGTCCCTTGCGTGCCAGGTCCAGCCACTCGGTCATGGTCATGAACTCTTCGTCGTGTAGGGAAGGATCCGCAGTGCAAGACTCGCTGCAAAACGCCCAGATGGCACAGGTCTGAAGTCGGACCCTCAACGTGGCTTCCCTGTTGTCACTCGCGGTGCCACAGACCCGACAACGGACCAGCGTGAGTTTCGTTGGAAGGACCTCGCAGCCCTCGTCATGGTCTTCCATAGGCTGGGCCACCTCGTCCGCGTTGATGGTGGCATCGTCTGGGAGCAGCTTGGCCTCGTGCACTCGGGAGGAATCCTCCTCCAGCTTTGGTCCCTTGCCGTCAATGGGGCCGGCCAGCTTGAGCTTGTCGATGCCCGAGATCATGGTATCGAACCAGCTCGGAGCGGGAATCACCTCGCGTCCCGCCCTGTGTTCAATCAGACGAAGGAGCGTGTCTGCCAGCGGGTCACCAATCTCGTAGATGGACCAGGCCGACATGCATTCATAGGAACAGAACGGGTGCACGTAGTCGGGCTGGCCGCTGTCCTTGGAGGGGCACGTGAGGGGGGCCTGGTCAATGTCCCTTTGGCACCCAATGTAGTGACACTTGACTGGCTCTGCCCCACGACGCTTCCGACCCACCATGACCACAGTCGGTTCCTCGGGGCCAAAGTCAGGGTCGTGCTCAGGAAGGGGACGTTGAATGGGCACGGTTGTCGGGACAGCCCAGTCGTCTTGACTGATCCCATTGTCAGCGAGCCAAGCCTCAAAGTCGGCCTGTTGCTTTTCCAGCTCCTCCTTTGTCTCGGCCTTGCGTCGTGAATGAATGCTGCCCCCGGGACTGCGGATCAGATCATATCGCTCAGACACAACCGTCCACCCGGGGATGGATGTGTCTTCTTGCTCGGTCTCCGCTCGGATCGGGACTGGATCGCATTCCATGTCGCTGTCCTCTTCCACGTAGCCGACATTGCTATCAAAGGCGAGACTCAGCTGGTCCTCCACACAGTCGTCCACACAGGCGTCCATCTGTGCCCGTGAGGCTTTAGAATGCGACAGAGGAGAAGGCGTCCGTCTGATCAGAACCTGAAACAAGGACTCGAGATGGACGTACAATCCCCTCTGCTCGTGAACAATGCTGAAGTGTCCGATGGAAATTCCTGGTATTCTCGATGGTTCCCATGCGGAAGAGGGCCCCGCACCCCGACCAATGCCGAGACCGTGCAACGACTCATGGACATGAAGCTGACCCTGGCCGTGACGAGGGATGCTGCCATGGAAGACTACGAAAAGAAGGCCGCACAGGTCGCCGAGCTGATGCGCAGAGGACTGAAACGCCAGGCCTACGAGAGCATGAAGACAGCCAAACAACACAGGCACGACTGGGAGACGCGTCATGCCATGTACGAGTCCGTGGAACGCATCAAGAATCGGCTCATCTCCCAGCAGCACAACGTGGCCCTCTTCTCCTCCTTCACCGAGGCCAACACGGCTCTGGCCAAGATGCTCGAGGAGGTGCCCCTGGACAAGGTGGAGGACGTCCTGGACGAGATCCATCAGCGCATGACCGAGACACAGGAGGTGGGAGATGCCTTGGGCAAGGTCCAGGCCCAAGATGTGGACGAAGATGAGTTAGCCACGTTCCTCGCCCAAGATCAACCGCGTCACGAAGTTGCCCCTCCAGTCAAGGCACCGAATAAGACTGAGCGACTGGTCATGGAATGAGCGAGGGTGTATTTCAAAACTCGATTCCTGCATACGTGCAGCTGGCACACAGGAACACCAGGCCGGAGACCAAAATTGCTGGTACTGCAACCTCTGGAATTATTGGACCGCACAACAACGAGACAAAGAGTACTGCGGCGCTCGCCTTGACAACAACCAGTTCTTTTCGGTTCCATTCGGCACTCGAGCGCCTATTCTCTGCAAGTCTTGCAGAGAGTTCATCTGCCTCTTGCTGCAATCGATCGGTTTCACGGCGGTTCACTTCCTCCTCAAATAAGCGTTTAAATTCCTCGCGATCCATGCCGTCGAATACAAATGTCTCTACTATGTCCAGATTCACGGAGAAAAGATGGGTCTTTATCTCTTCCTCCGCCCCGGATCAGCGTGTGACCAACGAGCAGACGCCGCGGGGGGAACCGGTGCCCCCTTGGCAATGACGAGGGCGGCCTTGTCGTGCTGGTGAATGCGTGTCTGCCAGCTGAAGAGACACTGCGACCCTGACATGTCCGTGCTGGGCGCCGTGATGAGGAGGTGGGCCCCATTCTCCTCTGGCAGATTGCGAACCACAAAGGCAATGCCCAGATTGCTAGTCAGGGCCTGGCTCGAGTCGCAGACCAGGTACTGCTGCGTGCCCACCACACAACACAGCCGGGCAGCCACAATGTCTTCCAGGTTGAGGCCAGCGATGACCCCCGTCTTGGGCCAGCGAGTGGCGCTTGTCTCGGCCTCGAAGCGAAAGGCCACGTAGTTCTCATGGGGTGCCTCCGCCGCCGTTCCCAATGAAGCATCCCCTCGGCGATCAAAGTCCAAGTCCGTGTGGTGGGGGTGTTTTCCGGAGAGTTGAAAGATGATGACCAATGTGAGCGTGAAGAAGACCCCAATGAGGGCCGTCCACGCGGCAATGTGATGACACGACCAAGGCCGGTCCGGAGGGTACTTGTGCTTGCCCCTGGGGGACATCTCAAGGGCCACTTCCCCGGACGACGACGAGGACGATGCTTGAGGGGGAGCAGGAGCTGACTGGGGGGCCTGGGGCTGAGATGGTGTGTTTCCGACCGTCTTGAGTTGCTGCGTGAACCAGGCCGGCAGGGCTGCCACAGGAGACAATCGATTCCCAGCGTTGGGACCCCGTGCGTTGAGCGTTGTCCCACCTCCGCCGCCGTCCATGGGAAAGGGCATGGGCGTGGCCCGAAAGACGGGAGTCGCCTTCATATCGCACAGTGCTTACAGAAGGAGCAGCATGGAGGAACCTGTGTGTGGACCTCTCTCGATTAGACACTGTGTATAAACTTGGTAAATGGCCAGTGTTTCAAAAGCCCCTCCACCTAAAAAAAATTGGTCACCGCATTTGGGTGTGAAGCATTGATATGTTCTCTCACACCCTTACATCCAACGTAACGTGACCGTGCGCGGGGGAATGGTGCTCTTCCACGTAGGCGTCGGAGTGTGGGCCATTGCGGTGGCCTTGCTAGGGTTCCCAGCGCCCCAGAAACTGGGCAGGGATGTGCTCATGGGCAGGTTCTCCGCGGGCGAGCGCGTCATGGTCATTCCCTGCATCGTGGACAATGGCACTCAGGAGCTCCTGACCAGCTACATTGAGTTTGCACCCTGGGTCATTTGGGGGGCCTTGTGGGTTGCGTATGTGGTGACCTTTGAGGGCGCTTTCTGGATCGTGAGCATGAGCATCACCTTGAGCTCGCTGCCCCTCTACGTGTTCCAAGTGTACATTGACGACGTGCACCCCGGGTTCTTCTGCCCCGTCATTGAGCGTTGGGCCTTTCCCAATCTCGAAGTGGCAGCAGTGGCGTCCTTCTTCGTCTTTGCAGTGTTCTTCCGCTGGTACTACAAGATGGCCGTGACCTATTTCCAATGGTTCATGCTGGGGCTCTTTTTCCTGACGCCCTGCATCGTCCACGTGGCCATTGCCGAGACAGATTTCTGGAAAGTCACCCTGAGCGCAGCCTACGGAATCGTCAGTGCCCTTGTCATATGCCCACTGCTGTGGACAAATCAGATGGCGTTTGCCTATTTGTTCAACCTGCCCTACTTTTGGACGTGGTTCCGCGTCTCTATCCTACTGCGGGATGACCGGTCCAAGGAAGAGTTTCGGCGCCTAAGGGAATGGCGTCAAACGGAGTCCGAGCGTGCGCGAGCATCGCCTGGCTTGTTAGCGGGGCCCTCTTCACTCTTGTCATCCAGGTTAGGGGATGCTACAGGGCTGCCTTGTGGAAACTCACTAGCGTTCCCCTAGGTCTGGATCGATCACGTCCCCCCTGACGATTCCGTGACCTGTGTCCTCTGGGACCTGGGCTTTGTGATTATCCCTCGGGACATGCCTCGCTGGGGTGCAGACATCTTCTTGGGCGTAGTGGTGGTCTTTGCGTTGGCCCGGATTCTCTTCTTGCCGCTGCCAGATCCGCAGATGACCCGGCTTGAAGTTCTCACCCGCTTTGCCTGGGTCTATGGAACCATGTGGTGGCTCCGAGGCTTCACAGTGGGACTGACGCGGTTCCCCCGTCTGGACCCCGAGGCACCACTCGTAGATTATGACGGGATCATGGTGAACATGTGGGGCATGGCACAGGCCGATTTTATGTTCTCGGGCCACGCTCAGACCATGACTCTGTGCGGTCTCTTCGTGTCCTACTACACGTTCCACCACCTGTACTCACAGCTCATGTGGATCCTTGTTCTGGCTGGCTACTGGGCTGTGCTCGCTGCTCGCATCCACTACAGTGCCGACGTGGTGGTGGCCATTATCATTGCATCGCTGGTCTTCTTCTTGTTCCATCTGCTGGCGGATCCGGACTGCCTCAGTGGGTGGCGGTCAGTGCTCATCGTTAGTATGCCGCCAGAGTCAGGAGCGATGAGCCTTCCCATGACGCTAACGGACAGCACTGGGCGCAAGTGGGAAATCACAGGGCAAGGCACTGTCCAGATGGGACGTTACTCCACACCGGCTCGCAGGGGGGCCTTTCGCTGGCTTGTGGGCCTCCTGGGGGGTCACTACGAGAATAAACATGAGGTCTGGTCCTGATTATGGCCCAAAGGAAAAGGGAACGCTCAAATCCGTCGCATGAGGATCCCTTTTGCATCTGCTGCGAGGAAGACATTGCCACGCATGGGACCATTGTGACCAAGTACAAAGGATGCAGCCATTGTTGGACATGCAACGGATGCATGATTGAGTGTTATGCATGCCTCAGTTACTCTGTATGCAATTGCTGGATCCCTGGGCTCATGTGCAAGGGATGCGGTGGTTCAAGCTCAGAATGAAAAGACGTCCATTTAATCTCAGTCAATCGCCACGCCCGAGACGTGCACTCGGTAGGGCAGGTAGTCCTCGTTGAGCATGCGGACGACGGACTCGGCTTCGGCCAGCGTGGCGTGGATCGAATGGGACACGTGTGGTGGGCGCATGGCGAACTTGTCCGAGTTGCCATAGGGGCGGATGTATGTGTCGCGGGAGGTCTCCACGGCGGCCGCGTCGTCTGCCGAGAGTGAGATGAGGACGCGATGCTGGGCGAGACCGGTCTTGTCCTCCACGAAGCTGGTGATGTGAGCCTCCATCAGGGTGACTGGCCTCATCAGCCAACCCGCGAAGCAGCGAAAGGCAATCTGCGAGAGCTCAGAGGGGGCCATCTCCTTCCCGGTGTAGGCCAGCGTGATGTGGGGCCAGCCACCCTTGGTCGGACGCAGGACGGGGGACTTGTCGCGCTGGCCCTCGTCCCACAGAATGAGGAAGATACCGGACATGGCAGATGGTCTGTGTCAACGAATCGTGTTCACAAGGCAGGACCCTCTGGTTCCATCGGATCCTCTCTCGTTCGGCGACAGAATAATTTCCAAACAAGGACATGTACTAGGAAGGCAGCCAGGCTCCCCAACAGGGGCGAGGCGATCACCCATCCACTAGACAGTTGTTCCTCCATCGTCGGTGTCTCTAAACGGAAAGGGAGAATTCATTATCCTCTATCACACGGACAAAGAATTCGCCCATGCGAATCGGATGCACATGGGGGTGCATTACGCCTCAACGTCGGCGGCCACCTCCTCCTCGACGGCCTCCTGGACCTCCTCCTTGGTGAGGCCCTTGACGTTCCAGGTCAGAAGATGGAGGGCCCAGCCGGCCAGGCCTCCGACAAAGGACCAGGCCAGGTCCAGGGTGCACGCAGCAGTGTCGGGGCTGTTCCAGCCGCCCGTGTTGATGTAGGTGCCAAACGTGACCACAAAGTTGCCCACGCTGTACAGGCCGTTGCCGTAGGTGATGAACACAGACAGGCCGCTCGCCAGCGAGAAGAAGATGGAAGTCTTGTGGAAACCGCGGACGCTGCCCTTCTTCTCCTTGACCTCGGCCAAGTGGTAGTGCTTGACGGGGGTGTTCTGCTCGAACATAAACGTGGTAAAGGCAGTGACCGCCAGCGTGAGACCCACGGCACCCCAGAAGGCAATGGGCCGGGTGGCAGTGGCGTAGTTGAGCAGCGGGATCGCTCCCATGGCGTTGAGAATGGGGGCGCTGAGGGCAGCTCCGCCCAGCATGCAACCAATCATCCAGATCCCAATGGACAGGATGCCAATGTGGCCGTGCATGGACTCGACGAACACCAGGTAGGGTGCCATGAGTTGGGGGATGTGATCGGCAGCGCGCACGCTCATGCCCAGCAACAGAATGCCGACGGTGACCAGGGCAACGTTGAGGTTCACAGTGGTGGAGGTGGGCCAGCTGGCCGTGACGGGGACCACCACCGCCATGGCCAGCGCCAGCAGGAAGGTCATGAACATGGTGATGAGCCATGGGGTCCAGCGGAAGGGGTACTTGGGCGAGTAGGGTGCCCACAGAAAGGCGTAGCCCCACTCACTGAACTGCAGCCTCATGGGGGCTCCCTTGGTCGTGGGCAGCGGATCCCCCACTTTGGAAGACTTGCTGTAGTCTCCCAGTAGGGACTCTGCGGCCTTGTTCACAGTCTCTCCGGGGATGATCAAGCCGACCCCGATCCCGCGCTGTCTAACAACGGTTGTTGGGTCCATGTTGTCGCCGCGTGCCTTGTGCAAACTTGGAAGAGGGACATGCTTGCAAGGCCTAATACGGGGACCAATCTAGTTGTGCCAGAGTTAAAAAGTTCTCCCCTCTCTGTGAGAAATATTTGTCCGCACACTCAAACAACAGTCAAAGGTGACCCAGATACAAGATGACCCTGGGGACAGACCGCAAGCGTCACCTGCTTGTGCGCTACAAAGGATGCTACCAGCACACGTATCCCAAGGGCGTCTCTGTGCACATTCGGGATCACATGCCGGACCTCAAATTTAAGAGTGACAAGATCAAGACGGTGCAGGACTACATCCAGGATCACATCCTCAAACACGTCCGTGATGTTCTCAACGACGAGAGCAAGGGCGTGTACCACTACTACGGGCTGCTGGACCGAGGCGGCAACATGGCCAAGAAGCTCTTCACGGGTCACAAGCGCGACCGAGTCATGCCCGTCCCCGACCGTGAGGATGGCCGACTCAGCATCCCCGCCGAAGGTCTGTTGCCCATGGAGTGGGATGGTATCGTGGCCAACCGGGGCATGGCAGATAGGGAGATCAAACCGCTCTTTTATCGTGCTCTCATCCAAGAGTACGAGCCACCGCCGGGGAAGTTCCTCATCCTCGACTCGGCCCCCACCCAGCCCCTGACCAAGGAGGAGGCCCGCGTGATGGGATCGTCAGCCTACAACAAGGTGTACGGGGTCAGGACAGGGGCTCTGCAGAATCAGACGCCTCAACTATCCAGTCGCGATGTCCTCAACACTCCCGTGGGCCCGACGCGTCCCGTCACGGAGCGCTTCCAATGTCCTCCCGAAGCGTACACGCACAACATCCCGGAGGCCGATCTGAGTGCATTCTTCCACTTGCACAAACACATCCCGCATCCCGGTGCACCCCACACAGCCCGTGATCAAGTGATTGTCATTGACAGCAACGACGGGGACAGCATCTGGATCGCCCTACTGGGATCGCCCGACCGCATCGACAAGGCCACCTCGCGTTTCAACAGCCGAGTCTGGATCAAGCTCAGGGGCCAGGAGGCTGCTCGGGCCGCTGCCAAGAAACGCAAGACCAAGGCCGAGGAGGACAAGAAGAAGAAGGTCGAGGCCGGAGAGGATGAGGAGGGTGATGAGGACGCTGGGGGTGACGATCCCATTGACGGACGCGATATCTACATCAACATCAACAAACTCTACCTCATGATGGACCAGGACCCCGACCTCAAGGCCGCTCAGTTCCCAGTGGGCATGGCAGTGCTGCTCTACATTCTGGGAGGCACAGACTTCTTCGACGACTTCCTGGGCGACGAGAACGCCATCTTCTACGGCATGGGCTGGGAGAAGTGCGTCTGGGACACCTGGTGCGCCCATAAGGTGGGGAAGTGGGGATGGTGTGATGTCCCTCTGACTATGGCCCTAGGATCGATTCGCGAATCTGATCATGCTCTTCTACACGGGTCCCGCGGGCTACAATCAGCCCGATCTGTGTCGCCGGCCCTACATTGATGAGGAGGCCATGCTGACCTTCTTCCATCAGTGCTACGCCACCAAGTATGGGAAGGCAGTGCGGGACGTCTATGATGTGGAGCGCGTGTCCACTGCTCAGCTCCGCGAGTTCACCCGAGGCTTCGCCCACAAGTGCAAGCGCAAGGCCAACGAAGCGGACGACAAATGGGAGCGACGCAGGCTCATGGCGGCCAAGAAGGCCATGCCCGAGGATGCCATCCTTAGGCGCTACTGCAGACTTGCCCTCCTGAACTGGACGTATTGGCTCAATGGCTATAGACCGGGTGGCGAAGCGTTCTGTGATCCTCTGGAACAGTTCGAGGGACTGCCCTACTACGGCTACATTCAGGACCCAGAGCATCCCAATCGCTACACACTGTCTCCAATCGTATCCCCGCCCAAGCCCGTTCCTGATAATGTCCTGCCATACATTGGACTCCACGTTGCCGAGGCCAAGGCCGCAGTGGAACAAGCCCGTCAGGTTGCCCGTGAGCAACTGGCCAAGGAAGACGCAGAGGCCGCGGACATGGCCCGGGAACAGGAACGCCTCGAACGCCAACGGAAACTCGCTGACAAGCAGAAACGGCTGGATGCCCAGGACCGACAGAGGGCCAACCCGGGCCTGCCCAAGAAGGCACCAGTCCAGAGCCGCCTCACGCACACGGCCCAGCTCTCGGGGATCAAACGGGCCAAGGAATGAACATCTCTTTACTTCACACCGTCTTGGTTCGTGCACATGCCAGTCTTGGCCTTGACAATGGCAAGGAAGACGGCCTGCACCTCTTCGTCACTGAAATGGGAACACGCCCGGACAATTTCTGTCCTTGCGTTGGTCCCGAGGTCTATGTGGTACAGTACCTCGTGGCCTTGTTCGTTCGTGGACCTGAGGTAGAGACTCTTCGCCCCCGTGTTCACAAGCATGCGATGATGAGTCATCTTCCACTCGTCTCGCATTTTCGGCCTCGTGTTCTCTGCCATGCGGACCATGTCTCTCACTTGCGGGATCGTCGCAGGTGGAAGTTCCCCTCGCTTCATTTGAAGTAGTAGGTCCTCCCATCGTGAAAGGACCGCGGGCGCTTCCTGCTCATCGAGCATCTTCTCCAAGAGGTCCATCAACTCCTTCTCCGCCAACGCCCGTTCATCTGCTGGGTCCGCCGCGTGCTGGTCCAACTCCTTCTCCGCCAATGCCCGCTCATCTGATGATGGGTCCGCCCCGGGCTGGTCCATCTCGTCTGCGACCCTCTTCATGTCACACCGATTGAGACAAATTTCTACCTTGATCTGACGACACAAAAATATTTTTCTCTCAGCCTCGGTACGGTCCCTTTTATTTCGTCGCGACGGCGGGGGCGATCTTGGCCTTCACAATGGCAAGGAAGACGGCCCGTACTTCCTCGTTGGTGAAATGCGAACTCGCGCGGGCAAGCTCCAGTCGTTCCTTCAGTTGTACCCCGTCGTCGTCCCAGTTCATAACCAGAAGGACCTCACTACCCGCGTCATCGTGCATGGAGTAGGTTTGCGCGGTGTTCGTGTTCAGCAACACGTTCGGGCGCACCAATTTCCATTCATCGTTTGGATCGTGCGGCTTCTTTGCACGTTCAATGGCCTGTCGCAACTCATGCACCCCAACCGTGACAGTCCCTCGGCGCAGAGCTTGGAGGAGGCGTGTCCAACTTGCGATGACTCCGTCTCTCGTGCCATTCTTTCGCAGTGTCGCTAGGAGGTCAGCCAGCTCCTCAATCACCGACGCCCGTTCCTCCACCGCGTCTAGAGCCTTGGGTTGGTCCATATCAATTGCGACCCTCTTCGTGGATTTGGTTTCTCGCATGCTGATTCATCGTCCAGTGCATGCATAAAAAATTTTCATCCCTCTAGACCGTGCGCCATGAAGAGGGCCTGCACGGAGAAAACGTACAATGACGACGACGACATTGAGTTTGCCCTTTACGGGGATCACGCAATCACCCCTGTTATCGTAGAGCATTTGCGATTAGATGCATGGACCATGATCAATGGAGGCGGGGGTGTTCGGTTACGAATGGTCAACGACCTCGACGAAACGCTGATAGGTTACGACGTGAAGTGTAGATCCGGTTGTTCCCACGCCCCTGACCACATCCACTACGTGGTGACATATCCATTATGGCGTCACCGGAACCCCGATCATCCTCTTTGGATATGCGGAGCGCGCATCCGGTGGTGGAATAGCAATGCCCGGTTTAAAGAAGCGCGAAAATGGAGAAGGGTCTACGTTTGGTTGATCGTCGCATCGTCCCTTCTCCGCCCAGCGCTAGGGCATTTCCGTGCCATTGGTACATGGCTCACATGGCCGCCTTATCACCTTGTACCACGTGGTAAGAAGGAATGAAACACCCCCTGTCGGATGGCACCCATTCTTTCATTGTCAGTGTGCCTTCTCCGCTCGCATGGGACTGTCGTCGTCTCCTGGACGGGACTCGGGGACGGCATGTGTGTTGTGGGTTACGTGGACGGGTCAATGACACGAAGAGAGAAGAGACCCTCGGGTTCATCCCTCTGGCATCAAACCGTCCACCCTGCCCCGCGCTCAATAGGACTCCTGCTTGTGCCCGACGAGGATGTCGAGCTCGCAGCCCTTGGCCGAAGGAGCCAGCGCCATGCCGATGCGTCGCCGAGCCACCAAGTGGACAGCACGAGCAAAGGCGACCTCCTAAGGACCCAGAGACGGTTAGCTGAAGGAAAGCCTAGGGGGGACAGCCCGGGGATACCTTGTAGCGACCGAGCTGGACGGCCACCTTGGCGTAGTTGCCGTCAAAGGTGGTCTGGTCGCGAATGAGGACGTTGGTCCCAGCCTTGAAACCCGCGGGGTGGTTGGCCACAAAGGTGGAGAGGGCTTGCTTTCCCTTGACCCCTGCACCTGGGACCATGTACAGGCCGCAGATGACAGCATCGCGCAGATCCCTCTTGGGCTGGTCCGCGGGCAAGTCGTTCTTCTGGAAGAGGCCCATGTCCACTGCCATTTGCTGCGGGCTCACGGGCAACGCGCCCCTCGCCTGTTGGTAGATCTCCAGCACGCGCACGGCCGTCACCATGTCGCTCACGAGCAGGGCCATGGCGTACTCCTGGGCAAGGGAAGGGGTCAGACAAGAAATCGATGCGGAATCGATAGGACTACCTGGGCCGCAGTGAGGCGGGGGGTCTCGGGTCCCAGGCTGCCCTCTGCGAAGAGGTGCTCAATGGGCCTGTCGCTGATTCCGCCCTGGGCCATGGTGCGACGCATGCAGCTCACGGCATGGTTCAGCGAGGGAGTGAGGTCGTTGAACTTGGAGGCGTTCAGACGGAATCGCAGCTTGCCGTGGGGGGTCCCGTAGGACGGGTGTCCCTGACGCGACCCTGGGCCGTTGTCTCCGTACTGACCATCAGGCATGACGGCCGCGCCTCCTCCAGCAGGCACCACTGGGCGAGGCACAACGTTCCACTCGATGATGTCCCCAGCTTGGATGTCGGTGATCCCAGTGTTGAGGGTCGTGGTCGAGCCCACTGCCAGACAGGCAAAGCCGTGCTTGAGCTGACGGGGATCGTCGAACTTGTAGCTGGCCTTGGCAATGCCGATGAACTTGATGCGCGAGGCCAGCTCCTCATCGTTGGTCGTGCGCCCATACTTGATGCCTCCCATGGCGCTGAACCCAATCTGGCTGGGGTTCCCCGGGACTCTGTTCCTGCCTTGGCGATCGACCCAACCAAAGACGGCCTCCCCTTGCAGGACGTGCAGCTCCTCCACATCGTTGAGTGGGTAGGAACGGTTGCGCGAGACGTCGTGTTGCATGTTGCTGCGACGTTGCTGCACTTCGCCAGGGTCCACTTGCACATTGACTGTGACCTCACCCTGGACGCTCAGGGGCGACTGGATTCCTGTGAAGAGGGGGAGGCCCCTCTTGAGCGGCGTGCGGTTCATCGACATGCTGACGGACGGACGGACGGACTGAGTGGGCCAGACTTGCAAGACGCGTTTGCTTATCACGTCACGCGAGATTAGCGTCACAAACGTAACCAAAGTCTAAAACAGGGAATCCCAGAGCCCCCACTTTTCACGCTCTCTTCATTCTCTCTTCCTCTCGGAGCATGCGGGCGCGGAGCCTGTCAACTGCGCCTCTTGCCGGAAGGAACGTGTAGCGGTCGTAAAGAGACGGATCGATGCAGTCCTCGGCCAAGTTCATCTTGATGGCGCGTCCTTGGAAGTAATCAATGTACTTTGTGACGACCTCACGGGCGTAATCGAGAGTGTCCTCATTCCACGGAACAAAGCCCCCTCCGAGCCCGCCGAGTCCATGCACTTCTTGCCTGTCCCACAGGGCGCGGAGGAGACGGACACGATCTAGTCCTTGAATGGATACCTCGTGATCCTCGCATTTCACGACTGTGTGCCCCCTTACGGCGGGAAGCACGTAGATTAATCCTACGGCGACGACGGCGAGGCAACATGCGAGCAGCATAAGCTTAGGCGTGACCATTTAGACCTCCTCTACACGAAGTCAATCTGGCGGTGCGACGGGAAAAAATTATGCGTCCTGGCAAACCACGGACATGAGGCCAAACTGCATCCTCGTGCTTGAGCCACCCAACGCCCGGGGTGAATGGTTCGCTCACATTGTGAGTCCCAACGGGGTGTCACATGAGTACGACTACCGCTGCCCTTCTGCACGGCGTGTCTTGTGCGACAAGGACGACGACGAGAATGCAGACTCGTTCCACGCAACACTAGATACTTGGTTTCTGATGGCGCGATTCCCGATCATCGATCACTGTCTCATCCTCCATTTTACAACCGATGCCATTCACAATCCGCATGCTGCATGGAATGAGAGGGACGCAGAACACGTCATTCGGAGGAAATGGCCTTGTGTGCCTGTTCGGCGCTGGAAAGTCATCGAACATGACCTTGTGCAACCTGCCGCAAATGGAGTGGAGGCCTCTGTTCAACGGTATCTGGCGTACATCCGGGATGCATAAAGAGTGTCCTTTACTTTGCCTCTTCGCAGTCAGAGTCTGTTCATTTGTCACCCCAGTCTCAGAGCCCCCATTGGACAACGATCCTGGGCAACGCTCCGTAGGCATTGTGTGCGACAGATGCGGGCTTGCCGTTGTTCCCGACGGCATCGCGCAAATGGTTCTTGGCCACTTCCTTGCTGTCCAACTCATGGCACGTTCCAATGGGCAAGAAGTAGCCCTTCTGATCGCGCCCCATCTCGTCCCGATAGCTGCGACTGCACATGGGCGGAGTGATGGCATCCAGCTGGGCCCACGGCACAAACTCTGGTGCCCCGGGGGTTCCATCAGCGTTCCTCTTCCTGCGACAGACAATGCCAATCTTGCCGCCTTCGATGAGCTTCGACTGGTCTCCAAAGATGTTGGACAGTGTGCAGCGCTTCGCCACGTTGTGGTTCACAACGACCACTCGCTTGGCGTACTCGTTGACCGAGGCCTGGGGTGCGGTCCCATAGCTGACGTTGCTGACACCGCCAAAGAGGTTCCAGTGCATCAAGACCCCCGTGGGGAGCAGATACTTGAACTGGTTGACGTGCAGCAGTTTGCACGCAGCCTTGAGCTCGGGCATGTCCTCAGGGATGTCCTTCTCGCGATCTCCCAGGTAGTCAAAGATGTCCCACTCGGAGATGGCGTCAAACTCCTCCGGTGTGATGCTGATTCCAGGGGGCATGGCAGCGGGACCCTGTACTAGGGCATTCCGCGCGGCTCTCCAACCAGCATCGCACATCATGTTCAAGTGCTGAAGCGACGCCTCGGTCGTGTGCTTGGACCACACATCACTCGATGAGTCTGTGCGTGGGTTGTTCCGGGCCACGAACATGATCTGGCCCTCGCGGACGTTCATGTGTGCTCCATTCGACCACACCTTGATCGCATGCGAGGAGTTGATGTAGCCATTCGCCTAGGGACAGCTTGGGGGGTTAGATACTCATTCCCTCAAGTCAACATGTGTCCGCCACCTCGTCCCCCATGTGGGCGGTGACAGTGGGCGGGTTCGGGGCATTGGGGAGACCCCGAGCTGCACCGGCCCAGCTTGCAGCAAGGGGAGGCTGGTAGACGGGCATGCGGTCCCCTGGTCCGGTTCCTGTGCGACCAGGTGGGACGGGACGAGCGCCTGCTCTCAGCGTGGGGCCAGCCGGTCCCAACATGTTTGCCGTGCTTAAGTGGGGCTGAAACTTGGTTCGAAGCGAGGAGATGACTGGGTAATACATGGCCTCAACTCTTTGGTGCAAATCTCGTCATACATTCTCCTCCTCCTCGTTATTTCACGGTTGGTCCGCAGATATCTCCCGCCAACGGTCCCGTGTTCTTGATGCTGCATGATGTGCACTCGACGACGACAACACACGATCGGCACAGCCATGTTTTCCCCAAGTCCCGTCCGCAGCAAGGCCAGGTCTTGCCTTTCTCGGCATCACACCGGATGAACTCGCGACAACGCGCACATTTGGTCGCCATGCAACAGGATGAACCTCGTGCCCTAGGCCTCTTTATTCCATCTCCGCAATATCCTGGTACGCGCGCTCCTCGTCCCCGTCCAGATCAAGCGTATGGATCAGGCGATCCCATTCGTCCATCATCTGCCGCCACGTTCCCCGGTGCAGGATGCGCTTCGATTCGCCGATGACAATTGCTGGAAGTTCTCCGACCGGTCTTATGGGTGGGGGGTGGCGAGACCAGTACAACACGATGCATGCCTTGGCATTACATTCACGTGGCCACTCGTTCTGATCCTTGCTCTTCCGCAACAAACGAAGCCGGTGTGTTCCCCTTCTTTCCATGAACGTGCACAAGCCTCCAGTCCATTGTGTTCCTGACCACAAGATGGCAGGTCCTTCGACACCCTTCATTTCGTTGTCCTCCGTCGCAGAACGAGCATGCAGAGGCGAAATATTATTTTGTCGCCGGACCGGACACGATCACGCCCCAACTTTCACACGCTCCACTCTGGGTCTGCCTTGTAGTCGGGTATGAAGATCCAGTCGCGAGACGTGACGAGCCAGCCGTCCTCTCCCTGCCGTTCAATGGTGGCCTGCGAGTTGATGCCACCGCAGTGAGGGAGGAGATACTTTTTGATGAGGTCCTTCCTGGTGTCCGTGATGGGGACGTAGAACTTCACACGATAACTGGGACCGAACATGCCCTCTTTGATCCAGACGTAGAGTGTGGTGTCCTGGTCGCCCCGGACTGGCTCAGGCGCGCCGTGCCGCCAATAAACGGGGAAGGAGGCTTTGAAGTGTTCGTCGTTAATGGGGTCTCCCTCGGGCCGGGTTGCGTCCACATCCATGTAGGACCAATACGGGGGGTTTCCATTCGTGCGGGGAGGTTCCACAAACCCGACCGTGACGTGCACGTGTAATTGCTCGGAACAGGCGGCGAAACGTGCACGAAACGTCAGATGCCGGGCCGGTGACACAACCTTTGCGGCTTCGCGTCCGTGATTACAAACTGTCTCCTGGAAGGAATCAGAAAGACCGTCGATCCCAGGGCGGAGACCGGCGGGAACGGGAATCGTTTCGATGTGACCCTTGGACGACGAACATGTATGACCGTCCTGTTTGTAGCCGGAGTAGAATAGTTTAAGCACTCGCCACAGGAAGTGGTCCATTGGCGTCCATTGCATCGCATCACCCAAGAAGTGACAGACGATCTCTCCAGTGTGGTGGTGGATGGAACCGACCATCTCGCGTGCATCCGCGGCCATTTGCACTCCGCCCCTTGTCGAACACCAAGTCGATGATTTTTACTTGTCCGTCGGACGGGGCAAAAAATTTCGCGATTCCGATGGAAACCCTGCGCTTCGGTCATCGACGGGTCCCTTCCCCCTACTCTGTCTGCTGCTGGTCCACGGTCCGGCGTCGCTTGTTCTGCCCCACTGAGCCGTAGAAGTCAAAGATGGGCCGACCATTGGTGACGAAGCCTCCTGGGGTGGTGACGGACTTGCGATTGAACATGGACCCCTCGTTGAAGTACGAGAACTTGCGCGGATCCTTGGCACTGACGAACCACCAGTCGTGGAGCAGTCGTGACCACACCATGGTCTGGTCCTTGTGAGCCATGATGCGGCCCGTGTACCGACTGCGCACGTTCATCGAGCGACGTTCAATGTTGTACATCTTAGGGGGACAGCGAGTCAGTTTCGCAAACGAAGCCTTGTCCCCTCTCCAAGAATGACCTGCTTCTGGATCCGCATCATCTGCAACCACTGGCGAATCTCGGGGTCCGCGGTATGGAGCAGCCAGTGTTCCAAAATGGTGGCAGGCTTCCACTTGGGAACCTTGGTCTGATTGGGCTTGAGGTTGGCATTCACCTGTTTCCGATAGGACTCCTGCAGCAGACTAATCTCGACCGCCAAGGCTGGGGGCCACGCCACACCGATGCCCTCGGCCATGAGAGCGAACATGTTCTTAATGGCAATGTCCGAGAACTTGCCGCTGCGGTTCTGTCCAGCGTAACGACAGCCAAAACAGCGGTGCTGAGGAGTGGGATCGCCCAGCTCACCGAAGAAGATATCAAAGTCTTCCGCTCCCACGGGGAAGTATTCGGGAGGTTCCGGGGCCGTTTCCTCGTCATCCTCGTCGTCGTCCTCGTCCTCATCGCTGTTCCCGCCGCCTCGTCCCCGTCGTCGCCTCCGTCCTCGAGGTCTGCGTGCACGCCGGCGATCTCCGTCACGAGCAGGATCATCCGCGCTGTCGCCGTCCATGCCCATGGCTGGTGGTAACATGCCCATGTAGCCCTGCTGGTTGTCGTAGATATGGGCAGGCATGGGGAACTGCATCATGTGCGCGGCCCCGGCAGGGATGGGGACCCGGGCACCATTCGCTCCATGGAGTGCACGAGGCGAGTCCGGGGGCATGGGTGGCAGAGCGGGTTCCATCGCGGTGGGACGGCGTAGGATAAGGTACAGAAATTAGACAATTTCCAAATGAGGCATCTATCCAAGCTTAGCGATTCCTCCCACCACTTCCTGTCAAGGGTGCAACGCGTTGGAGATGGACGATAACCCTGAGATCCTGGCCCTGTTGGCGGCCTTTGCCCAGGACGTGGAGGAAGGTGCCCAGCTCATGGAGATGGACATTGAGGCGGCCCAGGAACAGTTGGAAGAGATGCCTCCGCCACCGCCAGATGAGGAGGACGACGATGAGGGACCTCTCACACCGGCTGATCCCGAGTTGCAAGGTCCACCCCAGGGTGTGCGCCGACCTCGTGACGAGGATGAATACTGGGGTGATGAGTACGGCGACGGCGACGAGGAGATGATACGTCGTCTGCGACCTGTTCAGAACGGAGCCGCGATGGGCCTAGTCGATGACGATGATGACGAGGACGATGAGGATGGGGCGGGACGGTTCAGTGACGAGGGAGGCGACGAGGACGAGCGTGAGTCAGAGGGAATGGTGCTGCCTCGCCTGGGGGATGGCTCCTGGAATCTGTACATGCTCGAGTTCTGGCGCGTGCTCTGTCGTATGGGCATCGAGACAACGTCCCTCATTGGGCGTGTGGTCAGAGACGGACAGCAACTGGGGGCAGAGGAAAGGCACAAGATTGCTGTCTGGATCAAGTATTGGACGGGCTACATGATCGAGTTCCACTACCATGGTCTGGGCCAGGTCATCAGCACGCCCACGGGACCAGGCGGGGAGATGGAACGCATATCGGGCACCAGCGCCATGATGTGCGAGATCTGGAGACTCACCCTGGTCCTTAACTACTCGAGGATGGGCGAACTGCGCAATTACAGGATCTCGGACAGTGCCTTCCTCACACGATGGTTGCTCGAGTTGCCTGGGATCCCACTGGACTGTCCACCCAAGGAACCCGTGGAGCCCAAGCCCAAGACTTCAGGAGGGACTGTGACCCAAAAACAGAGGGACGACTATCAGGAAGCCTGTGTCAAATACGCGGCCCGCCTGTCCCTCTTTCAGGCCAAGCGACGCATCTCCGAGACGCCCGTCCTCAAGATGCGCCAGTCCCAGGTGAGGACGCTGCTGCAGTTCCTGTCCGCCAGGATGAAGGTCGTGCCCTACGCGGATGACATCCGACATCTCTTCTCGGTCCTCGAGCTGAAGACCGCCATGTTCTTCTGCCTGAGCATGTCGGGCTCACAACTCGATGACAAGACAATGCGTGCCGATCTGGCCGAGGAAGTCAAAGTCGCAGAGGAGGCCAGGCGTGTCGATTTCAAGCGCAAGGTGCGGGACGAATACGCAGAGGCTGTCCGACAAGCGGCAGAGGAGCAGCCCGACCTGGAACCCGTCCAAGAGGGCGGTCGCTACATTGTGAATCGCGACTTTTGGATCTACTGTGCCAGCTATTGGTACCCGTTCAAGAGGGCCTTTTATCTGATCGAGATGATGCCCCGCATGAACCTGGAGCGTGGAGACAGGCCCGAGAGCTATCTTCCCGACGGTGCCATTGCCCGGATGGAGGCATGGGCCAGACGATCGGCCACGAACCAAGGGGACAACTTCCAGGACCGCCTGGCCGAAGCTGCAGACGATGCCATGCGCTTCCCCGGAGACGAGGAGTGGAAGGCCTACAAGTTCCCCGACGAGAGCACGAATGTGGATGTCATCCTGAGGAAACTACGGGGTGACGCCTACTACGACGACTACCACACCCAGTTGGACATGAGCCCGACGGCCATCATGAACCAAGTCAACACCAACTGGCTCTCGACCACGTTTGTGCTGCTTCTCTTCGACCGGTACATGAACACGTACAAGGGGGTCAACTGGCGCAGTGGCTACGTGATTGAGAACGCGTTTCTGGACGAAGAGGACACGCATGCCAAGTGGACCACGACCCTTGAGCCCCTACTGGTCAACGTATTCAGTCACTACTGGCTCATGTTCAAGGGCAAGGTGCTGCCCCTCAACAACATCTACACGTCACTCTGTGTGTGGATGTTCATGCTCCGGAAGGTAAGGGGACATGGATTCACCTTATGGACCTGACGTTAGCCTAATCTCTAAGACACGTCATGCCGCGGAGCTTCCCGAGGATTGTCTCTTCGACAACACATATGTCGGAGACTTGATAGATCAGATACTACTTGGCAAAGAACAACCCCGCTACACTACCCAAGCAGAGAACGACGCTCTTCATCTTGAGCGCCTGAAGCGGGGTGCCGCCGTCTCCACGACGCGCTTCAACATTTGACCATGCAAGGCCCCACGGATCTGCTCCTCAAGGCCAATGGGGTCATGATCGGGCTCAAACAGGAGCGTGACATTGAGGAAATGTACAGCAGAATGCCCTTCCTCCATGCAGGAATGCAGGCCACCAAGGGCTGGGCCTTTTGCCATCCGCCCACCATCAAGTGGCCCGCTCTCGGCAAGAGGGGACGGGATGACGTGCTGGGCCCCTACATTGCACGTTACATTGTCCCCCTGCGATGGGAGTTCTACTCGCGGGAGAAGAAGTTTGGCATCACGGCATGGGGCCAGCGCAAGGTGGGCAAGGAGTGGGTTCCCTACTGTCCCCCCGTCGGCAGTGGGTTCATCTGGCGCACGTGGGACAAAGACAACTGCTGCTACGTCTATCAGTGGTACTGGTACAATCAGGTCCGGACGTCTGTTCCCGATAGCTGTTCCTAAACCAGTTCCTTATCCTAGGAGAACGCCCTGCCCGACACGACCATGCGCATCAAGATCTGGCACGAGCCTGACATTGACGGGAACTACACGAGTCCTGCTGCCTCGGCTCTGTCCATGTTTGCCCTAGACAAGGTCATCACCCAGGCAGGCTCCCGGGCAGTGTTCCATGCCTCGCACCTGCCGACCTTCCTTGTGAGCACGCCGCCGCCCTACAAACCAGGAGCGGAGAAGTTCCCCATTGACTTTGCCGATGCCGAGGAGATTGCCATGCAGCGCGATGCCTGGGGGCGGGCGATTGAACACCAGCACATTGAACGTGCGGCCGCGGAGAATGCTGTGGCCATGGCCTACGCTGCCAACAGGGGATTGCAGACGTTGAACCTGAGCAAGGACCCCGTGCTCAACAGCGAGAGTCAGAAGGAGCGTGAGGCTCGCGAGGGAAATGGCATCATGGACAGACTCGTGTGGCTGGATGACTATCGCACCCCTGTGGCTGCGGCGACCCCGGCTCTGCTCGTCGATCCCCTCCTATATCAGAAGCGCATGGACGAGATCTGCTCGACGCTCGTGGACTTCCCCCTGCAAATGGTCATTGCGGATCGTGCCCAGCATGCGGGGAACTTTGATGCCCAAGTCACTTTTGCTCGTGATCGCATGAAGGCCATTCTCATCCAGATGAACGCCGACCTGGTCGATGTCATCGTGGACACCATGCGGGACGTGCTGTGGGGAGAGTACGTGGCTCTGTCCCAGGCAAAGGCCAAGGACATTGAGCGTCCCCTCTCGGAGGAAGAGCTCCTGGCCATCCACCGAGCCGTGCACAACCTCGTCATTGACCAGCCGTGCACACCGCTCATCACGGTTGATCAGTTCATTCAGCTGTGGGAATACGGTCTGATCGACCAGGAGACGCTCGCGGAGCATGCCGCTCATCAGACTGGCATCCCCGAGAGGGACATGCACGTCACACCGCTCAAGAGACAGCGTGAACTCGAAATGGAGCAATCCGAGCTGGCCAAGAAGACGGCTGAGGATGGCCAGGCCAACGAACAGGGCAAACTCAAGCTGGCGAAGAAACAGGCCGACGATCACAAGGAACTCGAGTCGGAAAAAATCAAGGTCGCGGCAAAGACCAAGGCGGCCACGAAGAAGCCCAAGTAAAGGGACAAAGAGATCAGCCACCACAATGCGATGTTGCATGGGACCCTACAACACCTGCGTCAAGCGGACGAGCCGGGCCCAGCGTCCCTTGGATGAAGGAGCATGGCTCTCCGCCTGCGATGCACACAATATCTGCACCGTGTGTGGAAAGGTGGCATCGGACTGGAGCCTTGAGCTGTGCGTGGACTGCGACAAGACAAGCTCACGTCTAACCTGCCGCAAGCCGGACTGCACCTTTGTCGTGTGCCAGACACGGACAGGCCCTTCGACCCGCTGCTTCGAACATAATGCATGCCGTATGTGTGATGCGATGACCAAGACAGCGCCTCGGTACTGTTCCTTCTGTCTGGAGCTTGAAGAATAAAAATTTTCCGGGATAGAATTTTTCATCCCGCATCGAATAGGAGGATGGAGGGTCCCCCTATCGGTGAATGGGTACCCTGGGACGACGAGGCCGGGATCCTGGCCGCCGCACTTGCAGCATTCATTGACGACCGCCAGAGGGCCTATGCGCGTGATATTGTCAGGACCATTTTCAGTCGTCTCAAGAGCGGCCCCGACAAACTGATATTGGATGGACTTGCGATGCTTCCAGAACACGCTCATCTCGCTGTGCTGTGCTTCAAACCGCGTGTCCCGTTTTTGACGTATGTGTGCCTGGAACGGAATCAACTCGGAGATACTGGCGTGGAAACCATTGCCAAGGCTCTATTGGATGCCCCGTGTCTTGCCGAACTGGACCTGTCGGAGACCAAGCTTGTGGGACGCGATACGCCATCATTGATGCGACTCATCGAAACTTCAACGGTCCTGAAAACGTTGCGATTGACAGGGAACTTCATCAGCGCGGTGGCATGTGATGTGTATCTGGGCCCCGCGTTATTGCTGAATAGGAATCTGGTTGCGTTGCACACTACCTGGATATCGAGGCCCTTCGACATCTTGCGAGCTTTATGGACGCATCCAACGCTCAAATGGTTGTCGTTTGATCGTTGTGTCGCCAACATCGACGCGCACTTTGCTCGGGCCATGGCGAATCTATTCACGCGAAACAACGTACTCGAAAGCTTTGCCATGCCAACCACGCCGTGTTCCGAAGAGGCCGCTTTGGATATTCTCCAATCGCTGACTTACAATACTGGCCTGCGCCAACTTGATCTGGGTTCAGTACGCGGTACCTCGAATATGCCCACATCAGGGCAGGCTGTTCTTGAAGCAACTAGCAGACTCCTGCTGCACAATGTGACATTGCGGGCACTTCCGTTCATATCACCAGACACGGAAAGGGAACTCAATCGGAACAGAGGACGCAGGCTTTCCCGCATTGACCGAGCACGACAGGCCGTTATTGCACTGGAGAGCCTGCGTCGGTTCAAACGGTCTCCCTGTCTTCGCTACATTGATCGAAGCATCATGGGGATCGTGGGGCGACTCATCATGGCCTCCAAGCTGGCGCTCGAATGGGAAGACCCCGCGTTATGGCCTAAACCCTGGCCGAATGACCCATGTTACATGTCGCGCGTGCCGGTACCTGCATCGTTTCAAGGGGAGCCAGCTGGCCAAAGACTAGCGAAACGGCTCAAGTACCAGAACGCCCCATCGGTGGAACGTATGGGACCTTGGAGACGCATCCCGGGATCGGGATGGGAATATTTCGGGGAGCAGCCAGAGGACGATGAAGGTGAATAAAAATGTTCTGCCGGCGAGCATGTTTATTTTGTCTTGTCTGGAATGGAGAAGAGATCATCAACCCATTCGCGTCCTTGTGCATAATCATACCCGCGCAACTGTTCCATCACGGTAAGACGCATTCCCAATGGCTTGCCCTTGGTCAGATAGGCGTAACCTTCGTAGCAAGTCTCGTCGACAGTGAACACGACGAAATAAAAGCGAACATGGTGCATGGTCATATGGCCGGCTTCAAGAGGATCAGGTGGTGGCGGGTCATCCGGATGATGCATGAGCATGGCCCGCCCTTTCACCAGGTCAATAATCATCCAAGTAAGGAGAGGTGAGGCATCCGCTGTAGCGATCCAGGTCTGCAAAGTGTCCGAGTCGATAGACGAAACAGCATCCTCGACAGCGCGCACTGAAGGAGGCATGCGGTGGACGGTTTTTGTGGTGACCTTCATCGTCGTGCTCCAGACCCAGGTAATATTTCACGACCAGCAGAGAAACACGTAGGGAAGGAGAGAGAATAAAATTTCGGAATCCTCATTCCCCAATGTCCAATGCTTCCGATAGAGGGCCTCCCGCAGACATGGATTCCCCGTAGCGTCTTGGCTCTGCAACGGCTTGCGCCTGTGTTGGAATCGTTCCACGACGAAGAGGAGCGCCGAGTTGCGGAACGTTTGGCCGGAGCAGTGGTGGATCAGTTTGGTCGACATGCCTCTGTTGCCCAGCTGGAGTTTCTCGCCATGGAATCCTATCATGCACACCTGCTTGTGGCCTGTATGTCTCCCCACATGGATGGATTGATGGAAATAGAGCTTCGTGGAAATACCAACCTAAAAGATGCTGGGCTGGAGCCTCTCCTGGCGGCATTGCTGACGTCTGCCCCGCGTCTAAGGGGTCTGGGCATATCACGGACCGGACTTGTCGGAGCAAGCACGCCATCATTGTTCGAGTTAATCAAGAATTCCACGAGCCTCCGCGCCTTGTGCATATCGTACAACCCTGTTCAATCGGGATTCGCCCTGGACCTGGCACCTGCGCTGGCATGCAATACCAACCTGGAGGCTCTCGATGCGCGTGGCCTACAATTGAACATACACGGTGGTGGCTGTCCTGTCTTTGGAGCTCTCTGGCGACATCCAACACTGAGTGTTCTCCTCATGGCTGGTAGTTTGTGGGCAATGGAAAAATCCAATCCATGTCCGCAGGAGATCGCCGAGTTGCTGCGACGAAACAACGTGCTGAAAACCCTTTCCATCGAGGGCACGCCTTGTTCGGCCGACGCGATGCTCGTGATTCTTCATGGATTAACACACAACACGGGACTCCACTCGCTGAACATGGGTCTGACGCATCGTGGAAAGAGTACCCTACCTGATCGTAAGGTCTTGAGCGCGGCACAGGTCCTTCTGGTCGATAACGTGACGCTGGAAGACCTTCCTTTTCTTGGTCTCCACGCGAACAAGGAACTCAAGCGAAACATGACTCGCAAGTGTTCCCGAATCCAACGAGCACAAGGGGTCGTCATTGCCCTCGAGAGCCTGCGTTGCTACAGGAGGTCGCCATCACTTCGCTACATTGATCGGGACATTATGCGCATGGTGGGACGCTTCATTCTGGCCACTAAGCTACGACCCGAGTGGGAAGACCCCAGTCTGTGGCCCGGGGGACGTCCCACCCCTGCTGCCGTGACGCAGCAGACGAAACGCCAAAGACTAGAACCTCGACCCGGGGATAGATTGGGTCCATGGAAACGGACCGCTGCGGGCGATTGGGTGCATGACGATGATGTTGACGAATGAAGGATGTCAGAATGAAATGCGAACAGACACAACACAGATATCGGGGCGCTGATTGCATGAGGAGTGGCCCCCTTGTGTTGAGAGCATGGATATTTAAGCACATGTCCGCTCCGAAATTGAAAGCAGAGTGGCGGGGGCCCAGTCTGGCCAAAGTCGGCAATGCCGTGAACAACGTGGTTCACTTCCGCAAGACTGTCATCTGGCTCCTCGTCGCGGCCCTTTTCCTCCTCGCTGCCCTGACCACAATTGCATTCATCGCCCTGGAGAATGAGCACCACGACGACGATGACGACGAGGGGGCCAACCTGGTGTTGCATGATTCACAGCGCCTCGTGCTGGGGGAATTGCTGGTCATCCCCGAGCCTGGGGACGAGGACATTATTCTCGTTGTGGTGGAGAACGTCGATGATCATACAGTGGTCAACATCACCGTGACACTCGAGGTTACATCCGATGCCAGACGCCGGTCCCCCATGAGTCTGCCTGTCGTCTGTCCACCGCTCTACACGGACAACACGGTGGAATCACTGTCTCCGCACACACATGTCACATGCAGGGCCTTCTACACCCTCACATCGGATGACATTACATACGGCAATGTGATCCATACGATGAGCATGGCCACGGGGATCCTGGACGGCACTGACATGTCAACGGTGGCCAAGCCCGGCATGTCCAACTTGGCGCTGAACAATCTGGAAATGCCCCACGGAGCCGTGTTTGCCATTCCAGGTCCCACCGGTCCGGCTGGACCCCTGAACGTCAAGGTGGGCCCATGCAATGCCGACCCGCCCCTGACCAGTTTCCCCTGTGACACCACCGACCAGAATGCCATCCTCCTTTGCAACCTCATGTCCAACACCACCATGATCGGGAACTTTTACATCTGCGTCGGGACCACGTGGGAATTCCTAGGCAGTCTCGACGTGCTCCCCGACACCAACTCGACGGGACCCACTGGACCCACTGGGCCTCAGGGGATCAGCATCTACTCTGCCGCGTGCAGCGGGGGTCCTCCTCCCACGACCGTGTCCTCGCCCACCTACACGTGTAACAGCACCTTTGCCCTGAACATGGTGCTCTGTAACCTGGGGTCCATGGATGGAAACGCCGGAAAGCTCTATGAGTGCGAGTGCAATCCTAGTTGTGGATGGGTCGAGGTGGGCGACATCAATGGACCCGTGCCGCTTGCAGCCGAGCATTGCTTTAACTTTGGCTACAGCAATGCACCCAATGTTTGGAGCGACTTGTGCAACGTCGTGTTGCCTCGGGTCGGATGGTACTACTGTCTGGCAGAAGGCGCCATGCGACAGTTTGGAACAACACAGTCGTGTGGCCTCACTTACGGTCTTAGCACTGTATCCATGTCGCCCAGTTGGTTCTCCAATTCCGATCGCATCTTGAACTTGCCGCCCATAGCCACCAATCCTGTGTCACCGGCCTCACAGCAATGGACAGCGCCCGTCTTGACCACTGGTATCATTCATGTCACCTCGGTCCCCAAGACCATTTATTTCACATTTGGCATTGGGAACCAAACACTGGGCTGCGGCCATTGGGGAGTGCAACCCAACCTGGCCTACGCGATTAACTGCATGATTGTTGACCCTCTCTTCTTGGGCATCTAAGAGAGGTAGCGATGTCCGGATTCCCTAAGGGGCCCCGTTTTTGAGGCACGAAAATGAAATGACGCGAACCACGATACACTCTATGGCAACCTTGCATATGAACGTCTGTCTCCCCTCTCGATGTCGGCCCCCAAGCTCCGGGAATGGCCCCCGCGCCCGGTTCGCATTGGCAACCCCGTGGACAATCCAGCGCATTTCCGCTGTACAGTCGTCGCAGCATTGATCGGTGCAGTCGTGCTCCTAGCAGCACTGGGCACAGCTCTGCTTATTGGCCTGGTAGACAATGACCATCACCACGATGACGACGATAATGATGGAGCCAACCTGGTCCTGCGCGACTCACAACGCATCGCACTGGAGAGCGTGTCCCTTGACCCCCAAGTGGGGAACACAGACATTATCCTCATCGTGGTCGAGAACGTGGATGACCACACGGTGGTGAACATTACAGTGACGGTGGAGGTGACGTCAGAGGCACGTCGTCGTACCACATCGAGCCCACCGGTCATCTGCCCGCCACTCTATGTGGATAATGTGGTCTCGTCTCTAGCCCCGCTCACGTCCACCACATGCCGGGCCAAGTACATCCTCACATCAGAGGACGTTGTGAATGGCAATGTGATCCACACGGAGAGCATGGCCACGGGAACGATTGTAGACACCGATATGTCCACTGTGGCCAAACCAGGCATGTCCAAGTTGGAGCTCACGGATCTACCTGTCCCGCATGGAGCCATCATAAGCATCCCGGGTCCCACTGGTCCTACTGGTCCTATTAACGTCAAGGTGGGTCCCTGCAGTGCCGACCCGCCGCTGACTAGTTTCCCATGCGACGACACCACCAAGCTCAACATACTCATGTGCAGTCTTACATCCAACGCGACGCTCATCGGCAACTTTTACCTTTGTATCAACGGGACGTGGGAACTGATGGGCACCCTCGATGTTTTCCCCGACACCAACTCCACTGGCCCGGCGGGACCTCGGGGAATCAGCATCTATGCTGCCACCTGCTCTGGAGGACCTCCGCCCATCACAGTGTCTGACCCCACGTACACTTGCGACTCCGCCTTTGCCCTGAACATGATTTTCTGCAATCTGGGCTCGACCAATGAGACCTCTGGCAAGATCTACGCATGTGAGTGCAATCCCAGCTGCGGGTGGGTAGAACAGGCCAATCTCAATGGCGGGGTGCCCTTCACCGACGAGCACTGCTTTGGCTATGGCAGCGGCGATATTAACACACCCAACTCATGGAGTGACATATGCTTCCTCTCGCTTCCTCGCCTCGGGTGGTACTACTGCCTGGCAGAGACCACCATACAACAGACGGGATCCACGCAGTCCTGTGCTCTCAACTACGGGATCAGCACTGTGTCCGCAACCCCCGCGTGGATATCAAACTCCAATCGCGTTCTTAATTTGCCAGCGAATCCAGCTAATCCTGTTAGCGGGGCACTGCAGTGGAACGCCCCCCTCATTACGACTACGGTAATCGAGACCACGTCGTCCCCGGAGGTCATCTACTTCACGGCTGGCATTGGCAATCAATCTTCGAGCTGTGGCACGTGGCAAGGGAGCGACGAATCACCCGCCACACTCTATTGTATCCTCTACAGTCCTCTTATTTAAAACATATCCAAGAGGAGAGCCGTCGGCACGGGTACACACTGTTCGCCCGTCAATGAACTTGCGCGATTATTCGACCCTAGCCTCTTGGACATTTTGACCACGCACACGAAGGACTTATTTATGCCTCTCGTAATGCTTAATGGTACGGGCCACGGTGGCGGGAGAAATGAGCTCCCACAGCTTGTGCTTGGGCATGAATTCGTGGTAGCGATCGTTGGGGTGCTTGGCGAAGAGGCCGATGGAGTTGGCACACTTCTGGCAGAAGATTAGGGTCTGGTAGCACGCCGCCGGGTTACCCACAATGGAATGCTGAGGATTGCACGGGTCTTTGTGGGTGGCTAGCACGTCAACACAACGAAGCTCATTGCTCCCAGTGCAATAGGCACAGCGGGCCATCTTGTCCAAGGGCGTCTCTGCATCCCGGCAGCCCTTGCATCGATAGCCATCACGCCCCCAGCCTGTGTCCCGATAGGTGTGGAACTGGCCGCACCCAGGACAGAAGAGGTAGCGATCCCCGTCAAACTCCAGGGCCACCCCATACATGTCTACGGGAATGACCGGCTGTCCCTCGCATGGCAGTGAATTGTCCTCCTTGCGTTCGGCACGGGCCCTCTTCTGTCGCGAGCTGTTCTCGTTCTTGGCTCGCTCCAGATCTGTCTCCAACAGGGCTGCCGTCTCCGCTGGACGATGCCTGACCCGTGCAGCCCGGCTGGCCTTCTTGCTGCAGACAAAGGTGCGCATGTGCGGGTCGTAGGAGAGGCCAAAGTTGCCGTACATGGGCGAGTCAGAGAACGTGGCGATGCGCTTGCAGCACATGCATATGTACACGGTCCAGGCCCCCGGGGGAAGGGGCTCGTTTTCCAGCAGATGAAAGCGATAACGGCGCATGGCCTGGGCCTGATTCTCAATCGTCGTGGCGTCCAGTGGAATGAGGTTGAAGCGTTCGATGCGCGACACAATGTTGAAGTACCAGCCCATGAGGCGCAGGTCGTTGATGGGGAGGTTCTGAATGTGGTTCTTGATCGTCTTGGGTGATGAGCGCGTGGCATGCACGTGACAGGTCTTGGCCATGGTCTGCACAGTGGCTCGGCTTACTCCTCCCAGACGTGGATCCAGCAGCACGTCAAAGCGAAATCGATCATCGGGGTGGGTCCTGAGCAGAAAGTTGATGACGTTGATCTTAATCTCGTCCGGGACCACGTAGCCCAGGTCATGATCGTATCGCCTGTGCGAACGTTGGAGAGCACGTTCCAAGGCCGTCTCAAAGTCCCGCACCGACCGTGTGTACATGCGCAGTGGATCGCTTTCGAACAGGGTCGGTGCATGCCGGCTCTGCAACAGAGGGGCCAAATCGTCGGCGTCTAGCATCTCACCCACGGACAGTCGATAGAGCAGGTCCTCCACGACGGCAATCTCCCGTCCCTCCTCGCATCGTTTCTCGTGCAGGGCATCCTGAGTCAGGTTGATGGTGCTCACAATGGCGGCCACGTAGGCTTGCTTCTGGTAGCGATATACGTCGTTGTTGCACGTGCTCTGAGGGGACCGTTAGAGTGAACGTGAAAGAGACCCCCCCATCCGTACCTTGCACCGGGTCAAGGCATCAATGGCGTGGACAAACTCATTGCCATTGGGGGCCTCGGTGAATCGTCCGTAGCGGCGCATCTCGTCGGCCATGTAGAAGGTCTTGAAGCGGAACTGGTCCCATTTGATGCGTTTGTCCACGACGGCCACCCAGTCGGGGTTGTTGTCCGCCGAGTAGATGAAGAACTCGCGCATGATCACCTCGATGAGCTGGCACGTCTTGGTCGCAGCATCGGTCTTCTTGCCCTCTGGAGGATTCGCCTCGCGTTCCTTCTTCTCGTACTCGAGGGCGGACAGGAACCCTTCCTTGTCGTTAAAGAGCAGGTGATGGATTCGAAGCATGTCCCGGAACGGAACTCGCTGCCGGGCATGTGGATAGAGGCCCGTGAGCCCGACCCAGAAGATAGAGCGCACAACTCGCCAGTAACCCTCGCTGTTGACGTTGCGGCACTCATCGACGAGGGTCTCGAGCAGATCCCGTGACTGACAGCAAATGGGAAGGGCCTTGATCAGGAGCTTGGCCAGTGGGACCTTGCCCTTGACGACTTGGACCCCGTACAGGCCGACCTGATCAAAGACACACTCGAGCGCGGGTAGATCCCCTGCATGGAAACAGCTTGTGTGTTCGGGGAAATGCAGATCCAGCACACTGGGCGATGCATCTGGTCGGGGTCGCCAAGCCTCGTCCGTGTGGGGTAGACTGTAGCCAATGACAGCGTAGAGAAGACGCACGAATGAACCCATAATGCGGTGATGAGCATAAGCCTGGCGAATGGCGGGCCAGGCCTTGTTGGAAGGATCATGAAGCTTGGCAATGTCTGCGGACTCATCCTCTTCGGTGAGCTGGTAGTCCTTTTGCAGGGCCACAATGATGCCCCACGACTTGTTGATTAGGAGTAGACAGGCCAGCCACCATGAATGAGCACGGCACTCTGCGGCGCTCTTCATGGGCAGAGGGTAGTAGTATTCCATGGCCAGCTGCCCCTCGCCCACGTACATGGTTTCCAGGAGCTGGTCTGACTGAGTGGCCCGGATCTGACGGGCAAGGAACCCCAGCATCATCCGTGTGTTGCCCTCGAGCTTGAGCACCTCAAAGGGAGTGGGCTCCATGGCCAGGATGCGAGAGGTCTTGACCAGAATGTCACGGTCGTCCAGCCACTGGGTTGGTCCCAGGGAAGACACGTCAAAGGAGTGGTCTGGGATCAGCACTGCGTCTGTTGGATCGGGTAGAGTGTCGATCCGCATGGCGAGCTCCACGTGGCCATCAATGAAGCGGCGGACCTTCTCCCTCAGGTTGGGATCGACGCTCTTCCCCGAGCCGTGGATGAAGATGGCCGAAGCACCATTGATCCGCCAGTAGAGGGCAATGAGCAGCGAGTAGGCCGAGGCAATGCGAGTTTCTGCGACATTCGGGCCTGTCATGAACTTGGGTGTCCACACAACGGTGGCGTGCGACAAGACCAGTTTGAGGGCGGGTACGGCACACAGAATCTCGATGAGCTTGGCCTCGGCTGGTATGCACCCCAGTTCCAGCAGCTTGGCGTGGCTGGTTCGGAGTGTGTCCTGAAAGACCATGGTCACGGCCTTGGCAGAATGATGGGTCCCCTTGGAAAAGTGGCGGAGCAGCGCGGATTCCACTGATGGCACGTGGAAGGTATTGACTTGGGCCGTGTAGGGTCGCTGGGGATGCAACCGCCCAAGGCGTACCGCTTCCGTGCTGCCCCCTGAGGGATAAGATATCTGAGAGGGACGGTTGAAACACTCTGACCTTAAAAGTGGATGACGACATGACCAAATGGAAACACGAACGAAGAGCAGTCCCATAAACTGTCCCTTTCCCTACCTATTGAAAATCCATGTGATCCCGTTCCAGCCAACGCTGGATAGAGGGTCCTTGGCGCGTGACCATGTGGCCTGTGATGGGGTCACGCTCCGTCACTCCCGACGAGGACTCCCAGATGTAGTTCTCGGGCACATGGCGGATGAAAGGGGCAATGACGCCGCAAAAGGTCTTGTCTCCCAGCAGACACACGTCGACTGGGTAGCCTCCCGGTGCCCCTGCGGTGACTTGGAAGCTGTGGAGGATGTGCGGAGGTTCCAGGTGGAGACCAGCGTGGTACTTCTTGTACCATTTGGTCACGACGCGCAGGTGACACATGACGCACATGATGAGCTCAGGTCCCTGCACCTCGGCGAGTGGGCGACCCTCTCTCAGGGCAGCCTGGATTTCGGCACCGCGGTCCCCAAAGTAGAACTCCTTGCACACAAAGGGCTTGGCACCCTTGTAGCGTTCGGGTTCCCGTTCCATGCGACGCAGGCACATTTTCCAGCTGGCACACTTAACACCCTTGACACAGGGGCGTTCTCCCAGCATTGGATTGTGGGCACACAGCCCGTCCTGGATCTCGGCCTTGGACACTTTGGGCGGATCGGGAATGACCCAGTTCCGCTCCACGGCAATGCGCTGAATCTCCATGTTGGCGAGGGGTCTGTCGAGGGTCTCCTTGACCACGTTGTAGATCTCCTCGTTGTCGCGGATCTCCATGTACACCCCGCGCTCTCGGCCCCGGATATGGCGAATGTTGTCGGTGAACTGTCCCGTTGCAGGACTGGGGCCCGTGTACTCGGAGAAGGTCTTGATCGTCTGGCTGTCCGCCGTGTTGGGAACGCGTCTCATGGGCGCCACGAACATGCGGGACGCCACCTCGTCCTGGTCGTCGTCGTTCAGGTCCATGGCCAGCTGGGTGCGGGGGTCGGGCTGGATGCCATCTGCTTCGGGGTCCTCATCCTCGTCTTCTTCGTCATCGTGTCCCACGTCGGCTCTCGCGATTTGCAGAGACGGAGGGAGCCGTGCATCGGTTCGAGGGGCGTTTCCCGCACGAAGGGATGGAAGGGGGCGTTCGCTCACTTTGTACTCGGCGTGACGGCGGTAGTCCTGTGCGTAGGTCCCCACCATGTCCCGCATGAGGCTGTCGTCAACGTTGTCTGGAGGACGTCCGCTTGAGGCTGCTTCCTGGACCTTGTCGTCGGCCCTGTACACGCGATTGAAGAGGTTGGTCTTGCGGGTGTCCGGGGAGGCCTGGCTGCGTTCCGGTTTGTCGTAGGTGGTCAGGGCATCCACCACATCCGCAGGCACACGGGAGAGCATGACGGGCTGATGGACGAGCTTCCGACCAGGTGCACTCTGTGTGCTCATAATTGTCCTGGCTGTAGACGATAACACAGGCAAGGGCGCAGACGATCCATCATCCTGAATCAAACTGTCCCAGGCGCGGCTCATCGCAGTCTGTTCTTCCGGAGCCACAACGGAGAGCCTGGGAAGCGGAGGCGGTGGCTTGGGCGGCGGAGGAGCCTGACTGAACGACCACATTGGCATCACCATATCCGGGACATCGTCATCGTCCTCTGCGACTGGACGTTTCTTTGACATTGACCCGTCCTTTTGCACGTTGATTTGTCAAGGGTATCAGATTGACGATTCAGTTTTCTCGTCTATTGGCGAGAGAGATTTGATGGAGGGTTCCTCCCCCTACGGTGAAGTCTGCGGCGTAGCCATTCGCGGGACGGAACAGCATGGAGAGAAACGTGTCCTTATCGCAGTCACGCTGGTCACAGATGAAGAAGCCGGCCTACTCCCCATGCGTGTGGCCCGGGATTCGCCCCGCACCGAAGTGACCTGGGACGGGGTCAGCACCCTCAAGTTCACCGCCACGCTGCGAAATGGACAAAAGGTCACGGGCATCTTCATCTGTGTCCATGAGGCAGACGATGAAACACACACACTCGAGGTCTGCGTGGCGCTCACCTTTCACCCCCATGGATGGATCCGGTTCGAGCGCTCGCACCTCATCTTGAACCGCGAGGACGTGCTCAAGCTGCACATTCCCCTCTCGGTGATCGAGGAGAACATGTTCAGCAACATGATCTCGCTCCCTGACATTGAACGTCTCTACGGAATGAGCCTCGCCGACAAGCACAAGGAAGACGAGAATGGCGCTCGCAACGTGGCCACATATCGGGAACTGCCGTGGGCCAAGCGCCAGGCAACGGGTCAGCGAGCACTTCCAACCCTGGCACGTGTCCGAGCAGAGCACATCCGGGCTGAAGAACGCCACATTACCGAGACGCTCGAACCCAAGTGGAGGGAGCGCGTGTGCACGCTTGTGGTCTCACTGCTACGGAACAGGCGACGGACACTGGCCATCCTGCGACAATGGCACGCCTATCCCATGTTCCAGAATCGGAAACCCCATGAAATATGGAGCCTCTTCATGGAGGCCGTCTTGTACAGTCCCCTCCGCCTTCACATTACACAAACCGCCCTCTTCCTCTTCCAGGAGACCGCGCTTGCCATTCCCTTGACCTGGCTCAACGAAGACGAACGCATCATTGCCAGTGCCATGGTCGTTGCACGTAAGGAACTCTTCCGCAGTGTCACAGAGTCCCGGACCACTGCCCAGTATACGTGCAAGGAGTTCCGCCTCAACAGTCTGTTGGACAAGTTTGTGTGCCGGAATTTTGTGGTCCATCTCTTTGTCTCGGACTGCGTGGCCCAGGCCGTGCGGAAGGGATCAGAGCGGCCCACACTCCTGCTGGTGACCATTGAGGCTGCAGGGCGATGCTGGGTCAAGCACAAGGACAACTCCTTCTTGTACTATCTCAAACGGGCCCTCGAGAAGCGAACAGTGGTCCAAGACGTGGCTCACATGGGCATGTACGTGACGATTGGAGACTGCGTTCCTTCATACACATACCAGGCCCCGGACCGCACCAAGCCCGTCCGTCTTCCGTGCTGGACGCCGAAATGAAGGGGTTCATTTTGTCTTCGCCTGATCCTTGGCCTGATCTTTGGCTTGGCTCTGTTCCCAGTCGCGCTTGTTCTCTGCCACAAAGTGCCAGAACAGGTCCGGCTCCTTCTTCCAGGTAAGGACAAGGGCCTCTTGTTCCGGTGTCAAATCAAACGGTGTCGGGTCGGGAGCGCGAATGATGGTCTTCCCGTAGCGAGTGAAGTCTCCGTAGTGTGGGTCGATAGGAGGGGCATCTGCTGGCCGTTGGTGGGGAAACATTGGGCCTGCACCTTTCCAGAGAAAAATTTTGCGGTTGTGTGTGCGGTGCCAACTGAAATTTTTTTCCTGACTCGCGACCCTCGGAGCCTGGCAAGAGGGCCGCCCTGCCTTGTCTCCACTAACTGGGGTCAAGGGACAAACACGCGCGGTCGCACCCTTCTCCCTCCCTCTCCCCTATGAGGAGGAAGAGTTAGGATGGACGCGGGATGGCTGACCGTCGAGGAGGCGCGGGATGCCATGGCCTTGGACACGGGGACGTCTTGGGATATCCGGAAGCGATGGACCGGGGCCACCTTACGCACAGCCATCCTGCGTTGTCCCGCCCAACGCAAGCTCAAGTGCCGAGCCAAGATTACCCTGCACATGCGGCGAGAGGACATGGGACGCTATCGGGTGGACGGTTTCAAGTCCGTCTTTGAACACAATGGTCACATCCCCGGGACACGGAAACGCACAATGCCTCTTGAACCCCCGCCTCCGGGCAAGCTCCTGAGACTGGCAGAGGACGAGGATGAAGACGAAGAAGAGGAGGACGACGAGGGGGCAACAGAGCGACATCCGCTTGAGTACGACAACGGCGACGACGACGAGGAATATGCCGACGAACCAACACATGTCGACCCCGCTTACGTCGCCGCGACACTGGCCGGGGTTGAGGGGATGGACTGCGAACAGATTAGGCATCTCTTCACGACCGAGTTGCAGGGCCTGACCCCAATGGCCTACATGAATCCAGAGTACAAACTCAAGCGACAGGGCTTCCCCCAGGACGTGAACTTCCGTCGCTACTTCCGTCGTTCTGTGTTTAAACGGGTGACTACCGTCGAATCTGTCGACGCGTTCGGGCAAGCGCTGCGCGAATGTGAGCGACCGTACTTTGCATGGTGGTCCACCTTCTTTGCTGGGGACGACACGTCTCCATTGGTCTTGCTTCGGGTGCACGGAGTCTCTTCCATCGAGGTGGAGCGGAGTCTGATGCGCCTGCAGAAGAGATATGCCTGTCTGACGAGGGGTGATGTTCGGCACTCGGGTCACACGCGGCATGCCGTGTTCACGTGTCCAATGGATCCGCAGCACTCGGCCCTCTTGGCCATTAACCTCCACGCGCTGCGATGCTATCGGATGCTCTCTGTGGACTCTGTCGCGGTCAACTCTGCCATGCCAGTGTCCCCGTTGCTGATCCAATTCTGGGGCTTGCGGGCGACATCACCCATTGAATCGGCGGCGGAAAGGCGGTTCGGGATGCTGAGCGTGCTGCTCTTTATTCAACGGACATTGGGCATCAAGAGGGTCGACTTTGAAACGCACGGCTACGGCCTGCTGGAGCCCGGCTTTGAGATCTACGACTGGCTGCCTGAGTTTGTGGCCCTCTTTCACGATACGGATGACGTGTTCCGCTCCCGCATGTACGATTCGATGCACCTAAAGGACCCCGACCAGTGCAAGTTCACCAACCTGCTGGCGGCTTTTGTCTGTCAGAAACACGCGCACTACATCTCGTCCAAGACGATCCTGAAACTCCATGAACAGTTTATGGACGGACGCAACTCTCGTCAGCTGCGGGCTCGTTGTCCCAAGGCATGGATCGTCATACGTCATGTGTTTGAGCGTCGCTTCCGTCACGGGACGAAGAAGGGCTGGGTGTTGCTCGACTTTGATTACAAAAACAACAACGCCAACAACCCGACGGCCGCCGAAGAGAGACTGCCCTTGCCCTCGTGCTATTACATATATCGCCTGATTCTGGTGGACGGGATTGACCTCCTGTCACGCGAGTTCCGCTTCGACATTTGCGCACGCATCATCTTGCAGAACATTTACCAGCCCAGGTCCGAGTTCCAGCGATCTGTCGTCTACCACGACACTCTAGGGCTCAATCACTACTACCAGGCCCTGGCCCGCCCGAGCACAGACCCCATCCGCTCACGACTGCGGCCCTTTTCTATCAACACCCATCACCTCTGGCAATTGGATCCTCTCTTCAACATGCTTCGAGCCCTGGACTACCACCGCCAGCGAGCTGCCGTGCCTCGGTTCCTTTTCGCGGACAGGAAACCCCCGAGCCATCCGAGCGTCGTGGACGGACCCCTTCGTGTGGACAGCGCCGACTTTATGCAGCAGTACCTCAACCTGCCCGTAGCCCATACAGTACCCAACGAGATCCTCGTCGACGAGGAATCACCCACGCTTGCCTATCTAGACGACACGCTCTGGGTGTGGGGCTCGGGTGCCAAGGGACCCATCACACCTCTGATGGAGGCCATCCTCCTCGTTCGCGATCCGGCGTTCTATGCCATACACTGAGGGAGGGGAGGGACGTGGTCTTCATTTCACCCATTGCTCATCGTAGACGGATTCCTGGGTAGTCACAGTGCGTTCTACGGTCTTGTTCCCGACGATCTTCCTTTGGAGCGGGACCCAAGAACACTTGCGAAGCGAAATAACATTGGCCGGATCACCACGATACACAATGTTCAGCCACCCAATTGCTTGTTCGTGACTTTCGAATGAATGTGTGTGATACCCCCAGTGATGCACCGTGTGGCACCCAGGGGTATGGCATATGTTCGCATAGCTCCATCCCACAGCTGCCGGGTCGGGTTCCCATTCACGCCATGTCACGAGCCATCGTTCGTCTGGCACCCCGTGTACTACAGTAAGGACAGCGGCGATCAGAAAGATCCACGACATGACAATGGATCGCCGTTACAGAGAGTTGCATGGAATGTATTCTTGTTGATCCCAGCTAGCCTTGCACACGTCCAAGGGAAAGACAGCCCCTAGCCCGAGGTCAGGTTTCCGAGAGCATCCATTCACAAGGCGGTCGTGTCTGTCGTTTAGGAACGCGGCAAAATCGGTCCTAGCCCCTCGACCAATCATCCATCGACAGCCCAGATGACGGCTCATCAAGGCGTGGGCCAATGGAAGCAGCACAAATATGGACAGCAGGAGGCTCCAGTCGCCCTGCATTGGGGGTTCCACTCTGATTCGCTAAGGCTCCAAAACTTCTTGCCGAATGTACCATATGCCAGTGAACACAGCTCAGCCTTTCAGATTGTCCTTTATCAGCAGACGCAAAAGACACCATGTGGGCACAAGGCGGACAGGCTGTTCCCGAAGCTGCAACTGTTGTGGCGGTGGATCCAGCGAAGATTGCAACCCGTCTCTTTGACACGCGTTTCGCCCCCGAGCCTGGCAAGCTGACGACCCATCAGCTCAACGCATACTCCGAGACCGTGCGCACCTACACAATGGGCGAGGGCATCCACAGTGCCTACGTGCTGGGCAATGCGTCGGCCCTCAACACGTCGGCCTATCCCACCGGCCAGGTCGCGCCCTTTGCGGTCCCCTTTTCTGTTCCGATCTTAGTCCCCTTCCCGTAGGTCACGCACTACAAGCCCGATGCCAAGGTTGATCCCTTGACGTTGACGCCCGAGTCCGTCCACGTGCTGGTGCTGTGCAAGATCATCGCTGCAGGGGGACAGACCCTCAACGACGACTTCTTCAAGACCAAGCTTGCCGTGCTCGAGGAGGCCGTGCCCCAGTACAGTGCCGCACCCATCAGCAACGAGATCCGCAACGAACTGGACAACACGGACGACGCCCTCTGGAGTGCAGAGCTGGGAGACACTGGGTCGGCAGGCTTCCTTGTTCGTCGCACTGGAGCGTCCAGCGAGTACTTCATCCAGGTCTCAGACACGATGTTCCCTTGTCTTTGGCTCACTGCCCCTTCCCCCTATCCTAGGCCAACTGCACTGCTCCCCTGCTGGGCCGCGAGTTCATTTCCGACCTGGTCCGACGCAACGAGGCGGGCAAGTTCATGACGTGGAAGGATCTCGTGAACAGCCAAGAGTACGCCTTCTGGAAGCAGGGCACATTCCGCCAAGCATGCCGCATTGCCAAGGCTGTGGCCGAGAAGCATGGGGTCGGCATCCCCACCATCAACGAGGACGGGACCTTCAGGCAGACCTCAGATCAGGCGCCCACGGTCACTGCCTGCCCTACGTACACGCAGTGGATTTCCTGCATCGAGCCATCTCGCACTGGGGCCGGAAACAGCGTCCGTGAGACCATCAGCCAGTACATCCAGTGCTCGTCCGTGGATGGCACCACGCAACCCTACCACTTTGTCTCGGTCGGGCCCTCGGAAGGCTACGCTGCAGTCAAGCTGGAGCCCGGCTTCAAGCCCGTCGCTGGGGCACTGCCGACTACCACGGGCAGGATCAAGGCGCGGGGCGTGGTGGAGAAACAGGCCTGGGACCCTGAGGACGCTGCCCGTGTCTCTTCGCAGTGCACCTGGGAAGGAAAGGGTCCCAACGTGGCCATTAACGACCGTCTGCACCCGGGGGCGTTCCGTCCCTTTGACGACGCGTTCGTGGCCAAGAACTTTGAGCAGCAGGGCTGGGTCAAGATGGGCCGCAGACCTGTCGAGGAGTGGCACTTGGTCACGTGCAAGATCGCCTCGCCCAAGGCCAGGCCCCCTCAATGATTTGGTCGTCATGGCCCATCACTTTGTCTGAGGTTGCACGGGAGCCAGGTCACGTTTATCACACTCTCTGGAACGTGGTCTGGGATCTCTGCAGCATGGAGAATGGCGATGGGAAATGAAACCTTGCATTGAGAGATCACGCAGGGCCCTCCTTGTCCTGTACCGACTTGAGCCACTCCAGGGAGAACTCCCGGGGTCCCTGTGCAGCAAGGCATGCCTCGGCCAGACGCTTGGTCACGGCGATGTAACAAAACGTTTCCTTGGGAGGCAGCTTGAAGGGATCGATGCCGAGTTTGAAGGCATTGTCACGAAGGTAGTTCCCCGTGATAGACCCGTTCATAACCAAACAATGAGAGGGTACTGTGTTGTCGCCATCCACGTACCAGACGGGCACTTCGACGCGGTGCATGAGGATAGCCTTTCAGTTCACGAATGCTCGTTCATTCGGGCATCGAATGTTGATCGCAAATGAAGCCTGTCCTTTCCTGCTTTCCATACGTCTTGGCGTATTCCTCGTTGAAGCGTTCCAGGCAACAGTCAATTACACGTTCATCGACCATGAGCGAAACATTCTCTCCTGCATCCGGTAGATCTTCAACTGGCTTCAGGTTAAGAATTGCTGCATTTGCACGGATCATTTCCATTGCGAGGGATCGGTTGTGGACCTTGACGAACGGCGAGGTGCCGACCATGACAGCAATTTGGCCGCCTTTCTCCGTGCACTCCTTCATCTGTTATTGCCTCTGTTTTACTACGCGACGAACAGAACTAACACCATAGTCGCAATCGCCATGGACAACAACCTCCCCGCCTCGGAGGGGGCTGCACACGCCGGTTCCTCGCAGGCCCACTGGCACACGGGCGTGGGAGGTCGCTCGGGTTTCCTGCACCGCCACGAGCACTCCGTCTCCTGGCACAGGATGGCACAGCCGCCCTCTGTGCAGATGGACGGGAGGGGTTCACACAGGGTCTCGCACGCCGGGCACTGGTTCTGGCACTGGTCGGGAGGACAGCTGACCCGACACGAGGGGAAGTAGCACCGAGCCGGCACGTTCTCAGAGCAACCAAGCACTGTACATGCAGGCGGCTCGCACACAGTCCCGCATCTGGCCACCTCAGTCAGCGTCTCACACTCTTGAACACACGGCGGGTGGCAGACGTCGGGGGATCCTCCCAGGGCGACGGCGATCAAGAGAAGGAGGAGCATATTGGAACACCATACGGGAAGTCCTGCAGTCCGCGGAGAGTACCGTGTATTTCCTCTTGTCTACAACTCTTTCTTCTCCGGCTCCTCGAGTGTTCTCACGATGACCTCCAGTTCCTTCCTTCTCGCAATGCTCTCGGCCATGGCCTCATCACCGAATCGAAGGCGGTCTACAGCCTCCGCCATATCGGCAAGGCCCTTTCGTTCGTGGACCAGTCTGTTGATACTGTTTGCATGTTCCGCGATGTAATCGAATGCCACGACCAGTTTCTCGTCCGTCTTCCGCACGATGGTGTTAGTCAGCCAGACCATGTACCACAGGAAGCAGACTCCGACGAGAATCAGACAGAGCACTCGGATTTCAAGGGTTCGCAGGCGCTCCTCCACGGTCGGTTGGGCGACGGGCTTCTTCATTTGCTCTAAAGGAAAGGAGGGGCGTGGTGTTCATTCAGTCACAAATCTTCTCTCTTCACACTGGCATCTTTTCTCGTCCTGAAACGCTCATATGCCTGATCACGATGCAGCTTGATGGCCATCTCCCGCATGACACCGGAAACGACTTCCTCATCGCTCAACGGCGGTGCGCACTGTTGTATGTCAAAGTTGGGGATGCGTGCCATGCAACGCGCAATGGACGCCATGCCAGATTCCAATTCATCGATCTTCTTCGTCATATCGTTATGGTCGTCGTGGTAGGTCAGTGACATCACGACCCCGACGAAGCCCAGAACAGTGAAAATGGCCAGGTAGAAGATACAGCACGAGAGCGCGGCGAAGTGCCTATCCAGGGCCGCATGAGTCGAGGTCTCGTCCTTAGCGATCTTGGCTTCTTTTGGAGCATTCGGAGGTGAGCGAAGCTTGTTGGACACCGCAGTAATCGCGTTGAGTCGCTGGGCCTGCGCATCGGTTGGGTCAACGTCCTCCATTTCGGCCCTTTTGCACTCAGAGTGAGATAGAAATTTTTATCCCTGCATCCCCCCTGATCACTGTCCCTCGACCGCGCCAGTGCCAAAGAGGTTCAGCTCAATCTCAATCTCGCCCGAGATGGTGTACTTGTTGTTCAGACGAGCATTGTCCGCGTGCTGCAGATCGGTCTTGTTGCGACGGGCAATGTTGTCGCAGACACCTGAGAGGAAGACAGGTCAGCCAATCGTTCAAACCATTTGGAAAGGGTCCCACCCGCGGGCTCGGCCCACTTCTTGGGCGAGTCGATGCGCGTGAGGCTCAGCTCGAGGTTGCGCATGTCGTGGAAGCCCAGGTTCTTCTCCTCGTCGTAGCGAGCCATGCAGGCATCGACGACACGACGGTCGATGGCGAACCAACCCTCGTTTCCCTCCTGGGGCAGCTCGTTGAGGTCCACACCGAGGCTGACCGAGTTGAGGCGGATCATGGCAGCAATGGTGCACTTGTTGTCCACCACGGCGAGCGGGTTGCTCGGGGAGGTGAAGGTGCCCATGCGCAGCTTGTCGGGGTTGATGTCGTTGAAGCGGGCCAGCAACTCGCGGGTGATCTTGTTCTTCGGGTCGTAGAAGTGCTCGTTGACCGGCTCGCGGCTCTTGTTCTTGGGCGCCACAAAGGCGTAGGTCGATCCCCTCGTGTCTGCCACCATGCCGTGGACTCCGCTCACGTTGACTCCGATATCGACGGGGACAGTGCTAAGGGACAGGGTGAGGAATTTCAAACGGGAACAGAAAGGACCACCCCCGACCTGTCGACACGGACGAGGCGCATGCTCATGATGATGCCCTTGCTCAGATCGCCCTCGCGGATGGGCTCGCGCGTCTCCGGGTGCAGGCCCGTGATGCGTTGGAAGACGTGCTCGGCGCCGGGATCGACGCGGATCTTGGTCAGGTCGGGGTTGCGGTCAAAGTCGTAGAGCGAGGCAGTGCGCGAGAAGAAGAGACGCATCTTCTGGTGTCCCGTGAAGTCGTCCGTGGTCAGATGTCCATCGGGGTTCTTGGCAGTGATTGCGACAGCATGCTGAAGCAAGCGAGCCAAGTGCTCGGCAGTGAATTCCGGGTTAGGGCTAGTCATGACGGAGGGGAAGAGGTGCGGGGTCTGGATGCGTTAGTTCCGAAAGACCACCAAAGTTCAAAGAGCGAGTCTGAGACAGGGTCGTTATGCATGCAGCCTTTTCATTCTCGCTCCTCTAAAATGGGTCACCAGGAAGCATAGATCCCCGACATGGGGTCCGGGAAGGGAAGCGAAAAGGCTGGATCAATCTGGGGGACATGGTGGAAGAGCTCGCGTTTGTCTGCCTCTGGAAAGGTGAGCAGGTCTTTCTCCGCTTTGACCAGGACACGCTGGGCCTCCTTCACTGCAGAAATGGCCTGACGCAGGGACGTTGCCGTGGTCATTAGCTCGAGCAAGGTCGTCGTTTCGCCTTGGTCAGCTGGCCGAGTGAAAAGTTGCACTCGTCTGAGAATAGTACTCAGGTTCTCGATGAGCCCATCCAGTGCGTCCACAACGTTTTCCTCCTTCTTCTCCTGAAAGGCCAGCAGCAGAACGTACACGTGCTCAGCAGCTATCCCCAGCCGCTTTCGCATTCCCACACCGAGGAAGGGTTGCAGGTCACGAACATCGTCTTGGACCTCTTCGCTACGATCCGAGACCTCCTGCCGAGCAGCCGCGACTGCCGCAGTTCGCCTGTCCAGTTCCGCTTGGGCCACGCCTTGGGTCCTCCCTCGAACAAGGTTCTTTTCGGCTAGTTCCTTCCTGAGTTCTGCTTCCACAAAGCGTAGGCGCCGGATCCTATGGTTCCCGATGATCATACTGTAGTCGTCGCCACCCGCTTCAAGGGGCAAGTTCACGGGCTCTGCGACCAACTGTTCCCAGAGCGCACTGACAAGCGTAGCACACGCCCTGAGCCATTTCTGTACGTCTGCACGAGCCGCCTCCACTTTCGAATGAGATAGGGGTACCAGCTTCTGTGCGTAGGCCCACGACTCTGAGGGTCCATACGACACGTTTGCGAACCATGCCTTTGACTTGCGCACCCGTTGGACAGCCCGTTCTTCTCGGAATTTGCCCGCCGAGATGCGAGTCCCAGTCAGCACATTTGGACCTCGCGTGCTCTGATACTTGGGATACTGCAGCTCGCCGGGGGCCTCGTTGATGTACTCCGCGACCATGATGGCAAACTGGCCACGGACGTGAGGACCCGTGATGAGGTGCCACATCTGGACATCGGGGATCGACTCCCTGATCATGGCGTGGCAGTCTTCCATGGCAGCCACCACATCGGAACGGATGATGGCAATCCCGGAATTCTCGGGAAGACTGTTCCATGCCCAGCGTGCGACGGAGTCTTCCTCCTGCAGTCCCGAGAGAAAGACCGCCAGCTGAGCCAGGATCGATGTGGCAGGGGTATCTGCATCGTTGAACCCTCGCACATCTGGGGCGAAGATGCCCCGAGGCCCAATCCGCTCGTAGACCATGCCCAGAGCCTCGTGGATGGGACTCTCGAGCTTGACCTTGGCCGGCTTCTCGACCACTGGCTCGACCTTGACGGGAGTCGGTTCCGCACGAAGCAGTTCCACCACGGCTTGGGCCATGGCCTGGGCAGTGGCAGCCTGGGTCACTGCACTGGAGTTGAAGAGGGCCCGAACAGTGGTCGCATTGGGGTCAATCAACGTGCCCCCGTTCACGAGCATGCCGTCAGGGTTCTTGCCAATCTTCTGTGCAATGCTGGCTGCGAACTTGACCACTGGCTGATGCATCAGTGCCAGGTAGCGTTGCGTGTGTCGGTGCAGTGCTTGCATGTTGAATGGATCGAGGGGCGTGCCCGTATCTGCATCTGAGATAAAGATGCCTTCGTCGCTGGGCAGGGGTGCAGTCCTGTCCTTCTCACCCCTGACTCGCTTCCCGTAGCTCTCTCCATCGTCCCCGACCGAAGGAGGTGCGTCCTCCGAGTCCATGCCGCCCAGGGTGGGCCGAAAGCTTGGTGTCACCGATGCCCCGATGACGCCGGAGAAGTCCATGGGCTCGTAGACACGCATCACATTGGGATTCCCCTCTTTAGGCACCAGGGTCTGCCCCGTGCCAGGTCGAGGAATCATCGCATAGACGTGAGGTACTCGGGAAAGAGACTGTCATCTCAAATGTTTATCGTGCACACAAACCCCTGTTTGCTTCACTTTCCTTCCGCCGCCGGCTTCGAGTCGCGAGGATCATCTGGGTAGATGACCTTTGTCCTATCCTCTACAGACAGGTTATCGTAGGCCGCAGCCAGCTTGTCGTACTCATGCTCAACGAGCATTTGACCACGATGACCCCCGCCGGCCGCGTACTTGACCGCCCAGCGATACTCAGCCAGAGCGTTGTCATACGCTTCAACGGGATTGTTCGCGACCTTTGCCATGGCACGTGAAATGAACTATTTTTTAATCCATGAACACGCACCAAAATGTCCCCCCTCTAGCAGCAGGACACCGTTTCTTTTCTGCACAGCGACCCGATGCCGATCCATCAGTGGACGCGCTCCGAATCATCCGAACCCGCCTTTGCCAGCATCTGGGCCAGAGAGGGAAGGGACGAGGGCTCCTCTGATGGCTTCTTCCGTGTGTACTGAAGCGGGGGCGGGCCCTTGACCTTGGACGCCACGGGAACTTGAGCGGGTGCCACCACCTCCATGGACGGGGCTTCCGTGGTCCAGAACAGACCCTGCGGCGGACGCACGGTTGAAGGAGACACAGCAGAAGCCACTGGGGCTGGCTTCTTTGTCGCAATGGGTCCCGTCGCTGGGAGCGCAGAGGGAGGAACCGCGGTCGTCTTCTTCTGCGGGGCAGAGGGGAAGTTCTCCAGGGGTGGAGGGGTCAGGAATCCACGTTCAGGGACCGAGGCCTTGACGGGAGCTGTGCGGCTCGTGGGCGGTTCCAGAGAAGGTGCCTCCCTGGTCACATTGGGCACGGCTGGCTGGGTGCGAGCAGGGGCTGTGACGGGGGCCGGCTTCCGAGGAACAGCCTCGGCCACCTTTTGGGAGACGGGAGCCGGGGCAGCCTCGCTCTCCTCAAACGACTCGAATCGCGGGGGGACCATGCCCGAGGCCACGTAGCTGCGGATCTGAGCCTGAGTCGCTTCCTCTTGGGTCAGGTGCGTCTCGTGCCTGGGGTAGGAGGCCATGGTGCGTTCGAAGCGCTCGGGCTTGGGTTCCTTGTGGTGGTGACGGTGGTGCGAGTGGCGGTGAGGTCCCGTGTGATGACCATCAAGACCGTGCTCGTGGTGCGGGTTCTCGTGATGCTTCGTGTGGCATCCAATGGCCTCGAAATGGTCAGCCAGACGCTGTCGCTGGTTGGCCGGGATGGCATTCCGCACGGTGCCAGCAATGGACGCGCACAGAACCTCGTTGGAGTCCAGTGCGTTGCTCACCATGGTGCGGTACAGCTTGGCCGAGGTCGGGTACGTGGCCAGGATCTTGTTCAGCCTAAGGGGAACGACCCGTTAGCAGAATCGACAGAGGATAGATTTCCCCTACCTGGCCGCGGTCTGGCCCACGGTGGAATCCGTGGAGAAGATGCTTCCCACATTCTGCTTGACCCCAGTGCGAGTCAGGTGCTGTGCCTGGTAGAAGGCCTCCACCTCCTTGTTGTCGGCCCGCACTTGTTCAATGACTTCGTTCACAATGTGGTCGGCAATCTTCTCCGCAATGCCACGCTCCGTCAGCTTCCCTCGCTTGATCGCTTCCAGGGCCAGCGGGTCAGCGTAGGTTGCGAGCAGCCCGGAAAAGGTCTTCAAGTCCGCAGTGCACAGGCCAGCATCACGGGCAATGAGGTCGGCCACCTGGCTCTTGATGTCCACCACGCCGGGCTTTGCTCCCAGACCCGCGCCCCCAGTCAGACGGGCGTTGAGATCGTACATGTCGCTGGACGGTGTCAGGGCACCAATGACCAGTTCCTTGGTTCGCACCACGAGGTCTGATATGTAGGTGCCCAGCATCTCATCCTTGTCGGGCGAGTGCGTGAGGGGCGTCCTGATGGCACAGCCGAGCCCTGCCTGCACGCTCTTAGGCATGTCCACGGTCCGCTTCCCATTGACAGTGGTGTAGAAAACGCCCTGCTGCTCCAGGCCTCTGCGATCCACATTGTCTCCCAAAGGCTCGCGACGCATGTTCTCCAACTCGACCTTGTCAGAGGGAGTCGCAAGGCCCGCCGAAACGAGCGCTTGTGTCACAGCAGTCTGCAGTTGTGTCCTCCACTCGGGACGCGTCATGTCGACCTCAAAGGCATTGGCCTCGCTCCCAGTGATGGCCACGGGCACGTCCACGGGGCGAAAGATCTCGCCTGCTGCAAACATCTGCACGCCTTCAATGTCGGTCCACTCCTCAATGGTCTGCTGATCACTCTCCCGGTTGGCCAGGTACGTGTCCACGTAGTCGTAGCGATAGTTCAGGAACTCATCGTCATCCCCGCATTCGCAGCGGAGGTTGAGAGCCATGTTCTCTCGAACGGGCGCAAGGTGGAGAGGTTCAAAAAGGTGCCCGCGTGCGAGGGTCTTTTGTGCGCAGCGTCCACACTCGAGCACCCTTGTTTCTTGTGAGTGCAATCGCCGTGAATGCGGAATAACAGACTCCCACTCATTTCACGCCCTAGTCCACGGAGCGTCTACGGTCGCGACAACTTTGGGAAAATATTTCCGCCCGAAATTGCAGGCTACGCCAAGAAGGAGGGGCAAACCACGACCATGCGACATAAGCATGTGGATCCTACGCGGTGCATTTTGCGCCCTGAGAATGTGGGACGGCCCATTCATGGCGCGGAAGAAGCCATTGCCTTCCTCGATGCCCACCTTCTCAATCGCGGCACTCTGAACGATCGTTTGTTCCCTGGCAAGCGAGTGGCCATGCTCTACGGACGTGAAGGGTCCGGCAAGACCAGCCTGTTGCATCGCTCAGAGTATCACACCGGTGCATTGGGCTTTGTTCATCAGTTCCGCGTGCAGCACTGGAACTTCAAGGAGTTCACTGAGTGGGCAGAGACATGCCTCACGATCATTGGGCACATGGCCGAGGATCAGTGTAACGATCGCCGCCACGACCGTGACGCCCGTGCCCCAGAGAACACGACGATCATCATTGCTGGTGTGCAACGGTTCAGTCGGGCCCGAGGGCAGGAAGAGGCTTTCACCGCCCTCTTGCATCTGCTCGCACGGGTGCAGGCCTACGAACCCAGTTCCGCATTACGCGTGCTTCTCTTGTGTGACGAGAGCCCCGACCAGTTTCCCGGCGAACTACTGTCATTGGTCAACACCATGCATTGGCTAGCCCCACCGACCCCGGGTGCACGGCGTGACATTATCATCGATCTCATCGAAGAGTTTCGCAATCTGGCCAGAGCCGAGTCTGCGCTGAGCGATCTCGCATGGGACCTGGACGTCTCCCCGTCCACACTCGACGACGACCCAACGCACATTGTCCACACGCTCGTTGTGTCCAGCTCGGGGTGCACTCCCCGTGAGATCCTCACCTTTATGCGGCGCACCTTTATCGGATGTGCCAAGCCCTCCCCCTCTGGTGACACCGCGTACAATGCGGCGTGGATCGAGTCCCTCCTCTACAAGCTCGAGGGCAGCAAAACGTGCATCATCCCGGCCAACCCCGTGGCACTCAACGAGCCGTGTTCCAAGTACACGGGCCAGACGACGTTGGAGCCGCTCCTGAACAGCACCAACAAGACTTGCTTCGTTCGCGACAACCCACTCATCCTCAACTCCAACGCAGCCGACAACGCTGCCCCCGAGATGAATGGAGATGCCAACGGGGGGAAACGACCCCGCATCGACTTGCAGCCCAAGTCTGTGAACGATGCCCTCAACGCGCGTCTCGCCGAACAAGGAGAGATCCTCGGGGCAGCTGCCCGTAATGCAAAACGGCTGAGGGGAAAAGACCAGGGACACGATGGACGATGAAATAAAATGTCGTCAGAAACGAGTGAAACGTGTTTATGATCATCGCAACGGTCCCCATGCACCTTGGGCACGCTTCCCGGACCCTTAGTACCACATGTACCAACCCGGCTACCGCGGTAGCCCGAAAAAAATATGATCAGAAAGGCCCGGAAACACGTCCCTGACCATCGCACAGGTCCCAATGCACCTTGGGCACGCTTCCCGGACCCTTAGCATCACATGTACCAACCCCGGATACCGCGGTATCCCGGAAAAAATGTGGTCGGAAAGTCCCGGAAACGCGTCACTGATCATCAGGGATGACCCAATGTACACTAGGAACACTCCCCCAGACCTCCTGACCACTTAACAGAGGGAAAAAAATTCCGGCCCCGGGGTCGTCCGGGGTGGGGGTGGTCACCATGGGGTGGTACCCCGAGGTGCCGGGGACCTACCCCCATGTCGATAGGGATCTGTCGGGTAGCGGAGTCAGTTTGAAATGCACAAGTCTGGGGGTACCCCTCTCCGTACCCCAAAGTGGTGCCACTCGAAAGTACGGGCTAAGGCCAAAATTCTCTAGTCAGGTTTTTTCGTCCCTGTACAATTGCGAATT
>Ga0134128_10000541_pt1 | contig 52432 bp, 45 predicted proteins | sample KB31754_FD_96462 | JGI IMG/M metagenome (GOLD analysis project Ga0134128, IMG submission 96462) | Terrestrial soil microbial communities with excess Nitrogen fertilizer from Kellogg Biological Station, Michigan, USA - KB3-175-4 | ecosystem: Environmental > Terrestrial > Soil > Unclassified ... | reverse complement strand
CCCGGCCACTCGCCTCATCCCTGGAGGCTCCCTTCCAGGTTTCTACGCTTCGCTGTCCTGCTTCGCGTAGAAACCCGGGGATTTGCCATCCAGGCAAATCCCGCGCGACGCATGCGTCGCGCCTCTGCTCCAGAGGCCCCCGCAAAGTCCTATTGCGCACCTCGCTCCCTGGAGCTTTCACACCAAATCGAATCCGCTCGGGCTGAGGAGATTTCCATCGTCCGCGGGTTCGGGAATCCTATCGAGCGGTTCGGTACTCGGGCGAAAGAACGTAAGCGCGGGTAGTTTTGTGCGGTCCGGCTCAGGAGTCCTACGGAGTAGTTGCTTGGGGAGGAGGATCGGAAGGCCCGGGTGAGTTCATGCGGCGGGGGTTCGCTTGCAAAGGGATTTGGCGGGGGCCTGTGGAGTCAGGGATGACGGAACGGAGCCTCCAGGGATCAGTGAGCGGGCGCGAGCCCGCGCAACCGGATTCACGGCGTCCCCCGCCAAGTCCCTTTGCAAGTGAGCCCCCGGGCTCCGAGTGTCACAATGCGGCTCGTCCGCCCTAGATTCTCTCTCTTCCCGCCACACCTCCCACGTCGTCATCCCAATGATCCTCAGCGAGCTCACCGTTCGCGACCTCCGCTGCATAGAGCAGGCAGAGCTCTCTCTGCACCCGGGCCGCAACCTCATCTGGGGCGGCAACGGCTCGGGCAAGACCTCCCTGCTCGAGGCCATGTTTCTGCTGGGTCGTGGCCGGTCCTTTCGTACCAGGAATTCTGAGCGGCTGATTCGCCACGGGGAGGAGCGCTTGGTGGTTTTCGGGAGGACGGAGAGTTCGGGACCGGAGGCTGGGGGGTTCGTCCATGCGGTCGGGCTCGAGGTCGACCGGCGGGAGGGCACGAGGGCGCGTGTCGACGCCGGGTCGGTGGGGTCGCTCACGGACCTCTCGCGGGTTTTTCCGGTGCAGGTGATCGATCCTGAGATTCACAAGCTCATCGAGGAGGGAGGGCGGAGACGGAGGCGCTGGCTCGATTGGGGAGTGTTCCACGTGGAACCTCAGTTCGCGGATGGGTGGGTTCGTTACGGACGGGCGGTTCGGCAGCGCAACGCGGCGCTGCGAACGGGAGGCCGGGCAACGAAGCCGTGGGACGTGGAAGTGGCGGCGCTCGGGGAGAGAATCTCGGAGGCCCGACGAGCGGTCGTTGAGCAGATACAGCCGTTCTGGCGGGAGGTGATCGCCGGGCTGGACTGTCCGATCGGAGAACTGCACTACTTTCGAGGGTGGGGAGCACAGCATTCGCTCACTGAGGCGCTCGAGGCCTCGCGAGCGCGGGACGAGCTGCGGGGGCTTACGCACGCGGGGCCGCATCGCGCGGATGTGCTGATCAGAGTGGGTGGGAAGCCAGCGAGGGAGGTGCTCTCGAGGGGGCAGCAGAAGCTTATGGCGGTTGCGCTGACGCTGGCACAATTACGGCTGCTCAAGGAGGTGTCGGGGACCACGCCGACGTTGCTTTTGGACGATCCGGCAGCAGAGCTGGATGCGATGCATCTGGGTTATTTTGTCCGCCAGATCGCGCTACTTGGCTGTCAGTTGGTCATCACCTCGTTGCAGCCGGAAACACCCGCCTTTGGTGCTCCCGAAAGGGTGTTTCACGTGGAACAGGGGAGGGTCGGACCGGTATAATGTCCCATTCCACAACGGACCGGTTCATGGCTGCCGAAGACGTCTACGATTCCAGCAAAATCAAAGTTCTAAAGGGCCTCGATGCGGTGCGCAAGCGCCCCGGGATGTACATCGGTGACACGGATGACGGCACCGGTTTGCACCATATGGTTTTCGAGGTCGTGGACAACTCGATCGATGAGGCGCTGGCCGGCTACTGCGACAAGGTCGTAGTGACCATCCATGCCGATGAGTCGGTGACGGTCTCTGACAATGGCCGCGGGATGCCCGTCGATATGCACCAGGAAGAGGGGCGTTCTGCGGCCGAAGTCATCATGACGGTCCTGCATGCCGGCGGGAAGTTCGACGACAGCTCCTACAAAGTCTCGGGCGGTCTTCACGGCGTCGGCGTGTCCGTGGTGAACGCGCTTTCGGACTATCTGCTGCTGACCGTATGTCGCGACGGGAAGGTGCACCGCCAGGAGTACCACCTGGGAGACCCCGCCGCGCCGCTCGCTGTCGTGGGCGACACCTCCGAGCGAGGCACGGTGGTGCGCTTCAAGCCCAGCTCGCAGATATTCACCCACATCCAGTTCAACTACGAGATCCTCGCCAAGCGCCTGCGAGAGCTCTCCTTCCTCAACTCGGGCGTACGCATCGAGCTCATCGATGAGCGCGAGAACAAGTCCGACGTCTTTCAGCACGAAGGCGGCCTCAAGGCCTTCGTGAAGTACCTGAATCGTACGCGCACACCGATCCACGATGCGGTCTTCTGGTTCAAGACCCAGGACGGGCCGGTCTCCGTAGAAGTCGCGATGCAGTGGAACGACTCCTACCAGGAGAGCATGTTCTGCTACACCAACAACATTCCGCAGAAGGACGGCGGCACACACCTCGCGGGCTTCCGCAGTGCGCTGACGCGCACGCTCAACGATTACATCGAAAAGGAGTTGTCCGCAAAGAAGGACAAGTTGCCGACGACCGGTGATGACGCGCGCGAAGGGCTGACCGCGATCCTGTCGGTGAAGCTGCCCGACCCGAAATTCTCCTCGCAAACCAAGGACAAACTGGTTTCGTCCGAGGTGAAAGGTATCGTCGAGGCGGTGGTCGCCGGCAAGCTGCAGGAGTTTCTGCTCGAGCATCCGCAGGAAGCCAAGGGTATCGTCGCCAAGATCATCGAGGCCGCGCGCGCCCGTGAGGCGGCGCGCCGCGCGCGTGAGATGACACGCCGCAAGGGAGCACTGGATGTCGCGGGTCTGCCGGGCAAACTCGCCGATTGTCAGGAGAAGGATCCGGCGCTGTCCGAGATCTTCATCGTCGAGGGCGACTCCGCCGGCGGCTCCGCCAAGCAGGGCCGCGATCGGCGAACGCAGGCAATTTTGCCGCTCAAAGGCAAGATCCTGAACGTGGAAAAGGCGCGCTTCGACAAGATGCTGTCGTCGGTGGAGGTCGGCACGCTGATCACCGCGTTGGGATGCGGGATCGGCAAGGATGACTTTGATCTTTCGAAGCTGCGTTACCACCGCGTGGTTCTCCTGACCGACGCAGACGTCGACGGTAGCCATATTCGCACGCTGCTTCTGACGTTCTTTTACCGTCAGCTTCCTGACCTGATTGCGAACGGTCACATCTACATCGCGCAACCGCCCCTCTTCAAGGTCAAGCGCGGCAAGCAGGAGTTGTATGTCAGGGATGAGCCGGAGCTCGATGCCGCTCTGCTGAACACTGCCCTGGAGAATGCCGCCCTCCATGTGAACGCGTCGGCACCGCCGCTGCAAGGCCCGGGTCTGGAGGCGCTGGCCCGCAAATACATGGAAGTCCAGGCGATCATCAAGCGCTGGTCGCGCCGATACGACGACCGGCTGCTCGAGCAGCTGATCTACATGCCGGAGGTCACACCGGCCGACTTCGACAGGCTGGAGTGGCTGCGAAGCTGGACGCACGATCTCAACCAGCGGCTCAACTCACTCGACGACGCAACCCGCGCCTACCGCGTGGAGCTGCACGGCGCTTCCGGCGAGCATGCGGCGCGCATCATGATCCACAAGACCGAGCACGGCACCGCAAGTCACAAGTTCCTGCCGCGGGAGTTCTTTGAGTCGGCCGAGTACCAACGAATCGCCGACCTTGCCCGCACTCTGGCAGGACTCATCGGTGACGGCGCCTATGTCAGCCGGGCCGACGACCGCCAGGACGTCGGCTCTTTCAAGGAAGCCATGAAGTGGCTGTTCGACCAGGCCCGCAAGGGGCAGACGATCCAGCGTTACAAAGGCCTGGGTGAGATGAATCCCGAGCAGCTCTGGGAAACCACCATCAATCCCCAGACTCGCCGCCTGCTGCAGGTGAAGATCGAGGACGCCGTCGCAGCCGACGACATCTTCACTACCCTGATGGGCGATCAGGTCGAGCCGCGCCGGGAGTTCATCGAGAAGAACGCCCTGTCCGTAACGAACCTGGACGTGTGACCGCACTGCAGGCCGGGTGCTTCCCCCGGGCAGCACACACGCTTCGCGACTATCCCTTATTTGAAACAGTCGTCTGCGATCGGCCACCTGCTGACTCAAGGGTGATCAAGTCAGCAGCTTGTCTAGCGTGATCGGCAGGTCGCGTATCCGCTTGCCGGTGGCGTGATAGACGGCATTGGCGACCGCCGCCGCGGCGCCAACGATGCCGATCTCCCCGATGCCTCGTGAGCCCATCGGATTGGAGCGCTCGTCGACCTCATCCAACCAGACGGCGTTGAGATTGGCGACGTCGGCATTCGCGGCGATGTGGTAACCCGCGAAGTCATGATTGATCACATGCCCGAAGCGCTCGTCGAGCACGCTGTCCTCATGAAGTGCCATGGACAGTCCCATGGTCATCCCGCCGATGAGCTGGGAGCGGGCCAGGCGCGGATTGATGATCCGTCCGGCCGAGAACACACCGAGCATCCGTGACAGTCTGACCTCGCCGGTCTCGATATTGACCCGCACCTCGGCGAACTGGGCGCCGAAGGAGTGCTGCGCGAAGGTCTTGTCGTCGGCGTCCTTGGGGGTGTCCGCCGATGCCTCGGCGCCCGGTGACGGCTTGGGCCCGTGCAATCGCCGCAGCTCTCGGGCTGCCGCCACGATCGCACATCCCCAGGACGAGATTCCAGACGACCCGCCAGCCACTGTGGCGTTCGGCAGATCGGTATCACCGATCTCCAGTCGCACGGCGTCCATCGGACATCCCAGGGCGTCGGCCGCGACCTGCGTCAGAGTCGTCCACGTACCGGTGCCCAGATCGGCTGCCCCTACGCGCACGAGATAGCTGCCGTCCTCCCCCAGACGAATGGTCGCTCGCGACCCCGGCAAGATGTAGCGCGGATAGGTAGAGCTCGCTACACCCATGCCGACGAGCCATATCCCCTCGGCTCTTTGCCGAGGCCGCGGATCACGCTGGCTCCAGCCGAACCGGCGCGCTCCCTCCCGCAGACATTCGACCAGATGGCGGTTGCCCCAGGGCTTGTCGGACTCAGGATCGCGCTCGGGCTCGTTTCGCACCCGCAGCTCGATGGGATCCAGACCGCAGGCGACGGCCAGCTCGTCCATTGCGACCTCACCGGCGAACATGCCCGGCGTCTCGCCCGGAGCACGCATCCAGGATGGCTTCGGCACATCGAGGGCAGCGAGTCGGTGGCGGGTGCGTCGGTTCGCAGACGCATACATCAGCCTCGTGGGTACCGCGGTCTGCTCTGCGAACTCCTTGAACCGGGAAGTGAGCTCCACGACGTCGTGAATGATCGACGTCAGCCGCCCATCCCGAGCAGCTCCCAGACGAAAGCGCTGGATCGTGGGCGTCCGGTAACCGGCCAGGCAGAACATCTGCTGCCGGGTCAGTGCGAGCTTCACGGGCCGTCCCGGCACTCGCATGGCCGCGAGAGCGGCGAGAATGTTGTGGGCGTGCGGCTCGCCCTTCGAGCCGAAGCCGCCGCCGACGTAAGGAGAAATCACCCGGACCTGCTCGGCATCGAGCCCGAGCGTCTTCGCCACGGTGTTGCGGACCGAATGCACACTCTGCGTCGAGTCATACAAGGTGAGCTTTGGCGGCTCCCACAGCGCCACCGTGGTATGCGGCTCCATGGGATTGTTGTGTTCCATGGGGGTGGTGTAGGTGGCGTCCACCTTGACCTCCGCTGCCTCGAACGCGGCCTCGGCATCGCCCGCATCGGTGTCGGTCGGATAGCCTGCGTTCACCGTCTTCGGCGCATAGAGGTCTTTGCGTCCCGCGCGCAGACTGGCATCATGTTGGGCCGCCTCGTACTCCACTCTGACGAGAGCCGCCGCATGCCGCGCGGACTCCGGCGTTTCGGCGATCACGGCCGCAACGAACTGCCCGCGGAAGTGCACCTCGCCCGACTGCAACACCCAGAGCTCCTTGTCCTTGTCGCTCGCCAGCCGCGGCGCCGTCTCGTGCGTAATCACGCCGACGATGCCCTCGAGCGACTCCGCTGCGCGGGTGTCGATCTTCCTGACCCGGCCCCGCGCGATTGTCGACTGCACCGGATGGAGGTATGTCGGCCGCTGCAACCGGTGCTCGAAAGCGTAAGGGGCCGTACCCATGATCTTTGCGGCGCCGTCCATCCGCGCGAGCGACGCTCCCATCGCGCGAGCCTCGAGCAAAGTCATTGCAGACGATCCTGTGCCAGACGAATTTGTGCTCGACCCATCCTGGGCCTCGCCCGTTACTCGGCCCGTCGTGGGCCTCGCCCCTTCGGGGCCGCCAAGCGCTGGCGCGCCTGGCGTTGCAGATCGCTCCTGGCGATCTGCTCGGGGCCGGCTATCGCCGTCCAAATTCGTTCCAGACGAATTTGTCATGATCGGCCTCCGTGGTTCAGGCGGCCCAACAGCATCCGCAAAGTGTTGCGCACCAGCGGAATCTTGAACGCGTTGTATTGCAGCGGGCGCGCATCGGCGAGCTCGGCATCGGCTGCGCGGCCATAGCTCTCGGCGGTTGCAGGTGAGCCCCGCAGGGCTGCCTCGGCGCGCAAGGCTCGCCAGGGCTTGTGAGCGATGCCGCCGAAAGCGATGCGCACGTCGGCCACTTGGCCGTTGCGGACCTCGAGTGCAGCCGCGACGGATACCAGTGCAAAGGCATAGGAGGCCCGGTCGCGTACCTTGTAATAAGCGGAATTCACGGCCATGGGCAAAGCGGGCACCTCGACCGCGACGATGAGATCTCCGTGCTGCAGCACCGTATCGCGCTCGGGCGCGTTGCCGGGCAGGCGGTGAAGCTCGATCACCGGAATCCGGCGCTCGCCCTGGCGTCCGAGGACGACCACGCTCGCATCCAGCGCTGCGAGCGCAACCGCCATGTCCGATGGGTGAACGGCCACGCAGTGCTCGGAAGCCCCGAGGATCGCGTGATCACGGTTGTGGCCTTCCACGGCGGCACAGCCGGTGCCCGGATTGCGCTTATTGCAGGGCGTGGTGACGTCCTGGAAGTAGGCGCAACGCGTACGCTGCAGCAGGTTGCCCCCCGTGGTGGCCAGATTGCGCAACTGACCGGACGCGCCGGCAAGCAGCGCCTGCGATAGAACGGGGTACCGCTCCCGTACTGTCCTATCTACGGCGAGGTCGCTGTTGCGCACCCCGGCGCCGATTCGAAGGCCGCCGTCCGGCAGCGACTCGATGCGGGAGAGCGGCAGGCGCGTCACGTCCACCAGCAACTCCGGGTGCGCTACCCCGAGCCGCATGTGATCGACGAGATTCGTGCCGCCGCCGAGAAATGCCGCATTGGGGTGCGCAGTCACCCTGGCCACTGCAGAGCCCGCATCGGAGGCGCGCTCGTAAGTGAACGGAGTCACGGTGCCGCCCCCTGCCGCATCGCCTCGCGGATGGCGGCCACGATGTTCACGTAAGCCCCGCAGCGGCAGAGATTGCCGCTCATGCGCTCGCGGATTTCCTCGTCGCTCAGCTCTGCCGGAACGGTGAGGCCTTCGGTGACGTAGCTCGGATGGCCAGCTTTGACCTCCTCGAGCATTGCGACGGCGGAGCAGACCTGGCCGGGAGTGCAGTAGCCGCACTGCAATGCATCGTGCTCCAGAAACGCCTGCTGTACCCGGTGCAGCGTGCCGCCGGGAGCGAGCCCGCGCGCCGTCGTGACGGTTGCCCCGTCACAGGCGACGGCGAGTGACAGGCAGGTGGTCACGCGTCTTCCGTCCAGGAGAACGGTGCAGGCTCCGCATTGGCCGTGGTCGCAGCCCTTCTTGGCCGACGTAACTCCCAGGTTCTCACGTAGCGCATCGAGCAGCGTGGTCCGCGTGTCGACGGTCAACGAGCGCTGCTCGCCGTCCACTCGCAGGGTGATGCTGGCCTTCATGGAGCGTCCTCCCCGGCTGACCGCAATCCAGCGAAACGCCCCGTTCAGTGGAGGGTTCCCAGCCGCAAGTACGGCTGACGCCGACCGTCTGGCGGCGGCGCGGCCAGTGGCGGGCGGGCGTCATTGCCGGCGCCGGGCGAGGAGATGCACCGCAGGGTTGCGGACTATCTTCCTGGATCGAAGAAGAGCAGCTTGAACGAGCCGCCGACGAACGGCGATGGCCCGCGCCTTCCTGCCCGCCGTGCCGCCATGGACGCGGCCATCGCCTTGGCATTCGTGTCGGCCGCCGCCAGGAATATCCGGCCGCTGACCGGGTCGACGCTCATCGTACGCGCCGACAAGGCGGTCTTGACCGTGCCGGCAGGCACGAAGGTGTTGGCGTTCACCTCGCGGATGATCGACAGGGTGCCGTCCATGCCGTTGGAGCTGAAAACCAGCTTGCGCGTTGGGTCGAAGGCCGCGGCGTCAGTTCCACGACCAATAGGAAGTGTCGCCACCGTCGCACCGGTATCACCATTGATGACGACCAGACGCTCATTCTCGCAACTGGAGAAAAGCCTGTGGGTGGAAGTATCGATGGCCAGTCCATGCGGCGCCTCGCACTGCGGGATCGGCCAGGTCGCATCCACTTGGTTGGTGGCGGTGTCGACGCGGAAGATCTCCCGCTTCTCGACCCCATTCACGTACACCTTGCCGTTGTCGCCGGCAACGATGAATTCGAGCTTGCTGCCGACGTGCACCGTCGCGACCACCCGGTCGTGTGCCGGATCGATCACGGTGAGCAGGCCCGGGTCGCCGTCGACAACGAAGACGTGTCCGCTCGTCGGATCGATGGTCACTGCGTCCGAATCCGGAGCGGCCTTCAGTCGCTTCACGACCTTCAGCGTCTTCAGGCTGAACGCCACCGCTTCACCGGCGCGGCCGTCATCGGTGTAGCCGAGACCGGCCGCATTGGAGATCGCGATGCCGTGGGTGCCTCCGGGCATGCCGGTGACCTGACCGATGATTCTGCCATTGCGACCATCGACTACGGTCAAGCGATCACCGTGCGCGACGTACACCCGGTGCGACGCGCTGTCAAAATTGACGTAATCCCAACGGTCTGGAGCACCCAGACCCACGGCGCGCGTCTGGTGGTATTCAGGGCGGGTTGCGCGTGCGAATGCACTCGGCACCGGCCCGAACACAACAGCCGCAGCAGCCAAGAGCAGCAGGTATCGTCGCAACATACGCTCTCCAAGCGGGTCAGGGCGGCCGGAAACAGCGACCATAGCACCCGGCTCCTTTGCCGTCACGAGCCTCAACCGCTACACTGGAGCGCTTAGCCGCAGACGGCCGACATCACGATGCCACAACCCGCAGGCCAATCCTCCGGCACGGATGCAATCGACGTAGACCGCTATTTCGCGCGGATCGGCTATACCGGCTCACCTCGGCCCGACCTGGAGACGCTGCGAGCCCTGACGAAGCTGCAGCCGGCTGCAATCGCTTTCGAGGCCGTCGATGTCCTGCTCGGGCGGCCCGTCGACCTCAGCCCACGTGCCATTCAGGCCAAACTGATCGATAGCGGACGGGGCGGCTACTGCTTCGAGCAGAATGGTCTTCTCAAGCGGGTGCTCGGCGCGCTGGGATTCGAGGTGGAGGGGCTGATCGGGCGCGTGCTCTGGATGCAGCCGCCGGAAGCGCCGCTCATGCCGCTTACCCACATGATGCTGCGGGTGACGATCGACGGTGAGCCATGGCTTGCGGACGTCGGCTTCGGAAGCTGCGTCCCCGGCGCTCCGCTTCGGTTCGATGACTCCGGCGCGGAACAACCAACACTACACAGTCCGTTCCGCCTGACACGTCGCGGTACTTGGACTCTGCTCGAGACGCAACTTTCCGACGGCTGGTATCCGCTCTACGTGATCTCCCCGGAGCCGGCGCTCGAAAGCGACTACATTGCCGCCAACTGGTACACCTCGAGCCACCCGGAATCAGGTTTCCGCCACAATCTGCGTGTCGCATTGACGACGCCGGAGTACAGCATCGGCCTGTTCAACAACCGCCTGACCGTTCGCCACGTCCAGGGGGCGGTCGAGCGCAGCATCCTCGGCGAGCGCGAGATTGCAGATACCCTGATCTCTACCTTCGGGATCCGGCTCGACGCCAGATCGGCGAACGAGGCAGCCCGTATCGCCACCACCGCCGCTGCGGCCAGCTCTGCCGCCGCGCCCACCGCAGCCGCACCCGCTGCCACGAACGCCGCGGCCACCGCCGGCTCGCGCGGATCACGGTAATAGCGCCAATGCGCTGCCTTCTTACGCGGCATCACACAGCGGCTTGATCACCGAGAGCCCCCGGCCCGTTCCGCGACTCCGCTGGCGCATCGCCGGGCTGCTCGCTGCCGGCGTCCTGATCAATTACTTCGACCGCATCAGCATCTCGGTTGCAGGGCCCCAGCTCGAGCGCTCGTTCCATCTGACGCCGGTCGAGCTGGGGACGCTCTTCAGCGCCTTCTTCTGGAGCTACGCCCTTCTGCAGATCCCGGTGGGCCTCGTGCTCGACCGCCTCGGTGTCACTCGCGTGGGCCGCTGGAGTGCTTTCCTTTGGAGTGTCGCGCAGGCGCTCACCGCCTTTGCAGGCGGCTTCGCCGGAATTTTTGCCGCGCGCCTGCTGCTGGGCATCGCCGAGACTCCGAGCTTCCCCGCGAGCTCGAAGGCGACGGGATACTGGTTCCCGCGCAGCGAACGGGCCTTCTCGACCGCACTCTACGATGTCGGGGCGAAGTTCTCGAACGTGATCGGGGTGCCTCTCGTCGCGCTAGCGGTAGTGCGCCTGGGCTGGCGATGGGGCTTCGGCGTGATGGCGGCGCTGAGCTTCGCCTACTTCCTCGTGTTCTGCTGGATGTATCGGGACCCCAGCCGACATCCGCGGCTGACGCGAGAGGAGCGCGCGTACATCGCAGCCGGCGCCGCCGAGCCCGAAGGGCAGCCATCGGAGGGCACCGCGGGCATGCTCACTTACCTCTTTCGCACCCGCAAGGTCTGGGGCCTGGTGATCGGCTTCGGGGCATATGGCTACAGCTTCAACCTCTTCCTGACCTGGCTGCCCGACTACCTCGTGCGGACGATGCATCGCAGCATCCTCACGTCCGCGGGTTTCGCGGCCATCCCGTGGGCGTGCGCTTCGGTTGCCGACCTCTTCGTGGGCGGCTGGCTGATCGACTTCCTGGTCCGCAGGGGACGCGACGACACGCGCGTCCGCAAAGCCGTGTTGGTGATCGGCATGTGCACCGGCATTGCCGTACTCGGCGCGACGATCACCACCCGCCCTGCCATCGCACTGGTATGGATTTCCATCGCATTGACCGGCCTTTCCGCCGCCGCGCCGGTCGCCTGGTCCCTGCCGTCGCTGATCGCTCCCAAGGGCGGAGTCGGTGCCGTCGGCGGCGTCATGAATTTCGCCAACAACATGATGGGCGTCGTCGCGCCGATCGTCACCGGCTTCATCGTCGAGCGTACCCACTCCTTCGTCGGCGTCTTCCTGGTCGCCGGCCTCGTGTTGGTTGCAGGCGTCGCCTCGTTCATATTCCTGCTCGGCCGCATTCAGCCGCTGCCAGATCCCGCGGCCCGACATCCCTGAATCAGGCTGCCCGGCGATCAGTGCCGCGGCCAGGGCAAGCCCGAATAGTTCTCAGCGACCACCCTGCACGCGGCATCGGAGTCGCACAGATACTCCAGCTCGGCGAGCTGCAGCTTGCGCGCGAGCGCGTCGTCCGAAAGTTTGTGCATCAGCGTGGTGAACCACCACGAGAAGCGAGCAGCCTTCCAGACACGTGCGAGGGCACGCGACGAATACTCCTCGAGCAACGTCTGGCTGCCGGTGCGGTAGTACTCCACCATTGCCTGAGATAGAAGGCATGCATCCGCCGCGGCCAGGTTCAAACCCTTGGCGCCGGTGGGTGGCACGATGTGCGCGGCATCTCCGGCCAGGAACAGCCGTCCGAAGCGCATCGGTTCCGCAACGAAGCTGCGCAGGGGCGCGATGCTCTTCTCTATCGAAGGGCCGGTGACCAGGCGAGCGGCGAGCTCCGCCGGCAGGCGCGCCGCCAGCTCGCTCCAAAAGCGCTCATCCGACCAGTCCTCTACCTTGTCTTCGACGGGACATTGCACGTAATAACGGCTACGAGCACGCGAGCGCATGCTGCAGAGAGCAAAGCCGCGCCGATGGTTGACGTAAACCAGCTCTTCGTTCAGCGGACTGAGATCGGCGAGAATGCCCAGCCACCCGAATGGGTACGCACGCTCGTAGTGCGTGATCTTGTCGGAGGGTACGGACGCTCGGCACACGCCGTGATACCCATCGCATCCGGCAATGAAGTCACATTCGATGGAATGCCGGACGCCGTCTTGAACGTATGAAACACGCGGGTGAGCGCTGTCGAAGTCGGATAGGCTGACATCTTGCGCTTCCCAAACTACACGGCACCCGGCGGCCTCACCCAGGTCCCGTTGAATCTCCGTCTGCCCATAGACCAGCACGTGCCGGCCCGAGAGTCCCTTGAGATCGATCCGATGCGTCCGTCCTTCGAACGCCAGCAGGAAGCCGTCGTGTACCAGCCCTTCCCGCATCATCCTCTCACCGAGGCCGGCCGCCTTCAGCAACTCCACTGTCGTCCATTCCAACAGCCCGGCGCGTATGCGCCCCTCGACGTAAGCGCGCGAGCGGCGTTCCAGCACGATGCACGCCACTCCCTCGCGCGCCAGCAGCTGTGAGAGCAGCAGGCCGGACGGCCCGGCGCCGACGATGGCGACCTGAGTCTTGCGCATTTCTCCGGCTCGGGAGCTGCCGCAGATGGAGGCAGAGTGCGCCCGACTCAGGTCACGGGGAATGGACGGCGCCTCTCGGAACTTGTACTTTTCCGTCATGCGCTCAGGCCTGCGACCCTCCAGAGGCGAAGCTGCATCGGCTCCGGCATCCGTCCCGGCGTTCCATTTATACGGAGAATCGCTGCAGCCCCCGGATGAACGGCTGATCCATGTCGAGACGATCGCGGCCCGCAGCCGGCTGCACGATTGGATCATTCGGCCACACCGCCACAGAGATCTGCATCAGTTGCTGCTGATCGAGCACGGCCGGGTCGAGGCGCGGCTGGACACGCAGACCGCGCTGGTGCGGGCCCCGGCCGTGATCCTCGTCCCGCCAGGCGCCGTGCACTCCTTCCGCTTTCAACCCGAGACGGTCGGCGTCGTAGTCACCTTTGCTTCGGCGCTGGCGGACGAGCTTCGCGCAACCAGTCCCAGCCTCTCGGCGCATCTCGAGCGGTGCCTGGCCCTGATGTTGAACCGCGCCGCGTTGCGGCAAACGGATCTGCGCGGCCTCGTCGGAATGCTGCTGCGTGAATTCGGCCGCTCCGCTCCGGGCCGGCGCCTCGCGTTGCGCGGTACGCTTGCCGCACTGCTCGCCAATCTACAGCGCCTCTTGCCCGATATTTCGGATGCCGTGGGAGCGGTCAGCTCGCGTGACCGGGAGCTCGTTGCGCGTTTTCGCCAGCAGGTCGAGCAGCGCTTTCGCCAGCACCCCGCACTCACCGAGTACGCGGCCCTGCTGCAGACTTCGGAGAGCCGCCTCCGCCGCGCCTGCCTCGCAGTAACCGGGCAGTCGCCGGTCGACCTCGTGCATCTTCGGCTGCTCCTCGAGGCCGAGCGTCAGCTTCGCTATACCTCCATGTCAGTTACCCAGATCGCGTACCACCTCGGCTTCGAGGACCCAGCGTATTTCAGCCGGTTTTTCACCCGGCGCATGGGCATCTCGCCGCGCGCGTTCCGCCGCGGAGAGGTCCGCACGATTCCGGACCCAGCGTAAAGCCCCCGCGACTTACCTTGGTTGAGACCTGGAATGGGGGCTGGAATGGGACCTGGGAGGCGACTTGGAACGCGGCCGGGAATGAGGTCGGGATCGAGGCCTGGGCGCCAGCTTGAGGGCGCGGCCTTTGTGTGCAGCGATGTGATCAGTCCTGTCGCTCCTGATCTCGTATTGCGGGTCGTCCTTGGAGGCGTGATGCACATGACCCTTGTAGTCGAAATCGACCGTGTGAACGGCAATGATGGTCCCGGAAACTCGACCCGCCTCCGAATTCCAGCTCACGTGATCGCCGACCTTCAGCTTCTTGACCATAGCGCGCATTGCATCACGCTAGCCCTGACCGCGCCACCGCGCGCAGCGTTTCCAGCAGCTCGGCCTGCGCCGCGGTGGGCCGCCACTCCCGCCGCAGCGTGAGACCGATCTCGCGCACCACCCGGCCCGCAGGGTGAGGCAGTGCGATCAGCTCGCCGGCAGCCAGCTCATGATGAGCCTGCTGCGCGGAAAGCAGCATCGCCCGGTTGCTGCGCAAGAGCAGTACGCGGGCTGCCACGAGCGAGTTGCATTCGATCGGGGCTGCCGGAAGCTGCTCGACGCCGTCCCGGAACAATCGTTCGAAATGCCGGCGAAGCGGTGAGCCCGGACGGGGGGCGATCCACGGGAAGCGGGCGAGTGCCTCAATGGGTGGCGCGCGCGAGGCGGGTGATGTGCCCGAGGCGCGCCTGGACCCGCGCCGTCTGCCGGTCATTACGGCCAGCGGATGGCCGCTGCGAACGATGATCGCGAGCGGATCCTCGAACAGAAGCTCCTGTACGACATCCGCCGGTATGGACTCGCGCAAAGCTCCCACGAGAACATCGGCGCGGCCGCGGCGGAGCGCATCGAGCAGGCTTTCATAGGGCCCGTCCAGGATGGAGACCTGATGGCTCGGCCGCCCTGCTGCAAATCGCAGGATCGCCTCCGGCACGATGAAGCTGCGCCCGAGCGGCATCGCGCCGATCACCGTGGCGCCGCGCTCCGTGCCGCCGAGCGCAGCGACTTCGGCACGCGCCTGGGCCAGCTCCGCGGTCGCAAGCTGCAGCTGATGGCACAGGCGCAGGGCCTCACGGGTCGCGCGCAGGCCATGGCTCGTCGTCTCGAACAGCGGCACGCCCATTCTGCGCTCGAGCTCTCGGGCAGCCCGATGCAGTGTCGCGCGGGTCATGCGATGGGCGCGAGCCGCTGCTCCGAAACCGCCTGCCTCCACGACCGCCAGGAGCGCCTGCAGTTGCCTGGAAGTTATCCCATGGAGCCCGTCGCCGACGCTTCCCGCCGGCGGCGCCGCTGACGCGATGGCTTCCGCGATGCGTTGCAGGACGCGCGAGACGCGCTGCACGCAGAGTCGTCCGGCCTCGGTAAGCTCCATCCCCTGTGCGGTGCGGGCGAACAACTGGCGGTCGAATTCCCGCTCCACAGCGGCAATCGCCTGCGTGACGGCCGGTTGGCTCAAGTGTGCCGCCCGCGCCGCGGCGCTCACGCTTCCGAGCTGTGCCACCGAGGAGAGCACGGACAAGTGTCGAAGATTCGGTATCCGGCCGGTCATGCGGCGATCTCCAGGGAACCGCGCCGTATGTAATTTCTTATACCCGGCACAATTTTGCAATTGGCGCGGCAGGATTCCGCGGCGGACAATCGTCCCCGAGTCCGCCATCGAGGGCGCCGCCAGTGAGCGTCGTTCATACCAACATCTTCCGGGCCGATCGCGCCGCCGTCGAACGCCTGGGAGCCTCCGGGGTGGCGACGGTGCACGAGGCACAAGGCCGGACCGGGCTCCTCGCCCCGTACATGCGGCCGATCTTCGCCGGTGCGCGCATCGCCGGAACCGCGGTCACGGTCAGCCTGCCTCCCTGCGACAACTGGATGATCCATGTCGCGGTCGAGCAGTGCCGCGAGGGAGACGTTCTCGTCGTCGCACCGACTTCCTTCTCCGATGCCGGCTACTTCGGTGAGCTGCTGGCCACCTCGCTGCGGGCTCATGGCGTACGCGCACTCATCATCGATGCCGGAGTACGCGACGTGCGCGACCTGAAGGAGATGGCCTTTCCGGTGTGGTCGAAAGTCATCTCCGCCCAGGGCACCGTCAAGGAGACGCTCGGCAGCGTGAACGTGCCGGTGGTCTGCGGAGGCACTCTCGTCAATCCCGGCGATGTGGTCGTGGCGGACGATGACGGTGTGTGCATCGTTCCGCGCCTGCAGGCGGGGCAAGTCGCCGATGCCAGCGCCGCCCGCGAGGCCAAGGAGGCGAAAGCGCGGGAGCGGCTGAAGGCCGGTGAGCTGGGTCTCGACATCTATCAGATGCGGGAGAAGCTGGCGCGCCTGGGGCTCGTCTATCGCGACGAGCGGCCGCAGGAGTAAGCGCGTGCTTCGGGCGATCCCCGCGACGCTGATGCGCGGCGGCACCTCGAAGGGACTCTATTTCAACGCGCGTGACCTTCCCCCCGAGCGCGCCATTCGCGATCGGGTTCTGCTCGCGGCCATGGGCTCTCCCGACATCCGTCAGATCGACGGCGTGGGCGGAGCCCATCCGCTCACCAGCAAAGTCGCGGTGGTCGGTCCCCCGACACGGGCGGACGCCGACGTCGATTATCTCTTTCTGCAGGTCGTGGTCGACAAGGCCGAGGTCAGCGACTCGCAGAACTGCGGCAACATTCTCGCCGGAGTCGGCCCCTGGGCGATCGAGAACGGCCTGGTCCCCGTCACCGGCGCAACCACGTCGGTGCGAATCCACATGGTCAACACCGGCAGCATCGCCGTCGCGCACGCACCAACGCCAAACGGGGCGATGGAATACGAGGGCGATGCGCGCATCGACGGTGTTCCGGGCACGGCCGCCGGGATCAGCATCGACTTTCTCGACGTCGCAGGCTCATCCTGCGGCTCCCTTTTTCCGACCGGCAATGTGTCGGACCGTATCGACGGGCTCGAGGTCACCTGCATCGATAACGGCATGCCCGTCGTACTGCTCGATGCCAGGGATTTCGGCATCAGTGGCGAGGAGTCGCCGCAAGCGCTCGAGGGCAACGCAACTCTCAAAGCGCGCGTGGAGAAGATCCGCCTGGCCGTCGGTCCGCGGATGAACCTCGGCGACGTCGCGAAGAAGACCGTGCCGAAGATGTCGCTGATTTCGCCCGCACGCCACGGCGGCGATCTCAACACGCGTACGTTCATTCCTCACCGCGTGCATGAGGCAATCGGAGTGCTCGGCGCTGTCAGCGTCGCCACTGCGTGCATGATGCCTGGGAGCCTCGCGGCGCGTGTCGCCGGCCGCGACGTCTCTCCCGGTGTGCGTCGCCTCGAGATCGAACATCCCACCGGTTTTTTCACCATCGAGATGGATGTGGCCAATGACGGGGGCGAGCTGAGGGTCAGGCGCTCGGCCCTTTTGCGGACGGCTCGAAAACTGATGCGCGGCGAGGTGTTCGTGCCGTCCGCTGCGTGGAGTGCCTCGTGAGCGGCGGCGGCTCGTGCACGGGGCCGGCGCCCTCGAGCTCCGCGATCTCCTCGGCGCCTGTGTGGCCGGCGGGACCACCGCCCGGGATAGCACTGATCGGTTACGGTGAAGTAGGCCAGATTCTCGCTGCCGACCTCAAAGCTGCCGGCGTCGGTGATGTCCTGATCTGGGACCGTCTCTTCCCCATATCCTCCAGCGCACCGAGCCGGGCCGCCGAGTCGGCCAAGGCGCGCGCCGCGGCTTCGATGGCGGAAGCGGTGACGGGCCGTACGCTGATCATCTCGGCCGTCACTGCGGCCAACTGCGTGCCCGCGGCGCGCGAGGCAGCCGGCGCGATCGCTCCGCAGGCGATCTACTTCGATCTGAATTCCGTTGCACCGCAGACCAAGCGTACTGCAGCCGCGGCGATCGAGACCGGCGGCGGGCGCTATGTCGAGGCCGCGGTGATGTCGCCGATCGCATCGAAGCGCATCGGCTCACCCATGTTGATCGGCGGCCCTCATGCCGCGGCATTCGAGCCGCTGGCGCGGACCATCGGCTTCATCGGCATTCGGGTGTTCGATCAGGCGGTGGGGCGAGCCTCGGCGGCGAAGATGTGCCGCAGCGTGATGATCAAAGGCCTGGAGGCGCTGTTCGCCGAATCGTTGCTTGCCGCCCGCCGGCACGGCGTGGAGCGAACGGTGCTGGAGTCGCTCCGGGATCTGTTCCCCAATGAGGACTGGGAACGGATCGCGGGCTATATGATCTCGCGCTCCCTCCAGCACGGCCGGCGCCGCGCCGAGGAAATGCGCGAGGCTGCGCAAGCCGTCGCCGACGCTGGCCTCGATCCTCTGATGAGCCTCGCTTGTGCCGCCAGGCAGGAATGGGCGGCAAGCCGCCGGCCGCCGCATACGCCCGCCGCGCTCGCAGAGCTGTTGGACGCCGTGCTCGCTTTGAGCGGGACCGAGCAGCCGGAGACCGCCTGGAACCGGTAGACCGCATGATCATCGACTGTCACGGCCACTATACGACCGCGCCCGCGGCGCATCAGCGGTTTCGCGAGGCCCAGACCGCGCGCCTCGAGGATCCCACCCTGCCGCCTGCGGCGCCGGCACGGATTTCCGACGACGAGATCCGCGAGACCATCGAGGCCAATCAGCTCAAGCTGCAGAGAGAGCGCGGCAGCGATCTCACGCTCTTTTCCCCGCGCGCCTCGGCGATGGGCCATCACATCGGGGACGAAGACGTATCGTCTGCCTGGACACGCGCCAACAACGACCTGATCGGGCGAGTCGTCGGCCTCTACCCGGATAACTTCGCCGGCGTCTGTCAGCTGCCGCAGTCGCCCGGAGTCCCGATCGCCAACTCGGTGCACGAGCTCGAGCGTTGCGTGCGGGAGTTGGATTTCGTCGGCTGCAACCTGAACCCTGATCCCTCGGGCGGTCACTGGAAGTCACCGCCGCTCACCGACCGGCACTGGTATCCCTTCTACGAGAAGATGGTCGAGCTCGAAGTGCCGGCGATGGTGCATGTCTCGGCCTCCTGCAACCCTTGCTTCCATGCGACCGGTGCTCACTACATCAACGCCGATACCACGGCGTTCATGCAATTCATCCAAGGGGACCTGTTCCGCGATTTCCCGACCCTGAAATTCATCATCCCGCACGGCGGCGGCGCGGTTCCCTACCACTGGGGCCGCTATCGCGGCCTCGCCGACATGCTGAAGCGCCCGCCCCTCGCCGACCATGTGATGAGGAATGTCTTTTTCGATACCTGCGTCTACCACCAGCCGGGCATCGATCTCCTCTGCCGCGTGATCGATCTCGACAACATTCTCTTCGGTTCCGAGATGGTGGGCGCGGTGCGCGGCATCGACCCCGAGACAGGGTTCCACTTCGATGACACCAGACGGTACATCGATGCCCTGCCGATCCCACAAGCGGACAGGATCCGGATCTTCGAGAAGAACGCGCGCCGCGTGTTTCCCCGGCTCGACGCGTTGCTGGAGGCGAAGGGAAAATGAGCGCGGCTCTCGTACCCGGCGGGCCAGGATGGGCCGCGAGCGGCGCCTCGGGCCGATTCACGATGGACCGCGACTGGCTTGCCTATCACCCGTGTCCATCGAAGCCCACTTACATTCCGCCACCAGGCGCTGTCGATGCGCACTGCCACGTGTTCGGTCCGGGCGCGGAATTTCCCTACGCGCCGGAGCGCAAATACACCCCGTGCGATGCGTCGAAAGAACACCTCTGGGCGCTGCGCGATTATCTCGGGCTCGAGCGCAATGTCATCGTGCAGGCGACCTGCCACGGAACCGACAATCGGGCGCTCGTCGATGCTCTGCGTGCTTCGCATGGCCGCGCGCGAGGCGTTGCTTCGGTGGCACGCAGCGTGACGGACGCGGAGCTGCACGCGCTCGATGCCGCGGGCGTTCGCGGAGTACGTTTCAATTTCGTCAAGCGCCTGGTCGACACGACACCTCGCGAGGTACTCGAGGCGATCGCCGCCCGGGTGGCTCCGCTCCGCTGGCATATCGTCATCTACTTCGAGGCCGCGGAGCTGCCGCAGCTGTACGACTTCTTCGCCTCGCTGCCGACGACCGTCGTCGTCGATCACATGGGTCGACCGGATGTCACCAAGTCCGTCGACGGACCGGAGTTCGAGCTGTTCGTCCGCCTGATGCGGGAGCATGAGAACGTATGGTCCAAGGTCAGCTGCCCGGAGCGGCTGTCGAAGGCCGGACCGCCCCGGTACGATGACGTCGTACCTTTTGCCCGCAGGCTGGTCGCGACCTTCCCGGACCGGGTCCTCTGGGGCACGGACTGGCCACATCCCAATCTGAAGACTCACATGCCGGACGACGGCAAGCTGCTCGATTACGTGCCATTGATCGCGCCGACACCGGACTTGCAGCAGAAGCTGCTGGTCGGGAATCCCCGCCGGCTCTACTTCGACAGGTAATGCGCCATGAAGATCATCCTCGCCGGCGCCGGCGCCTTCGGTCAGAAGCACCTCGATGCCATCCGGGCGATCGGCGGCATCGAAGTCGAGTCGCTGGTCGGGCGCGAGCTCGCGCCGACGCTCGAGGTCGCGAAGAAATACGGAATCGCTCACGCCACCACTTCGCTCACCGAAGCGCTGGCCCGGCCCGGTGCAACGGCCGCAATCCTGGCGACACCCACACAACTGCATGCCTCGCAGACGATCGAATGCCTGCAGGCCGGCAAGCACGTGCAGGTCGAGATTCCTCTCGCCGACAGCTGGGCCGATGCCCAGGCGGTCGCTCGCGCGCAGCGCGAGACCGGTCTCGTCTGCATGGTGGGCCATACCCGGCGGTTCAATCCGTCGCATCAGTGGATCCATGGGCGGATTGCCGCGGGCGAGCTGCGCATCCAGCAGATGGACGTGCAGACCTATTTCTTCCGCCGCACGAACACGAACGCGCTCGGGCAGCCGCGCTCATGGACCGATCACCTGCTCTGGCATCACGCGGCGCATACCGTGGACCTGTTCGCTTATCAGACCCGATCCCCGATCACCCTTGCGCATGCGATACAGGGTCCGATCCACCGGCAGCTGGGGATCGCCATGGACATGTCGATTCAGCTGAAAACGGCCACGGGCGCCATCTGCACGCTGTCACTCTCCTTCAACAACGACGGGCCGCTCGGAACCTTCTTCCGTTACATCTGCGACAACGGCACCTACATCGCGCGCTACGACGACCTCGTCGATGGCAAGGACCACAAAATCGACGTCTCCAAGGTGGACGTGTCGATGAGCGGCATAGAGCTGCAGGACCGGGAATTCTTTGCCGCCATCCGCGAAAACCGCGAGCCCAACGCCAGCGTCCAGAAGGTTCTGCCCTGCTACAGGATACTCGGCGAGCTGGAGAGCCGACTCGACGCGCAGGGGTGATGCCCGCCGTGGCATCGAATGCCTCCGGAAAGGGGGCTTCGCCCGAAATGACTAGCCGGTATTGCGGCAGGTCCCCACCGGGAGGCATTTCGGCCCGGTCGCCGTGACCTTATGATGCCCTCTCCTTCGCCTCGAGGGTCGGGCATGACGTCGAACGAAACCTGGACCGCGGTACATCGCAACGTTGTCGTGGCGAGTTTCCTGGGATGGATGCTCGACGCGTTCGACTACTTCCTTGTCGTATTCGTGTTCGGGCGCCTGGCGGGTGAGTTCCACACTGACGTCACGACGGTAACCTGGGCCCTTACGCTCACATTGGCACTGCGTCCGGTCGGCGCCTTCCTATTCGGCCGCATCGCCGATCGCTACGGGCGCCGCCCGGCGCTGATGGCAAGCGTCCTGCTGTACTCGGCCATGGAGCTGGCGACCGCATTCGCGCCCTCTCTGGCGGTGTTTCTCACGCTGCGTGCCCTGTATGGCGTCGCCATGGGCGGGGAATGGGGCGTCGGCGCGTCACTTGCCTTCGAGTCTGTGCCCACCCGATCGCGTGGCCTGGTCTCCGGCATCCTGCAGGCCGGCTATCCCTGCGGATACCTGCTGGCCGCCGTGGTCTACGGGCTGCTGTTCGTGCACATCGGCTGGCGCGGGATGTTCATCGTCGGGGCGGCCGCGCCGGTGCTCCTCGTGTTGTTCATCTTCGGCAAGGTGCCGGAGTCTCCGACCTGGACTTTAGGTAGCCGGGCGCCTGCGAGCCGCGGATTGCTCGAGGCCCTGCGAGGTCACTGGCCGCTCGCGCTTTACGCGATCCTGCTGATGACGTGCTTCAACTTCTTCAGTCACGGCACCCAGGATCTCTACCCGCGGCTCCTGCAGGCGCAGCGCGGCTTTTCGACGGGAACCACCGCCAGCATTGCCGTCGTCTACAACATCGGCGCCATCCTGGGGGGACTCCTGTTCGGCTCGCTGTCGAGCCGCATTGGCCGGCGCCGCAGCATTGCGCTCGCCGCGGCGCTCTCGCTCATCGCGCTGCCCTTCTGGACCTATTCGTCCACGCCCGTGACGCTGGCTGCCGCCGCCTTCGCCATGCAATTCATGGTGCAGGGAGCCTGGGGCGTCGTGCCCGTGCACCTCAACGAGCTGTCGCCGGGAGGCATACGGGCAACGTTTCCCGGCGTCGTCTATCAGCTGGGCAATCTGGTCGCCTCGGGCAACGCTCCGTTGCAGTCGGCCATAGCTGACGCACACGGGCATGCCGGGCGCGCGGATTACGCGTTTGCCCTCACCGTCATATGCGGAGTGGTTGCCGTGGCGCTGGTGCTGCTATCGCTGTTGGGTCCGGAGCGACGCGACACCCAATTCGAGATATGATGATCCGCGGAGCCACGCGGATCTCACAACCATGAACAGGCGCTCTTTCCTTCACTCGTCCGCTGCGACCGCGGTCGGCTCGCTGGCGGCGGCGTCGGCATTCGCACGATCCCTGCAGGATCCTGCCGGCACGACACCGCCGGCCCGGGACTGGAATGACCCGACATCGGTCGCTTATCCCGATCCGGCCATCGAAGCGTTCGACGGCAGGTTCAGGAAATACATCGTCGGCACCACCGAGATCCGCCGCGTTTGGACCGGCGCCGAGTGGACGGAGGGGCCGGTTTATTTCGGCGACATGCACAGCGTCATCTTCAGCGACGTCCCGAACGATCGGATGATGCGATATGACGAAGTGACAGGCGAAACCACCGTATTTCGTTACCCCTCGAACGAGGCGAACGGCAACACACGCGACCGGCAGGGAAGACTGGTGACCTGCGAGCAGCGTACGCGTCGCGTAACCCGCACCGAGTACGACGGCAGCATCACAGTTCTGGCGGATCGTTATGACGGCAAGCCACTCAACTCACCCAACGGCGTGGTGGTCAAATCCGACGGGACGGTGTGGTTCACCGATCCGACCTACGGCATCGGGGGCGATCATGAGGGCTGGCGAGCCAAGCCGAGGCTGCCGGGGAACGTCTACCGGCTGGATCCGGCCACCAGCAGGCTGAGCATCGCCGCCGACGGCTTTCATAAGCCCAACGCCGTCTGCTTCTCCCCCGATGAGAAAACCCTCTATGTCTCCGACACAGCCGGGCCACCATCGAACATCCAGGCGTTCGACGTCGGCGCACAGGGCAAGCTGAGCAACCGCCGCGTGTTCCACGACTTCGCCGATACTCACGGCGGCATCGGCGATGACATTCGCGTCGATGAGGATGGCAATCTCTGGTGCGCCGGCGGCTGGTCGCCCGACAAGAACTTCAATGGAGTCAGCGTCTTCGCCCCCGACGGCACGCCGATCGGACGCATCGTGCTGCCGGAGGTAGCCGCGAATCTGTGCTTCGGCGGCTATCAGCACAACCGCAGCCGGCTCTATATCTGTGCGAGCACGTCCCTGTACGCCGTTTACGTGGGTGTCCGCGGGCTCGGAGTTTAGCTGCGCGCGGCAGAGTTGACGGCTCAGCCCTGGTGGCTGGCCGCTCACCGGGCAGGTATCCTGAAAGGGCTATGACACAGACTGCCCATCGCGCGGCGGCGAAGGCCTTCGAGAGTTGTCAGTAGCGCAGCGGCGGTAGGATGGCGGAAAAAATTGATTGCGTCGTCATCGGCGCCGGCGTGGTCGGCCTTGCGGTCGCGCGCGCGCTGGCGATGCGCGGCCGCGAGACATTGGTCCTCGAGGCGGAGGATGCGATCGGCACCGGCACCAGCTCTCGCAACAGCGAGGTCATTCACGCCGGGATCTATTACACACCTGGATCGGCCAAGGCGACTCTCTGCGTCGCGGGTAAGCATCTTCTCTATGCCTACTGCGAGGGCCGAGGCATCGAGCATCGGCGCTGCGGCAAGCTGATCGTCGCCGCCGATCAGGAGCAGCTGAAGGCACTGCGGAAGATGGAGGCCATCGCCCGCGCCAACGGCGTCCATGATTTGCAGTGGCTCACCGCGGCCGAGGCGAAAGCCATGGAGCCCGCCCTGAGCTGCGCAGCCGCGCTATTCTCACCCTCCACCGGCATCATCGACAGCCACGGCTTCATGCTTGCAATGCAGGGAGACCTGGAGAACGCCGGCGGCACGGTCGCCTTGCGAGCGCCTGTGAGGCGCGGACACTGTGGCCGGGACGCAATTCATCTCGAAGCCGGCAGTGATGATGCCCTCGACGTTTCCGCGCACGTGGTCATCAACAGCGCGGGCCTGTACGCCCAGGATGTGGCGCGGCGGATCGACGGCATTCCCGCCGCGAGCATACCGCCCACCGTATACGCCAAGGGCTGCTATTACGCGTTGCAAGGAAGATCGCCGTTCCGGCACCTCATTTATCCGCTCCCTGTGCCAGGCGGCCTCGGCGTGCATCTCACGCTCGATCTCGCCGGCCAGGCGAGGTTCGGGCCGGATGTCGAGTGGGTCGAGAAGTTGGATTACACCGTCGACCCCGCTCGCGCGGACCGCTTCTACAGCGTCATTCGCGGTTACTGGCCGGACCTGCCCGACGGTGCCCTGCAGCCGGGCTATGCCGGGATTCGTCCCCAGCTGAAGCGCCCGGGCGGCCCCGCGGTGGATTTCCTCATCCAGGGACCCGAGTCGCACGGAGTGAGCGGCCTGATCAATCTCTATGGAATCGAGTCGCCTGGTTTGACGGCCTCCCTGGCCATCGCAGAGCAGGTGGCAAAAGCCGTGGCCCGCCGATAAGCACGCCCGAAGGCGGCGTGCACCCTGTCTGCCTCCTGAGACAGCTCTGGCCCCCCGGCCGCGCCGGAGCTAAGGTATCCCTGTACCTGCACCTGCAGACGAGGAGGAGGAGGCGCCATGGCCAGACGTCCACTCAGGGGAAGCGAGCGAAGCCCGCTGCCGAATTCCAGCGCACTGGGACCCGCGGATCCCGCGGAGCGGCTCGAAGTCACCATCATCATTCGCGCATCCGACAGGCAAGGCCTGCAGGATCGCCTGCAGAAACTCGCGCGCGGCGAGCGCTCCGGCGGTCCTCTCTCCCGCGCCGACTTCGCCCGGCGCCACGGCGCCAGTCGTGCGGACCTGGATGCGGTGCGGGAATTCGTCGAAGCGCATGGAATCGCCGTGGTGCAGGAGCACGCGGGGCGCCACGCCATGGTGTTGAGCGGCACGGTCGCGCAATTCAACGACGCTTTCGGGATCGAGCTGCAACATTACTCGCATCCGGGCGGTACCTACCGCGGCAGGAGCGGCCCGCTGCAAATTCCGGCGGAGTTGGACGGCGTCATCGAGGCGGTCCTGGGCCTGGACAACCGTCCGCAGGCCAAGGCGCACTTCCGCATGAAGGGGTCCGGCGACGGCGGCTCGCGGCCGGCGCAGGCGGCAGCGCCATCGTTCACTCCGGTGCAGCTCGCTGCGCTCTATGACTTCCCGCAGAGTGACGGCAAGGGCGAATGCATCGCCATCATCGAGCTCGGCGGCGGGTACAAGCCGCAGGACATCCAAACGTACTTCAGCGGGCTCGGCCTCGCGGCTCCCGCCGTCACTGCGGTTTCGGTCGATCAGGGCTCGAATCAACCGACGGGCGATCCGAACGGTCCGGACGGCGAGGTGATGTTGGACATCGAGGTGGCCGGGGCGATCGCTCCCGCTGCGACCATCGCCGTATACTTTGCACCCAACACCGATGCGGGCTTTCTGGATGCAGTGACGACTGCCATTCATGACGACGTGCGCAAGCCGTCCGTCATCTCGATCAGCTGGGGCGGCGCCGAGTCCACCTGGACTCAACAGGCGATGTCGGCCATGGATCAGGCATTTCAGGCCGCGGCCACCATGGGCATCACCGTATGCGTCGCTGCCGGCGACAATGGCTCGACTGATGGCGTGAGTGATGGCGGCAATCACGTGGATTTCCCCGCCTCCAGTCCCAATGCGCTGGCGTGCGGAGGTACCAGCCTCCAGGCCAATGGCAAGACCATCGTGAGCGAGGTCGTGTGGAACGATGGCAATCCGGCCAGTGGCGCCGGGGGTGGCGGCGTCAGCACCTTCTTCGCGTTGCCGGCATGGCAGCAGGGACTGACTGCGGCCGATGCGGAGGGCAACCTCAGCCCGCTTGCAAACCGCGGTGTTCCCGACGTATCCGCAGATGCCGATCCGCAGACTGGCTATGACGTGATGGTGGATGGGACCAAGGCCGTGTTCGGCGGTACGAGCGCGGTCGCTCCACTGTGGGCCGGACTCATTGCGCGCATCAACGCGTTGACCGGTCGCGCCGCGGGCCTGATCAATCCCGCGCTCTACGGCCAGCCTTCCGCATTGCACGACATTACGCAGGGCAACAACGGCGGTTTCGCCGCCTCACCTGGTTGGGACGCGTGCACCGGCCTGGGCAGCCCTGACGGAACCAAGGTGGCGGCCATCACCGGCCTCTGATCCGCGCTGATGCCAAGCTGAACGGCGGCGCCGCGGCTGCGCCACCGATCCACGGCGGTTCATGACCCGTTCAACCCTTGCTCCTTAGGATGTGGAGCATGTCTTCCTCATGCAACACGAGACCGCGGAATGTGAAGTCCGCTCGACGCATGGGACGCGGCCGAACAAATGCTTTGCTCGTCATGAGGGATCTTCAGGAATCTTCACAAAGCGGTGCGGCTCAGCTTTGCCGCCCTTCGCGTAAAATTGCCGTCCGTTGTCGCCACTACCGTCATCGGTGGGCTGGCATCGGCGTTCTGAGTAAGCGTCGTCGTTGCCCTGGAGCGACTCGAGAGATGGAAAAGCCCCTGATGCGAACCTTTCAAAGCCCTCCGACGATCAACGGCTCTGCGGCCGGTGCCATGGCCGTCGTGCCGCCCGCCAACATGGGGCTTACGCCCACCCGTGACCCGGGCGAGCTATGGACGTATCTGGTGTACGCCTTGGTTGCCGTTGGCTGCATCACCGTCGGTTATTATCAATTCCAGGTCATCGTGCTGCGCGTCCTCAGGATAGCAGAGAAGCAACACGGAATTCGCGCGCTGGCCTACCTCGGCCTCTTCTGGCTGGGTCTCGGTTTCCTGCTGATCGTGATCCGTACGATCTTATGGATCGTCTACCGGCCGGCGCCCGCGGCAACACGCGAAAGTGCGCCCAGTCTGACCGTCATCATCCCCGCATACAACGAAGGGGCAATGGTGCTGCAGTCGATCGAGTCGGTGGCCAAGGCCGACTATCCGCACGATCGGCTGGAAATCCTGGTGGTCGACGATGGCAGCAAGGACGACACCTGGAGTTACATCCGCCAGGCTGCGGAACGCTATCCGGGCCTCGTGACGCCATTGCAGCAGGATCGCAACCGTGGCAAGCGCGAGGCGCTCGCGCTGGGCTTCAGCCGCGCGCGGGGCGAGATCCTGGTAACGATCGATTCGGACAGCGTGATCGAGCGCGACGCGTTGCTGGCCCTGGCCGGACCGTTCCGCGATCCCAAGATCGGGGCGGTGGCGGGCAGGGTGGAGGTCTACAACCGCGCCCACGGCATCATCCCGCGGATGCTGCACGTCCGCTACATGCTTTCGTTCGACATGCTGCGCGCCGTGGAATCCGTGTATCGCAACGTCTATTGCTGTCCCGGTGCGCTCACCGGCTTGCGGGCGGCCGGCGTGCGCCGGGTGCTCGATCGCTGGAAGAACCAGCAGTTCCTCGGGTCCCGCTGCACCTTCGGCGAGGACCGTGCGATGACCAATTACCTTCTCGACAGCGGCTACGACACGGTTTACCAGCGCACCGCCGTCGTACGCACTCTGGTGCCGGTCTCGTACATGAAGCTCTGCAAGATGCTGTTGCGGTGGGACCGCTCCTACGTACGCGAGGAAATCCGGTTCACGCGCATCGTATGGAAGCGACCCTGGCCCACGCGGCTCATGGCGATGTTCGATCGCGCGGTGACCAATTTCCGTTATCCGGCGTCCTACTCCAGTCTCGGACTGGTGCCGCTCCTGGTGATGCAGGACCCGACCGTCACCATGCCGATAGTGGCCACGATGGGCGCAATGTCGCTCTTCAGTGTGCTCTACTTCCTGCGCACCGAGCGCTCGATGAGCTTCCTGTACGGCGTGTTGTATACGTATTATTCAGCGGTCGCGCTCTTCTGGATCATGCCGTACGCCGTCGCCACGGTCCGCTCCCGCAAGTGGATGACGCGCTGACGCTTCGCGCCGTCTTGGCGTGACGGGATCGGCGCAGCCTCAGTGGATGTGGTCCACGTCGACACCGAGCTGACTGCGCAGCTCGTGGCGACCCTTGGGCAACACCTCCACGGCGCGTGTCTCGCGGCCGCGCCGTAGCCATCCTGCGGTGCAAAGCACGTTCATCAGCTCGACCCCGAGCGGGCCCGCGAGGTGGTGCTGCCGCTCGGTCCAATCGAGGCACTGACGCGCCAATCCGTCGCGCGCGGGCTTGATGCCGCGCAGGTCGATACCCATGCGCGCCAGCCACTCCGACCCGGCGGGGGTCACCTGGAGCACTTTGCCCTCCGCGGCACGCAGGTATTCCCGGCCTTCGAGCGCCTGAGTCAGCGCTACGCCGACTTGGCCCGCGAGGTGGTCATAGCAGCTACGGCAGAAGCGCAACCGCAGTGCCTCCGGACTCAACGCGCGGCGCCGGATCTGCGTCTCCGGCCGGATTGCGGCCAAGTGCTCCAGAGCCTGCGCGACGTGAGAGCCGGCCAGGCGGTAATAGCGGTGCCTCCCCTCGACCTCGAGCGCGACCAGGCCACCCGCCAGCAGCTTTGCCAGATGCGAGCTGGCCGTCTGCGCCGTGACCCGCGCCGTATACGCAAGCTCGCCGGCGGGCAGCGCCCGGCCGCCGAGCAGTGCCGTGAGCATCACGGCGCGCGCCGGGTCCGAGAGCAGAAAAGCCGTGCCGGAGAAACCGGGGAGCTCCGGATGTCCTTGTTCCATCATGGTTTCACGGTACCAGGCCGCAGGGCACGGAAGATTCGAGATTTATCGAAACGTCCTGCACCTTGCGTGCCCTACGCTTTCGATCCTGGAGCGACGGAGGAGGGCAGCACCTTGGATACCACCGTGCATCGAAATGAAGCTCGCCGGGTCCTGGTGAGCCATTTTCCGGCACTGCTCACCCTGTGCCTGGCCGTTCTCGTCGCGCAGCTCGATACGGCGGTCGTCAACCTCGGGACACACAGAATCGGCGCGTACTTCCACGCGAGCGTGGGTGCGCTGCAGTGGGTGGTCGACGCCTACAACCTTACTTATGCAGTGCTGCTCCTGACCGGCGGATTGCTGGCCGACCTCATCGGGCGCCGCAGGACTTTCATTCTCGGTGCGGCGATTTTCACCGCCGCCTCGCTCGTAGCGGCGTTCTCACCCACGATCGGGATCCTGGTCGGAGCGCGCGCCGTTGCCGGTATCGGAGCCGCGTTCCTGATCCCCGCCTCCCTCGCCATCATCCGTGTCATATGGCGCGACTCCAGCGAGCGCGGCAGGGCGCTGGGCATCTGGGCGGGTTGCAACGGAGTGGCCCTCGCCATAGGGCCGACGCTCGGCGGAGTGCTCATTCAACAATTCGGCTGGCGCAGCATCTTCCTGGTCGTCGTACCCGTGAGTATTGCGGCCGTGGCACTGGCGCCGCTCACCATACCCGAGTCGGCCGATCCGCGCGGGAGGAGCTTCGATGCGCCCGGCCAGACCTTCGGCGCCCTTGCGCTGGGTGCGATCGCCTTTGCCGCCATCGAGGCGCATGCCAGCGTCCTCCCCGCGCTGATAGCCTGCGCCGTAGCCGTCGCCTCCATCGTCATCTTCATCCGCACGGAGAGGAAATCGGGGCAGGCGGCGCTCGTGCCACTCGAGTTGTTTTCCTCGAAGCCGTTCAGCGCAGCGTCGGTGGCCACCACCGCCATGACTTTCGGCATGTACGGTGTGATCTTTCTGCTTCCCCTCACCTGGCAAAGCTCACGCGGGCTCAGCGCGACGACGGCAGGCATCGCGCTGATTCCGATGGCATTGGTATTCGTGATCGTCTCGCCGTTCTCAGGGAAGCTCGGCGAGAACCTGGGGGTACGCTTCGTGACTGCAGGCGGCGTGGCCGTCATAGGCGCCGGCCTGCTCCTGATCGGTGTGACCGCGGGTCGACAAACCCTCGTCTTCGCGGAAATCGGGCTCGTTCTCACCGGAGTCGGAATGGGATTCGCGACAGGACCCTTGATGGGCGAGGCCGTGGGTGCCGTGTCTGCGGCCCGGTCCGGCACCGCCTCCGCAGTGATCAACGTCGCGCGGATGGTCGGTGCAACGGTTGGTGTGGCGACGCTCGGCGCAGTATATGCCGCCTTCAAGGGCGGCCCGGAAGGTCTGCGCTTCGCGATGATCCTGGGCGGTGTTGCTCAACTCTCAGGAGCGGCTTTCGCGTGGACGTCCAGCGCCCGGACTTCTGCGGCGCGCCCAGGGTAGCGGTGCCCTCAGGGTTGCAGGCCGGCTCTACGCCTGCAGGGTGGCCACGGTAGCCTCGACCCACTCCTGGATCTCGCGGTTGACCTCGCGAATGTCGCGGCCGCCAGGAGCGACGGGCTCGCCGATCACGACTCTTATCGTCCCGGGCTTCTTGAGCAGCCCGCGGCGCGGCCAGTAGCGGCCGGCGTTGTGGGCGACCGGCACGATGAGCTTGCCCGTCTCGGCTGCGAGCAGGGTGCCGCTCACGCCGTAGCGGCGCGTCTCACCGGGCGGCATCCGCGTGCCTTCCGGGAATACCATGATCCAGTCGCCCTCCGCGAGGCGCTCGCGGCCCTGGGAGATCACCTGCGACACCGCCGAATGACCTGACTTGCGATCGATCGCGATCGCATGGAGCTGGCGAATCCCCCAGCCGACCACCGGAATCCACAGCAGCTCCCGCTTCAACACCCACACCTGCCGCGGGAAGACCACGTTCATCGCGAGAGTCTCCCAGGAGGAGGAATGCTTCCACAGCGCGATGTGATTGCCTGCCGGGAGGCGCTCCGATCCCTCCACGCGGAAATCCAGCCTGCAGGTCCACTTGAGCGCCTCGAGCAGCACCCATGCCCAGACCCGCGCCAGAACGAACCGGTGCCGGAAGGGCAGCAGAGAGCAGGCGATCACGAAGAAGATCGCGTAGCAGAACGTCCAGACGAAGAGGAAAGTCGTGAAGACCAGCGAGGCGATGAGCTGCATGGACGCCCGCCGCTCAGCCCGGCAGTCGGGAGAGATCCGCGACGCCCGCGAAGAGCCCCCGCATCTGCGCGAGCAGCGCCAAGCGGTTGGCGCGCAGCTTCGGATCCTCGTCCATGACCATCACGTGATCGAAAAACGCGTCCACCGCCGGTCGCAGCTGCGCCAGGAGTGTCAGTGCCTGGGCGTAGTCCTTCCGTGCCGTGGCCGTGGATACACCCTCGCGCCGTTCGTGCAGGGCATCGAACAGCTGCCGTTCCGCGGGCGCCTGCAGCGCCTGCGGGTCTACCGCGTGCGGTGCGCTCTCGCCCGCCTTGCGCAGGATGTTGGCAACTCGTTTGTTGGCCGCAGCCAGGCTCGCCGCGTCGGGCAACGCCAGAAACGCGCTGAGTGCGCGCAGCCGCGTGTCGAAGTCCAGCGGCGATGCCGGCCTCGTCGCGAGCACGGCATCGAACATCTCGGTCGTGATGCCAGTGCCGCCCTCCAGGTAATAGGCGCGCAACCGCTCGAGGACATAGTCATAGACTTCAGCCGCGATGCTCGCAGCCGTCGCTGCAGGCTTCGTGGTTGCCGGCGTCGTCGGCTTCGCGCCTACCGGAGCCGCCGCCGCGGCCGCCGATTTCTCGATATCCTCGCGCACGAGCCCGACTGCGCGATCCAGCAGCCGTGCCACATCGAGGTCGAGCCGCTTCTCGATCGCGATCCGGACGACGCCTATCGCGGCCCGGCGCAAGCCGAATGGATCCTTGGTTCCGGAGGGCTTCTCACCGATCGCGAATATGCCGGCCAGCGTGTCCAGCTTGTCGGCCAGCGCCAGCGTCGTGCCGGTGTCGGTGGCCGGCAGGTCGTCGCCGGCGCCGCGCGGCTGGTAGTGCTCGCGGATGGCGGTTGCGATTTCCCGATCTTCGCCGTCCGCCAGAGCGTAGTAAGTGCCCATGATTCCCTGCAGCTCCGGAAACTCGCCGACCATTGCCGTGAGGAGGTCGCATTTGCAGAGCTCCGCCGCGCGCTGCGCCCGCGCGACGAGGCCGTTGGCCGCGGCACCCGACTGCTGCTCGCGAGCCTGCGCGATGGCCGCTGCCAGCTTGCCGGCACGCCGCGCCTTGTCGCCGAGTGAGCCGAGCTTCGCCTGGAAAGTGACTCTGGCAAGGCCCTCGGCGCGAGCCGCGAGCGGCGTCTTGCGGTCCTGCTCCCAGAAGAACGCCGCATCCGCCAGCCGCGGCCGTACCACGCGCTCATTGCCTGCGACGACCTTCGCCGGATCCCGGCTGTCTATGTTGGCGACCGCGACGAAGCACGGCAGCAGTCGGCCATCCGCCGCTTCCACCGGGAAGTACCGCTGGTGATCTTCCAGCGTCGAGATCAGCACCTCGCGTGGCAGTGACAGGAAACGCTCCTCGAACCGTCCGGCAAGCGGCACCGGCCATTCCACCAGCGCCGTGACCTCGTCGAGAAGCGCATCGCTCATCAACGCCCGGCCGCCGAGACCGGTCGCCACCGCGGCGACGCGTTCGCGTACCAGCGAGCGCCGCGCCTCAAAGTCGGCTACCACATAGCCACGGTCGCGCAACGCGCGCTCGTAGACGGACGGGCTCGTAACGCGCAGCGGCTTTGGCGCATGGAAGCGGTGTCCGCGAGTCAGGTTGCCTGACTTCGTATCCAGCAGTGTTGCCGGCACGACATCCTTGCCGTAAAGCATGGCGACCCAGTGGACGGGCCGCACGAATTGCGCCTCTCCCGCGCCCCAGCGCATGCGCCGCGGGATGGGCAGCGCGTCGAGCGCGCCCTGCACCAGTCCGGGCAGCAGCGTCACGGCCGCAGCCCCGGCCCTGACACCCACGTAATAAAGGAATGTCCCCTTCGCCTCCTCGCGACGTTGCAGCTCCTCGACGGAGGCTCTGCAGCTCACGGCGAATGCCTGGGCGGCTCGCGTCGGGAGCCCCTCGGCATCGAACGCGGCGTTCATCGGCGGCCCGCGCCGCTCGATCTTCTGATCGGGTTGGTGCGCCACGAGGCCGCGAACGAGGATGGCGAGGCGTCGTGGCGTCGCGAACGATTTCAACTCGCCGTGCCGGAGGCCCGCTTTCGCGAGGCTGGCAGTGAGGTCGCCCGCAAACGCCTGCTCCAGTGCCCGCAACGCTTTCGGCGGCAGCTCCTCAGTGCCGATCTCGACGAGGAAGTCGCGTTTCTCGGAGGTCATACCGCCGTGCCTCCGGCCGGGCGCCCGGCATCATGCGGCTCGCCCTTCGCAGCAGTTGCGCTGCCGTCGCTCTCCTTGCCAGGACCAGGACCTGCGCGATCCGACGTAGTATCGGTGTCGACCTCCCCTTGCGGCGAGCCCTGGCGCGCGAGCAGCGGAAATCCCAACGCCTGCCGGCTCTCGTAGTACGCCCGCGCGACTCCGCCCGCGAGTGCGCGCATGCGCAGAATGTAACGCTGGCGCTCGGTCACCGAGATAGCGCGGCGCGCATCGAGCAGATTGAACGTGTGCGAAGCCTGCAACACCTGCTCGTACGCTGGCAGCGCCAGCCCCGCTGCGAGCAGCTCCCTGCAGGCGCGCTCGTGATCGTCGAAATGGCGGAACAGGGTCGCGACGTCCGCCTGCTCGAAGTTGTAGCGCGACTGCTCGACCTCGTTCTGATGAAACACGTCGCCGTAGGTCATGCGGCCCAGCGGCCCGTCGGTCCACACGATGTCGTAGATGCTTTCCACCCCCTGCAGATACATCGCAAGCCGCTCGAGGCCATAGGTGATCTCGCCCGTGACCGGCCGGCAGTCGAGGCCGCCGACCTGTTGGAAGTAGGTGAACTGGGTGATCTCCATGCCGTTCAGCCATACTTCCCAGCCGAGACCCCACGCGCCCAGGGTCGGCGACTCCCAGTTGTCCTCGACGAAGCGGACGTCGTGTACCAGCGGGTCGAAGCCGAGCTCGCGCAGGCTTCCGAGATAGAGATCCAGGATGTCGAGCGGCGAAGGCTTGATGACGACCTGGAACTGGTAGTAGTGCTGCAGCCGGAAGGGGTTCTCGCCGTAGCGGCCGTCGGCCGGACGGCGCGAGGGCTGGACATAGGCGGCGCTCCACGGCTCGGGTCCGATGGACCTGAGGAAGGTTGCCGTGTGGAAGGTGCCGGCCCCGACCTGCATGTCATAGGGCTGCAGAACGACACAGCCACGCTCTGACCAGTAGCGTTGCAACGCGAAGATCAGCTCCTGGAAGGTGCGGGGCGCCGTGCCGGTTCTCATGGATTGGGATCGGATGCAAAAGAGCCGGCGAGTATAGCCCGCCGAAACCGCCCCAGCGGCATGCGGCCGCCGTGCACCAAAACGAGGCGGGTCGCGGCTTGCTCCTGACCGCGGCAGGCCGCCGGCCGTGGTCTTTGCACCAACTTAGTGCCAAAATGCGATCGCATGCACCATGATGGTGCGGGACATGGCCGGCTGCACCGCTAAGTCCTTGATCTGATTGGGAGCTGAAGCTGGCACAGCGCCTGCACTACCACAGCGCTCCGCCACATGCCCCGGGTGACCGCCAGGTTCTCGAGATCGCACGGCGCGAGTCACCGCTTTCCTTATCTTCCGGAGGAGATATGACACCGGCCGATGTGCTCAAGCTGATCAAAGAAAAAGAAATCAAGTTCGCGGACCTGAGGTTCACCGACACGCGCGGCAAGGAGCAGCACGTGACCATTCCGGCGCGCCTGGTCGACGAGGATCTGTTCCGCGACGGCAAGATGTTCGACGGCTCCTCCATCGCCGGATGGAAGGGCATCAACGAGTCCGACATGATCCTCATGCCGGAGGCCAATACCGCCGTCATCGATCCCTTCTTCGAGGACTCGACGGTCAACATCCGTTGCGATGTGATCGAGCCGGCCACCATGCAGGGCTACGAGCGCGACCCGCGCTCCCTCGCGAAGCGCGCCGAGGCGTACCTCAAGTCCACGGGCATCGCGGATTACGCTCTCTTCGGACCGGAGAACGAGTTCTTCATCTTCGACAGCGTGCGCTACAGCAACGACATGCGCGGCTGTTCCTACTCCATCGACTCCGTGCAGGGCGCGTGGAACTCGGACACGGAGTACACCGAGGGCAATCGCGGCCATCGCCCCGGCATCAAGGGCGGCTACTTCCCGGTGCCGCCGGTCGATGCCTTCCAGGACGTCCGCTCGGCGATGTGTCTCGCCTTGGAGGAGATGGGCCTGAAGGTCGAGGTGCACCACCACGAGGTGGCGACCGGCGGACAGAGTGAGATCGGCGTCGGCGCCGGCACACTCGTGCAGAAGGCCGACCAGGTACAGATCCTCAAGTATGCGGTGCTCAACGTGGCGCATCGCTACGGCAAGACAGCCACCTTCATGCCAAAGCCACTCGTCGGCGACAACGGCAGCGGCATGCACGTGCACCAGTCGCTGCAGAAGGAAGGCAAGGCGCTCTTCGCTGGCGACAAGTACGGCGGCCTTTCGGACATCGCGCTCTATTACATTGGCGGCATCATCAAGCACGCGCGAGCGCTCAACGCGTTCACCAACGCCGGCACCAACAGCTACAAGCGTCTGGTGCCCGGCTTCGAGGCACCCGTAATGCTGGCCTACTCTGCGCGCAACCGTTCGGCATCCATCCGTATTCCGTGGGTATCCAACCCGAAGGCGCGCCGCATCGAGGTGCGCTTCCCGGACTCCAGCTCCAATCCCTACTTCGCGTTCGCGGCCATGATGATGGCGGGTCTCGACGGCATCCAGAACCGGATCCACCCCGGCGACCCCGCCGACAAGGATCTCTACGACCTGGAGCCGGAGGAGGCCAAGCACATCCCGACGGTCTGCCACTCGCTCGACATGGCGATCGACTATCTCGACAAGGACCGCGAGTTCCTGACCCGCGGCGGCGTCTTCACCAACGACGTGATAGACGCGTACATCGGCCTGAAGATGCAGGAGATGACGCGGTTCCGCATGGCCACCCACCCGGTGGAGATGGAGCTCTATTACAGCTGCTGATGACGATGATGAATGGCTCGTGAAGACAGACGCTCCGTATCCCAGGGCATCTGCGCCCCCAGGACCGGGTCTCAGAGAGTGCCATGGACGGCTGAGCGCCGAGTGTGCGGTGCCTTTCTCCATTGGACCTGCGGCCAAGGATGGCCAGGTGGCAGGCCCCCTTTTCCGGTACGCGTATCCTTTGTTCTGGACGCCGCATAGGGCTATGCTCGATGCCTATGCGCCACCTCCGATTTACCTTAACCTGCCTCGGCCTACTCCTGTCGGCCGGCGTTCTCGCGGACAACGGCGGGCAGACGACGGTTTACAAGTGGGTCGACCCTCAGGGTATCGTCCACTACAGCGATCAGCCGCACCCCAACGCGCAGAAGCTGGAAATCCGCGGCGCCCAGACCTTTTCCGCCATGCCGCCGCCCCAGAGCTCCAGCACGACGGCGCCGGCACAGACCCAGCCTTCCAGTGCGGCGTACGACAGCTGCGCGATCACTCAGCCGGCCGATCAGCAGACGCTGACGAACGTGTACCAGGCAACGGCGGTCGTCCAGACCTCGCCGCAGCTGCGCTCGGGCGACGAGGTTCGGCTTTTCGTCGACGGCAAGCAGATCCAGGGCTCCGGCACCTCCTTCACCTTCCCGGTCTTCCGCGGCCAACATTCCGTGCAGGCCGTGATCGAGGACGGCACCGGGCAGATCGTCTGCGAGACGAACAGTGTTACCTTCTTCGTGCACCAGCCCTCGATCCAGAACCCGCACAACCCGGTACATCCACACTAGCGGGACCGGCAAGCCAATGGTTGCGGGGCGGAGGGCTCCGTGGCCGCTGAGTATTCCTTCCCGTCGGCCCTGTCGCATTTCGATCCCGCCGATCTTCTCGACGCGCTCTCGACCGGCATCATCGTCCTCGACGCGCAGCTCTGCGCGATCTACGCCAACGTCGCGGCGCAGGATCTGCTGGCATTCAGCCTCAACAAAGCGCGCGGCCGGCCGTTCTCCGATTTCCTGATCGACGGCGGCAACGGCCTGATCGCGATCCTGCGGCGCGCGCTCGAAGCCGGCGAAGGCATCGCCGACCGCGAGCTCACCGTACGTCCCGTCGGCGCGCCGCGCGAACCGCGCACGCTGGACGTCACCATCACTCCGCTCGAGGGCCAGATCACCGGAACGCACCTGCTCCTCGAGCTGGCCGACACCACCCAACGGCAGCGCATCTCGCGCGACAACGACCTGCTGGCGCGCCTCGATGGCAGCCGTCTCATGATCCGGCAGCTCGCTCATGAGATCAAAAATCCGCTCGGCGGCCTGCGCGGCGCCGCGCAGCTGCTCGAGCGCGAGCTGCAGGGCGCCGCCCTGAAGGAATACACGCAGGTCATCATCGGCGAGGCGGACCGCCTGGCGGCGCTGGTCGATTCCATGGCGGGCCCGAAGCGCGTGCCGCAGAAGTCACCGATCAACGTACACGAGGTCTGCGAGCACGTGTATCACCTGTTGCGGGCCGAGGCGGGCTCCGCAATCAACATCGAGCGCGACTACGACCCGAGCCTGCCGAACGCGACTCTCGATCGCAACCAGATCATTCAGGCGCTGCTCAACGTAGCTCGCAACGCCATGCAGGCGTTGGGTGCGCGCGGTCGGATCGTGCTGCGCACCCGGGCACTGTCCAACGTCAGCATCGGCTCGGCCCGGCACCGCCTCGTGGCCAGCATGCAGGTGGAGGATGACGGCCCGGGCGTGCCGGCGGAGCTGCGCTCGAGCATCTTCTATCCCCTGGTCACGGGCCGTCCGCACGGCACCGGCCTCGGCCTCGCCGTGGCGCAGGAGCTCGTGTCCCGCAACGGCGGCCTGATCGAATTCGAGAGCGAGTCTGGACGGACCGTGTTCACACTGCTGTTACCACTGGGAGAGGCCGCATGACCCCGGATGATCTGCGTGTCTGGCTCGTCGACGATGACGCGTCCATCCGCTGGGTGCTGGAGCGTGCGCTGCGCAACGGCGGCATGACGCCGCGTGCGTTCGAGGCCGCGGAGCCCGCGCTGGAGGCGCTGCGCAGGGAAGCCCCGGATGTGCTGATCACCGACATCCGTATGCCGGGCCAATCGGGGCTGTCGCTGCTGCGGAGAATTCGCGACACCCGTCCCGCGCTGTCCGTCATCGTCATGACGGCACACTCTGATCTGGGCAGCGCGGTATCGGCGTATGAGGGGGGAGCCTTCGAGTACCTGCCCAAGCCGTTCGACATCGATCAGGCCGTAGCGCTGGTGCGGCGAGCGGCGAGCGGCACCGGTCAGGGCGCCGCCGAAACGGGCGCTGCGCCCCGGATCCCGGAGCTGCTGGGCACCGCGCCGGCGATGCAGCAGGTATTCCGCGGCATCGGACGGCTGGCGCGCTCCAGTGTCACCGTGCTCATCACCGGCGAGTCCGGCACCGGTAAGGAGCTGGTGGCCCGCGCCCTGCACGATCACAGCCCGCGCGCCGGCAAGCCCTTCATCGCGCTCAACACCTCCGCCATTCCCGCGGACCTCCTCGAGTCGGAGCTGTTCGGCCACGAGAAAGGGTCGTTCACCGGTGCCGATGCGCAGCGGCGCGGACGCTTCGAGCAGGCCGACAGCGGCAGCCTGTTCCTCGATGAGATCGGCGACATGTCGACGCCGCTGCAGACGCGTCTACTGCGTGTGTTGGCAGAAGGAGAGTTCTATCGCGTGGGGGGCCAGACCCCCATCCGTGTGGATGTTCGCGTCATCGCCGCGACACACCAGAATCTGCAGGACCGTGTCGCTCGCGGCCTCTTCCGCGAGGACCTCTACCACCGTCTCAATGTCATCCGGCTGGAGTTGCCCCCGCTGCGCGCCCGCTCGGAAGACATCCCTGATCTCGTCGCCCATTATCTCAGAGTGGCCGCCAGCGACCTCGGTGTGGAGCGCAAAGCGCTGGCGAAAGAGGCCGAGGCGAAGCTGTCGGCATACGGCTGGCCGGGAAACGTACGCGAGCTGGTGAACCTCTGCCGCCGTCTTTCAGTGCTCGCGCCCGGCAGCGAGATCCGTGTCGAAGACCTGCCGCCGGAGATCCTTTCCGCCGGCGATGCAACCGACAGCGATGCCGACTGGCAGAAAGCTCTCGCGGGCTGGGCCGATCGCCAGGCCTTGGGTGGCAAGCGTCCCCTCCTCGAGGTGGCGCTGCCCGCATTGGAGCGCATCCTCATCCGTGCCGCCCTCAAGCGCACGCAAGGCCATCGTCAGGAAGCCGCGAAGCTGCTCGGTTGGGGCCGCAACACGCTGACGCGCAAGCTGAAGGAGCTCGGAATGGCGGAAGGAGACCTGGAAGGGCCGCCGGAAGAGGCCGAGGCCGAAAGTTAGGGGCCGCCGATGTGATCCTGGCCGCCCAACCGGCCGCTGTGCAAACGCTCGTCCGCTATCCCGACACCGGCGCGTCCTGGGTCTCTCTTCCGCTGCGCAGGCTGCCAACGAGCTCGCCGATACTCTCGAGCCCGTTTTCCCGCAGGTAGTCTGCGACTCCCTCGTTTACCTTCTTGCAGACGAAAGGATCGTAGAACAACGCCGTCCCGATGCCGACCGCGGTCGCGCCTGCAATGAGGAACTCCACCGCGTCCGTTGCCGTCGTGATGCCCCCCTGTCCGATGATCGGCACCCCGTGCGGCTTCGCGACCTCGTAGACCTGGTGGACCTTCAGCAGCGCAATCGGCTTGATCGCCGGCCCCGAGAGTCCTCCCTGGATGTTGCCGATCACGGGCCGGCGTGTACGCGCATCGATGGCCATGCCCATCATCGTGTTGATGACCGAGAGCGCGTCGGTCCCGGCCTCGATGCAGCGCCGCGCGTTCTCGCGGATGTCGGTCTGATTGGGCGAGAGCTTGGTGATGAGCGGCTTCCTGGTCACCCGGCGGCACGCCTCGACCACCTGCGCCGACATGTCCGGATAGTTGCCGAAGGCCACGCCGCCTTCCTTCACGTTGGGGCAGGAGATGTTGATCTCGATGGCGTCGATCGCTGACTGATCGAACAGGCGTGTGACCTCGGCGTATTCCTCCACGGTGGAGCCGGATACGTTGGCGATGAACCGGGTTTCGCTGAAATCCAGCTCCGGAAGGATGCGCCGGACGACGTGCTCCGCGCCCGGGTTCTGCAGCCCGATCGCGTTCAGCATCCCGGCCGGGGTCTCGTACACGCGGTGCGGCGGGTTGCCGAGCCGAGGCGCGAGCGTCGTCCCCTTCAACACCACTGCGCCCGCGTCCCGGTTGGTGAAGCCTTCGATCCGCGTGTACTCCTCGCCGAAGCCGACGCAGCCCGAGAGCAGTACGATCGGGGAGGCGAAGTCCAGTCCGCAGAATTTCAGGCGCAGCGCAGCCGCCGAGACGTTGGTATCACTCATGTTCGCACCTGACTAGAGCCGGCGTACTTGGACATCTATTTTACCCCGCGGTCCGATCAGCCAGGAGCCCAGCCAGCCGGCGATCCAGACGATGAGCGCCGTTGCGAACGCCGACCAGAACCCGCCGTAGATGTGGAAGCCCGGCAGCATCCACGCCACGAGGGCGACCATCGCCGTGTTGACGATCAGCAGGAAAAGACCCAGGCTGAGAATGGTGATGGGCAGAGTCAGGATGACCAATATCGGCCGCACTATGGCGTTGACCACGCCGAGCAGCAGGCCCGCCAGGACGAGCGTCCCGGCGTTGTCGATCCGAATCCCATGCACCCAGCGTGTCGCGACCCAAAACCCGATCGCGCTGATCACTGCACGGAGAACGAAGCCGGTCACGCGCCCTCGCGCCGGGCGGCGCCCTCGATCAAGGCTTTCAGGCGGGTCATCGCCGCCTGCCAGCCGGTCCGCAGGCGTAGATACTGCGCATCCCATTCCGGCGTTCCCGGTACCCCCGATCCCAGCAGCCGCAGGATGGTGCCGCCCGTCTTGGCCGGCTCGAGGATGAAATCGTCGATGAGCGCGCTGTCCGCGGGGGGCAGGGCTGTGCTCGGCAGATAGATGAGCCGCAGCCGCCGTCCCGGCTCGTAGACGTCGATGTGCGCTTCCAGCTCCGTGACCCGATCCACGCACGCTCGAAAGAGGCCTCCGGCCCGCGCGCGGATCTCGGCCTTCGGTGAGCACCAGGTGGTCAATAGAGCCGGGTCCGTCAGCGCCTGCCAGACTGTCTGCACGTCTACGGCAAGGTCGATCCGGTGGGCATAGCCCCGAGTCCTGTCCTTCATAGGTCGCAATTGTGCCATTTGGCCCCCTTCAGGGCAGTCTCAACCGACACCGGCGCGGCCGGCTTCGGCACGGTAAGCTTGCGTCCCCTCTTTTTGGGAGCTCCCGATGGCGCTCGTCAATCTCATCGTGGCCCTGGCCCTCGTGCAGTTCTTCGCCTTCGGGACCGCGGTCGGGGTGGCCAGGGGTAAATACAACGTCCCCGCTCCGGCAACCACCGGCAATGAGGTCTTCGAGCGCTACTTCAGAGTTCAAATGAACACTCTGGAGCTGCTCATCATGTTCGTCCCCGCCATCTGGATGTTCGGCTTCTATGTCAGCGCCAACGTGGCGGCGGCACTCGGGGCCATCTACATCATCGGCCGCGGAATCTATTTCTTCTCATACGTCAAAGATCCGAAGAAGCGCGAGCTCGGCTTCGGATTGTCCGTCGGTCCCGTCGTGGTGCTGGTGATCGGCGCGCTCATCGGCGCCGCCGTCGGCGTTCTCCACCACTGATCTAGTCCGTTTCCGATTTGATCGGCCGCGTCATCAGGATGCGGACCGCATCCCGCGCCGGCATGCCCTCGTAAAGCACCCGGTAGATTCCCTCGCAGAGCGGCATCTCCACGCCCGCGGCGGCGGCGACGCCGTGCAGTGCTTTGGCGGCCGGGTAGCCCTCCACGACCTGACCGATGGCCGCCAGCGCCTGCTCCGCCGTCTTGCCCTGCGCCAGCTCGAGGCCGAAGCGGCGGTTGCGGGACTGATCGTCGGTGCAGGTGAGCACCAGATCTCCCAGACCGGCAAGTCCCATGAAGGTATCGCGCTGCGCCCCGAGCGCCACCCCGAGGCGCATCATTTCCGCCAGGCCGCGAGTGATGACCGCCACCCTTGTGTTGGCTCCGAACCCGAGGCCGTCCGACAGCCCGGCGCCCACGGCCAGTACGTTCTTGACGGCTCCGCCGATTTCGACGCCGGCAATGTCGGTGGACGTGTAAGCGCGGAACTGCGCGGAGGAAAGGTCCTGCGCAAGAGTCTTCGCGAACCGGGCATCGGATGAGGCTATGGTCATCAACGTGGGCAGTCCCGCTCCAACCTCACGCGCGAACGTCGGCCCCGAGACCACGGCAACGGACCGCTTGGGGCCCAGCACCTCGCGCGCAACCTGATGGGGCAACAGGCCCGAAGCGGCTTCGAACCCCTTGGTCGCCCACGCAAGGCGCATTTCCGGTGCGAGAAGCGGCGCAATCGCGTCGAGTACCGGGCGGAATGCGTGGCTGGGCACGGCGATGAGCACGTCGCATGCGCCGTGCAGGGCCGCCGCCAGCTCCGGCTCGATGAGCAGCGGCTGCGGAAACTTCCCGGCGGTCAGGTAGCGGTCATTGCGCCGCTCCCGCGCCATCTCGGCGAGGCGCGCGCGGTCGCGCCCCCAGAGCCGCGTCGGCCGGCCGCTGCGCGCGAACTGAATGGCGAGCGCCGTCCCCCAGGACCCCGCACCCAGCACGGCGACCGGTGACCCGCTTCCGTCAGCAGCCAAAACCACGCTTTTTGCCCGAGACACCCGGCCGGGCACGAGCCCGGATCCGGCGCTGCAACTAGTTGGTCTGGCCGGGCGGTTGGTTCTGATTCGCTGCGTACAGCGCGTCGAAGTTGACGGGCGGCAGCAGGAACTGCGGGAACCCGCCCTGCGTCACGAGGTGCGAAACCGCCGCGCGGGCGTAGGGGAAGAGCACGCCGGGGCACACGCTGCCGACGGCCCGCTTGGTGTCCTCTTCCGACAGGCTGCGCATCACGAAGATCCCCGCCTGCTTCACCTCGACCAGGAAGATGGTGCTGTCGTTCTGCTTCGCGGAGACGGTCACCGTCAGCACGATCTCGCGCACGTCGGCGGCGAGTGTGGCGGCGGCGGTGTGCAGGTCGAGATTGATCTGCGGATTCCAGTTGCCCTCGACGCGCGGGCCGTTGGGCGCCTCGTAGGAGCAGTCCTTCAGGTAGACGCTCTGCAGGGCGAGGACCGGGCCGTTGGTGGCGTCGGGCGCCGGCGCGATACCGGCTGCTTCATTCGTCATCTGTCACTCCAGTTTGCAATAGTTTGTCGAGACCCCCGCGGGCCTCGAGATCGTAGAGATCGTCACACCCGCCGACATGCATCTCGCCGATGAAGATCTGCGGCACCGTGCCCCGCCCGCTGCGGGACATCATTTCCTGCCGCGCCCCGGGCCGGGCGTCGACGTCGATCTCCTCGAAGGCGACTCCCTTCTGCTCGAGCAGCTGCCGTGCGCGCTCGCAGTACGGACACCACCCCGTGGCGTACATGACGGCCTTCACGCGGGTCATCCGCCTGCCTTCGAACCTTTCTCGAGCGGCAGGTTGTCCGCGCGCCAGGCCGCAAGTCCGCCGCGCAGGTTGAAGGCATGCTCGAACCCTTGAGCCTTGAGCTGGCGGGCGGCCGAAGTGCCGACGGGACCGGACTCGTCGTAGACGATGAGCGGCTTCTGCCGGTACTTCTTCAGCGTCTCGCCTGCCTTCAGGATCTGCTCGCCGTCCATGCGGCGCGCTCCGGAAAGATGACCGGCGGCATACTGCTCCGCCGGACGGAGGTCGATGATCACGGCGCCGCGGTTCATCAGACGGATGGCATCCTGTGGAGAGACCGCGGCGAAACCTTCCGCGCGCGCGCGTATCTCGAACACGATCACCATCACCAGCACGACTACCGTAGCGGCGACGAGCCAGTGATTCACGTGGATGTATTCGACGAGCTGGTCCATGCAGAAGCTACGGAAGATCGTCCCGGCCGTAAAAAGGGCGCGCATTATAGCGCTCATATGCGACAGCTCGGCATCCTCGGCTTGGTCACCCCCTTCCTGCTATATGCGGTTGCAGCCACACCGGCCGGCGCCGCCAGCCGGCACACCGTGCGCCAGACATCGCATGCCGACGCCGGGCAGGCCCGGGCGCAGCTCGCGGCGGTACGAGACCAGATTGCCCGGATCGCCCGGCAGGTGAGCCATGGCCAGGCGGAACGGGACCGCCTCACCCGCGAGCTTCGGGCTACGGAGAAATCGGTCGGCAAGGCTCAGTCCGCGCTCGATGATCTGCGGCAGCAGCGGCAGGCCGGCGCCGCGCGCCGGGCGGACCTCGAAGCGCAGAAGCGCCAGCGGGAGACCGACCTCGCTGGCAGCCGCAGCGCCCTCGCCGGACAGCTGCGGGCCGCCTACCTCATCGGGCACGAAGAGCCGCTGAAGCTGCTGCTGAATCAGCAGAATCCGGCCCAGGCCGGCCGGATGTTCGTGTACTACAGCTACTTTGGCCGTGCGCGGGCGACCCAGATCCAGGCCATCGAGGCGGATCTGCAGCGGATCGGGCAGCTCGATGGCCAGCTTCAGGCCCAGGACGCGAAACTCGCGGGCCTGCAGCAGCAGCAGCAGGCCCAGGTCTCGGCCCTGCAGCAGGCGCGTTCGCAGCGCATGCAGGTGCTGGCGAGCATTTCCGCGCAGACCCAGACCCGCGCCCAGCGGCTTTCCCGCTTGCGACTGCAGCAGAGTGACCTCGAGTCGCTGCTGGCGCAGCTGCGCCGGGCGAGCGCGAGCCTGCCGCCTGAGGACCTGGGCCATTCCCCCTTCGCCCGTCTACGCGGGAGGCTCCCCCGGCCGGTAGCCGGCAGCATCATCGAAGGCTACGGGCAGGTGCGGGCGGGGGGCCTCAAATGGCAGGGGGATCTGTTCGCTACCGAGCGTGATGCGCCCGTGCGGGCGGTATCCGGCGGCCGGGTGGTGTACGCGGATTGGCTGGCTGGGCTGGGGCTGCTCATCATCATCGATCACGGCGGCGGCTACATGAGCCTATACGGCCACAACGCCCGGCTCTACGAGTCGGTCGGCCAGCACGTTGCCGCCGGTCAGACCATTGCACAGGCCGGCGACAGCGGCGGCAGTGCCCGGCCGGAGCTCTATTTCGAGATTCGCAGGGAAGGCCAGCCGCTCGATCCGCGGCAATGGCTGCGGCATTAGACATTAGTCGCCGTGTGAAGGAGTTCAAGCGGCCGTGTGAGGGAGTTCAAGCTTTGAGGCTCCAAACGGGGGTTTTGTCCGTGAACCGCCAACTCGCGCAAGCCCGGGGGGCCTCTTAAGCGCGACAGTGGCGGCCATTTTCCACAAAAGACCACGGTTGCTTCGGCATGAGCCGGACTCCGGACGACAAAAAGCCAGCCGCGGAGCCCTGGAGCGGCTTCGATGCTTATGCGCAGCTTTGCCGCTCGCTGCTGCCGCGCGCGCACGCCGTCGCGATTTTCGACGCGCGGGGTGCCGTGCGGTGGTCGAGCGATGCGGCTACGGCCTCTGACCTTACTCCCATCGTTGCCGGCGCTCTCGCAGGCGCCCACTCCGCACCCGAGAGCGCCGGCGACCTCCACATGCTGTCGCGCGATATCCCGGTCTACGTCTGTTGGATCCGTGACGATTCGCGGAATCTGCTGGCGAGCCTCGTCGTCGCCTGCGCGCCAGGGGGCGAGCGGCAGATGGAAGCCCGCAGCTTCCCGCTGGTGCGAGCGTTGCTCGCGCCCGCCCTGGAGTGTTTGCGGCGTGACCTGCTTTCACGCCTGATGATCGGCAAGCTGAAGCGCACCGTGGTGGAGCTCAACAGGGCGCGCCGGGGCGCGGGCGTGGGCAGCTTCGACACGCTGACCGGACTCTATACCCGGCCGGCCTTCGAGAATCGCGTGCGTCTCGTCGTGGCGAGTGCCGACGGCTCCTCGGCCTGGTGCTCGCTCTACATCAACGTCGACCAGCTCCACGTCATCAACGACAACTTCGGCATGCGGGTCGGGGACAGCGTGCTCGGCCAGCTGGGTGAGCTGCTGCGCGGCCGGTTGCCGTCGGGAGCGTTCGCGGCCAGGATTTCCGGCGACCGCTTCGCGGCGCTGCTGCCGGGCAGCCTCGATGATGCCGAGCGCTTCGGCGAGTCGCTGCGCGAGGCAGCCGAGCAGGTGGGCAACATGCAGGGCAACTCGCGGCTGCGTGTCTCGATCAGCATCGGCGTGGCCGCGCTCGACTCCACGGAGGGAGAGCTCATGCACTCGCTCGCCGCGGCCGAGACCGCCTGCAAGGCAGCCAAGGATCGCGGCCGCAATCGTGTGGAAGTCTACCGCGCCAACGACGTCAGCCTGGTGCGAAGATTCGCCGACATCAACATCGCCGGGCAGCTGCACGATGCCATCAGCTCCGGCCGGTTGCGGCTCGATGCGCAGCTCATCCTGCCCTTCGGCCGCGCCACGCACCTGAAGCCCCACTACGAGCTGCTGATCCGCATGCTCGATGAGGACGGCACCGCGGCGGGTCCGGATGCTTTCATGTCGGCGGCGATACGGTATCAGCTCATGCAGAGCATCGACCGCTGGGTGATCGAGACCGCCATCCAGCGCCTGAAAGCCCACGCCGATACTTTCTCCGGCGTGCCCCTCTGCTTCGCAATCAACTTCTCCGGCCAGTCGCTCAACGATGAGAGCTTCGGTGAGTTCCTGATCGAGCGGATCCGCTCGAGCGGCCTGCCGCCCCAGCTCTTCTGCTTCGAGCTCACCGAGAACGCCACCATCGCGAGCATCGCGCGCGCGAGCGATCTGATGGGGAAGATGCGCGCGCTCGGCTGCGGCATTGCCCTCGATGACTTCGGCACCGGGCTTTCCTCCTTGTCCTATCTGCGCCAGCTGCCCGTGACGATGCTGAAGATCGATGGCAGCTTCGTGCGCGATGTGGTCCGCGACCCGCGCGCGGAGTCGATGGTGCGCGCCATCGCGCAGCTTGCGCGCACCATGTCGTTGACCACCGTCGCGGAATACGTCGAGACCGAGGAGATCCGCGCCCGGGTCGCCACGCTGGGAGTCGACTACGGCCAGGGATTCGGCATTGCGAGGCCGATGCCGCTCGATGACCTGCTGGCGGAGCTCACCGCGGACGGAGCGCCCAGCATCGCCAGGGCGGTTGGGGCCGCGCGTCCGCTCCGTTGACCGGTTGACCGACCCGCCCAATGACTCCCTGGCTGATCCCCTTCGACGCATTTGTCGGGCAATGTTCGCCGATGGTCGGGCGGCCATTGACCGCGGCGGCACGCCGTAGCATCGTTCATTCCTTCGATCATTTTTTGTTCCCTGCGGGGGGATTCATCACATGTCGATGCGGTCGCGCACGCTGATCGCTCTCGTCACGGGGGCGATTTTCGGCTTTTCCGCCGCTCTTGCAGGCGGCGTGCTGGCGGAGGGGCCGAGCGCCCATGCCGGCAATACCGCAGGGACCAGCGACCCCGCCACTCTTCCCTGGCAGGAGGCTCGCCTCTTTGCCGAGGTCTATGAGCACATCAGGCACGATTACGTCGATCAGATCAGCGACCGCAAGCTGATGGACGCCGCCGTCCGCGGCATGGTCTCTTCGCTCGATCCGCATTCCGCCTATCTCGACAGCGAGGAGTTCGAGGAAACCCGTCTGAGCACCATGGGCTCTTATCCGGGCGTGGGCATCGAGGTCACCGCGGACGGATCCACCGTGAAGATCCTTCACGCCATTCAGGGCTCTCCGGCCGATCAGGCCGGCCTCCGTGCCGGCGATGAGATCGTCGCAATCGACGGCAAGGATGTCGGATCCGACGTGAATGGCGCCATCGAGCACATGCGCGGGACCTCCGGAAGCACGGTCACCCTCACTATTCACCGTGCCGGCACTGCAGGCCTGATGAACTTCGCAATGCGTCGCGCGAACGTCGAAGTGCACAGCGTCGAGTATCAAAGCCTGCTGCCCGGATATGGCTACGTGCGCATCGACGATTTCAGTGATACCACCCCGGATGAGATGAACGCCGCCGTATCGAAGCTCCAGCGCAACAATCCGGGGGGTCTGAGGGGCCTCGTGCTCGACCTGCGCGACAATCCAGGTGGAGTGCTCGAATCCGGCGTTGCAGTTGCCGACGGCTTCCTCAACGGTGGCGTCATTCTCACCGCCGAGGGGCGGACCTCCGATGCCCGATTCGAGATGGATGCCACGCCGGGTGACCTGATGAACGGCGCGCCCATCGTGGTGCTGGTGAACAGCGGCACGGCCTCCGCGGCAGAGATCGTGTCGGCGGCCCTCAAGGATCATGGCCGCGCGCTGCTGATCGGACACCGCACCTATGGCAAGGGCACGGTGCAGACCGTCATCCCGTTGCAGTACGGTGGCGCCGTGAAGCTGACCACCTCGCGTTATTTCACGCCCTCCGGCGGGTCCGTGCAGGGCAAGGGGATAGTGCCGGACATCGTCGAGGAAGGCCGGGAGCGTCAGCCCGCCGACCTCATGAGCGCGAAGGACGCGCCGTCGCTGCAGTCGCGCGATGCCGAGGTGCAACTGGGCCTGACCACTCTGGAGGGCGAGGTGCGCGATGGCGGCTCTCCAGGGCACTTGGTGAAAACCGTCGCGCACAACATGCCGCCGGTGATCGCCACCGACGACCTTCTGCCTTAGGGCCAGCCCCCCGGGGATCGGGGATCGCCAGCACTCGTCGGAGAGAGCCGCGGGGCGTGATCCCTGCTAGTGTCTTGCGCCCTCACCGTGCCCGGGAGCTGCTTGAAAGTGCTGTCATGGCTCATTGACCTCGTGCTGCATCTCGACCGTCACCTGGTCGAGCTGCTGGCGCGCGTCGGTCTCTGGATTTATCCGCTCCTCTTCGCCGTCATTTTCGGCGAAACGGGGCTGGTCGTGACGCCGTTCCTGCCCGGCGACTCGCTGCTCTTCGGCATCGGCGCCCTGGCCGCGGTCGACACCAGCGGTACCCTCAGCGCGCCGATCCTGTTCGTCGTGCTGGCTCTCGCCGCAGTACTCGGCAACACCGTCAACTACTCGGTGGGCAGGATCATCGGTCCTCCGGCGTTCACCGGCCGCTATCGCCTGCTCAAGGTGGAATACCTGCGGCGCACCGAGGAATTCTTCCGCCGCCACGGCGGCCGTGCGATCGCACTGTCCCGCTTCGTCCCCATCGTTCGCACCTGCATGCCATTCGTCGCCGGTGTCGGCCGCATGCCCTACGCGCGTTTCCAGGCCTATAACATCGCCGGTGGCGTGGGATGGGTGCTGCTCTTCCTCTGGGGCGGCTATCTCTTCGGTAACGTGCCGGTCGTGAAGCGCAACTTCGGGCTGGTCACGATCTTCATCATCGTCGTGTCGCTGATCCCGGTGGCCGTGGGACTGCTGAGGGGGCGGCGAGTGCGGCCGGATACGGCCGCCTGACAGGTTTGCGGCGGCCGCGGGTGATGGCCCTCATCGTTTGAATTGCGACGCCAGCTGTGGCCAGTCGCTGATCTGCATGGTGGCAAGCAGCTGCGCGTTCCCATGACCGTCGGGGCGGAAAATGAGCGCCCCGCCCTCCTTCAGGGCGGACGCGATCCGTCCATACGCATCGCTGATGTTGGGCATCTGTGTCACGATCAGGGTATTCGAGCCGATGGAGGGCCGCTTGGCCACGGTGTGCCGCAGCCAACTCGACCAACCCGCGACCGCCGGGCGACTCATGCCGTGACCGGCATCGCCGAGCCGCCCGGCTATCTCGGGTGATGGCAGTCCCGCGGCGGAGATCGTCTCGCGCGCCCGGAAGGTGGGGCTGGACAGCACTTCTCCGATCGGGATTCCCAGCCGCTTCAGAGCCGCCCCCATCGCACGTGCGGCGGTGAGTCCATCGCCATCGAGCTGACGCTCGAGATCCGAGTTGCCGGGCGCGGCAGCGGCGGCGGACGGGCGCCGCTCCGGGGAGCTGGCGTGCCGCATCAGGATGACGCAGCCGCCGTGCCGCAGTGCGGACAGCAGCGCGGAATCCTTCAGGTCGCTCGCGTGCACGCTGGCGGTGCCCGCCAGAGCTGTTGTGATCAGCAGCGCAAGTAGGGACGCGCGGGACCAGGCACCCCGCCCAAGGGAAGGCTTCGCGATCGAACCGGGTGTCTTCATTCGGAGAACGGCTGTGGCGTGTCGTCCACCACTCTATCATCTTCGGCGCATAATCAGGCGCTGCGCGCAACCATCAGCACGCGCGACGAGGTGACCAACGTGAAACCGTGGCTGACGACCGAGCCGATGCTCAGGGAAATTCTGCAGGAGCTACGCAGCCGTGAGCCGATATTTCACCGCCCGGAGCTCGGCAACACGCGGGCGGATTTCGCCAGGATGACCGCAGAGGACTTCTGGGAAGTCGGTGCATCCGGACGGCGCTACAGCCGCGATCACGTTCTCGACGTGTTGGAAGACCGCCATCAGGTGGCAGGCCATCTCGCACTGGAAGATACCTGGGAAACGACCGACTTCGCCTGTCGCGAACTGGGCAGCGCTACCTACCTGTTGACATACACGCTGCTCCAGGGTCAGCGCAAGACGCGTCGCGTGACCATCTGGAGGCGCTCAGCGGACGACTGGAAGATCATGTTTCACCAGGGAACGGTGGTCGAGGACGACACGTCGGAGTAGACGCGGACAGCTCGATGCAAAGAAGTTGAGCGAGCGGCGCTTATGGCGGAGCGGGCCGCGCTGTGTTGGCGGCGTGGAGAGGGCGTGGGTCCGCGCGAGGCAGTGGTTGCAGGAAGTCGACGCCGGCTGTTGCCGGCTCGCTGCCGCCCAGTGGGATTGGAATCTGACTGCGGTTCGGAGCGTTCGCGTGCTCTTGCGATCGATGCACGCGATGGTTCCCTGATGGTCAAGGCTACCCTGCCTGCTGACACGGGAGCGCTCTTCACCAACGCGATGGAGGCGGCGCTTAAATCGCACCGCCCGCAATGACGGCAGCCGAGAAACACGTTTCCGCGGAAACTGGCAACGATGGAGAAATTCCATTTTAGGCGCGCCTTAAATCCGGAGGGTCCCGACGACTGCATGGAGTATCGTTGGATCGATTAGGAAACACGCTCGAACCCATCCGCGCTCCAGTCCTCGCTGCCGACGCTATGGTGGACGAAGAACAAGCCTTCGGGGTCGTAGCGCCGCTTAATTTGCTTCAAGCGCGCATAGTGGTCGCCCCAGAACGCCTGCTGCCAGTCGGCTTCGAAGTAGTCGGTCTCCGAGACGTAGGACGCCGGTTTTTCCAGAAGCGCCAGGAGCGGCTCCATGGCGGCCTTCATTTGCTTAGCGTCGCGCCGGCCGTTGGCAACATTTGGTTCGTGACCAGCGACGCCGGGATAGGCCGGCGGCCCCTCGCCGCCGGTGATGGCGAGCGCGAAGGCATTGACCACCGCGGGGTTCATTGCCGTGCCCAGCGTTCTGGCCTGAACCTGCGGGGTCGCGCCGGCTATGCCTTTGTTGAAGTGGAGTGAGACACCCCAGCCATTCGCGGCGTGGATCAGCGCATCAACCAACGCTGGTCGCCGTGCTGATTCCAGAAGGTCTTTCGAGAGCCACGTCGATTGATAGCCGTGTAAGACCTGGCCGGCTTGGTTCGCGTCGCCGTCCCAAACATCGCTTTCGACTTTAAAGGCGTAAGGTGTTGTATCCGAACGGTTATCCAGCTTCACCACGCCGGGAAGGTCTTTAAAAATCGCATTGTTCCAAAACACCCGCGCTGGCAAGCTCACCCACTGCAGTTCGCTCAGGACATAGTCGTCCGGCCGCGCCGTGATCCAATCAAAAAGCGGCTTCCAGGTCGCCTGGGCTTCCGCTTCACTCAAGCCTTGGAAGATCATGCCGAGCCCAACGCGACGTTGCGATTGAAACCTGATTTGCTCGCCCCAGTGGGGGTTTAAAAGGCTGTCGCGGTAGAACCGTAGCAACCTCTCAACTAGCGTCCGATAAGACTCGTCGGATGCGGCAGAGATCGTCCCGATCACGCCTCCGACGGTCGCCGGCAAGCCGAATGTTCTGAGT